>Ga0180432_10001418_pt1 | contig 37965 bp, 41 predicted proteins | sample SS_ome_10_FD_132414 | JGI IMG/M metagenome (GOLD analysis project Ga0180432, IMG submission 132414) | Hypersaline lake sediment archaeal communities from the Salton Sea, California, USA - SS_1_MS_2 metaG | ecosystem: Environmental > Aquatic > Non-marine Saline and Alkaline > Hypersaline >... | reverse complement strand
ACCTGTCGCAATATATTTTCCGTCAGGTGACCATGCTGTCGTGCTTGGAATGTCTGTAGATGGTGAAATACTGTCTACTTGAGTAATGTTGGATCCATCAAAATTGAATACATAAATGGTTGTACTTGCTGCTGAGGCTATATATTTTCCATCAGGAGACCATGCAACCCTTGGAGTTCCTCCAAGTGAAGGGACCGTATCTTTTTGTGTAATTGCCGCTCCATCAAAGCTGAATACTTGAAGTGACTCGTTGAGGTCCCCAGTTGCAATATATTTACCGTTTGGTGACCATCCGACTTGCCAAACATGAGCTCCAACGTCGTAGTAGCTTATTGTGCTAATATAATCAAGGGAGTATATACGAATATGTCCATTTGTATCACCAGTTACAATGAATTTTTCATCAGGTGACCACGCAACTGAAAGTAATTGAGCCCCGGCATCGGTATTGGAGCCTATGAGATTAAGCAGCTGGTCGTAGTCATATAGAATTGGATCGAGATGAATACCATATGAGACGGCACTGACAGTTGATGTCATGTCTGTCTCATTCACTATACAGTCGATGATTTTTGTTTTTTCTTCAGTTCCGGTGAGCAAAAATCCGTAAGATTTATTGCAAAACTCCCAAGCATCTGTTTTTGTGTTTTTAACAACACATTCTGTAAATAAGTTGCCATGGCCACTGTGTGATGTGAATCCAGATACACACGAGTTTCCATTTGTAGTGGCAACGGAACAGTTTTTTAAGATGTTGAGTTGACTGTTAATCAATTCGTATCCGGATTGCACATTTTCTACTGCGTGGCAATTATAAAAACGGTTTTTGTCTGCGTACTGAAGTACAGCGGCTGTTGTGTTGCCAACAAAATCGACTGATGAAATTGAACATTTTTCAATTTCATTTCCATAGCTGCCGTCTAATCGAATACCGTTTCCACAGTCTGTTATTTTAAGATTTTCAAGATATAGAGATGATGATTCACTATTGACCAAAACTCCGCAACCTGTTCCTGGTCCAGCTGTATTGTAGAGTGCGCCATTTTTAATGATAATTTTTTCTTTGTTGCTATTCACCGTTATAAGATTTTCGCTGGCGTTGCTACGTGTTATACTTCTGCAGTTCATATCAAGACAGACGTTATCCGAATCGATGACAACGCGGTAGGTTATGTTTTCAGGGAAATAGTATCTTCCGGGAGTGTTAATTGTTATGACGCCACCTATTGCATCGGTGTCAAACAGAGGGAATGGGATAGTCTCGTCGAATACAAGACCAAGATTGTTACTTATTTCTCGTGCCCCCTCATTTGATTGAGGGTTAACTCTAGTTGCGTTAGTTGGCAATACTGTTAGTAGAAATGCTGCTGCTATTCTATGCAGAACAGTGACAGCGAGCCGATGCTGCTTCATAAAGAGTTCTCCTTTTTTAGCATGAAACATTTATATCATTGTAATGATTGCTTGAATTTTTCTGTGAGTCAAGAATAAAAGGGTTTTTGAAAGAAAATAGGCTTAATTTGTCACGATGCCATATTCCTGTGCACGAGCTTTTGCTTCGCCAGAAAGCATCGCCTGCATTAGGCAATCTGCTTTTGATGTAACCATTTTTTCTTGTTCTTCCAGTTTGCACAAAAGAGGTTTTTTGTTAACCAATTCTTGTTTGATGTTTTGAAAGAAAGGTAAAGGCAAATCAGATGAAGTAAGATCAACGAAAAAGCAAAAACGATGTGTGATTGACCAAAAAAGGTCATCAAGGTGGTCAATATCAGCAATAATTTTTTCTTTTACCATATGTGCCAATTTTTCTGAGGTGATTTTTACGGACGGCCAAATGTTTTCAGATTCATCTGGACACCAAACCAACTTGCTAACACATAGTTCAAAAAACCTGACGATTGTTTGACGCAACTGTTCTTTGACGATTTCCTTTCTTGATCCAGCTAACTCGTGGTTGAGGGAAGTTAAAATTTCACTAGAGAGACTGCTGAAAAATTTTTTTGGGTCTTTTTTGAAAAAATCAAATTGCGAAAGAAAAGTTGAATATAAAACGTCATTAACAGCGGTTTTTATTTTTTTTACAGATCTTTGTGGAGGTGTAGAAAAATAGTGTTTTAAAAGTTTAGCTAAGGGTGTAAGTGCATCTGCGAATACATAAGCGTTAACGTAGGCTGCAGATTTTAATTTGTTACTAAATAATTTAAAAACCGACTGAGCATACGAAGCTCCTTGTTGCGTAGTGATTCCATGCTGAAGAAATTGAAGCATATGAGTAAAATTGTTTGGAAGAAATTCCGTTCCATAATCAGATCGGTTGTAGATGTTTTGCAAAAAGTGATTGATTCCTTCTTGGGAAAATGAAATAGGAAAAAAAGGATCGATTGCTTTTTTTCCTATTTCATGTCTAAAGTTGCTAGAATATTGATAATCTTGTTTTTTTGCACTACAACTTAGAATAGTGAGAAATGCAAAGGATATAATGATGTGTTGCATTAATTTCATAAAAAATTCCCCCAATCAAAATTTCAAGGTGACAAACAACGGAACTATTCTATCACGAATTAAGAATTATGCTCAAGGCATGAGTATTGAAGCCAGAGTTTTTTATGGGACTGATCTCGAGAGGATTACGTAAATGGCATTGTTTTTTTATCAAGCGTTTTCCAAGGAGGGCAAAAAGGTCAGTGGGTTTGTTGATGCTCCTTCGCGTCAGGCAGTAAAAGAAAAATTAACCCGACAAGGTGTTTTTCCCATAAAAATTGCACCTGCGAGTCAAGAATCCCGTATAGGGTTTTTTAAAAGACTTTTTCGTAGAAAAGTAAGTACGAAAGATAAAATTCTTTTTACTCGTCAATTGTCGGTACTTCTTAAGTCTGGAGTTCCTCTTTTGCAGGCGCTTGAATTATTGGTAGATCATTTTAGCGGTAAGCTGCACTCTGTTATTGTATCGCTTAAGGACGATGTCAAAGAGGGTATGTCTTTTGCGGATTCGCTGAAAAAGTTTCCGAAAGTTTTTGATAACATTTACATTCAGCTTGTTCGTGCCGGAGAGGCTAGTGGCAACCTTGAATTGATTCTTGATAGATTAACAGAATATGCAGAACGACGTGCGGCGATTACAAAAAGGATCAAGTCGGCACTGACCTATCCGGTGATGCAGTTGGTAGTTGCTGTTATTGTTGTTGCTATCTTGATTGCAAAAGTTATTCCTCAAATGGCAGGTGTTTTGCAAGCAACGGGTAAGGAGATGCCGGCAACGACACAATTTTTGCTTAACCTTTCTGATTTTGTTGTTACCTATTATCTTGTTATTTTACTGATAGTGGTAGGGGTTTTTGGTGCTTTTAGATATTGGATTTCAATTCCATTGGGCACTAGAATGTTTGATAAGTTGAAGCTTCGTTTGCCGATTGTGAAATATTTTTCTCGTATGGGTGCTGTTGTTCAGTTTAGCAGAACACTTGGCATGTTGACTGAAAGTGGTGTTCGATTGTCAGAAGCGCTTGATATTGTGGTTAACATTATTAACAATAGCATTTTGGCTGATGCATTGAGTGAAGCGCGTGATAAAATTGTAAAGCAAGGTAAAATAGCACAATATCTTAAGCAAACGGGAATGTTTCCTCCTATTGCAATTTATCTGATAAAAACAGGTGAAGAGAGTGGTCAACTAGGTCCTATGTTGATTACAGTAGCACAAAACTATGAAGAAGATCTTTCTGAGAAGGCAGATGGCTTGTCTGCTGCGCTTGGGCCGATACTTTTGATTATCATGGCTGTTGTTGTAGCATTTATTATACTTTCGGTTGTTGGGCCGATGCTTGGTGGGATGGGCGGATTTTAAAATAACCTTTAATTAGAGGAATAGTTTAGATGATTTTTTCGCGAAAAATAACGGGGCGTGCTACAACGGCGCGATCCGGCTTTTCTCTTATGGAGTTGATGATTGCTATTGCGGTGTTGGGTCTCATTTTAGCAGTTGCTGGCCCCGCATTGATGAGGCAGTATCGTTCTGCTCAAAAAAAGACGGCAATGACATCAATTAAATTATTGAAAAGCACTATTGAAATGTTTGAGCTTGATGTTGGGAAGCTTCCAGAGAAATTAAGAGATTTGGTCAAGAGACCTTCTCCTGGAGGATATTATAACTCAGAAGAAATAAGCAATTGGCAGGACGGTGGTTATTTGAAAACAAAAAAAGTTCCTGTTGATCCTTGGAAAAACAAATTTCGATATCGTTTAATTCCCGATGGTCGTAGGTATGAACTGTACTCTTATGGACCAAACGGTAAAGGATCGCCAAAATCGGAGTGGATTCGAACCAAATGACCAAACGTGGTTTTTCACTGCTAGAATTGATGGTTGCCATAGCCCTGATCGGGATTGTGGCGGCCATTGTTGCTCCAAATTTGAGGCGGCGTGGACCTAAAGAGGAACGAGAGCAGTTTATTGAAAATTTAAATGGGCTGATGAAGTTTGCATGGCAAAATGGTGTGACATCTGGCAAAACGCAAAAGATTGAGTTTGATTTTTCCAAAGCTAGGCGAAAGATAACTATTTCAGAAAGTACAGGCAAAAAAAATAAAGAAGGTGAGCAGGAATTTAAGTCAGTTAATTCAAAATATGGATCGACAACGCTGAAGATCCCCTCGCATTTTGTGTTTAAAAATTTTTATATAGAAGGTTTTGACGAGATAACGCGTCACGCTGCCGGTAAAGAGGTGACGGCGTGGTTTTATATCATCCCAGAAGGTTTATCTCAGTCAGTTATTATTAATTTTATTGATACAAAAGATAAGACAGCAGGGGGAAGGCCACGGCCTGTTGGATTAGTATTAAATCCCTTTTATGTGCAGTTTAGTGTTTATGGTACATTCAAAAAACCGTAGCAGTTCTGGATTCATGTTGATGGAGGTGATGGTCACCATCGCAATAGTTGGGCTTGTTCTTGCACCTGTTTTTATGCTGCAATCAAGTGCCATGCGAGGATTGCAAAGACTTTCTCGCGAAATTAGGCTTTTATTTTCAGCAAAAAATGTTTTGGTTGATTCATTTCAAAAGGTATCTTTTGCAAAAGATGAGGAAGAAACAGAGACAAAACGAATATCAAATCCTCCAGCAACGTTGACTTACAAAAGAGCGAAAGTTGGAAAAAACTCGGCATTCAAGGATATGAAAAATTTGTATAGCAGTGATGTGCGAATTCGTTCTTCGCGTGCAGAGCGAGAGTCGATTATTGGATTTGTCTATAAACCGGAGAAAGAAAAAAAATGAGATCCGGTTTTATTTTGTTAGAAATTATCATTGCAATTGCTCTTGGATCGATGATCGGGGCTTCGTTGTTTACCAGTTTTTTTCAGGTAAATAATGCGTATAAAGTTGCGGATCGGATAATTGATGTTGATATGAGAGCATGTACTGTGCAAAATCAGCTAGAGCGTGATATATCCGGAGTGTTTGTGCCGGCTGTTTTTATTAAACAAAAAGAGACGAAAACCACTACCAAGAAGACTGTAATAAAGGGCGACAAAAAGACGGTTTCTACAAAAAAAGAAAAAGAAAAAGAAAAAAAAGAAGAGCCTCTTGAGAAGGCTTTTTATGCGCAAAATAAAGAAGGAAAATTTTCATTTTTATCTTGTGTTACCAGCAATCCACTTCAGGTTTATGGTGAAGCCAAGCCGCGTGTGGCAAGAGTGTTGTATCAGCTTGTTGAACAGGCTGGAAATTTGAGAGGGCCCAAATCATACAAACTTGTACGACAAGAATCTCTGAATTTAAACTTTAAGGTTCCACAAAAGGAAAAAGATGCAAAAGGTTATGAACTTTCTCGTAATATAAAAAGTATATCTGCTGAATATATTGTTATTCCTCAAAAAAAAGAAAAGAATGCTAAAGAAGGGCAAAAAAAAGAGCCTTCAAAAGAAAAAAGTGATTATAAAATTTTCAAACAATGGGGTCCGGAGCAGATAAAAAAAGCGAACCGAAATATTCCCCATTTTGTTAATATCACTATATCTTTTTGGGATAGAAGTAAGAAAAAAGCGAAAAAATTTATATTCAAAATGCTTATCGCCGCGCAAGATCTTTCTTCTGATGGTCTTCAAAAATCCTCCAAAACTCAGTCTCAATCTCCAAAAAAAGAAGATAAATCTTTGGAGAAGAAAAAAACTAATGTCAAGAAAAAGACGAGCAAAAAATCTGTTAAAAAGGGGGAAAAGTGAGCGTGCGGACAGGTAAGCCTGGTTATATGATTGTTCTTTCGCTTATTTTGATTTCACTTATTGTTGCAATCGTTACAACTATGGCAAATAAAAGTCGCATTCACATTCGTTATATTAAAACAATGATTAATCGTGAAAAAGCAAAAATGATTGCTTGGTCTGGAGTTCAGGTTGCAAAGAGTCAGCTTGCTAACATGGGTGTGGTTAAGGATGTAAAAGAATCTAGCCAGGATAAGAATAAAAACCAAAAGGACAAACAAAAAAAACAAAATGGTAAGAAGAAGAAGGAAAAAGGGGGGAAAAGATTAGAGGAAGCAAAACAGTTTATAACAAAACTATTCCCTGTTATTAATCGTTGGCAAACCTTTAAATTGAACAAAAAAAATGATGGCATCACAGGAGAGCTCAAAATATGCTTGGGATGCGAAGAAGGAAAGATTGATATTAACCAATTTTTTGATTTTGTTCACAAAAAATTTTTTGGTGAAGGTTCTAAAAAAAATGACTACAAAAAGGTGATGCAGCAGATTTTTGCTCAGATAAAAAAGGTGGCTGGAGGGGAGGATGTTTTTAGTAAATTTGAAAAATTTTTGAAAGATCGGCAGAATAAACTATATGATCCTACGGAGTTGCTTAAAATCAAAGAATTAGAACGGTTCAAGGAAAATGTTTTTTATGAACCAAGTGGTTCAGTTCGGTCTAATACGGGAAAACCGAAACAGACTATTTACTTGAGTGATATTTTTACTTTATGGTCTTTCAAAAAGGAACTTAACCCGTGGTTCCTTTCGCATTCTTTGAAAGTGTTGTTAGGCTTAAAGGTCGAGGTAAGTGGCAATGTGGGGCTTGAAGAGAAAACGTTGCAGGAAAAGTTGAAACAGTTTAAGTTGAAGCTTGCGTGGCCGGATAGCTGGAAGAATATGTTGTTACCACTTTATGGCAAGGATTTTGACCATTTGCCAAGTGAGGTGAGTAAGGTGATGAGCACAAAGTTTGAACCGAAAGTTTTCTCTGTGCTATCATATGGAACTGTTGGTGATGTGACTCAGAAACTTTTTGTTATTATGGAACGGGTTGCATTGCCAAAGCGAAAATCATCCGGCAGCACCTCCTTCGAGTTTCGAACTAAGAAGTTTTATTGGCTTTGAATAAAAAGGAACAAGGTTGCGGGGTAAAACAGAAACGATAGTTGGTGTATTTATTTTAGTGGCCCTTGGTATCTTCTTGTACATGGGTTTTAAAATCGGCTCATTTAGATTTGATAGGAGTCGATACGTCGGCTACACAATGTTTTTTGAGGACGTTTCGGGGCTTTCGCGTAAGGCAAAGGTAAAAGTTGCTGGTGTTGATGTTGGTTGGGTTGAAAAACTCGATTTAATATCAGAGGGCGATCGCGATCCGCGTGCCGAAGCAAAAGTTATGGTGCATAGGGACTATAAATTGTATGACAATGCACATGCAGTTGTTAGGCAAGATGGTTTACTTGGACCAAAATTTCTAGAGATTGTGCCGGGTGATCCGCTTTTGAGTACGTTGCCATCAGGTGCAACACTTAAAAAACCGAGTGTTTCACCGGTGTCTGTTGATGAATTGCTTCAGCAATTTAAAACTATAGCGGGAAATGTACAGGACGTGACAGCGTCTCTTAAGGGTGCCGTTGGTGGCACACAAGGAAGAGAGCAGTTGCAGCATATTGTTGTTAATTTAGAACGTGCGACCAAAAAGATTGCTGCATTTTCTGATCTTGTAGATCGCAGCTTGTCTCGTAACGAAGAAAATATTGACGCATTGCTTGGTGTTGGAAACGACATCAAGCGTCTTGCTTTTAAGCTAGAAGATAAAGTTTTGCCTGCGTTCCAGGGAAGTATGGAAAAAATATCGGATGTATTTGACAGAGATTTTAATCGAGTTGCCACAAAACTCGAAACGACAGCAGAAGCAATTGATGAGGCTTCCGTTCAGGCTCGTGAAGGATTGAGAAGTGTTAGTTCGGTTGCAGAAAAAATCGACGAAGGAAAAGGTCTTCTTGGTAAGCTGGTTAACGAAGATGAGGCGTATCAAGATCTGAAGGTTGCAGTCTCGGGTCTTAAAAATTACTTCTCACAAGTTGATCGATTGCAGATTGTTTTTGATTCACACTTTGAGGGAATGTATCGACCAGCAGAGAATTATCAGTTTGAAGACTCAAAAGGTTATTTTGATGTGAGAGTTCATCCGAACGATGATCACTTTTACTTGCTTCAGTTGGTTTCTTCGGAAAAAGGTCGTGTATTCAGAAAAGAAAAAACCAAGCAATACTATGATGATGATGGAAACCCTGTGAACACAGATTCTCTAGCGCTTCGCGATAAAGTTGATCGTGTCTATCCGGTTAGAAAAGAAACATATAAGCGAAATACGCTGAGCCTTGGTTTACAGTTTGGTAAAGTATTTAATAACATAGCAGTTAGATTTGGTTTGTTTGAAAGTTCTGCTGGTGTAGGTGTAGACTTTGATATTCCACTCAATACCGACAAGCTTCGTTGGGTGACCAGTATCGAAGCGTTTGATATGGCTGGTTGGAATAGAAAAGATGACAGAAGGCCGCATTTGAAATGGATTAATAGAATGTTCTTCATGAGAAATCTGTATGTTACATTTGGTGCGGATGACTTTATTAGTAAGCGAAACGCAAATGCCTTCTTCGGTGCAGGTATTCGATTTGGTGACGATGATATTAAATATCTTGCCTCATCTTTAGGATCTGGAATAGGAAGCTTTGCCCAAGGTCGCTAGGTGCCTAACTCACTCGCAACCTTTTCAAAATTGTTAAAGCAAATATGCCCGTTTTCGAAGTTGATTTTTCAATATTCAGGCGGGCAGATTTTTTTTTCTTGAGTAATTTTAGACATTTCTTAACAGTTTGTTTCATTTCGGACATCTTATGGTCTGCGAGCCATGACGAAAATGTGCTTTTAAAGTAAGCAAGTCGGCGAATTTTATTTTTGATTAGGGCGAGATTTTTTTCATCAAATGGAAAAATGTTCTGCAGGCGAAACTTTTCTACCCAATAGTAGATCCATTCGTAAATTTTTAGTTTTTTTAGTTCGACCTCAACGTCAATAATGAATCGTGCCATTGGTGACATACTGTCTGTAGGATTTGTTGCATTAACGTAGTGTGCTTGAATGTTTGTAGCAAGTTCATAGGAAAGTTCTTTTTGTGGAATGGTAATAATCGATTCCATATTCATATGTTGCTTCCAGGAACACCAAAGATCGCATCGTTTTAAAAATTTGTTAGCAGCAATGAATTGAAAAATCAGATAACAGTATGCTCCAATGATAGTCAGTGCTATCAATTTATACTTATGTCCCCAGAATATTCCCTTAATATGTCCAAAAAGACTGATTGTTCTTCTTTTCAGGTCAACAGCACAGGTTTTCATATTCTGTTGAAGATTGTTCATTATTTTGCTTGAGTTAATCATTTTTATATAGGCCATGATTTTGCTTTTGATATCGATGATATTGGTAAGTGTGTTGACGTTAGAGTTATTGATTGGAACAATAATTTGGATGTTTGCCTTTGTACATTTTGGTGCTTTTGCGGGCCCTTTTTCTTGTGTTACATTAACGGTTGTTTTTGGTGGTAGTTTTTGCTGTGTACTCGATGCTGAAAAAGAAAGAAAAGAAGATAAAAATACCAATAAAGTAACCCTTTTGTACATGATCCCCCCTCTGGTTTTTTGCTAAGGATTGTAGAGTTAATTTGATTGTATCATTTCTAATCTAATTATTTTACTAGCATGTTTTCAATATTTTGTCTTGTTTGAACAGTTTCTTTGCTTTTCTTTTTTATTTTTTGTGTAATACAATACCCAAAAGAGTTGTTTGTGGTTGTAGGATGAAGAAATAAAGGTGTAAAAAGGGGTAATGAATGTCTTGGTTTATGACGTTGGCGGATTTTTTGTTATCAGAGTGGTTATGGAATGTGACCTGGGGGTGGTACCATGTGCCGATTAATATTTTTGTGATGCTTTTTTTGCTAAAGGTTTTTGGTCGGTTAAAAATTATGCCAGCTGTTCTTTTTTCTGTTTTTTCGCAAATTTTTTCTTTTGCTCTTTTTAGTTTGATTGTTATTTTTGGCTCCATTTATGGATTCGGTTTGAAGTTTGTGCCTTATGATTGTTATGTCACGCAAACAATGCACCCACTGCTTATATGCTTTTCTCTTGGCCTTATTTATTTTGTTTTGCAATCATTTTCTTTTGTTTTGACGAATGTTTTTTACAAAATAAACCTGCGACTTGTTATTTTAATAGCATTGGTAAGCAATATGATATCTGCTTTATTGGTTTATAGGTTTTGGAGTTACGATTTTTTGTAATGTTGTAATGTTAAGGAGATGAAATGACAAAGGGCTTGCTGAAAAACGTTTTGTATTTTCATGCATTATTTGCCTTTTTGCTCTATATACTCGGTACTCTTTTTACGATAACAATTCTAGAATATCGCCTAAAAAACAGTCATCTAAATCGTATATTGGCAGGTTTTGCTTGTATTGCTTTGTCTGTTGTTGCTTTTTACTTTGTTCCCATCCTATTATTTGGTACATCCTCTATTTTTGCTCTGCAGATTTTTGGTGTTATTTCAATGCTTGTAGTTCAGATTTTTTTTTGGTTTTTTTGGTTCGGCAAAGAAATCAAGGCGGTACTTCCTGCGCTCGCTTTGGCGTTTGGATTAACGATTGCGCTGTCTGTTTTGGTTTATTTTTTATTTACCTGGTATATGAGTATCGTTTTACACTAATGCACTATGGATAAAGAAGAAAAACAAAAATTTCTCAATTACCTTTTGTGTTTTGTAACTGAAAATAAAAAAAGAAAAATGAACAAAATTATTCAAGAGCGAACTCGTCATGTAACTATTGTTCTTGAAGATTTGTACCAGTCGCACAATGCAAGTGCGGTATTGCGCACAGCTGAATGTTTTGGTGTCCAGGATGTCCATGTTGTGCAAAAACGGAATCAGTTTAAAGCAAAAGAAGGCGTGGCGATGGGAGCGTCTAAATGGTTAAGTGTTTTTTCGTACGAAGATGTTAGTTTTTGCTGTTCCCAGTTAAGAAAAAAGGGGTATCGTATTGTTGCAACGAGCCCTCATGAACAGTCTTGTTCTTTGCAAGAATTACCAATCAACAAGCCGCTGGCGCTGATTTTTGGGACAGAGGAGTTGGGTTTGACTTCTGAGGGTATGAGGTGTGCTGATCAGACCGTGAAGATTCCGATGTATGGGTTCACTGAAAGTTTCAATGTTTCGGTGAGTGTTGCTTTGTGTTTGTATAAAATTATTACTCAATTGCGGGGTTCGAATGTTTTCTGGCGTCTTTCCGATCAAGAGCTCCTTGATTTGCATATTCAGTGGGTGCGGACAATTGTTCGTGGCGCTGATGTTCTTGAAAAGAGATTTTTTTCTATAAGATTTTAATTCTTTATCTGTTTGTTTTTTTAAGTGGTGCAATTGGAGCTGGTTTTTTCTTATTTGTAGCTTTTTTATTGTGGGTTTAAGATTATCTTTTATTCCTGTTGTTATTTTGTATGCGAATACGTTTGTTGCCCAATGAGTGATAGCCTTTACTCCCGTGTTTTTGAAAAATTCTTTTTTTGTTTTTACTTGGGGATTTAGTGTTTCGTTCAGAAATATATTTTTGAGGCGGAAAAAATCCAATAAATAAGTTTTTGAGGAGGGGCGCCATGTTTTTATGAGCCCTCCAACAGCGCTTATTTTTAGGCTTTCTGTTGTGAAAACAGGACTCGGATTTTTTCTTGTGAAAAAATCTATTACCGTTTTTGTTAGGAATGATAGGACACCGTTTGAAACGAAAGAGACAATTATTCCTGTATAATATTTTGCATGCTCCCAAAAAAGATTTTTTTGAAATTCTGACTTAAAATCGTCTGACCGAGTGATATCTTCAATTTTTTGGTTTAATGCGCATAATGTGTGGATATTCATTTGTTTTATTTTTTTTTCAAAGATGCGAATGTTTTTAACATAACGGTCAGTGTTTTTCCAGTTGTTTAACAAATTGTAATCGGGCTCGATTTCTATTTTTTTTTTCTTAGATCCCAGAAGGAACCTTATGGTTGGAGCAACACGAAAAAATGTGAATATGGATTTTGCTAAAAAAACGTCTTTTTGGTCAAGTTGTACTGCTTTTTGAGGAAGACAAATAATTGCAAATAAAAGTGCAAGCACCAAGTAGTTTTTTTTCATTCTGAGTTTTTTATGTTAGTAATAAGTTTATGGTATTCTTTTTATATTAGTTGCAAAGGGAGAAATATTCAAGTTCTTATTTTGTTTTTTATTGCGAAAGGATTGCCTGTTTTGGTTTGAGCTTTGACATTATTTTTTTATAGGGAGCTTCGATGGAGATGATGGCATTGAATTGGCAGTCATGTTTTGTTTCTGAAAAAAAAATAGTAGAGGTTGGACGACGGTTGGCAATTGAGATTGAAAAAGTCCAACATAGTATTGAGAAGGGTTATGACACTGAGTATGGCTTTGTAAATCTTCCGGACGATACTGTAATACTAAAACAGGTAAAAAGTCTGTGTGCGGAAAAAAATAATACATTAAAGATCAAAGCAGTTGTTGTTATAGGAATTGGGGGCTCAAGTTTAGGAACTATTGCTGTACATGAGGCGCTCAATGGTGTTCTGTATAATGAAAAAAATCCCGAAATTGCGCTGTATTTTGTAGATACAATAGATTCTGATTACCTAGCTTCAATTCTTAAGCTTGTTGAACGGCGATTAATGCAGGGGGAAGATGTTCTTGTCAATGTTGTGACCAAATCAGGAACAACTACCGAAACGATTGTTAATTTTGAAATTTTTTTACAGCTTCTTAAAAAACACAGGCCAACAAATTACTTTCAGCATATTGTAGTCACTTCAGATCGAGATTCACAATTGTGGAACTATGCACAAAAAAATGAAATTTCAACGCTTGAGATACCAAAAAGGGTTGGCGGACGTTTTTCGGTGCTTTCCCCTGTTGGGCTATTTCCTTTAGTGTGTGTTGGTGTTGATATTGAGCTGTTGTGTGCTGGTGCTGCAAGTATTGTTGAATTTTGTGTAACCAAAGATATTGCGGACAATCCTGCTGTATTAAGTGCAGTTGTTATTTTTGCACAGTACCTGAAGGGTTGCGCAATTCACGACACATTTATTTTTTCTAGAGAAATGCGCGCTGTCGGTGACTGGTATAGGCAGCTTGTGGGTGAGAGCTTAGGAAAAAAAGAAAACCTTTCTGGTCAGTTTGTGCACGTTGGCATTACCCCCACTGTTTCGATTGGTACCAATGATTTACACTCGATAGCCCAGCTGCATTTTGGTGGCCCCCGGGATAAGTTTACGACGTTCGTTATGTTGGGAAAGAGCAGATCGGAACTTGCAGTTCCTGACTTTGAGCAGTTCGAGCCGTTTGTCGAAAATATTCAGGGAAAATCTGTTTTTTCAATCTTGCAGGCTATTGTTTCTGGTACAAAAAGCGCTTATCGCTCTGAAAATCTTCCGTTCATTTCCATAGAGCTACCCGAACTTTCGCCATTTTATCTTGGACAGTTTCTTCAGATGAAAATGTTAGAGATTGTTTATTTGGGCCACCTCCTTGACGTAAATCCATTTAACCAGCCCCAAGTTGAGTTGTACAAAAAGGAAACGCGTCGGGCCTTATTGCAATAAGCCTGATGTAAAATTTATGATTCTTTCTTTTTTATTTCTTGAAGTTTCGCCTGATTTTTTTTGAATTCTTCGTTTTCTTCATCGAATTCTTTGAGGAGTTTTTCGAATGCTCCATCGCTCATTGTGCGAGTTTTCTTTTTTTTATTAGTTTTCTTTTCTTGGGATGTTATTTCTTGGATGAAATTTCCAAATTTGGGAAATAGTGATCCATATTCAAAATTAGGCTTCGCCTGAAGTTTTTTAGATTCTTCGTTTGATTCGTTGCTCATTGTGAGAGTTTTCTTTTTCTTGGGAGTTTTTTGGGGAAGTTTAGGCGTTGGAGCTTTATTTTTCTTTTCTTGGGATGTTATTTCTTTAATTAAAATTTTATGTTTGGAAAGGACTGTGTTATCAAAGCTATTTACTACATGTGGACTTTTCTTTTTTTGTGTTTGTTTTTTAAAAATAAGATCTTTTTCAAGGGTATTGCTTTGACTCACTTTTGTAAATTCTTTAATTTTTTTGAAAAATTTTTTCATAGTAAACGATTTGTTGCAGGAAAAAAGTATTGCCGTGCCTGCAAGGATGATTATTTTTGTCTGTTTTTTCATAAAATAAGACTCATAGGTTTGTGGTTTTTAGATGAGTCTAACTGAGAAATGAAAAAAAAGAAGACAGACCGAGTATATTACACGATCTGTCTTTCTGAATTTTTTGTGTGTTGCTTTTTATCTTGCGTATGATTTCATTTTAAGTTCGTGTTTTCCATAGAATCTAATAGAGTGATTTTTTGTTCCAAATGGTTTCTTAATCACAGTTTTTTCTCCTTTTTTTGTGAAAGTCACCATGAACCCGAAGCCTCTCAGTCGTCTAACCATTTTTGTTTCTTTTGGCTTAATTTTTTTTGTTGCGATGTCAGTTTTGATAGTCAAAGTAAATGGGGAGTCGTTTCTCATTTTCCATACTCGTTGTCCCATGCTGTCTAGCCATTTGGAGCGTTTCTTGGGAGCGCCGAATATCATTTGACGAAGTCGTTCGTACCAGGGCAGTTTATAATCGGTTTTTTTAGATGTTCTTTTTCTTCTCAATGAATTTTTTTTTCTTGCGGCACTAAGATTTATGGCCATAGAGCCAGAAAGTCCAAAAGCAAGTAGTACTGCAAGTGTGGTTGTTTTTTTCATTTATATTCCTTGTCAGATAAAGAAGGCTGATCGATTATTTTTTCGACCAGCCTTCTTATTTTTAAATCCGGACTGTTTTTTGCTGGTTTATTCGATATACGATCTCATTTTTAATCGTCTACGACCATGGAATGTAACAACGTGATTGCTTGTTTCAAATGTTTTTCTCTGGCCATCATCTGTTCGTGCAGTAAAGACAAAACTCTTGTTTCGTGGAAGGGTTTTGCTCTCGCCTGGCTCAAGAGTTATAGTTCCGTCATCACTTCGAACCGTTACGACAAAGTCTGAGTCGTTCCTCATTCTCCAGTGCATACGGTCCATGCTATCTTCCCAGCTATATTTTTCAGTTGATGGATAACCAAGATAATAGCCTAAGCCCCAGTACGGTCTTCTGTACCAAGGTCTGTAGTGTCTACGTCGCCAGTATCCTCTTCGGTATGGTCGTCGTCCTCTTCCAACTCCGACCGAAACACCAAATCCTATGCGACCTCGTCCTCGTCCTCGTCCTCCTCTTCGACGTCTTGCGTTGAGGCCTATAGATAGCGCGCCAGCAGCTCCGATAACAAAAATTGTTGTCAGAATGGCCATTCTTTTTTTCATTTTATTCATTTTCTTTTCCTTTATTTTTCATAATTGCTTATTTTGATGCACAAAGATTATTTATTTGCGAGGAGCAAGTTCAATTTCACGTTTTGGAGGATTCCAGCTGGTGTACACAAGATATACGTCAACAAAGTGCTCTCGATTTTCTTTTGTGTTGATTTTGTCCTTAAAGGTTTCTTTTTTCGTTCGACCGCTTGGTGTTTTTGTTTTGCGGTCTATTTTTACTACCAGATTCCATTTCTCGCCTCTATACACTTTCTCTTTTTTGCCTGGTGGAATTATAACGGCCATGTGGATATCACTGTTTACCGTGATCATGTTATTTGTTTTGTTTCTTACGGTCCAATAGCCCTTGCCTCGAGTATCTTGCCAGTTAAATTTTGTTTTTGTTTGGATACCAAGATTTCTTGCCATTCTTTTGTACCATGGCACCTTGGTTTCTCGGCGCTTAATTTTTTCAATCCATGTTGGTGTAATAACGCCTGGGCTAGCAGAAGTTTTAGTTTGAGATTCTCCAAAAAGTGGAAGAGCGGCAATTATTGCCAAGCCTGAGGCGATTCCTAAAATAAGTTTTCTCTTCATAAAAACCCTTTCTTTTAGTTCATTTGATCTAAAAGGCAAAATTATAACGTATAGACACAATGCTGCCTCTTATTAAAGAATAGCAATTTTTTTTGTGGCAAAACAATAAAAAAAGGGCTTTTTTAGGGGTTTTTGAGTAATATGTTCAGTTGGAGGGGAGTAAGAAGTAGGTTATTTTTGAGCTAAAACGCTTAATATTTTGGCGCCAAATTCCTGAGCTGCGCTGGGGCCGGTTGCAGTTACGATGTTTCCATCGACTACGACGTCCTTTCGAATGAAATGGGATCCTGATTGTTCTAGAATATCGGCCAGCTTGTTGTCGCTATTCCAGCCTGTTACCTTTTTGCCCATAATAACGCCGCTTTTGGCCAAAATTCTGACCGTGGCGCAGATAGCGCCGAACGGTTTATTCGCCTCAGCGGCTTTTTTAAGCAAGTTGTAGCTGGTTTTATTGTCCAGGTGGTCCATTGAGCCTGGTCCGCCGATAAAAAAGAGTGCGTCAAAATCTTTGACAGATACCTGATCTAGCGATATGTCCACTTCGGTTGTTGTTCCATCAGAAGCTGTTGCTGTTCCTGCTTTGTCGCTGGCGGTGATAACCGTTAATCCGCTGTGGTCTAATATTTTTTTGGGGACCGAATATTCGATTGGTTGATAGCCTTCGCTCGCGATGACGAGCATAACTTTATCTGACATTGTGCTTCCTCTCGTTACACAACTGTTAATTTTGGCTCATTTTTTGAGCCTTATTTTTATATTTTGCAGAGTAGAAGGTAAACGTCTGGTTGTCAATCTGGCCGCTAATTCGTACTGCTGGGTAAGTTGCTTCTTGATACGAAAGCTGCTGTTCAACGGGCTCAATAGTCAGTTTTGCTGTTTCAGATAGATGGACTGTTCGTTTCCATCTGCCGATTTCTGTAATTCGTGTGCCCTGTTTTTTTGCTGCGCGCTTCATGAAGAAAAAGCTTCTCCATCCGTTTTTGTTTAGTTTGCCTTTCCAACGAATAAGGTAAATGTTTTTTATTTTCGTGCTGTTGCAGAGTTTTTCCACTGCGTTAAATATTCGTATGCCCGGTTGCAGCAAAATTAGATGGTCAATTCTGTTACTTCCTCCTTTTTGAATAATTTCTGGAACAAGTGTGTAATTGACCCACGAAGAAGCGGACACTTTTCTGCCTATAACTCCAGGATCAATTACTGTAGTTGTTCCTTTTGTATGAATCAAAGTTATGCTTCCATTGTTGCACGGAATCTGTTTTATCAAAGTCTCGGTTTTATTGATCAGTTTTAAGTAGATACAGGCGGATACAAGCAAAAAAAAGAGCAAGATGATGCTGCGGCCTAGGCTGTTGGTTCGTTTGTTATAAATGATTCCAAATGTAAGTAGCGGAAGGGCGATCAAAAACAGTTTCGGGGGCTTACTAAAACCGATCAATGCAGTTGCTCCATTACCGATTGAAAGTATAGAAAACCAGGCTAATGTTACTTTTTCTAAACAGTAAATGAGCCACTCGTTTGGTATATGGATAATTTCGAAGAAAAAAACAAGAGACGAAAGAAGCAAAAAAAGTACCAAAACAGGGAAAAAAATAAGGTTGCCCAGAGGTGAAAGAAGCGAGATTGGTAGTCCCCAGCTGAGTAGAATCGGGAGAGAGATTGTGGTAATGAAAAGCTGGACTTGAATAAATCGTAAAAACCAGCGTTGAATCTTGGTGATTTTCATAATGAGAGTCATTTGCTTTTATGGTTTGATACACTCTCAGTTTCACTTCGAGTACTCAAAAAGAAAATGCCCTTCCACCGTTCGTGGTGAGTGCGTTTCGTAGTCGTTAGGCGAAGAAGCGTGTATCGAACCATGCAAAACCTGTGAAATCCTTTTAAAGCACTGTTTCCCATATTGAATGTAGGCTTTTAATATATCTCAACCCGCACCTGCTGTCACGCATATAGTTTTTCCGTTGAGTTTTCAGTTCTAAATGGATTATTATTGAAAGAGGATACATTGCGTAGATTTAGGGAGAAATAGTATGAAAAAGATGAAAAAAAAATCCAAAGTTAAAAATGCCTGGAAAAAATTAATGGATTCGACACAAAAAAAACTATCCCGTGGTGCGAGTAGCATTAACAAAATAATATCGTGGGCCCGGTCTGATAACTGGCGTCGAAAACAGAGGGTGCGCAAAAAAGGACGTAAATAAAATTTAAATATCGTAGTCTTGCCTGCTGAAGTTTTTTCTAGAGTTCATTCTTGATGCTTTGAATCTTTTTACTGATGTCTGCGATGTATGCCAGCCGAATATTGTCGACCAATCGCAATTCTGATACAAAGGATCTTGTTTGTAGTTTAATTTGAGAGGCTTGCGATTGTATAATTTTTTTTGAATTTTTGTGAGTGGTTTTCGTAACTTATTTGAGCTAGCGAACAATGTTCTTTTTATTCGTGGATATTGCTGCATTCTTTTTCCCAAAGTACAAATATTTCGACAAGACCATTTGTTGAATTTTTTCACGTATTGGGAAGCAAGTCGAGGCTTGAATATAATAAGGCCCAAGAGGCCCACCGTTTTGAGGCCTTTATAGCCAAAATAACTATATTTAAGACACTTTTTTATAACAGGCCTGCTTATTATTATTGAGCGACTTATTGGCGGAGTTCTTCGTGTAAATAATCTAGTCAAAACAGGTTCGCCGTAACAGCCGAGTGACAACGTAGCCAAGACGGATAAAAATAACGATTTAATGCTTTTGTGTGCCTTCATTGATATAACCTCCATAACCTTTTTTTAGTTTTTCATTTTTTTATTACTATTAAAGGCGCTATATTCCATGCTGCCTATTATAATTATTACAAATACTAAGGTTTTCTCAACGGGTATGCGAAAAGCCCCTCTCTATGCTTGATGAGGAGTAAATAGGGTTTTAATATGCCCTCTGAGTCGCCCTAAAGCTCGAATGAGTGTTTTAATAGCCTTTGGGGAGTTGCTTTTTAGGTATATTTTTCGGATGTATGTTCGTTTAATTTTTGATACAGGTGGTTCGGATGGTCCCATAATCTGGACAGATAGATTCATTTTTTGGTTGATGGAGAGCAAATATTCCACTAATTGATTAGCTTCTGCCTCCGCAGCTTCTTGGTTTGTATGCCTGATTTCCAGTTGTGCCAGCCTGCCATATGGGGGGTATCCCAGCTGTTTTCTTGTCTTGAGTTCGCTGGCATAAAATTGTAGATAATCGATTTCATTCAAATATTTAAGCACGGGGTGATTGTCCATCGCTTGCACAATCACGGTACTTTGTTCACTTTGCCTGCCTGCTCGTCCCGCGACTTGAAGGAGTTGCTGTAAGGTTGTTTCTGTTGCGTTGTAGGTTGGAAAATGGAGATTGAGATCCGCCCACAAAATGCCAACCAGCGTAACGCCTGGAAAGTGATATCCTTTTGTTATTGTTTGTGTGCCAACTAAAATATCAAGTTTTTTTTCTTTAAATGCTGCAACAGTTTCGTGCCAAAGCTTTTTTTTGCGTGTTGTGTCAAGGTCTGCTCGGCCGATGCGGGCAAAAGGAAACAGTTTTTCCAAAATGGAGACAACTTGCTGCGTGCCGATTCCTTTTTTGATGAATGTTGTTTTTTTTGTTGTTTTGCAAGTTGAGCACTTGTCAGGAAGGGTTTGTGAGTGTTTGCAATAGTGGCACGTTAATTGGTCATTGTTGTGTAGTGTTAAGCTGACGCTACAGTTTGGACATTCGAAAATAAATCCACAATCTTTACACTGAACAAAAAAACTAAAACCTCGTCGGTTTAAGAAGATTATTACCTGTTCCTGTTTGGAAAGACGATCTTGAATGCTATTTTCCAGTTTTTGACTGATCCAAAAATTGCGTCTGAATTTTTTATCGGTTAAAAAGACGGTTTTTATTTTTGGAAACGCTCCTGCAAATCTTTTTTTGAGCTGAAAAAAATGCCAGCCATGTTTTTTTATATTGTACAACGAGCTGATAGATGGGGTTGCGGATCCAAGAACAATTGGAATTTCGGCCGTATGTGCACGAAGAATTGCTGCTTCTTTAGAGTTGATATGCGGATGTTTTTTTTCTTGATAACCAACTTCATGTTCCTCGTCGACAACAATTAACCCTAGGTTGGGAATCGGTAACAAGATAGGCAGGTGTACGCCAATCACTAAAAGAGGTTGCTTGGCAAGCAGTGCTTTCCACAGACGTTTTTTATCGCGTGCCGTTGACACAGAATGAAATCCAAAGATGGTTATATTTTTGGGCAGTTGTGCGCGCATTATGTTTTCAAATTGAAGTGCAAGAGTTACTTCTGGAAGTAAAAGCAGCGCAGATTTATTATTTTTTATTGTTTCAACGATCATCGCCTTGTAACATTCCGTTTTGCCGGATCCGGTGACGCCATGCAAAATAGTTGGTGTGTATTGGAGTTTTTTGATTTTTGGAAGAATAAAATCAACAACTTGTTGTTGTTCATTTGTGAGTATTATTTCGTAACATTTTTCTCTGTCCGATGTAGTACTTTTTGAGAGGGAGGATCTGTTTTGTATTGCTTTTTTTTCGTCAGCAATAAATTTTCTCATTCGCTTGAAAAAATGGAGAGGGTCAAGTTGGTGATGGTCTGCAAGTTTTTTTATAAATGTTTGGTAGTGTGGGTCGAGCGGAAATGGTTCAAGCGCAAGAGCTGGGCGAATATCAAACTTGTTACCAGCAGGTTTTTGTTTGTATTGTTCAAGAATAAGAGCGTGCTCTGTCCGTTTTTGAATTGGAACATGAACAACGCGCCCGACAAGATCGGCTTTTGGCCAATTGTCGGGCACAGAGTACAAAAGTGGTTTTGGGAACCCTTTTAAAAGTCGTACTTGGATGAACATTTAAATATTTTTGTAATTTAATTTCACGCTTGTTAATTGGTGGAAGTTTTCTCCTAAGATAGCGCTTTTTAGGTGCATTTCTAGATAACTAGTTTTAGTTATAGATAGCTTATTTTTTAATGGTGATATCATAATAATTTTAGAGTCTGTTGATCTTGTGACACGGCATGGTGTTTTGATCACAGGGTCAGGAATGGTTACTAGTTCGTAATAGGATTTTTTTCCTTTCAATTTATTGACTATTTTTTTTATGTATTCTTCGCATGTGGATTTGTTTTCTTTGTGGTTAATTTCTTGATATTTCAAAAAAACCTTTTTTAGAGATTTTTCATTATAATAATCATTGGCGACTTTCCAGCATGCCTTACCAATATCAACTGGATCATATCCTTTCTCGAGTAATTTTTTTGTGCCATTGCAAAAACCTAGGGCAAAATCTAAAGCATCTTTTTTGAATTGATTTTTTTTCTCCATGCCAAAAATTGGAGTATGAAACAAAACGGTCAAGAATACAACGGCTGCACAGTTTAATTTTAAGTTCACAAGGTCTCCTAGGTTTTTATTATAGTTTTTACTGAAAGATATCGTAAGTAGTTATGAGCTGTAAGTCAATGAGCGCAGATTTTCTGTATTTTGGAAAAAACTTTTTATGTTACACTGGTCCTGTGCGTCAGAAATCCTTAAATCAAGGGCCTATCAGATGAAATTTGATCCCAAAAAAACTGTGTTTTTAATTGATGGTTCATCTTTTTTATATCGTGCCTACTACGGTGTCAGGCCGCTGCATACTCCTCAAGGGGTGCCAGTGCAGGCGGTTTATAGTTTTTGCAGGATGATTAAAAAGTTAATTAAAAAATTTGATGCGCGATATATCTCATTAGTGTGGGATAGTAAGGGTAAAACAACACGGCATGAGATGTACGAGGAATATAAGGCAACCCGTCAGGCTGCGCCGCGTGATATTTTTGATCAAAAAGAATTGATTTTGGATTTTGCTGATTTGGTCGGTTTGCATCAGATTGCAAAGCGGGGAGTGGAGGCGGACGATATTATTTTTTCCATTGCAAAAGAGCGGGCAAAGGCTGGTGACACTGTTGTTGTTGTAACGTCAGACAAAGATCTAGGTCAGATGTTGAGCGACAAAGTTGTTATGTTCGATTCTTTTAAAGACAAAATAATGGATGTTGCAGCATTCGAAGAAAAAATGGGTATTTCGATTGCTAAGTTGCCGTTTTATTTTGCATTGCTTGGTGATTCGTCTGACAATATTCCTGGTGTGCGTGGCATTGGGAAAAAGGGTGCTCTTGAGTTGGTTAATCAGTTTGATTCGCTTGAGGATTTGTACGATAACTTGCAAGAGGTTAAACGTCCCAGGCAGCGCGCAGCGCTTGAAAATAATGAAGAAAATGCTTTTTTGAGTCGCGATCTTTTTTTGCTTCAGTATGCTCCATCCGGTGTAAAGAAAAAGGATTTGAAATTTAACGTGAAAGATTGGTCAAAAGCCCGCCCCTTATTTGTGGAACTTAATTTCAAATCTCTGCTCAAAGAGTTACAGGAGGAACAGCTTTCTTTGTTTCCAGAAACGCAGAGTGCTCTTGAATCGCACAAAAACTACAAGTTCATCACAGTAACAACTGAGCAGCAATTAAAAAGTTTGTGCAATGAGTTGAAAGAAAAGGCAGTCTTTGCTGTTGATACAGAGACGACTGGGCTACGTCCTTTACAAGCTGAGTGTGTTGGTATTTCTTTTTGCACAAAAAAAGGGGTTGCTTATTATGTCCCCTTTGGTCATCAAACGGATGAGCCACAACTGTCGCGGGAGATGGTGATTAATGAGTTGCGGCCGATTTTAGAAAATCGAAAATACAAAAAATATATGCAGAATGGAAAGTTTGATCAACTTGTTTTGTATCACGCTGGGATTACCGTACAAGGAATGAGTTTTGATACGTTGATTGCGGCGCAATTGGTTGGTAAAGAATGGCAGAAAAAGAAACTGGAGGATCTGTCGGCATACTATCTTGATGAGCCGATGTTAACCTACGATCAGGTTGTCAAAAAAAATAAATATAAAAATTTTTCGTATGTACCAATTTCACTTGCTACAAAATATTCTGCTATTGATGCACATCAAACTTTTAGATTAAAGAAAATTCTTGTAAGAGAGTTAAAAAAAGAAAAGCAACTTACGCTGTTTGATGATATTGAGATGCCGCTTTTACAGGTCTTATTTAAAATGGAAGTGTTAGGAATTGGTTTTGACAAATCGGTGCTTAACAAGTTGGACAAAAAAGTTTCTCATGAACTAAGGACCATAGAACGGAAAATTTTGGCAGCAGTTGGTGCCAAGTACAAAGATATCAATCTCAATTCTCCAAAGCAGGTTGAACAACTATTATTTTATGATCTAAAGTTGCCAAAGCAAAAAAAGAGTGCAAAAGGCACGGGATATTCAACCGATCAAGAAGTTTTGAGTACGCTTGCAAAAATTCATCCCATACCGGGTTTGATTATGAAGTATCGAGAACTGTACAAACTAAAAAGTACCTACATCGATACGTTGCCAAGTTATGTAAATCCAAGCACAGGCAGAATTCACACAACATTCAAGCAAACTTCTGTTGCAACGGGGCGGCTTGCCAGCTCGGAACCGAATTTGCAAAACATACCGTCTGACGGTTCTGGTTATGGAATTGAGATTCGTTCAGCTTTTGTGCCAAAAAAAGGAAACATTTTTCTATCGGCAGATTATTCACAGATTGAGTTGCGTGTGCTTGCGCATCTCTCTCAAGATAAAAATTTGTTGGATGCATTTTTAAAAGGGCATGATATTCATACTCAGACCGCAGCGGGCCTGTTTGATGTTGCACTAAAAGATGTGACTCACGATCAGCGGCAAATTGGAAAGCGGATCAATTTTAGTATTTTGTATGGTCTAACGCCATTTGGACTATCAAAAGATTTAGGTATTCCATTGGGTGAAGCAAAAACATACATAGAAAAATATTTTGCTCAGTATCCGGGTGTGTCTGTGTGGATGGAAAAAATTGTTAAGGAGGTAAAACGGCGCGGTTATGTGACTACTTTATGGGGAAGGCGTCGATATATTCCCGGTATTTACGAAAAAAATAAGTCTCTTTATCAACTTGCTAAACGGGTTGCAATAAACACAGTTGCACAAGGAACATCTGCAGAGCTGATGAAACTGGGTATGATCAATTTAGAAAAAGTTCTGAAGAAAAAAGAGCTGGAAGCGCAGATACTGCTTCAGATTCATGATGAACTACTAATCAGTTTCCCGAAAGGCCAAAAGGAGGTAACAGAAAAACTTGTCAAAAAAACGCTGGAATCCGTTGTTGATTGGAAGGTTCCGCTTGCTGTCACTACCCGTTTTGGTCTTGATTGGAAAGAGGCTACAAAGTAATTATCTGATTTCAAATAATGTTATATTAGAGCTTTTTTTTATTTGAGTTAGAATCTGGAAAAATGTTACACCAAGTTGATTCATGTTTATTTTTAAGTTCGTTTTCGAGCTTTTTTTTGTTTGGGTTAGAATCTGGTATGCTATTCCATATAGCTTTTAATTTTTTTATAAGAATTTCTTTTTCTAACAAAGTTGATTTGTTTTTTTCTTTTAGTTTTTTGTTTTTCTGGATAGGGATAAGTTTATATTTGTTGCGTCCTACCTTTGATATTGAGTGGTTCTTCAGGTCTTTTTCTGTTAAATTACGTTGACTTGGTGACCAAGGATGATGGCCATGAGGTATTATTACAAAATATACTGAATTGTCTTTTATTTTTTTGCGCATATGATTTGTGCATCTTTCTTTCATTTCTTGGTCATACTCGTGAAATTTCTGTAGTATGTCTTTTTCCTTTTCAGTCATTACTTTTTTTGATTTATTGTTCATCGTCATGCATGGTACTGCAAAAATGGTTATCATTATGCCAAAAAGATATTTAATTGATTGTTTTTTATTAAACATTTTGTTCTAGCCCCCCTAAAGCTAATTATAGTACTAAATAATTGATTTTTTAGATGGAATAAATCAAATCTTGCCACCTATAAATCAGACTACAGCGAAGAAGTTATTGTCGCAATAGGGGTTGTGTGAGGCCACGCGGCTCAATTTCTATTTGAATTTTTTATTAAGAGCTTCTATTTTCTGTTCGATCTCTTTGAATTTAGATAAAAAGTTTTGGCATGGTCGCGTAACTTTTTGTTTTTTTAGGGGTAATCTTTTTTGTTTGAGGGTAGAGGATAGTTTTTTTATGGTTCGGAATGGATCTTCAATGTCTTCAGATAAGGCAAACTTGTTGTTCATGCCCTGTAGTGGTAACAGCGGGTACAGAATCAACATGGAAAAATAAAGTATCCATCGAGCCATTAGATCGGTCTCCTAATTTAATAATAGTCTTGATAACACGTGAACTCGATATAAGGATAACCTAAGATCCTGTATGGTTCGATACATTTTTTGTTTTGACTCTCGTAAAAAACTCGAGTCAAGACAAAAAACACTCACCACGAACGGGAGAGGGAATTTTCTCATTTTTTGCTTGAAATAACTGTCCCCATCCCCGTTCGTGTCCCTCGATATTTTCCAAAGGAAAACTCGGGATGATCGGGGTGCCTGAAGCGAAGCGTAAGGTGTATCGAACCATACAAAACATGTAAAATACTTTTTAGAAACTTAAAAAGAAATATTCTTATATCGAATTCACGTTAATAACTGTTTTTGATTAAGTTCGTTTGAATCTTTTTTCTATTTCATAAATACTCAAGAGCCAGCCGGTTGGTCTTCCGTGGGGGCATGTTAACCGATTTGGTATTTTGTAAAAATCTTCAAGAAGTTGTTTCATTTGTTCTGTTGTTAGTGTGTCTCCGGCTTTAATTGCTGCCTTGCATGCCATTTGGGCATGCATTTTTTCGTTAATCGCTTTAAAAAACTGATCCTGTTGGACGGCATCATATTCGCGAATCCATGATGCAACTTTACGTATTAGTTCATCGAGCTTGATATTTTTGATATGTACCGGTGTTGACTGGATAACTAGTTGGTTATCTCCGAATATTTCGATTTCGATGCCATTTTTTTTGAAAATTTCAAGGTGTCCAGAAAGCGTTGTCATATCTTCGGAGCTGACAGTAACAATTGCCGGAAACATCAGTTTGACTGTGGAAACATCATGAAAGCGTTTGGAAAATAGTTCATATAAAATGCGCTCATGTACGGCGTGCTGATCGATAATAAAAAGTCCTTCTGTACGTTCGAGTAGAATGTATGTTTTTTTGTATTGGCCAATCAAATTATAGTTTTCAATATCTTTTTGGTCGTAGGTGCCAATACTATTTTGTTTTTTGTCTATTGTTGTCTGTTGAGTATCGCCAGGGGTTGGAGTGGTTGTTTTTTTGTGGTTATTTTCTGAAAAAACAGGGGGAGTTGTGCCGAATGAAGTGGTTGTATGTGTCTGCGACTTAGTGGATTCAAAAGGTCTTGGTGTAAAAGAAGGTGAGCGTTGTGGTTGCTCTTGAGTTTGAAAATTTACTGGTTGTTTTATTTGCTGTGCTAGATGTTGTTCAAGAGCTTCTTTTACACTGTTTTGCAAAGTGGTTGCAACAGTGCGTGGGTGCAAAAATTGTACTTCTTCTTTGCGTGGGTGGATATTGATGTCAACTTCTTGGGAATCAATTTCTATGAAAATACATGCTGCAGGATAGCGAGCGGGCGGTAATACATTCATGTAACCGCGCATTAAAGCTCGAGAAAGCTGCTGACTTTTTATCCATCGTCTATTTACAAACAAAAAGATATTGTTTCTGTCATATCGAAAATATTGGTGATTCGAAATTGCTCCAGATATAGTTATTTTATCTGTGTTTTGGCTGTTTTGGATTGTGATCATCTGCTGTGCAAATTGGTGATCCCAGAGTTGTGTGATACGTGAAATAATATCGTTGTTGGCAATGGCGGGGCAGTTAATAATTTCTTTTGTTCCCTGGAAAAATGTGAAATGGATGGCAAGATAGTCTAAACAAAAGGCATGCAAAAGTTGTGTAATATGTCGTGATTCTGTTTCTTTCTTTTTCAAAAATTTTTGTCGTGCGGGAACGTTATAGAAAAGATTTTCAACACGGATATCAGTTCCTGAAGTGCAAGAGACCGCTTCTTTTTTTACTACTTTTCCGGCATCCAATTTGAGTTGTATGCCCGCGAGAGGATCGATTTCACTCATTTGTTCCTTGGTGGTGAGTGTTACGTTGCTTACTGCTGCAATGCTTGCCAATGCTTCGCCGCGAAATCCAAATGTTCCAACTGTTCCTAGATCGTCAACCGTAGTGATTTTACTTGTTGCATGTTGCGCAAAACACAAAAATGCGTCTTCTGGGGACATGCCGCACCCATTATCCGTAACTCGGATAAGTTTTTTGCCACCTTCTTCAAGATAGACGGATATTTTGGTTGCGCCCGCATCGATGGCGTTTTCAATTAATTCTTTAACTACATTTGTTGGGCGCTCGACAACTTCTCCTGCCGCAATTTTTTGTGCTTCATGGAGGGGAAGTTGTTTTATTTTTTGCATGTTTGTTTGTGTTTCGATTCAAGAGGTTTGTATCATTTTTGATATTTAAGTTACTAATATAACCGGAATTTTGAGTTGATGTAACAAAAAACAAGGGAGCCCAATGCTCCCTCATTTTAGTCGAAAAACCTTTTACATTTACAGAAAAGAAAAAAATCCTCCGAATGATTTTATTATATATATACCTGTTTTCCACATTGTTCGTCCTATGTCTTGTATAAAATGTTTTATTTTCCACCACGTGGTTCTTTGCGGACAAGACCTTCTTTCTTTAGTTGGGCAAGAAAGAAGTTTTTCATGAATGTTTTGGCGCATATGGTTTATGAATGTATTTGGATTTTCTATTCCGACTGTTTGTCCCTTTTTAATTCGGTCAGAAATGTAGATAAATGTTGGAATTCCCCTAACACCTTCAAGCCGTGCAACTTCAGGTAGCTCGTCGACGTCAATTTTTGCGAATGTGACGCGTGAAAAATTTGATTCTCGAGATAGTTTCTTGAAAGGTTTTTCTGCTATTTTACATGCTCCGCACCAATCAGCTGTGAACTCAACAACCAATGGGGTTCCTCTATCAATCAATTTCTCATATTGTTTAGCACTATGGATCGCAATCATTTTGCCGTGTATGCTTTTTGAAAAAAGGAGGGATGCCAGGATTATAATTACCCGGCTCGCCCGTCCTAAAATATTGACCATACCTTATTCCTCCCATACCGTTTTCTATGACAACGTTAGGCTCTAGTATAAAGAAGGGCATGACTACTCTCGCAATGGATTGCTTTATTATAGGCCTTTTTTCCTTCACTAATGAGTTTTTTAGGTATACATTGCGGTTATTTGTCGCAAGTTGCTACGATGTAAAATAGGGTGGTGTAAGTTATGTCTATTTTGTCGGGGGGTAGGTTATGTGTACAAAATTTATAGTTTTGTTTTTATTGGGTGTCGGTTGCACTCTGCATGGAATGAACAATTCTAAACAAAAAAAAGAAATTGTTATTGATGTGGAAAATTTATATCAAAATGCTGGCCTTGAAAAGTGTGAAAATCAATCATTATTATGGATAGACAAAAATGATGATATTCAAACAACTGTTGCAGGCCTACAAAAAAGATTTAATTTACGCAATCGATATTTGGAAAGTCTTAAGAAAGAATTAAAGGCGTATCCAGAAAAAAAAGATAAAATAAAGCGTTTGGTATTGCCTTCAAAAAAAAAGGGAAACGGATCTGTTCCTCTAGATGTGTTTCAGTTGCTGATAAATGTGTTACAGAAAAAGGGGGATGATGACGTTAAAGAAAAAGAGGCCGCACAGGAAAAAATAAAAGAGAGCAAGAAAACCATAAAAACAAAAAACTGGTTTTTGGGTCTTTTTGGAAGTGGAAACGTTCTGACTTTTTTGGGAACACTAGGAATTGTTGGGATGAAGATTGTTGAGTACTACTACCCAGCTCCGTGCAAGCCTCAATAGAAAAAAGGGGCGGTCTTAAAAGGCCGCCCCTTTTTTTACAGTAATTTATACAATAATTTTATAAATCGAATGTATTTTTTATTGTATTGATCCAAAAATGTTTTGCTTTAAATCCAGTTGTTTTGCTAACCAGTGCCCCCTGTTTAAATAAAAGGACTGTCGGGATGCTGCGGACACCATATCGGCTGGCCAGTGATCTGAATGTGTCGAGATTAACCTCGATAAATAGAATCTGAGGATATTCAATGGCTAGTTGATGGACAATAGGTTCTAGTTGCCTGCATGGTTTGCACCAAGAAGCACCGATTTTAACAAAAATGAGAGCGTCACTTGCTATCGCCTGCTCGAATGCTGTCACGCTATTTAAGCGATTGACTTGTGTGTGATAAAAACCGTACTGTTCAAGGTTAACTTCGGCGAATGCTGATCCAATAGTTATTATTGCAAGAGTTGCAAGTACAAGATTAAACTTTTTCATGGAATCTTTCCTTTTTTTGAATTAATTTTCACTGTTTTTCATCATATGGGTTTGCTAAAAATTGTCAATTTCAAAAGTTTTCTTTCGATTTTTTCCCCTTTTTTGTGTAATCTCTGCTTCGTTGTGTTCTTATTATTTTCAAAAGAAAAAACAAAGAAGAGGCACATATAGCTATGAAGAAGATTGTTATTTTTTCTTTTATTTTTTTGTTTTGTTGTGTTAAGCCGGGTTTTGATTTTGATCTGGAAAAACTTCAATCAGGCAAACCGAAATGTAAGCTTAAAGTCGAACGGAAACGCAATCCTACAGTTAAACAAAAACACAAGGTTCAAAAAGGGATTAAAAAATATAAAAACTTAAGAGTAGTAATTCCTAAGAAAGGTTTGTTTGCGAATCGCTGTAGTGGGGATTTTCCTCCTCTTTCTATGTAGCTAAACAGTATTTGATTTCAAGTGGAAGCAGGTTTTTATGAGAATTCGTATTGTGTCCGTAGTTGTTTTGTTAGGTATTTTTTCTAATTTGCATTGCATGAAAAAGCGCAAGCCAAATACTGATATAAATAAGACTTGTGCAAAAAAACTAAAGAAAACGAAGTTTCGGGATACTCGTTGGAAGGGGTGTTGCGGGTGTTTAAAGTTGTTTTGCAAACCTAATCCTTTTCCTGCTTATCCAAAGGGATGGATTTAACTTGTATGTTAAATAGGTTGATGGTTGTACTGTTTTTGGTTAGTACATTTCACCATTTATCATGTATGAAGCGTACTATAGAATACAAAAGGGGGGCAAAGGGTAAAGTACGCAAGAAGGTTGCTCGCCGAAATAAGCCTCTTTCTTTTGGGCGGTGTCTTGCCATTGCGTGTCCATGGTTTTGTTTTTTTCCGTGTTATAGATCAAGTTCTGAAAGGCAATAATATATGATGCGTGGTTTGTTGTTCATGGTTTTTCTTGTGTTTTATAATTCCTCTGTGTTGGCAATGAAGCAACAGCCCAATTATAGTTTCTTGGTTTTTAACTCCTTGTCTATTTTGAAAAAAGTGGGCACTCTTTTTTATAAGTCTAAAAAAAGTAAATCTCAAAAAAAGATTGCACGTAGTTTGTTTAATAAGGGGACAATGCCAAATCGTCTTTTGGATCCGTTGCAAAAGTTTACTAAAAAGGATTTGACATGTTGGGACGATCTTAAAAACTGTTGGAATTTTACAAGAAATTGTGTGACAAAGTATGAAGATTACATCAAGGATTACGTCTACCATTGCAGTCAAGATTCAAATTGTTGGGTCTGCGGTTTCTTGTGTGTTACTGCGAGTTGCTGTGCTTGCAAAGTATAAAAAATAACAAAGAAGGAATAATCTACATGCGTGTGTATTATATTAACACTCTTGGTTGTTGTGTTTTTGCTCTTTTTGCGTGTTCTTTTGGTGGTTGTGAATGTTTCAAAAGTTGTTCCGGATGTTCGCATTCATGTCATTCTCAAGACGTTTGCAATGAAGTAGAGTCAGCAGTGTCGGTACAATCAATTACAAAGGATGTTCAGATGGTTCGGGAAAAATCTGCTTCTGGTCTTGAATGGGAAGTTTTGCAAGAAGGTTCGGGCGATAACCCAGCGGCAGGAAAAACAGTTGTCGTTCACTATACTGGTTGGTTAAATGAAGATGGTAAGCCTGGCAAAAAGTTCGACAGCAGTGTTGATCGAGGACAAAAGTTTTCATTTCGCATTGGAATTGGAATGGTAATTCCAGGCTGGGATGAAGGTGTTATGGGAATGAAAGTTGGCGAAAAACGTCGTCTTTATATTCCGTCAAATCTTGCTTACGGTGTGCGAGGTGCTGGAGGAGTCATTCCGCCGAATGCAGACCTTATTTTTGATGTGGAGTTGTTTGATATATCTTAATTTTTTTGTAATGAAACAAAAAGACAGGAGTGGCCTTGGCCACTCCATTTTTTTTAAACGGGTTGGCACATGCAGTTAAAGCTTAGTTTTTCCCCCAAGTTGTTTGTCAAAGAAACAGGGAATCTCTTTTTGTAGTGTCGGTGTCGAACAAACAGGCAAACTGTTTCTTTTTCACCTGGTTCAATAGTAATTGTTTTTTTTGATAGTTTCTTAATCAGCTGTTTAATGCTTTGGTTTGACCGTTCTAAACTTTCTCCTCGCATTCCACAGACCAAAGGTGTTGCCGCAACCATGGTTGCTCCTGCCCCAATACCTATCTGGCTTGTGATACAGGCGATTGATTCGGGTAAAATAGAAAGCGGATAACCAATGATGTTACAAAAAACTTCAGGTATGCCTAGTGCTGGGAGAAATGCGAACGGTATTGTTGGGCAAGCAAGCGTCAAAAGAAGTGTTGCGCCGCACAAAAGTCCTATGCCTGCAAAGAAGGTTCGTAATTTTGTTTTGTGTAGCAATCGCTTGAGAACATATCGTTCCGATATTATTTTTAAATTCGTGTCTTTTGTGTGAAATGTCCATGGTGTTGAGCTGTCGTTTTGGATAGTGAGTTCAATTGGGTAAATTGAACTTTTTCTTTTTTTCGTGAGGTATTTTCCAGTTGTACCGAACTTTTTAATACATCTTCTTTGTGTCGACAGGACGTTTCCCATGACTGTTATGCCGTCTTTTGTCTCGTGATAATAATAATCAAATGGATCACATTTTTTTTCAATAACATTTTCTTTGTGTACAGCCTGTTTCATCTGTTTTTCAGCTTTCGCTAACATTCTTTTGCGAATACGGGCTGACTTTTTTTGTTGTTTTTTTATGCGGTTATTTTTTCTTTTGAGCTGTCGTGTTTCTTTTTTTTCTTGCCACCAAGATTGCATCCAGGATTTCCATGATGACCACGACCAAAAGCCATCGTTGATTTTTTCTTTTTGTACGCAGACAATGTCGTCTTTTTTAACCTGTATATCTATACTGTCGTTATTTCCAATTACAAGAGGATTGAAGGCAAAAAGTATGGAGCATATGAGCAGCAATTTTTTTTTCATTATTGTTGGTCCACTTTTATTGTTCTAAGAGATGGAAGTTGAACATTGTATTCGACAGGTTGATTTGACTTGTCGCCTGCTAGCTGGATAGTAAAGTTTTCTTTGTAATCTCGTTCTTTGACAAAAAAGATGATTGTTTTTGTTATTGATGGTTCAATACTTGTTGAAGGAGATGATTTTTTAAGTTTTTGTTTGAGTTTTCTACTTGGTTTGTCCCACTTTGATCCATATACAATCATAGCTGTTGGTGCTGCGACAAATAGCCCTGCACTAAATCCTGCCAAGGCAAAAATATTGGCAAGAAACGGCGAAAGAAGGGGGTCATACACAATTACTACGCCGACACCACATGAGAAAAGAAATGGAATACTCAAGCCAAAAATGCCGCCGGCAATAGTTGTGACCATAATAATTTTAGCTCCTATTGAGAGGAGACCTAAGAACGAATATCTACGACCCAAAATTCTCTTATTTATGTCACGCTTTTTTGCCATTTTGACGTCAATTGAGTGGATAGACACTGTTTCTTGTGAGTTGTTTTCAATGGTGATAAATATGGGATGAATATTTTCTCCTTTTCCGCCTAGAAGTCGTTTTCCATTTTTTCCAAAAGCGTCAATACACTCTTGTTGTGTTTCTAGTACCTGAGCTTTGAGAGTCACATCACCTTTTTTCAGTTTCGCATAAATGCAGAATGCGCCCATGGCAACGATTGTTGCACATATAGTAATTACTTTGATTTGTTTTTTCATTGTTGAGCCCCCCAGCCCTGAAAATTCAATTTGAATGATTCTTGTTTTTTTTGATTATATGTTTATGGTATCCGTGTTTTTATTTGGTGTCAAAAGGGTGTGTGAGTGCTTTTCGATTCCCATTTGTACTATCAGATCGACAAATTCCATCGGTCGCATGCCAAGCTCTGCTGCCTGGTGAAAGATGCAGGTTGCTGGTGTCAGGCCAGGGAGTGTGTTGACCTCAAGAATAACGATTCGTTCAGTGTTTCCTTGCTTGACATAAAAGCTGTCAATGCGAGCGTAACCGGCACATCCGAGTTTTTTGTATGCTTGCTCTATTGTTTTTTTTATGAAGAGCAGACTTTTTGGGGGCAGGGGAGCGGGAGTTTGATTTTCACCTGCTCCGGGCAGGAATTTTTCTTCAATTGATAGTACATCTTTGTTGGCAACTGTTTGACTGGGGGGAAGGATCGTTATGTTTTCGTTGCCGATTGCCCCCACTGTTATCTCCATTCCCTGGATGCACTGTTCAACGAGGATATGGCTTTTTGGGGTTTTTGAGAAAAATTGATCAATAGCTTTTTCTAGTTGATTGTGCTCACCTTCTATTTTGTGAACCATGGTGCTGCATCCGTCATCGTGTGGCTTGACAATAAGTGGGAAACCTATTTTTTTTGTAATCAGTTGGATTTTTTCTTGTTTATTTTCCCACTCAGAACGGGAAACTAATAGTGCCTTCGGAACATCAAATCCTTCTTGTTTAAGAAACTGATTTGTTCTGAACTTATCTGCACATAGTGCGCTTGCAAGCACGGAGGAACCGTTGTATGGAAGGTTGAGCATTTCTAGAGCTCCTTGAACTGATCCATTTTCTCCATGGCCGCCATGCAGTGCAATAAATACAAAATCTGCAAGAGAAGGCAGATCGTGCCAGTTTATTTTTTGTTTTGCAGTAACGCTCTCTTGTATTTCTGAAGTTGAATTAAGGACAAGCTGTTTATTGTCGATTTTATACAGTTCAAATAAGTTAGAAACAAACAGTGGAACAGTTTCGTATTTTTGTGGAGAAAGTTTGTAAACTATATTTCTGCCTGACTCGAGTGAGATCTCTTTTTCTGAAGTATTACCTCCCATCAAGACAGCAACGCGCATTTTTTGTTTCATTTTATTTTCCTTGGATGCCTTTTTTTCTTGCTCAATGATTTTTGTCAGCATTCCATACTGATGTAGCTCTGTCTCGATAAGATGATTGATAAGTTGCGAGTGACTCATGCCATGATGTGCTGCTTCGCGGAAAAAAAAACTTGAAGGGGCCATGCCGGTGAGCGTGTTAGGATCGACTATTATAATGTCACCGTTTGGTGTTACAAATCCGTCCGTGCGGGATGTTGTAGTAATTCCCAAGATATTGGTTACTTTTACACATGTTTCTTGAATCTTTTTTATCTTTTCATTTGAACAGCGGGGTGGAGTGAACTCACATGCTCTACCAGGCATATATTTTTGTGCATAATCAAAATGATCTGAGTGTTTTTCAATAACTACTTCGGTTGGCGTTAGTGGAACAATTGTGTTGGTTTTGTAATCGGTAATCGTGATACAGGTAAATTCCATTCCTTCTATTTTTTCTTCTATCAATACTGCCTGTTCTATGCCGGGTGTGACATTTGATGCACGTTGAAGGGCCGCGCTCAGGCACTGTTTTTTTGTAACTATTTCAACCCCCATACTTGAGCCTTCGTTGTGTGGTTTGACAACATACGGGGGATGTACGCCTGCCTTTTCTAGTAGTTCGAAAATTGAGTTTTTCTGTTTTTTGAAATTTTTTATTTGTTGGGCAGAAAGATGAATTCCTTTTGGGGTATTTATGCCGTGAGAATGCAGTATGTTTTTTTGAACAATTTTGTTCATGCACAGTGCGCTGGCAAATACTTTTGAACCCAGATATGGAATGCCAAGCACCTCTAAAAAACCCTGCACCGTTCCATCTTCCGCAAAACGACCGTGCATTGCTAAAAAAATAAAGTCGACCGTTTTTTTTAAGTTATCCCATTTTATTTGTTGTGCTTCAGTGATCAGGCGGTGTTCAAAATCGCTTATTTTTCCTCGGTGCAAAAATTTCCAGGGAAGAATAAAAAGGTCTCCGTTCACTGTTTGGAAAATAGGAACAACGTTGTACCGTGTGGTGTCAAAATGATCGCATACCGTTCTTCCAGAGTTGAATGAGACCTCACGCTCAATCGATTTACCTCCCATCAGAACGCCGACTTGTAGCTTGTTTATTCCCACGGGGGCCTTTCTTTTCTTTTTTTGGTATTTTGATTTTCTGATTTGTAGCTACAAGAATAACTCTGCGATACTATTTTCGCAAAGTGAAAATAACTCCTGCCTACATTGAAAAATACGGCGGGCAGGGCAGGTAAAATGTTTAAGGAAGAAACTGTAAGGATTTTGCGTGGATAGAACAAAAAATTTAATTTGGTTAGATTTGGAGATGACGGGCTTGAATCCAGAAAAGGATGTAATATTAGAGATTGCCTCTATTATTACCGACAGCCAGTTAAATGAGATAGAAAAAGGACCAGTACTCGTTATTTATCAGCCAGAAGATGAACTTGCCAAAATGGACAGCTGGGTGCGCGAAACACACAGGCAAACGGGGCTTGTTAAAAAAGTACAAGAATCGAATATTTCTGCTAGGCAAGCAGAGCAGCAGACTCTAGAATTTTTCAAAAAGCATTGTGATGCTGGAACAGCACTTCTTGCAGGCAACTCTGTTTGGCAAGACAGGAATTTTCTTTTTAAATATATGCCAAGTTTGGTCAGTTATTGCTATTACCGTGTTCTTGACGTAACAGCTATCAAGGAAGTGGTCCTCAGGTGGTATCCAAATAGTCCGTATGCTGAATTTAAAAAGAAGGATACACACCGAGCGCTTGCAGATATTGAAGAGTCAATTGCAGAGTTGCGGCACCTGAGAAAACATTTTTTCGTATGAGCAAATTACAGGCATCTCCAGATCATTTTTTCTTGAAGAATGGATGATTTTTAAGAACCCAAGCATTGTGCCACTGTGCGTATAGCTTGAGTAGCTTTGTGTCTTCTTTTCTACATTCAGGTAAAATTGTAAGTTTTAAGTTTGCAATATGCTTTTTAAAAGCCTTTTCTCCTACCCAGATTTTCCAGTTTTTGTCTATATATACAGAATTAAACTTGGGTTTTTTATTATGCATGGTGTATACGTTTAAATGACAAAGGGTGATAACAGTGAAAGCAAGTATTTTCTTCATTTTTTCCTTATTGTTTTTTACAATGTTTTTATCGGTTACAGATACAACAGCAGATCATCAAACAGATAAGTCCACAACAATGACAATTTCTATCTTGGCTGTAATTCCAGGCCAATTCCTTAACAAAATCCCCATATTCTCCACAAGATTGTTTGGTAACTCTTCTCAAAGTTAAATCATCTTTTCGTTTTGGTTTTTCGATTTTCATTTTGTACAGCGCTGTTTTTTTATTACTTTTTTTCGCTGACCAATATTCTGACCTTGGATTAATGCAGGACTCTTCTTTTTTGTGTAACTTTTAGATTTATATATCTCCATCATCGCGCAAATTTTTCTTGCTCATAGCTATCAGTGTATTGGGAGCAAGTCCAATATCCCTTAAAATTTTTTTAAAGCTGGTCAGATTGTCTTTTGCATTTTTGTTGCGAATATTACGATTATAATATTTAAACAAAGGTCTTAATTTTTTATCTTTAATGAAACTTTTGCAATAACTTTTTCTGAAATTGCTAACCTTATTAGCTCGATTTTTCCAAATGCGGACTTGTTTTTTAGGCCATGCAGTTCTTTGGTTGCTCTGTGCCCCTTTATTTTGCAGTTCATGAGTTTCTTGTTTTTTTAACTCTTTAGTCCATTCGTAATGGTGTTTGCGTGCTTGCACTTCTTCTTTCAACAACGGTACATAAAAATCCGCATAGTCTTCTTTATAAAAAGACACAGCCTTGGAGTTTTTGAGCAACTTTAGGTCAACTTTTGCCTGAGAATGAAACATTATAGGCAGCCCAAGTTTTCGCCTGACAATGCCAACAAGATTTATATTTTTGTGAAAGAAAAGATAGGCTTTGCTGAAAAGCCCTGCCTGCGAATGCCCAGTTTGCAAACCGGCTATCAAAGTGCCCAAAATAACCGCTTTTTTCTTCATATTCATGACGATAACCTCACATTTTAAAACATATTAATTGCTTAACGCCTTATCTCCATCATTTAATCAGATTTCCCATTCCTAGCAGAAACCTCACTAAGTGAAATAAAGCAGTTGAAGCCATATGTTCATTGAACCTTTGACGGGAAACTGAGCGGAGCTTCTTTGACTGGATCAAAACAAAGTTTTGTCGCAAAAAATCAGCCTGTGCTGTCCCTGCTTGCAGAGCAATAAGCGTAGTTCCTAAAATAATTCCCATCTTTTTCATATTCATGATTACGTCCCCGCAAAACATTTTTAAAAAAAATTAACGAACTGATCTTT
>Ga0180432_10001417_pt1 | contig 37980 bp, 28 predicted proteins | sample SS_ome_10_FD_132414 | JGI IMG/M metagenome (GOLD analysis project Ga0180432, IMG submission 132414) | Hypersaline lake sediment archaeal communities from the Salton Sea, California, USA - SS_1_MS_2 metaG | ecosystem: Environmental > Aquatic > Non-marine Saline and Alkaline > Hypersaline >... | reverse complement strand
GACGATGTAGCGGATGAAGTCCGGGAACTTGTTGACGGGTTCTCGGAGTTGCACCAGGGCGTTGTCGCCATGTTCGTCGGTTCTCTTCAACCACGAGGCGATGGTCGCTGGTTCGACGAGGAAGGTCCTGGCGGTCTGGGCCAGAGACCACGCCCGAGCAGCTTTGAGTTCAAGGATGGCCATGCGTCCGGTAGGGGGGTAGTATGGTCGACGATGCGGGGCGATCTTCGCCATGCGCGCGTCCTTGATGCGAAGCTCCTGACGGAGCAGCAAGATCTCCTGCTTGAGTAGGCTGTTCTCGGCGGCAAGACGTACTCGAGCATTGATGCTGTTGGCAGCCCAACCGCGAGCAGCCACGATGGCGTAGTGAGCCAGAGAGATGACGTAGATGACAGCGGATCGGACGGAATCAGGCCATCCGGAAGGCAACGGAATGTCAGGCAGAGCTTGGTCGCACACTGGTAAGCCTCCAAGAACTCACTATTCTCTCCGAGGCCGAAGTTTACCACGTGCTGTGGTGCGGTCAAGAACCCGGGGCTGTTCGCATCTTGTCCGGGCATCAAACTCGCTGGGCCACCATACCCAGGGCAGTTCTTTGACCTGGCGCACGCCACCAAAACCTCTATGCACCCCCGGGCGCGCTATCCGACGGGCTTGAGGACCATGCCGGTGGCGAGCTTGGGGTAGAAGTAGGTGCTTTTGTGGGGCATGGTGGCCCCGGCCAGGGCGATACGCTCGACGGCGTCTACCGGGGTGGACTGGAGGCAGATGCCGAGTTCGGCGCTGCCGGCGTGGCAGGCGGCCAGGAGCTTGCGCCCGTCGGGCGTGTACTCGATGGACAGGTCGTCCGTTCGCCAGGGGGCCAGGGCCTTGTCGATGATGAGCTTGTGCAGGACGGCCACGTCGAGCCGCCGCCAGACGTCCAACTGGTCCGGTGCGGCGGCGACCATCGCCTCGGGGCGACTCAGCTTTGCGATCCATATTTCTGCGGGCCTGGCGCCCATGATCGCCATGGCGCCGGGTCCGTAGCGCTTGAGGAACGCATCCGCGTCGGACAGGTGGGCGTCCTCGACGCTGCATCGCTTCCAGTCGAAGTCTTCGGCCTGCTCGACCAGGGCGCTGACGTCGAAGTGGGCGGCGAGGCCTCGAACGATGCGATGGGTGGGCAGCACGAGCAGCCCGGGGTCCGCGCGGGCGACCAGCGCGAACAGGACGAAGTTGGCCGGGTGGTCCCTGTGGGCCTGGCCGGCCTCGACCAGGGCGTCGCGGTAGTTCATGGCGGTGGTGTAGCGATGGTGCCCGTCGGCGATGAAGGCCGGCACGTCGCGCAGCGCAAAGGCGAACTGGTCGATGACGTCCGTCTCGTCGATCACCCAGAGTTTCTGTTCGACGTCGGCCAACTGCCCGTAGGCCTGGGGCTGTCCGGAGACTCCCGCAGCGAGGATATCGGCCACCGCATGGCCGCTGTCGTTGTAGAACGCGAAGATGGGCGAGAGCTGCATCCTGGTGTGTTGGGTGAGTTTGAGCCTGTCGGCCTTGGGGCCGGCGAACGTGTGCTCGTGGGGGATGACGTCCTTGCCGAGTTCCGTGGCGCGGACGCCGCAGAGCATGGCCCGCCGGGTGTACTTTCGGCCGGCCCACGTGTACGTCTGTTCGTAGACGTAGACGGCCGGCTTGTCGTCCTGCGTGATCGTCCCGTCGGCCTGCCATGTCTCGATGCCGCCGGCGGCCATCGCGTAGGCGGAGTCGGGCCCGGCCTCGCTGGGCGGCACGTGCGGCAGGTCGACGCCGACAATGTTGTCATTGCACCGGGCGAGCAGTTCGGCCTTGTCGCCGGCCGTCAGCACGTCGTAGGGCGGGGCCAGGTAGTTGCTGACGTCGCGAGCGCTGAACCGCCATCCCCGAAAGGGCCTGATGTCCATCACCGTGTCTCCTGAGAGGCGAAGCGCATACGATACGCGCCGCAAGTGAGGATGCAAGAGCGAAGTGCGAGCGACCAAGAACTTGTCGTGTGTTCGACGTTTAGCGGGCGGGCAACGCTCGCCGCTCGTCGTTTGAACAGCACACGGCGAGCGTTGCTCGCCCGCTAAACGAACGACACGTGAGGACCAACGATCCCGTAGGCTACTTGCCCATCGTCTCCTGGATCGCCAGGACGGCGTAGGCGGTCACGAGGGTCGGGTCGCCTTCGTACCAGCGGTCGGCGTTGTTGACCCACTGGGCGTCCTTGACGCGCTCAGCCAGGGCGTCGATCAACTCCTGGCGCCAGTTGTGCTCCTTGCCCTTGGCGTCCTTGATGACGGGCCGGTCCCAGGCGCGGAGGGCCTTGGCGTAGGTGTGGTAGTAGTAGTACAGGCCCTGGAGGCTCTTGTCATGGGGCATGTTCGGGTTGTTCTCGAGAGTCCAGTATCTTCGGATCCACTCGAAAGCGGCGGCGACGCGCGGGTCGTCCTTCGTCAGCCCGGCGTAAAGCATGCTCTTGAAGCCCATGTAGGTCAGCGAGCCGTAGCTTCGCAGGCCCGTCCCGCCCGGGCCCGCGCCGGCCTTGGATTCGCCCATGGCGTAGTAGAACCCCCCGTCGTTGGGCCCGGCCAGCGCGTAAGACGTCGTGTTGGACTCGCTGCGGTTCTGGAGCCTGGTGAAGAACCCGGCCATCCTCTGCATGGCGGGGTCGTCTCCGGGGACGCCGGCCTGGTGGAGCGCCTCGGCCCACATGCCCGTGTTGCTCCCGTCGGGTCGCCCGTGTTTGCCGTAGCTGGTCCCCCCGATGATGTCTTCGCCCTCCTGGACGGTCCGGCCCTTGGGGTCCTTCGAGCCCGGGACGATCTGCCGGTTCTTCAGGTACGCAATCAGCTCGCGCTTGGCCTGGTTGAACTTCGGGTCCCTCGAGGCCGCCAGCGCCATCAGCGCCAGCGACGAGGTGTAGTTGGCGTAGTTGGGGTTCTTCGGGTCGTAGACGCCGCCGTCAGGCTGCTGGTAGCCGAGCAGGTAAGCGTATCCCCTCTCCATCTCCGGGCTGTCGATGGTGAAATCCGGATGCTGAACCAGCGCCTTGAGGACCAGGGCCGTGTAGGCCGGGCCCACAGGCGTCCCGGTGCGCCAGCCGCCGCCGTCTTCCTGCTGGCCGACAAGAAACAGCAGTCCGTCATTGACCATCGTCTGGGCGGTCTTCTGGTGTTCGGCGTCCACGGCGTCGTTCTGGAACGGCATCGCAGAGAGTGTGCGTCTCCGGGCGGGGTTCTGGTCGGAACGGCCCGACGGTGTTCCGGTCTGGGGATCCTGCTCGTCGGAACACCCCGGCCCGGTCAGCATGACCAGCATGCCGACCGCAACGGCTGTCGTGAAGGCTATCATCGCACGCATCATTCACCTCGCTGTATCTGTACACCCGTACGTCAAGGCGCACGGGTCACCGGTGACATTGTAGTACAATCTACATGCCAAGGGGAGACCCCTTTCGGTCTGTCAGGTTCTATCTGCTTCTTTGAACGTATCTTGTGTGCAGCGAGAATCTTCGCGGCGATGTGGTCGGCGTGGATATCCTGCACAACAGATGTGCCGTGGTGCACAAGAACTGGTCACGTCTTGCGGTCCAGACCCAGTTCCCGCAGCTTGGCGCGGAGGGTGTTGCGGTGGATGCCGAGCAGCCTGGCGGCGGCGGACTGCTTGCCTGAGGCCTGCGACATCGCCCGGGCGATGACCGCCCGTTCGATCGGCGCCAGCGCCGAGCGGTGCAGCCCGTCGGCGCCCGGCCGGACCTGGTCGAGATACATGCCGATCAGCCGGTCGCGGTCGGTCCCGAGCGGCCGGTCCGGCCCGGCCAGGACGGCCTCGGGAAGGTGCACCGGCAGGATCGGCCCGGTGCCGGAGACCACGGCCGCATGCTCGATGGCGTTCCGCAGCTCGCGGACGTTGCCGGGCCAGTCGCAGGCTCTCAGGGCGGCGATCGCCTCGTCGCTGATGCCCCGGCCCGGGGCGAGCTGGGCCAGGAAGTGCTCGGCCAGCATCGCGATGTCCTCGCGGCGGTCCCGCAGCGGCGGCACCTCGATCTGGATGACGGCCAGGCGATAGTACAGGTCGGCCCGGAAACGGCCGGCGGCGACCTCGTCAGGCAAGTGGCGGTTTGTGGCCGCCAGTATCCGCACGTCGACAGAAATGGGCGAGACCGAACCCAATCGCTCAATCGTCTGCGAGTCCAGGAAGCGCAGCAGCTTGACCTGTGCGCTCATCGGCAGCTCGCCGATCTCGTCGAGAAAGAGCGTGCCCTCGTGCGCCATCTCAAACCGCCCGGGCTTTGCGGACTCGGCCCCGGTAAAGGCGCCCTTGGCGTAGCCGAACAGCTCGCTCTCGACGAGGCTCTCCGGCAGCGCGGCGCAGTTGACCGTGACGAAGGGCCTGACCTCTCGTCGGCTGTGCTCGTGGATCACCCGGGCCACCAGTTCCTTGCCCGTCCCCGTCGGGCCGTGGATCAACACCGAGGCGTCGGCCTGGGAGACGCGGCCGATACGCTTGAAGACCTCCTGGATGGCGGCGGACCGGCCGACGATGGCCGTCTGGTCCGTGGCGACCGGAGCGGGGGGAGGCTCCTGGGCGGCATCGGGCTGCGGCGTGGTGTGCTGCCCGGCCAGCGCCCGGGCGAACACCTCCCCCGCGCGGTCCAGGTCGAGCGGCTTGACGAGATAGTCGAACGCCTTGTTGCGGATCGCCCGCGTGACCGTCTCCAGCGAGCCGTACGCCGTAATCACCACCACGCACGCGGTCGGATCGTCCCGGCGGAGCGTGTCGAGAAGGTCCAGCCCGCTGCCGTCGCCCAGTCGCACGTCGAGGAAGACCACGTCCGGGCGGAGCTCGAAGTACTTCTGCCGACCTTCGCGCACGGTATGGGCCAGGGCCACCGCCGTGCCGCGGCTCTCGAAGTACCGTCGGAACGCGAAGCAGATCGACTCTTCGTCGTCGACGACCAGGATTCTCCGGCGTTGGGTCACGTGGCGCTGTCCGTGTGGTCTCCCGCGTCGGCCCCGTCGGCGCGGGGCAGCTCGAACCAGAACGTCATGCCGTTCTCGGTCGCATCGTACCCGATCCGCCCCCCCTGGGCCGTCACAATCTGCCGGCATATGTACAGCCCCAGCCCCGCGCCGCCGGGCTTCGTCGTGACGAACGGCTCGAAGGGATCCGCCCCGTCGGGCAGGTTGACGCTCGGGCCGCTGTCGGCCACCGCCAGCCTGACCGCCCCGCCCGCCCGCCCCGCCGACAGCCGGATACGGATCGTCCCTCCTTGCGGCATGGCCTCCATGGCGTTGAGCAGCAGGTTCAAGATCACCTGCCTGACGGCCCGTGGTGCGGCCCGTGCCGGACACCCGGCCGGCGGGGCTTCTCGGACGATCTCGATTCCCGTCTGTCGGCAGCGGGGGGCCACCAGCGGCATGACGGACTCCACGACGTCGCCGAGGTTGCAGGTCTCCGGCTCGTCGTCGCGCCCGGGGATCGTCGACACGTCGGCGCCGCTGGCGGCGCTGAGAAGCTGGGCCACGTACAGGTCCATCCGGTCGATCTCGCGAACGATCAGGTCCAGGCTCGGGTCGCTCATCGACGCCTTGGCCAGTTCGTCGGCCAGGACGCGAACGTTCATCTTGATCCCGCTGAGCGGGTTGCGCAGCTCGTGGGCGACCGAGGCGGACAGTTGGCCCAGCGCCGCCAGCCGAGCCGACCGGGCCAGCTTGGCCCGCGCGTCGGAGAGTTCGGCCAGCAACTGCTCGAACGACTCGGCCAGGCGGGCCAGTTCCGGCGGCCCGTGCCCCGGCTCGGCGTCGGGGGCGTTGTCCTCGATGCGTTCGGGCAGGTCGCCCGCCGAGGCCGACCGGCTCAACCGGTCCATCCGGTCGGCCAGGCCGGCCACAGGACGCGTGATCCCGCGCGACAGCCAGAACGCCAGCGCCGTCGCCGCGACGATCGCCGCCGCCGTGATCCAGATGATCGATCGCCTGACGCGCCCCTGGGCCGCCACGAGCTGAGCCTCCGGCAGCAGCAGGAACAGTCGCATGGACGGCTTGCCCTCGGGGGGGGGGAACGCGATGAGGGCGGTCCCCACGCGATAAGGCTTCCGGCCGAGTGCGACGCGCCGGGGCATCCGCCCGTCAGCGAACTGCCCGGCCAGTTCGCCCGTCAACTCCTCCGACAGCGACGAGACCGAGATGGCGCCCTTGTCGGCCGGGCCCGCGGCGAACTCCGCGCCGATCATCTGCCGGAAGTACGCCATCAACTCCCCGGTGACCGGCCAGCGGCCTTCCCCGGCCGTCCGGGCCGCGCCCTTGACCGGCTCGTCGATCAGCCTGCGTTCGATGGCCCGCGACGAGACCTCGATACCGGCCCATCCGACGGCCACGCCCACGCACGTGGCGAGGAGGTTCATCGCCAGCACGGTTCGGCTGCGAATGGACAGTCTCATCTGTGTGGGCTACCTGGTTAACCAGTCAGCCAATCCCAATCAACCGGTCAACCACCTATCTGCTACGTGAGATCGTGAAGAACGTCAGGGCCGCCACTTGCAGCGTCAGGGCCACCAGGGCCCAGACGACGGCCTGGGCGTGGGCGGTCTCGTACCAGGCCAGAATGGCCACGGCCCCGATCAGTGCCGGCAGAGCGAGCACCTGGGTGGCCCAGGCCACCGTCCTGGTCAGCGAGCCGGCCGCCTTCGCATCCAGGTGCTGCACGTGTTCGAGAATCTCCCCGATGGCCTTGCGGTCTTCGTCGGCCTGGGCTGCGTCCTTGTCGACCAGTGCGGCCAGGCCCGATCGGACCGACTCGCGAGGGATCTGTGGGCGGAGGATGAATTTGGCGGCTTCGGCGAGCGTACGGGCGGAGAAGTCGGCCTGGACGGCATCGTCCATGGCCTCGCCGGGCGGTCCGGTATGCCCGGTTCTCAGGCGGACGGTTCGGCAGCCGGCGCGCTGGCCGGCCTCGACGTCGCGGGAGGAATCGCCCACCATCCAGCTCTGGGCGAGGTCCAGGTCCATGTCCTCGGCGGCCTTGAGGAGCATCCCCGGCCGGGGCTTGCGCAGGTCGGATTCGATGGCGTATTGCTCGACGGTCCCGTTGGGGTGGTAGGGGCAGTAGTAGATCGCGTCGATATGGGCCCCGCCGGCGGCGAGCTGGCGGCGCATCTCCCCGTGGATCACGTCGAGCGTCTTCTCGCTCAGCATGCCGCGGGCCACACCGGACTGGTTCGTCACCACCACAATCTTGTACCCCGCCCCCGCCAGAGACTTGATGGCCCGCTCGACGCCCGGCAGGAGCTTGACCGCCCCCGGATCGCTCAGGTACCCCGGATCGGCGATGATCGTGTGATCGCGGTCGAGAAAGACGGCAGGTTTTCCCATGGATCGTGTGTCCTTCAGTCGCGGCACCGTCGTGCCGCTTCAAGTCCGAAGCTCGAAGCACGACATCCTGGACAATCCAAAATACCAATCGGCAATGTACCAGACAACATCACGAGGCGCCCGGAAATCATTCTGGACATGTGAATCTGATCATTCGGATCTGTTTCGAATTTCGGAGTTCGTGCTTCGGATTTGAGAAGACCGGGTCTTCTCGTCGTGCGCTTCCAGAACGCGTTCGATGATTCGCGTCGTGCTCAGCCCGTCGACCAGGCCGAGTGTCTTCACCTGTCCGCCGTAACGCTCGACAACGTCGCGCTCGACGACGACCGGCGTCGAGCCGCCTTTGACGAAAATGTCCGGGCGAAGGGCCTCGATAACCGCCTCGGCGGTATCTTCATCGAAAACCGTCACGTAGTCCACCCACTCCAGGGCCGCAAGCATCTCGGCTCGCTCGTCCTGGTCGATGATCGGCCGCGCCGGGCCCTTGAGCCGTTTGACGCTGTCGTCGGAGTTGATGGCCACCACCAGGCACGAGCCCAGGTTGCGGGCCTCCTGAAGGTAGCGCACGTGACCCATGTGCAGCAGGTCGAAACAGCCGTTGGTGAATACCACGGTCTGTCCGCGCCGGCGGCGGCGCTTGATCTCGCGGGCCAGCGGCGCCCGGGCCAGCACCTTCCGGTCCCGCATGCCGATCACCCGCTGCAACTCGTCGACGATCTCCTGCTTCGTGACGGCGACCATGCCGAACTGCTCGACTTCGAGCCCGCCGGCCTCGTTGGCCAGGGCGGCGGCGTCGTCGCAGGACCACCCGTCGGCCAGCGCGACGGCCAGGGCGGCTACCGCCTCGTCCCCCGCCCCGGTGATGTCGTAGACGGCCCGCGGGCGCGTGGGCGCGTGCCTGGCGCCGCCGTCCCTGTCGAGCAGGAACATGCCCTCCTTGTCGAGGGTGACCATGATGATATCGGCGTCGGTGGTCAGCAGGATTCTCCGTGCGGCGTCGGCGAGCGACGCCTCGTCGGTGATTCGGATGCCGCTGGCCCGTTCGGTCTCGTAGCGGTTCGGGGTCAGCAGCGTGGCGCCGCGGTAGCGGGCGTAGTTGTCTATCAGCGCCGGGTCGACGACCACTTTCGCCCCGGCCGCCCGGGCCTCGGCAATCAGCTTCGGCGTCCCCGCGTCGGTCAGGACGCCCTTGTTGTAGTCCTCGATGACCAGGACCTTCCCGTCGGCCAACTCGCCTCGCACGGCGGCGCGGAGGGTGGCCTGGAGCGTCTCGGGCATCGGGTCAGAGCATTCGGCATCCACGCGGAACAGTTGCTGTGCGTGGCGGTGCTGTGCCAGGCCCACGTAGCGCGTCTTGACCGTCGTGGGCCTGTCGGCCAGTCGCACCAGGGCAGACGTTTCGGCCCCGCAGGCCCCCAGCAGGGCCGTCATCTGATCGGCGGGCTCGTCCCGCCCGATGACCCCGACGCACAGCACGCCTCCACCCAGCGCGGTGATCGCCTCGGCCACGTTGCCCGCCCCGCCGGTCAGCGTCTCGCTGCGGACCTTCCTCAGCACCGGAACGGGCGCCTCCTGGCTGAGCCTCTCGGCCGTGCCGTACACCCATCGGTCCAGCATGAAGTCGCCGACCAGGACAATCCTCGGCGACCCCAGGCTCTCCAGACGTGCAAGCAACTGATGCATGGTATTGTGATTCTACAGGCCCGAACGCTCGGATTGCAACATGCCCGAATGCGACGGGGCCGTCCCGCTTACGGTTTCGCGTTCCAACGTGTCGTTCACTCCACGTTTAGCGGGCGAGCAACGCTCGCCGTTTGTCGTTCGCGCAACCAACGGCGAGCGTTGCTTGCCCGCTAAACGTAACGACCGCTCCGTCAGTCCTGCGATGATCTTCACCCCTGCGCGGCCGCTTCTATCTTTGCCGCCAGCTCCGCCTCGCCGTCGACCACCGCCATCTCGACGGCCAACTGCCACACATCCAGGCCCAGGTCTGGCCCGGCGAGCTTGACGTGGTCCTTCTGGGTGGTGACCAGCAGGTCGGCCCCGGCGCTGTCGGCCGCCCGGCGGACCTCGGCGACGACGGCGTCGGTGTAGTTGACGTGGTCGGGCAGGGCCAGCGTGGCCGACAGGTCCGCCCCGAGGGCCTCGACCGTACCGAAGAAACTGTCCGGCGCGGCGATCCCGCAGAACGCCAGCACCTTCCGCCCGGAAAGGGCCCCCGCAGGATGCCGCTGCCCGTCGGCGTCGATGACGTCGGCGGGGCGGTGAACGGCGGCGTGAAGGGAGCAGTCCGGGGCCAGGACGCGCAGGCGATCGCGCAGCCGCTCCAACGCGTCGGCGTCCACGGCGTCGCTGCGCGTGATGACGACGGCCCCGGCGTCACGCAGGGCGCCGGGCGGCTCGCGGAGCAGCCCGCGAGGCAGGCAGTGACCGAACCCGAACGGATTGGCCGCGTCCACCAGCACGATGTCCAGGTCGCGTCGCAGCCGGCGGTGCTGGTAGCCGTCGTCCATCACCAGGACGTCGGCCCCGCCCGCGAGGGCGGTTTCGGCCCCGGCGGCCCGGTCGCCGTTGACCACCACGTCGGCGCCGGTGAGGTGGCCGAGCAGTTCAGCCTCGTCTGACACGCCGTCGACGGCCTTGTAGCCCCGCGTGAGGATTGCGGGCGTCTTGCCGGCGTCTTTCAGGCGGCGGACCACCCACGCGACCATGGGCGTTTTGCCGGTGCCCCCCGTGGTGAGGTTGCCCACGCAGATGACCGGCACGCCGGCCGATCGGGCCGGCAGGACCCCGCGCCGATACAGCCAGCGCCGCAGGCGCATGACGGCCGAGTACGGCAGGGAGGCACAGAGCAGCCCGGCCCGCAGCAGCGCCGCGGCGGTGCCGCCTGCCCCGCCCATGATTGCCCGCGCCCTATGCTCGTCCATGACAAGCCGGATGGTACCGTCAACGTGTCGTTGTTTCCAAGTTTACTGATACCTGAAGAATCAGTATCGCTTCGAGACATCGCTGCAAGGGCTCTGAACGATTCGCCATTGCGCCGACATTACAGATGAGCAGACGCGACTGCAGCGCGGTGGGGGGCGGACACTCCCGTCAACGACACGTCAGATCGCGGCGATGATCGCGTCGGCCATCTCGCGGGTTCCGACGGCCGTCGGGTCGTCGCGGTGAGGCTTCATGTCGTACGTGACGTTCCGGCCCTCGGCGATCACGGCGGCGATGGCGTTTTCCAGGGCGTCGGCGGCCGGACGCTCGTCCAGGTGACGCAGCATCATCACGCCCGAGAGGATCAGGGCGGTCGGGTTGACCTTGTTGAGCCCCTTGTACTTGGGGGCCGAGCCGTGGGTCGCCTCGAAGACGGCGCCGTTGTCGCCGATGTTGGCCCCCGGCGCCACGCCGAGCCCGCCGGCCAGACCGGCGCACAGGTCCGAGACAATGTCCCCGTAGAGGTTGGGCAGGACGATCACGTCGTACAGCTCGGGCTTCTGGACGAGCTGCATGCACATGTTGTCGATGAGGCGTTCCTCGCCCTCGATGTCGGGGTAGTCCTGCGAGACGCGCTCGGCGACCTGCTTGAACAGCCCGTCGGAGAACTTCATAATGTTCGCCTTGTGCACGTAGGTGACCTTCTTCCGCCCGTTCGCGCGGGCGTACTCGAAGGCGAACCGCACGATCCGCTCGCTGTTGGCCACGCTGATCGGCTTGATCGAAACGCCCGTGGTCGCCGCCTCGGTCATCACCTTCTTGTCGGTCGACAGGCGGTTGACCGTCTCGATAAGCTCGGCGGTCTCGGGCAGGCCCTTCTCGAACTCGACCCCGGCGTAAAGGTCCTCGCAGTTCTCGCGGACGACCACCAGATCGATGTCCTGGTACTTGCTGCGGACCCCGGGGTAGCTCTTGCACGGGCGCAGGCACGCATACAGGTCCAGCGTCTGGCGCAACAGGACGTTGACGCTGCGGAACCCCGTGCCCACCGGGGTGGTCACCGGGGCCTTGAGCGTGGCGTCGGTCTCGCGAACCGACTGGATGGTGGCCTCGGGCATGGGGGTGCCCTCGGTCTCCATGACGTCGAGCCCGGCCTCGCAGACCACCCAGCTTATCGTCCCGGCGCCGGGGGTCTTGTCCAGCGCCGCGTGGACGCACCGCCTGGCCGCGTCGGCCAGGTCCGGGCCGACGCCGTCTCCCGTGATCAACGTCGCCGTGTGTTCGGCCATCTCGCGTTCCTTTCGCGCGTGCTGCGTCTTCTCGTTGGCAGGCGCCTTTTCGGCGTGTTGTCCGAACCGAGTATGATACCCCCTGGCGGACATGCGTCAAGACCGCAGACCCGTATGTTTAGCGGGCGAGCAACGCTCGCCGTTTGTTGTTCGAACGACGAACGGCGATCTGACGATCGCCCGCTAAACTTGCAGCGAGCCGATGATCTCGGTGATGCTCTGGACCTGGTGGCGGGCGAGGTACTCGGCGATGCCGTCGCGGATCGCGATGATGCCCCCCGGGTCCACGAACAGCGCCGTCCCGACGGCCAGGCCCGTCGCCCCGGCCAGAAGGAACTCGATGGCGTCGTGGGCGTACTGGATGCCGCCGCATCCGATAATCGGCACGCCGGCGGGTCCGGCGACCTGCGTGTAGACGCGGTGGACCATGTAGACGGCAATCGGCCTGATCGCCGGGCCGGAAAGGCCCCCGGTGCCGTTGGCCAGCACGGGGCGTCGGGCCTCGACGTCGATCGCCATGGCGGTGAAGGTGTTGATCAGGCTCAGGGCGTCGGCCCCGGCGTCGACGGCCGCGGCGGCGATGGCCGTGATGTCCGTCACGTTCGGGGACAGCTTGACGATCAGGATGTTCTTCCTGCAGACGGTTCTCAGTTCGGCGGTGATCGCCCCGGCCTGCGCCGGGTCCGTGCCGAACTGGATGCCCCCGGCCTTGACGTTCGGGCACGAGATGTTCAGCTCGATCCCGCGGACAACGTCCACCGCCTCCAGGGCCGATGCGACCGCCACGTAGTCGTCCACCGTCGTGCCGGCCACGTTGACAAACACCGGCAGGCCGAGCCTGGCCAGCAGAGGCACTTTCTCGGCCAGGAACGCATCGAGCCCGACGTTGGCCAGCCCGATCGCGTTCAGCATGCCGGCGCGGGTCTCGACGATTCGCTGGTAGGGGTTCCCTTCGCGCGGCTTGAGGCTGATGGACTTGGTCACGAACGCGCCGAGCTGCGTCATGTCGACGAAGTCGGCGTACTCGTCAGCGTAGCCGCACGTGCCGCTGGCCGTCATCAGCGGATTGGCCAGCCTCACGCCGGCGATCTCGACGGCCAGGTCTGGGCCCTGCCCGGTCACGCGCGTGCCTCGTCTGCCCCGCCCAGGGCCGCCACGGCGGCGACGACCTCGTCCGGGGTGATGTCGTCGTAGATGTCCACGGCCCCGATAGCGGTCGGCAGGACCATCCTGACCTGTCCGCGGCGGGCCTTCTTGTCGTGCTGCATGATTCGCCAGATCTCCGCGGCGTCCAGGCCCGGGATTCGCACGTCCAGGCCCAGCCTGGCCAGGAGCGCTTCGACCCGCTCGGCGTCCGGGTCGCCGATCAGTCCGCGCGACACGGCCAAGTGGTTCGCCGCCACCATGCCCAGGGCCACCGCCCGCCCGTGGGCGATGTTCTCGTATCCCACGAACACCTCGATGGCGTGTCCGATCGTGTGCCCGAAGTTCAGGTGCGCCCGCTGTCCGGCCTCGCGCTCGTCGTCGGCGACGACGGCGGCCTTGATGGCCACGTTCCTCGCGACAAGCTCTTCCATGACCTGCCCGTCGCAGGCGGCGATGGCCTCGGCGCTGTCCTCGATGAAACCCAGCAGCGACGCGTCGCGGATCACGCCGTGCTTGACACACTCGGCCAGTCCGTTGACCCGTTCCGCGGCCGGAAGCGTCCGGAACGTCTCGACGTCGACGACGACGGCGCTGGGCTGGTGGAACGCGCCGATCAGGTTCTTGCCGGTGGCGTGGTCTACGCCGGTCTTGCCGCCGACGGATGAGTCGACGGCCGCCAGCAGCGTCGTGGGACACTGGACCACGCGCAGGCCCCGCAGCGCCGTGGCGGCGACGAACCCGGCCACGTCGCCGGGCACGCCCCCGCCGAGCGCCACGATCACGCCGTCGCGGTCGATGGCGGGCGTCAGGGCCAGCAGGTCGTCCAGCAGTTTCCCGTAGACGGCGAGCGTCTTGTTGGCCTCACCGGCGGGGAAGCTGATAAACCCGGCGGCCAGGTTGGCCTCGGCCAGCGACTCGGCCGCGGCCGGACCGTACAGGTCGACCACCGTCGTGTCGGAGATGACCACGGCATGCGAGGCCCGCCCCAGGCGCGCGACCGTCGCGCCCAGGTGGGCCAACAGTCCGGCCGCAACCGTGACGTCGTAGCTCCGCGGGCCGAGGTCAACCGTGATCTTCCGCATCGCGGTCCTGCCTTTCCCTCTCGTATTCCTCGGCCGCCGCGGCCAGCAGCGGGTCCACGGGCTGGTCGTCGGCCTCGTCAGGTTCCTCGTCTTCCGGCTCGTCGCGCTTGGGCTTGTACTCGAACTTCGGCCCGGGCTTGCCCAGCCGCCGGGTGTACTTGCGGATGAAGTAGTAGGCGAAACAGATGCCTATGATGGCCACCGCGCCCGCGACGAACCGGGGGTCGCCTGCATTGAAACCCGGCGCCTTTCCCTCGGCCGACACGTGCCAGGCCATGGCCACCGGATAGTCCCGTGCCTCGTTGGTGTCCTGCCTCTTGCCCTTGTAGACCTTGTAGAACACGCAGGCCAGTTCGACCTGCGGGGCCTGCTTGTACAGCAGGACGTCGTCGGGGTACTTCGCCTTGTCGTCTTGGGTCTTCTTGGACGGCTCGCCGAGGCCCCTCGGCTCGGCCGTGGAGCAGATCACAATGGGCCCGGCCTCGGCCGACACAGACGCGTCGCTGCAGTACAGCCGCCACATCGGCTTGTCCGCCCCCCAGACCAGGCTGTCGGCCCCCATGTTCCGTCCGGTCATCCTCTTGACCGTGTGGACGCGGACGGTTATCCGGAGGGGTCGGCAGCGGAACCACTGAGGCACGGCCAGCAGGCTGTGATACGTCGGGCGGCCCAGCCGGGCCAACTCGCCCTCGGCCAGCGGACGCAGTCCGGCCAGGCGTTTCAGCAGCAGGTAGAACGCCGTCTCACGCCACTGGGAGACGCTGTCGGTCACGTCGGACATTGCCCGGGCGATGTCGCTGTCCTCGTCAAATGCCAGGGCCCTGGCGACGTCCTCCGCGGTGGCGGAGTCGGGGACGTCTTTCTCGCCCGCCCCGGCCGGGGCGGGCATCCCCGCCAGAACCATCCCCGTCACGGCTATGCGCATGAGTGTCATGGGGGGCATTCTACGCCGACGGGTGCGGATCGGTCAATTCCCGCACGCCGGCGCGGCACGTACAATACATGTGACGGGCTCAAATGCTTGGATGAACGGGCCGTGTCGCGTAAGATAAGATATTGTGCCTGACGGCGCGGGTGACGGGAACCGCCCGCCCGGGCGAGCGTCCAAACATCAGGGCTCGCCGATCGCTGCCAGAGGTGACGATGACGATCGAACGACATGTCCGCCGGACCGGACGCCTGGGCGTCGCGGTGCTTGTCACGGTGCTGCTGGCGCCGCGCGGGGCCCTCGCCGCGGACAAGGCCGACTGGCACATCAAGCGGCAGTCGTCGATCAAGTTCGGCAGCTACTACGTCATGAACGACGGGGGCGGGTATCGCTGGGACATCCAATACTACGGCAGCGTGTATCGCGGCACGCCGTACGCCTACAGCGGGGGCATGTACTGCCAGGTTAACGGCTCCAACGTTCAGGCCAACAACCAGCAGGGGTGGGTCAACGCGAAGGGCGACGAGATCGAGATCGGCCCGTGCACCCGCAGCGGGCTGACGGTGTGGCGGCGGATCAAGGTCTACAAGGACCGCCCGCTGGCGCGTTGGCTGGACATCTTCGAGAATCCCTCGGGCCGGGCCATCACCGTGAAGGTCCAGATCGTCACGAACACGCGTTACAGCGTCCGGAGCACGAAGACCAGCACCGGGGGCGGGGTCTTCAGCGACAAGGACTTCGCGTTCAGCACCGTGGGGTCCAGTTCGCGGAGCATCCCGACGCTGCACGTGGTGACCAACAAGGGCGCCAAGCTGCGCCCGGCCGTCCAGATCAGCTCCAGCCAGATCTACGTGCGCTACAACCTGACCGTCCCGCCCAAGAAGACCGTCATGCTGTGCCACTTCGAGAGCCAGAACCGCGACGTGTCCAAGCACGTCGAGATGATGAAGAAGTTCCCGTTCTACAAGGTGATGAAGGACCTGCCCCCGAGCGTCCGGGCCAGAATCGTCAACATGCGGATCACCGGGGGGTTCATGGGCGTGGACCTGAAGCGGTCCAAGTCGGGCGACACGGTCATGATCGCGGGCGGCGGCCCGAAGTACGGCCGCATCACCAACACCGCGTATCGCGTGCGGACGGTCATAGGCGACCTGGCGCTTCCGGCGTCGCAGGTGATAGGGATGGCCGTCGCCGAGGGCGACAGGCAGACCGTCCGCTTCGCCCTGGTCGACGGGCAGGTCATCAGCGCCGCGGTCCCGAGCGGGACGATCACGATGGACCTGCCCACCGGCGGCACGCTGCGGATACCGTTCAACCGGGTCTCGCAATGGTCGTATCGCATAGACAAATCGCGTCCGGCCGAGACCGAAGCCACCGGGCCCTACGCCCGATTGCGCACGGGCGACCGGCTGGCGCTGGAGGCCAAGAGCCTGGTGCTGAAGTTCCGCACGCGCTACGGCCTGTTGTCCCTGCCGGCGCTGTCGCTGGTGCGGATTGCGATGGACCGGGCCGCCAACGGCGTGCACCACGCGCTGTTCCTCAACGGCTCGCACGTCGGGGGGATTCTCGAGCCGAAGCAGATCAACCTGAAGCTCAAGCTCGGCCAGACCGTGGCGCTGAGCCGGCACATGCTGGCGGAGTTGACCTTTGCCGAGGAGGAGAAGCCCGACCCGGCCCTGGCCCGGGCCGCGCTGACCAACGAGGACGAGTTGTTCGGGGTCTTCACCCAGGACCACGTGGTGGTGGCGTCGGAGTTCGGGACCGTCGAGGTCAAGCCGGCCAACGTCAAGGCGATGGCCTTCAGTCCGACCCGGGTGGGGTGGGCCACGGTGACGCTGTGGGACAATTCTCGGCTGATGGGCCAGATCGGCGGTCAGGTGCTGACGTTTCAGATCCGGCCGGGCCCGACGGTCATGCTGAATCCCGTCCAACTGACCGCCGTGGAGTGTCCCAACGTGCTCCCGCCGGACCGGGTCATCCTCGAGGCCCGCAAGCTGATAGCCCTTCTGGCCGCCGAGAGCCTGGCCGACCGGGAGAAGGCCCAGGAGAAGCTCATTCAACTCGGCGAGGGGATAGCGCCTCTGCTGCGCCAGAGCGCGCAGGCCACCGATCCGGAGGTCCGCCAGCGGATCGAGAACATCCTCGATGCCGTCGGCGCCCCGCTGGACCCCGAGCGGCCCGGGCAGTCCCCCTGGCCGCAGCCGCACCAGCACGTGCACGAGTTCGGCTGCAAGCTGTAGGGGATCGGCTGTCGATTGCCGCGTGTCGGCTGGATGATGTCGCACGTTCAGGCGCCGTCGGACAGGCCTTCCAGGCTGCGTTGGGTGCCACACCACCTGTCACGCATCGTCACAGCCACTTCTTTCGGCGGAAGAACACGAGCATAATCACGGCCACGACGAGCATTACGCTCCAGACCAGGGGATATCCCCAGACCCATTTCAGCTCCGGCATGTGCCTGAAATTCATGCCGTAGATGCCCGCCAGGAACGTCAGCGGGATGAAGATCGTCGCGATGATCGTCAGGACCTTCATGACCTCGTTCATGCGGTTGGAGACGCTCGAGAGGTACGTGTCCCTGATGCCGGAGAGCATTTCGCGCAGGGCCTCGGCCGTGTCGATCGCGTGCGTGATGTGCCCGTAGATGTCTCTCAGGTACATGCGAATGCCGCGGCTCAGGAGCGGGGACTCGGACCGTTCCAGCGCGGCCGCCACCTCCCGCGCCGGCCAGATCGACCGCCGAATGAACAGCCCCTCGCGTTTGAGGCGGTGTATCCGCCGGAGCGTCTGCGGGGCGGGATTGGCAATGACGGCGTCCTCGATGGCCTCGATCAACTCGCCCCGCTTTTCGAGCACGACGAAGTACCCGTCGACGATCGCGTCGATGAGGCAGTAGACCAGGTAGTCGGCCCCCATGCGCCGGATGCGACCCTTGTCGGTCCGGATGCGCTCGCGGATCGGCTCGAAGACGTCGCCGGGCCGCTCCTGGAACGTCAACACGAAGTTCGCGCCCAGCACGATGCTGACATGCTCGACGTCGGCCTCGCTCTGCGCGGCGTCCCACCGAAGCATCTTCAGAGCGATGTACATGTACTCCTCGAAGTCCTCGGCCTTGGGGCGCTGATTCGTGTTGCGGATGTCTTCCCGGACCAGGTGGTGCAGACCGAACTGTGCCGAAAGCGTCTCGATCGCCGACGCGTCGGCAAGCCCGTCAACGTTCATCCACGTGACCGTGGCCTTGTCTCGGAAAGGCAGGCACTCATCGGCTGTCTGGACCGTTTTCTCGATCAGGTCCTTCTCGTCGTAGTCGATGACGGTGATGCGGGCCGGTGCGGGCGGCTCGGCGACCTCGGGTGGGGCCGACGGCAGACCGTGCCTGGCGATGGGGCGGCCGACCAGTCTTCGTCTGCTCGTGGCCATCTCGTTGCTCGTTCGCAGCGCCCCGGCAGGGCGCCCTGGCGGGAGGTGAACGTGATTCTACCGCGTCGCGGCCCGGCGTCAACACACCGCATCCGTTCCGGACGATGTGGGGCGACCGAATGCCGCACGCCCACCGGATGAATCGTATGCTTCCTCTTGATCGAGCGTGGGCGCACAGGGCGCCCCGGAAGCCGGAGGTGCTTATGATCTCAGGGATCGCGAGCAACGGCGGCGGCGGTGTAGGGAACTATGCGTTCCGGTCGCTGACGCGGGCGGAGACGGCCGACACAACGCGGAGGCACAGAGGCCTCGACCTCGCCCCGCCGGCTGGTGTGACCCCCGCAGAGCCGGACGAGGCGTCCGCCGGGGTCGACCGGATCGGCAGTGTGGTTGGTAATGCTTTGGTCGGAAGAATTTACGACGCTGCAGGGCTGTCTCGGAGCCTCACCGAGGAGCAACACATTCAAGCCGGCGAGATCGACACCCGACGCTGATCTCGGCGTCGGCGGGCCGGCGGCGTCTCACGGTGACTTGGCCGGCCGGGAGGTTGTTGCGGCTTCGAGTTCCTCGGGCGAGAGCGAGTCGACGGCCCCGTTGAGGTACAGGACGTTCACCTTGCCCAGGTGAACCGGCCCCGGGTCGCGGATGACTATGGTGGACATGGGGGCGGCCCTGGTCGTCGGGGGTGTGTAAATGTAGGGCAAACCCTCACTTGACGGGCACTTCAGCACCGAGTCGCTGCTCAGGATGTTGGTCGTCACCAAGTCGTTCAAGTTGTGGGGTAACTTGTTGTTATGGCTGGCGGCGTAGGCTTGCAGCGCGCTGCCGAGTGCATGCAGATTCGCCATGCACTGGGTCTTGGCGGCGTTCTTGCGGGCACGGAGAAGCACGTCAACATAGCCGGGCGAGTCCTCTGCCGTGTTCTCACCGTTTTCGGCCGAATCGCCGGAACCGCACCCGCTGACGAGAGCGAACATAAGTGCATAAACGATAGTCAGGTAAAGGTATACGGTTCGACGGGACGTCTCGGTCATGGTGTGGGTTCCTTTGGGTCGTGTTACGGTTCTGTCTTGGGCTCCGGGGTCTGATCCTGATCGCCGTCGGCCGGTTCGAGAATGTCGCGGCGGCCGCGTGACCGAAAACGGATCCACGCCGTGATAGTCGGTCCGGACAGGGCGTACACATTAGCGAAGACGGCCGCGGTAATTGCCAGGTCGTACAGCATTGCGAGAACGAGGATGACGAGTTTGAGTATGTAGCTGACGGGTCTGCGTCCGTGGACCCAGTGATTCACCAGGTGGGTATATTGAATGTTCGAGACCATCAGCAAGGCGGCCAGAAGGGTCATAATAGGCAGTGCGGCGCTGACGGCAATCAGCAGCCAGGTCGCATCCTGCCAGGCCGGGCCGACAAGCGGCGAGTCAACAATGCGCGTGAACAAGAGCACCAGCGAGGCGACCACGCCGGCGGCCCCGGGCGAGGGCAGGCCGTGGAAATCCATGTGGGCCGACTCGTCCGGTTCGTTCTCGACGTTGAACCGCGCCAGGCGCATCACCGTGCAAGCCAGGTACACCGCGCCGATCGACCAGACGACCCGCTCGATCTGCACGTGAGAGCCAAAGCCCAATTGTCGGATCGTCAGCACGACGGTCCGTGTCATGAGGATGGCCGGGGCGACCCCGAAGCTGACCGCGTCGCACAGGCTGTCCAACTGCCCGCCGAAATCGCTGGTGCGTCGGGTCATGCGCGCCAGGCGCCCGTCGAGCATGTCGAAGATCAGCGCCGCGACGATCATCCAGACGGACATGCGGAGGTTGTTGACGGCTGTGGAGATGCCTTCGGCGTTCGGGCCAAGCTCGCCGAGGGCTGTTTTCGTGGCGTAGTGGATGGCGCCCAGTCCGGCCAGGCCGTTGAGAATGGTGAGCAGGCTCGGGAGTACGGCGGTGCCTTGGAGTATCCGTCGCCTGGCGCCCTGGCGCCAGCCGAGCTTGACCTCGTCGGTCTCCACGAGATCGCGCCCCTCGTCGCTCCGGTCGTCCCGCTCAGCCATCCTCGCTCTCCGGGTCCACGGCAAGCAGGACGGTCAGGCCGGCGCGGACCTTCTGCCCGAGTTCGACGCAGACCCGCCCGGCCAGGGGGGCCGGAACCAGCAGCTCAACCCGCGAGCCGAACTTTATCATCCCCACGCGCTGGCCCGCAGCCACGTGCTGCCCCACGGTCAGGTCCGTTACGATCCGCCGAGCGATGCGCCCCGCGATCTGCCGGACGACCAGAGGGTAGTCCTGTCCGCCGCGCGTGTAAGCCAGGTGGATCGTCGTCGACTCGTTCCGCTCGCCGGCGTGGGGATCCCTGGCGTCGAGAAACCCCCCGTCCTGGTGCACGATGCGCCTGACCGCGGCCGCGGCCGGACTGCGATTCACGTGTACGCTGAAGATGTTCATGAATATGCCGATCGTCACTCCCGAACAGCCGAGCGGACTGTCCTGGCCGATCGGCGTGATATCCGTGACGTTCCCGTCGGCGGGGCTGATGAACAGCCCGTCGCCCTCCGGGGTGGGGCGGTTCGGATCGCGAAAGAACCACAGCACCCACAGCCAGAGCACGACCGGCAGGATCATCCCCGCCAGAAACAGTCTGCTGATGTTGATCGAGAGCATCACCAGCAGCGCGCAGGCCGACGCCGCCGTCGCCGTGTACGTGATCAGTTCGCGTCGTCCGTATGTCGTCAGTCCGATGTTCACGGTGCGGTTCCCGGGCCTGACAGCCGAGAGGCCCTTCGCCGGTGCGGCCGGCGGGGCAGGTCCCTGGCAGGCTACTTCACCTTGCCGGCATAGATGGCGATGTTGCGCATGATCTCGAAGGCCGACCCCGGCTCGCCCTCGGAGCCCTGGTGGTATCCGTAGATATCGAACACGGAATTGCCCAGGAGTCCGGCGGTGATGTCGAGCCTGCTGAAGAGGACGGCCGGCCTGTTGCCGATGACCACCGCGCGCAGGCTGGGGGACTTGTCACGTCCCATCGCCATTTCGGTGGCTCGCCGCCACTTGACCGTCTTTATCTTCATGCCGCCTGCCCGGTACACGGGGGACGAATCGGCCAGCCGCGACGGGGCCTGGCCCCACGTCTTCTCGATCAGGGCTTCGGCGGCCTTGGTGAACCCCTTGGAGTCGGCCCCACCGGGGTCTCCCCCGGCGGCGTCTATCAGCAGCGTTCCCCCGCCGGCGACGAAGGCCTTCAGCGCGTCGACCTCGCCGGCGCTAAGGGTGAAGGCCTCGGTCCCAGTCAGCGTGGCGAGCCCGGCCCCGCTCTTGGCCAACTGGGCGATCGGGATGGGGCCGGCGACGTCGACCTGCATCTGGTACGTGTTGGCCATCATCAGGGCAAACCGCTTGAACGCCAGCGGCTCGGGGTCGTAGTTCCCGCTGTACTTGAGCCGGGCGATCTTGATGACGGCCTTGGGCTTGAACTTCGCGGGCGTGGGAGGCCACAGCGTCGTGCCCCGCCGGCGAAGGCCCTCGGTCTTGTCGGTCAGGTACATGTAGACGTTTGCGGCGGCCTGAAAGGCCAGCTTCCTCGTGGCGAAGGCCTGCAACTGCCACTCCCGCGACAGGTCCTCGTCGGTATGGACGGCCAGCGGCCTGACGCCGTTGGAGAGGATCTTGAATCCCGGCCGTCCCCGAAGCCTGAACGCCGCGTTGTACAGCCCGTGCGTCTTCGGGCAATCGGTCAACGCGTAGTCCGGGAACATCGCCTTGTACGCCTCGGCCATGCCCAGGGCGAACGCCCGGCCCCTGCATTCGGTCACGCTGAGGATCGTCCCGCCCTGCTGAACGTACTGCCGGAGGGACGCCAGTTGCGCCTGGTTGAACTGCGGCTTCTTGGACCCGGAGATGTACAGGATCGGCGCATCGTTCCATTCGGTCACGGGCACCGCGAGGTTGATGATCTGCCAGTTGACCGTTCCCTCGTAGTTCGTGTTGAGCCAGCGTGTGAGGCTGGCCAGGTCGCGCGGGCGGTTGTTCCAGTCCCCGGAAAACTCGAGCTTGTTGAACAGGACGGCGTTTCGTCCCCTGATGAGGAACAGCAGGCCGAACGCCGCGTTGACCATTCCCCCGCCGTGTCCGCCCCCGTGGAACGATCCGTCGGGCTTCTGTGCCCGCAGGAGTTGGGTGGCGCCGAGCTTGTACCAGTCGAGCTTGCCGAAGTACTTGTACCCGCTGGCCAGGCCCACGCGCTCCACGCCATAGAGATAGTACCCGTTGGGGTGTCCGCCCACCGTCTTGGCGTAGTTCCTGTCGAACCACTTGAGCCCGCGCTGAATGGGCAACTGGGCCAGCGCCATCTGCTGCGACGGCCTGCAGTTAATGAAACTCGGCGCGTCGGAGAGCAGGTTGTCGTAGCAGACGAAGAGGCTGGCGACGCCGGCGGTGACCATCGTCGGCCTGCTGCCGGTGTTGCCACGGTAGGTCCACCCCCCGTCGGCACACTGGCAGTTGACCCAGTGGACCAGCACCTTGAGCCAGTACTGCCGGGGAATCTCGAGCGTGGCGCGGGCGCCGGCCCAGACGCCCAGCAGGCCGTACTGGCTGTTCGAGTTGTCGCCCCGGCTCTTGCCCTGGCCCTTGCAGACGTACCCGTAGGAGCCGTCCGCCGTCGATTCGACCAGGATCCTGGTGTCCTTCCGCAGCAGCGGCAGGTACTTCTCGCGGTTCTGCCTCGCCGCTGACAGCCACACGTTCGCACGAAGGCCAAGCGAGTACGTCCCGTGGATCTCCATCGACTCCAGGGCGATCAGGGCCTTCTTCATTCGCGGCTCGGACTGGATCTTGATGCCGCTCTCGAGCAGCGCATAGACCGCCAGGGCCGTCGGGCCGAGCGGATGGTAGTTGAACGAACCGACCTTTCCGTAGGGCGGCCAGGCGCCCGTGGCCGGGTCCTGCTTCGACCAGAGGAAGTCGGTGGTCTTCTTGATGGCTTCCTTGACGGCCTTGTCTGAAAACTCGATTTTCGCCGCGGCGTGGGCGCCCGTGCCGACCGACAACAGCACGCTCACCAGGCACATCACGCTTGTCATTCGTAACATGACTGCGTCTCCATCCTCACGCGTTCAATACACTGACTGTAGTATTCTCGCCGATCCGCAGGAGTTTTGCAACACTTCACCGTGACGGGCGCGTTCGCCGGCCGATTCACTTGTTCCTGTAGGCGTACAGGATGATGTTCCGCATCAGGCGAAAGGCCGTGCCCGGATCGGTCACGTCGCCCGGATGATACCCGTAGATCCCTGCCGACGGTATGCCCAGAAGACCCGCCGTGATGTCCAGCCGCGACAGGATCACCGCGGGCCGGCCTTCGACGACAACGGCGCGCAGCATCGGCTCGGTGGTGCCGACCATCGTCACGCGGGTGGATCGCCGCCACGTGACCGTCTTGATCTCCCTGTCAGGCATCAGGTACACCGGGGAGGTGACCGGGAGTCTCCTGGGCTTGTCCTCGGGGAAGGCGGCGGCCAGGACCGCCTCGGCCGCCTTGATGAACCCCTTGCCGGAGCCGAGCCTCTCGCCGCCGGCGGCGTCAATGAACAGCGTCCCGCCCCCGGCGACGAAGGCCTTGATCGCCTTGATCTCCTCGGCCGACAGCGAGAACGTGCCGGTGCCGGTCAGCACGGCGAGCCGGGCGCCGCTGGCGGCGAGTTCTGCAATCGGCATCGGGCCGAGCACCTTGACGCCCGTCTTGACGTGCCGGGCCATCAGCCGAGAAAACCGCTCGTAGGCCAGGGGCTCCGGATCGCAGTTGCCCTCGTACGTGATCCTGGCCAGGGCCAGTGTCCTTGCGGGCTGTTGGGCGGGTTTGGCCGGCCAGAGCGCCGTGCCCCGCCGGCGCAGCGCCGTGCCCTTGTCCGTGACGTACATGAACACGTTGGCCGCAGCCTGGAAATCGTACTTCCGCGTGGCGTATCTGCGCCCCTGCCACGACAGCGACAGGTCGTTGGTGGTGTGGATGGCCAGCGGCCGCACGCCGTTGGATACGATCGTCAGCCTGGGCGTGCCGCGAAGGCGGTAGTGTATGGTGTACAGGTCGTGCTTCAGCGGGCAGGGCGTGGGCTTGTAGGCGCCGAACATCTTGCCGTAGACGTCGTACATGCGTTCGGTGAACCCGCCCCCGCGGCACTCGGCCACGCTGAGAATCGTGCCGCCCTGGTGCACGAAGGTGCGCATCGCCGCCAGGTCGTCCGCGGTGAACTTCGGCGCCTTCGCCCCTGAGATGTACAGGATCGGCGCGTCGTGCCATTCGCTGACCGGCACCGAGGTGTTGATGATCTGCCAGTTGACGGTGGACTCGAAGTTGGCCGAGAGCCAGCGGGTAACGCACGCCAGGTCGCGCGGGCGGTTGTTCCAGTCCCCCTCGAACCGGAGCTTGTTGAACAGGACGGCGTTCCGCCCGCGGACGAGAAACAGCAGCGCGAAGGCCGTGGAGATCTCCGGCCCGCCCCAGCCGCCCACCCACGACCCGTCGCCACGCTGCCGCCGCGTCAGCACCGCGGCGCCGATCTTGTACCAGTCGGCCTTGGCGAAGTACTTCTGCCCGCTGGCCAGACCCACCCGCTCGACGCCGTAAAGGTAGTAGTACAGCCCGCGGATCTGGCCCTTGAACGAGGCCACGAAGTTCGTGTTGAACCAGTTGAGCCCGCCGGCGATGGCCCTCTGCGCCGGTTGGGCGGCCTTGCTCGGGCGGCATCGCGCCATGTCGGCGTCCCTGGCCATCAGGTTGTCGTAGCAGACGAACAGAGAGGCGACCCCGGCGGCGGTCATGGTCGGGGTGGTGCTGTCGTGCGGGGGCCTGCCGGGCAGGTAGCCCCACCCCCCGTCGACGTTCTGGCACGCGACCCAGTGCCGCAGCACGATCTGCCAGTACTGGGGCGGGATCTCGAGGTCGGCGCGGGCCCCGGCCCAGGCGCCCAGCAGGGCGTACTGGCTGGCGGAGTTGTCCTTGCGGGTGGCGCCGGAATTGCCGTCACCGTTGCAGTCGTAGCTGTAGGCCCCGTTCGAGGACGAACTGACGATCGCCGCCACGTCTCGGTTCAGAAGCTCGAGGTACTTCTTCTCCTGCCGGCCCGCCGACAGCCACACGTTCGCGCGAACGCCCAGCGAATACGTCTTGGCGCTCGGCGTCTTGGCCAGGTGGAGCAGCGCCTTGGCCATTCGCGCGTCGGTGACCTTGACGCCGCTTTCAAGCAGCGCGTAAGCCGGAAGGGCGCTGCACCCCATCGGATGCTCGTGAACGAAGTTCGCCTTGTTATCGCCCGGCGTTCGCCAGGACCCGTCGGCCTGCTGGGCCCGCCAGAGAAACGCGACGGCCTTGGTGATGGCCTTCTCGACGGCCTCGTCGGAGAACCCGCTGGGCCGGCCCGGCGCCCGTTGGCCCGGGGCCGATCCGCAGGCGAGGGCCAACGCCCCCATGCAGCACGCCGCTGCGACACACACGCGAGCACGGGCTGTCACGATCAAGCGTCCTTTCTCCCCGCGCGGTGCCGCAGGTACGTATCGATGAACTCCTGGAGGTCTCCGTCCAGGACCTTGTCGGTGTGCGGGCTCTTCAGATCCGTGCGCTCGTCGCGGACGAGCTGATACGGGTACAGCACGTACGAGCGGATCTGGTTGCCGAACGCGATCTCCCCCTTGTCCCCGTAGAGCTTGGCCAGTTCCTTGTCCCGTTTGGCCTGCTCGTGCTGGTAGAGTTTGGCCGCGAGCATGCTGCGGGCCTCGGCCCGGTTCTTGTGCTGCGACCGTTCGTTCTGGCACTGGACCACGATGCCGGTCGGCAGGTGCGTCAGGCGAATGGCGCTGGAGGTCTTGTTGACGTGCTGCCCGCCTGCGCCGCTGGCGCGGAACGTATCCTCGCGAACGTCCTTGTCCCAGTCGATGTCGATCTCGACGTCGTCGAGATGCGGCAGCACGTCGACGGAGGCGAAGGACGTGTGTCGCCGGTTCTGTGCGTCGAACGGGCTGATCCGCACGAGGCGGTGAACGCCTCGCTCGCACGAGAGGTACCCGTAGGCGTAGGATCCGCTGATGCGCAGCGTGACGGATCGCAGGCCGGCCTCCTCGCCGTCCACCCGGTCGACGGGGTCGACCGCATAGCGTACCCGCTCGAAGTACCGCAGGTACATCCTCAGCAGCATTTCCGCCCAGTCGCAGCTTTCGGTGCCGCCGGCCCCGGCGTGAATCGAGAAGTAGCACTCCCCCCCGTCGTGGGGTCCGGCCAGAAGCGTGCGGAGTTCCAGGCGGTCCAGGTCGGCCAGGGCGGCCTCGGCCTCGTCGGAGACCTCGCGGTAGGTCTCGTCGCCCCCGTCCTCGACCGCAAGCTCGTACAGCGTCTCGATGTCCGCCACGCGCGACGTCAGATCGGTTACCGGGGCGACGACGGCCTTGGCCCGTTTGAGGCGGCCCACCACCTCCTGGGCCGCTTCGGGATGGTCCCAGAAGCCCGCCACGGACATCCGACGCTCGAGATCCGCCATCTCCTCCTGCTTGCCCGCGACGTCAAAGAGAGTCCCGGATGGCGATGATCCGGGCCGACAGGGACTCGATGGTTTCTTTCAGGGCGTCGACTTCAATCATGGGGCTGTATCCTTAAACCGCGGGGGGACCGCACACCCATAGCTTATCCTACCCGGCGCACGGATTCAATCTCCGTGTCGCGCCGTCGCGCTGCGGGGCGCAAGCGCTCGGTTCGATCGCGCACCCGCGCCGTCGGTGGGAGGTCCTCAAGGAGTAGTAACGATCGTATTCGGTCGGGCGCGCGAAACCGCAAGCGGTTCTGCGGCGCGCGAAACCGCTTGCGGTTTCGCGGTCAGCAGATTCGCGGCAGGTCCTCGCCGTAGGGTCTGGAGACGATCCGCCGCCCGCCTACGGAAGTCATCATCTCGACCAGGGGCACCTCGGCGTGGACGAAGCGTCCGATGACGGCCCCGGCCCGCCCGAGGGGGTGGGCGCGGCAGGCGGCCAGGGCCGCGTCGGCGTCGTCGGCCGAAACCGCCGCAACGACCTTGCCCTCGTTGGCCACCGTCAGCACGTCCAGCCCGAGCATGTCGGCCGTGTTCCGGGTAGCCGGTGTCACGGGGACGGCCTGCTCGTCGATCTCGATGCCGAGCGACGTCTCGTCGGCCAGGTCCGCCAGCAGGCCCGCCAGGCCGCCACGCGTCGGGTCGCGCAGGAACTTCACGTCGGCGCCGCTGTCGAGGAGCGCCTGGACCAGCCCCCCCAGCGGCGCCACGTCGCTGAGCAGGTCCGTCTGGAACGACAGCCCCTTCCTGGCCGACATGACGGCCAGCCCGTGCTCGGCCAGGTGCCCGTTGAGGATCAGCACGTCGCCGGGGCCGATCCGCCCGGCGGCCAGGTTCGCGTCCTGGCGCACTTGGCCCACCCCGGCGGTGGTGATGGTCATTCCCTCGGTGTCGCGGCGCTCGACGACCTTGGTGTCGCCCGTGGCGATGACGACCCCCGCCTCGCTCGCCGAACGGGCGATCGACGCCACGATCCGGTCCAGCGTGTCGAGGGCCAGACCCTCCTCGATCACCATCGCCAGGCTCAGCGCGATCGGCACGGCGCCCATCACCGCCAGGTCGTTCACCGTCCCGCAGACCGCCAGCGTGCCGATGTCGCCGCCGGGAAACTCGAGCGGCTGGACGACGAAGGCGTCTGTGGTCAGGCACAGTCGCCCGGCGATGGGCGGCAGGACGGCGCTGTCGGTCATCGGGTCGAGCAGGTCGTTGGCCAGCGGGGGCACGATGTGCTCGGCCAGGAGACGCCGGGTCAACTCCCCGCCGCCCCCGTGGGCCATCACGATCTGCGCGCCCCGGCCGTCATCGCCTTGGGGTGTCATGCTTTCTCCACGCCCGGCTGCGCGGGCCGATTGTACTTGTACCACGCCGCGCACGTGCCTTCACTGGAGACCATGCACGGTCCGACCGGCTCCACGGGGGTGCAGGCTGTGCCGAACAGCGCGCACTCGGCCGGGGTGGCCTTGCCCTGGATGACCTCCCCGCAGAGGCAGCCGTCCGGGCAGACGTCCGGGCCGATCTCGACCCCGAGGCGCCCGACGGCGTCGAACGCCCTGAAACCCTCGCGCAGTTCGAGTCCGCTGTCCGGCAGCGTGCCCATGGCCCGCCAGACGGCGTCGGCCGGGACGAACACGCGGTCGACCACGTCGCGGGCCACCGCGTTGCCTTCACTGCTGACGACCGCGCCGTAGGCGTTCTCGACCAGGGCCTTGCCGTCGGCGACCTGGCGGACGATGTGCAGGATGGCTTCGAGCATGCCCCTGGGCTCGAACCCGGCGACGACGCAGGGCTTGTGATACCGCTCGGCGATCGGGCGGTAGGCCCCGGCGCCGATGATCACGCTGACGTGCCCCGGGCAGAGAAAACCGTCCACCGGCACCTCGCCCCCGGCCAGAAGGGCCTCCATCGCCGGGATCACCAGCTTGTGCCCGCTGAGGATCGAGAAGTTCTCGACGCCCTCGCCCCGGGCGGCGATGACCGTGGCGGCCGTGCCCGGCGTGGTGGTCTCGAACCCGACGGCCAGGAACACCACCTGCCGGTCGGGATGCTGTTTGGCCATGGTCAACGCATCGCGCGGGGAGTAGACCACTTCCACGCTGCCCCCGCGGGCCCGCTGGGACTCCAGGCTCCCGACCTGCCCCGGAACGCGAACCATGTCCCCGTACGTGCATACCGTCACGTCCGGGCGGACGGCCAACTCGCAGGCGGCGTCAATGTAGCCCTGGCTGGTGACGCACACCGGACACCCGGGCCCGCTGATCAGGTGGATCGACTCGCCCAGGAGGCTCTTGATCCCGCTGCGGAACAGGCTCACCGTGTGCGTGCCGCACACCTCCATGATGCACACGCGGCCGGCCTGCGCGCAGGCGGCGTCGATCCGGTCGATGATCCCTTTGGCTTCGTCGCGGTCCACGGTCGTGTCCTGGTGTGTGCCGGCGCCTCCGGCTACGGGCCGCCGGGCCCCTCGGGCGGGGCGAGGTCCTCGCCCAGGGCCTCGCGGAGGGAGTCCCAGGTGGCCTGGGCTTCGGCCTCGTCCAGAACCGTTATCGCAAACCCCGCGTGGACGAGCACCCAGTCGCCGGTGTCGGCCTGGGGGGTCATCGCCAGGGACGCCTGGATTCGGCTGCCCTGGAGGTCGACCACGCCGATGCGCCCGACGACGCTGTCGGGCTCGACGTCGTTCACTTCAACAATCTGTCCCGGCACGGCAAGGCACATTTCATATCACCATTCGCCCCCGTCAGGTCTCGTTGCGGCGCCACATCATAGCAGCGGCGGCGTGGAAAGTACACCCGTCACGCGCCCTTGCCCGCGGGCCGGGAGGGGGCTATGGTGCGTTCGCAAGGAGTTCAACCATGCACGGGACAACCGACGACACGCCGTCCGGGCCGTTCGCCCCTACGGTCGAATCCCTCCTGAACTACCGCTGCCCGGACTGGTTCCGGGATGCGAAATTCGGGATCTACCTTCACTGGGGCGTCTACTCCGTCGCCGAGCGGGGTGAATGGTACCCGCGCCGGTTGTACATCCAGGGCACGGACGACTACGCCCACCACGTCAAGACGTACGGGCATCCGTCAGAGTTCGGCTACAAGGACTTCATCCCGATGTGGCGGGGCGAACGGTTCGACCCCGAGCGGCTGGTGGACCTGTTCAAACGCGCGGGGGCCAGGTACGTCACCCCGTGCGCCGTCCACCACGACAACTTCGACCTGTGGAACTCCAGGCACCACCGATTCAACTCGGTGGCCATGGGGCCCAAGAAGGACATCACCGGCCTGTGGCGCGACGCGGCGCTGGCCGCCGGACTGCGGTTCGGCGTGACCACCCACCTGGCGCGGGCCTACAGTTGGTTCAACGTCAACAAGGGCCCCGACACGTCGGGTCCCCTCAAGGGCGTGCCGTATGACGGGGCCGATCCGGCCTGGAGCGAGTTCTACTTCGCCCCCCACGATGATACGAACCTCCGGCACCCGGTCAATCCCCCCCCGCACTGGCGGAAGCACTGGTTCGATCGCATCTGCGACCTGATCGACACCTACCGGCCGGACCACCTCTACTTCGACGGGGCCATCCCGTTCCAGGGCGACGACCGCGGGCAGACGGGCTTGGAACTGCTGGCCCACTACTACAACCACAGCGTCGCGGCGCACGACGGTCGCCAGGAATGCGTGATGTGCATCAAGAAGATCAACGACCACGGATACTTTTTCGACGGCGTGGCGACGCTCGATATCGAGCGAGGCAGAGCCAGTGATATCCTGCTGCAGCCCTGGCAGACCGATACGTCGATCGGCCCGTGGGGCTACGAGGCCGGGGCCGACTACCGGTCCGTCCAGGAGATCATCCACGAACTGGTCGACATCGTCGCCAAGAACGGAAACCTGCTGCTGAACGTGCCCCCGAAGGCCGACGGCACGCTCGACCGCCAGACGGAGGACATTCTCGAAGCGATCGGCCGCTGGCTCGACGTCAACGGGGAGGCCATCTACGCCACCCGCCCGTGGAAGCTCATCCGCAACAGCGACGTGCGCTTCACCCGCAGGGACGACGCGATCTACGCCATCGCCCTGTCCTGGCCGGGCGAGGCGGGCGAACTGGTTATCGACGCCCTGGGCGCCGACGAGAACGCCGGCACGGTCCGCGCCGTGGGTCTGGTCGGCTCCAGCGCCCCGATAACCTGGCGGCAGGACGCGGCCGCCCTGAGGATTGCCCTCCCGGCCGAACGCCCCTGTGACCACGCCTGGGCGTTTCGCATGACGGTCGGGTCTTGACCTGTCGTTCACGCCGCGTTCAGCGGGCGAGCACCGCTCGCCGTTCGAACGGCACACGGCGAGCGTTGCTCGCCCGCTAAACGTGGCGCCGCGCCGTCACCGCCCGAACTTGGCGACCCAGATGTTGCCCCGGCGCCCGAGGCCTATCTTGTGGTAACTTCGGCTCAGGATCTTGTTCCGCGACGAGCCGTTCTTTATCCAGTTGTTGAAGACGGATCGGGCGTTTGACGGGCCGCGCGCGACGTTCTCAGGCCCGCCGGTGTCCCGGTGGTGCTTCCTGTTCTTGTTGTTGTTCTTCTTTTTCTTCTTCCCGCCGCGGTTCGGCGCGAGGTTGTCGGCCCGGCGCTGGGCGCGGCCGTTCAGCGTGCCGTTGCTCGAGAGGTTCTTCAGCCCGCGGTTGCGGCGCTCGGTGTTGATCAGGCTCAGCAGCTCGTTGCGCCAGTTCCCGTCGCGGTTCTCTCGGGGATTGATGCCCTCGCGCCATCGGCGTTCGGCGTCGATGATGGCGGCGGCCATCGCGCTCTTGGCGGACTTGAGGCTCTTTGCGGTCTCGTGCTGGAGCCGTTCGCCGGTCCAGCCCATGACGGCCAGCCTGATCCGCTCCTTGCGTTCGGCCTCGGTCTCGCCCTCCCTGGGCGAGTCGTACTGTCCGCTCGGCCCGGCAAACAGCTCGCGCTGCGACGGCGTCAGCACGTCCTGGACGATCTGGCGCTCGAGCATCTGCTTGGCCTTGATCGCCTCGCTCGAGTTGCCCTTGGCGCGCAGGTCCGCCATCTCCTTGCCCGCCCTGCCGCACCGCGAGCGAATGTCGGCGACCTGCCCCGAGTCCAGCTTGAACCGCTTGAAGCGCCCGTGCATCTCCACGAACAGGGCGTGAGCCTCCCACTTGGCCTGCTGGTCGGGCTTGAGCATCGCCAGAAGTCGGCCCTTGCAGGTCTCGACGATCTCGTCGCGCTCGGTCTGCATGGCCCTCTGCTCGTTGAGGGCCTCGCAGATCGTGGCCATGTCGCGGGCCTTCTTGGCCTCGGCGATCTTGGCCTCGATCTTCCGGCGGCGGTCCTTGTTGGCCGCGTCCCACGTCACGAGCCTGCTGTCGAAGTCCCCCAGCACGCGCTCCATCAGGGCCTTCTGCTTGCCGCCGATCTTCAGGTGCCTGACGAACTCGTCGAACTTGCAGAGCCGCGCCGCCTCGCCCGCCCGGACGGCCGGCGCCGATACGGCCAGGAGGGTCATCACGGTCAGAAAACAGACTGCTCGCTTCATCGCATTGTCCCTTCACCGTATGCAAACGTCCCCACAACCTGCTTCAGTATACAAAGCGGCAACGACCCGGTCCACAGATTACACGGACTTCACGGATCTGAGAAAACAACAGCAGCGACGACATCGCCGCCGCTGCTGTTGCTGTTTGCTGCGTGAATCCGTGGACTCTCGTCGTCCGTTGTCGTTATCGTCGCTTTCTCAGGTACCCGCCGAGGCCTGACAGCGCCAGGGTCGCCAGGATCATGGTGGCCGGCTCGGGGATGACTGTGACGGCGGGGGCGACGAAGCGAACCTCGCCCAACCCGTACCGGTCGCCGCCAGGGCCGAGGATACCATTGTAGTTGTTGGCAAGTCGCAGACCGACGTAGCGTGCAGTCTCCGGCGCAAAGCTGAACAGTTGCGCGACATTGGCGGCGGTCGTGAACGGCGAGGCCGCATCCATTGTGCCCGCAAATTCGATTGGTTCAGTACCAAAGGAGAACCCGTTGCCTTCTGCTTCCGTGTGGAAGATCAACTCGAAGTCTCGAGCCGAATTCCCGGGCGAGCCGTTGCCGTACTGCCACAGGAGGATCGATTCCACGGGCGTATCGCCGCCGCCGGTCAGGTCGAACACGAACTCGGGATTGCCAGAGCCCGTCGGGCGCGTCCACGATTCCGCGTGTGCGGTGCCGCTGCGCTCGTGCACGGTCGCCAGGGCATCGGCCAGCGGGTCGCCCGTGTTCAGTGTCACGCCCGTGCCGGCCGGACGCTGCAGGCTGTCGGCTCCAAAGCCCGGGTTGTCGTCAAGCAGGTACAGATGGCTTGATCCCGCGTCACCGGCGATGTTGGTGGACACGGAAACCGGCTTGAGGATGGTTGGGTAAGGCGCCTGCACGGGGATGATTGGATCGGGCACGCTGTTGTCCATGACGTCCTGAACGGCCGTCTGGCCGAGCGCCTCATCGAACAACACAATGTCGTCGAGCGCGCCGGTGAAGTAGTAACTGTTACCCGCGTCGGCCCCGGCGCCTATGTGCAGGTCGCGGAGGTTATTGGGCGCATAGCCCTGGGCCGTCGTGCTGGTCGGCGTGCCGCCGTTGATGGTGATCGACTTGGTGCTGGTGGCTGCGTCAAAGGAGATGGCCACGTGCGTCCACTGGTTGAAAGCCACGGCCCCGCCGCTGAGACTCGGCCAGGCGCCAGCCCCATTGCCGGTCCAGAACTCCCACGTGTTTCCAGGCGTGATGTAGAGCATGTACCCTCTGCGGCCGGAGCCATCAAGGCGACCGGTGACCGCGGAGCGATGGCCGCTGCCGCCGGTCGGGTACACCCACGTCGTCAGCGTGAAACTGGTCGGGTTCAGGGCGGGATGGTAGGGCACGTCGACGTGGCTGGTGCCGGGGAAGCTGGCCGAGGTGCCGGTGTTGGCGTTGGCGCCGGCCCCGCCGAACGTCGGGGGCCCGACGGTGGTGCCGTCATGGATGCCCTGCGAGTCAACCACCGAGCCTGCACCGCTGGTGCCCACGGGCTCATCGAGCCTCCAGTGTGCTACGGCCGCCGCGTTCAGCGACGCCGGGATCAGACACGCGGCCAGTGCCGCCACAGTAATCCGAATGACCGTACGTGCGTTCATGTGTCTTACCTCCGCTGTGCGATATCAGCGCATATCAAACATGGCCTCTGCTTGGACCTCTACTCGAAGAGTTCCTCACTATAAGATAACCGATCAAAGATATCCTGTCAAGGATAATCTCAGAGGAGCCGGTTGCGTTGTGGGCCTACAAGGTAGCATGGGCCTCTTGCCCATGGACAAAACGCCGTGGAAACGAGTCGCTGGCCTCTGTATTCACGGGCAAGATGCCCGTGCTACGCCCACAACGCAACCGGCTCATCTCAGAGCCTCGATAACGAGAGTGCCGTCTCGGTGGTCGTTTTGCTTCTTTCCTCCGCGGGATCGGTGTATGGTATGCGGTCATGGGCACCGTATCGGTGATCATTCCCGCCGCGGGGGCCGGAACGCGGTTCGCCGCGGGCCGAAACAAGATCTTCCAGACCCTCGCCGGGCGGGAGATCTTCCTGCGATCCGTCGACGTCTTCGCCGGGCGGGACGACGTGTGCGAAATCCTGCTGGTCCTGTCGGCCGATGACATCGAGACCGTCGCCCGGGAGTACGGGGCGGAGTTGGCGTCGCTGGGGGTGGCGCTGGTGACGGGCGGGGCCACGCGGAGAGAGTCCGTGCGGAACGCCCTGGCGCAGGTGAGCGCCTCGGCTTCGCTGGTGTGCGTGCACGATGCGGTTCGCCCGTGCGTGTCGCGCCGGGACGTCGACGCGGTGTTCGCCGCGGCGGCCGAAACGCACGCGGCCATCCTCGCCGCACCGATCCACGGCACGATCAAGCAGGTCTCGGCGGCGGGGCGGATCGAGCGGACCGTCTGCCGGGAGGGGCTCTGGCAGGCCCAGACGCCGCAGGTGTTCGGCGCGGCCCTCCTGCGGGAAGCCTACCAGCGCCACACGGGACCGGTCACGGACGACGCCCAGGTGGTCGAGGCCGCCGGGCACCCGGTGACCGTCGTGCCCGGGGCCCCGAACAACATCAAGATCACCACGCTGGCGGACCTTGCACTGGCCGAGGCGATCCTCGCCGCCAGGGCCGGTTGAAGGCGGCCGGCGGGAGGCCAAGATGCAGGCACGTGACGCGCGGGTCCTGGCGGGATGGGCGATTGTTCTGGCGGCGGCGTGGGCGGGGCCTGCGCCCGCGGCGCCGGGGCGATCCACTCCCGCGGTCACGGTCAGCGCCTGTGCCGGCAAGCCGTTCGGGGTCGGGGCGGTCACCCTGGCGCTGCCGCCGGTCAACCAAGGCGGCCCGTCGCACACCGGGCCGGAGTATCTCTCGGCGTTTCGCCTGGTGTCAAAGGGCGGGCGCGTGCTGTACCCCGTTTGCCGGTCGCTGCCGCGCAGCACGAACACACCGGGGCGGTCCGGCCCGAATCGCCCGAAGACCCGGCCGGCCGGGATGGGTGCCCCGCCCGGCGGTCTGGCCGCGCATTTCCTGTTCAAGGGAAGCACGGCGTTCGACGTGACGCTCATCGACGCGACCGGGGCCCGGGAGAGGGTCTACACCGCCCGGGTCGTCCCGGCCGACAACGCCGAACGGCACGCCGCGCTGCTCGACGCGTACTGGGGGGCGCTGAAGGACCGCGTCCAGGGGGCGGTCCGTGCCGACATGCATCTGCCGGCCGCGGAGAACTACGTCCTGGCGATGCTGTCGCGTCGGCTGAACCGGCAGATCCCCGAGCTGCAATCGCGTTGGGTCGGCGACGGCCTGAACGGGTTCGTCGGCGTTCTGATCGGGGCCGAGTCGGTCAAGCTGGCCATGCAGCGCAGGGCCGTTCTGGGCGACGCCGACGCGGGCGAAAAGGCCGACAGGCCGCTGCCGGAACCCGTGCTGTCGCCATCGGCGGACATCCCCCGCGCCAAGGGTCCGGTCCCCGTCGAGCCCATCGCCATGCGCGTACCTGTCGAGTGCTTCTACGTGCGTTTCGGCAGCTACCGGAACTACCGGCGGGCACGGCGGCTGCTGGAGCGGTGGGGCGCGATGGTTCGGGACCTGCCGGCCTGTCGAAGTGCGGACTGGGGACTCACAGCGCGTCTGGAAAAGCAGTTGGTCCTGGTCGAGACGGCCGTGGTGAGGCTGTTTGGCGGCCGGCTGGTTTCCGACATGGCGGTGGTGGGGTCGGATGCGTTCGTCGGCGAGGGGGCGTCGCTGGGGGTCCTTTTCGAGGCCCGAAGCAGCCTGGCCCTGGGGGCGCAGCTTCGCCGCAGGCGGGCTGAGGCCGTCCGGGCGGACCCGGCCGTCGCCGAGAAGACCGTCCTGATCGCCGGGCGGAAGGTCTCGCTGGTCTGGTCACCGGACCATGCGGTCCGGAGCTTCTACGCCGTCGACGGCGACTATCACCTGGTCGCCACCTCACGCACGCTGGTCCGGCGGTTCTTCGAGGCCGCCGCGGGAACCAACTGTCTCGGCAGCAGCCGCGAGTTCCGCAGGGCGCGCAGCGCGATGCCCCTGGCGCGCAACGACACGGTGTTCGTCTACCTCTCCGAGGCGTTCTTCAGCCTGATCTCCAGTCCGGCCTACCACGTCGAGATGACCCGGCGCATGCGATCGCTGTCGAAGATGCGGTTGGTATCCCTTGCGCGGCAGGCGGCCCGCAGCGAGGGCCGCAAGGCCGACAGCGTTCAGGACCTGATCGCCGGGGACTTTCTCCCGCCGGGGTTCCGGACGGCCCCGGACGGCAGCACGATCCGGCTGGCGGGCGGCCGGGCCGTCGATTCACTCCGCGGGGCCGCCGGGACGTTCCTGCCGGCCTGGGACGTCGAGATCACGACCGTCACGCCGACCGAGGCCAAGGCGTACAAGGCCTTCGCCGACGCCTATCGCAACGAGTGGGAACGGGCGTACCCGGTCACGGCGGGCTTCCGGCACGTGCCGAAAACCCGGGCGGGCAACGAGCGGGTCGTGATGGACCTGGTCGTGGCGCCGTACGCCCGCAAGCCCCTGGCCCGGATCGACGGGCTCCTCGGCAAGCCGGTCAACACGCGCATCGCCCCGGTCGCCGGGAACCTGGTCTCCGTCGAGGCGATCGGCAGGCGGGTGGACATGCTCTTCGACCCGGGCGCCCTGATCGGCAAGCCGGCCGGCAAGGCGCCCGCGCGTCCGCAGCGGCTGTTCGCCGGGCTCCGGGACGGCGAGATCCCGTTCACGATCGCACGCGGCGCCGTGCACGTCAGCCGCACCCCCCGGCATCTCGCGACGGTAAAGGCCTACGCCGGCGAAACGCCTGACGTGCGGTGGCTCCGGTGGCTGGCGGGGGGGCTCTTCGGCCGCAAGCCCGACAAGAACGGGTACTACAGGCCCCAAGAGGAAGACGGCATCGCCTGGGGCCGCAAATCCAACAGCTTCCACGTCCTGGCGCCGAACAGGGAGACCCTCGACCGGGTCTGCGAACAGCTCCGGATCGTCCCGGCCGAACGCCCGGCCCAGGTCCGCCTGCACGTCAAGCCGCTGCGCGAGGCGGCGTTCGCACCGCTGCTGAGGGCGGCGGCCTACGTCCAGGCGCGCAGGGCATCGGCCGGCAATGCGCTCATGCTCAGGGCGATCAGCCACCTGCTGAACGCCTCGCCCGACCGGGCCGCCGAAACCGCCCGGCGCGTGTTGGGGGCCGAGGGCGCCTGCCCGCTGGGGGGGACCTACCGCCCGGACGGCCGCGCGGGGGGCCTCTGGCTCTCGTCAGCCTGGCCGGAGCGGAGGGTCGACGAGATCGCCCGCATCCCGGAGGCGTTCCGTTTCGCCCCGCTTGGGCAGTTCGCGGGCCTGGTCCTGGAGTTCGCCATCGACCGGCAGCAGCGGGTGCTCAGGGCGCACCTCGAACTGGACATCGCACCGGACCGGAAGGACCGCTAGCCGGTTGCCGGCGTCTCGGTGTTCTACACATCTGTTGTGTGGAAGCAGGCCCATGGCCCGTCGCCGGCGCGGCCGGCCCAAGGGGCCGGCATTCAACAGCCCAGGACAGAGTTTCCCGCCGCCGGCGCCAGCACCGCCCCTGGGGACAGGTGCCGAGTGATACCTGAAGCGGGGTATCCATTTAACGCAAGTCGGGTCGCTGAAAACGTTCGACGGATTCGTTTGGAAGCCCAAAGGGCTCAGATTCAACAGCCCAGGGCAGAGCGAAGCG
>Ga0180432_10001416_pt1 | contig 38005 bp, 64 predicted proteins | sample SS_ome_10_FD_132414 | JGI IMG/M metagenome (GOLD analysis project Ga0180432, IMG submission 132414) | Hypersaline lake sediment archaeal communities from the Salton Sea, California, USA - SS_1_MS_2 metaG | ecosystem: Environmental > Aquatic > Non-marine Saline and Alkaline > Hypersaline >... | reverse complement strand
CAGCAGCGAGCCGTGCACCGCACGCAAGATCAGCCGCTGTCTTGTCTGGGGCACGCCATAGTCTGCCGCGTTGACGTGTTCCCAATCGACCATGTAGCCCTGGGCGAATAGGGTGCGCACAATGGTCTGGAAGCTCTCGTAGGTGCGATAGTACCAGATGTTCTCGAGGGTGAACACGCGCGGCCGCAGAGCGCGCACAAAGCGGGCGATGGCGCGGCCCAACGCCTTGCCGGTCTCGCTCTCGGTGCGGTCGCCATTGGCACCGCTGGCATCCAGGCAGGGCGGGGAGGCGTGCAGTACGTCTGGACGCGGCAGGCATTCCGGATCCAGGGCGAGCACGTCTTCGACAATCGAACGAAATCCATTCGCCTCTGCTGCCTCTGCGACAGATGCCTTGAGCTCGACGCCCCACAGGTGACGATAGCCTGCAGCACGCGCCCCTACGCCTACGCCCTCACCGCCGCTGAACAAGGTGGCAATGGTCTGCATCAGGCGCGCTCCAAGGCGATGAGCAGCTTTGCGACGCGGCGGGCGGCCTCTTCGGGGCTGCAGGCGATGTGGACGCGGATGTAGTGGTCCTCGAGGGGCATGTACACTGGCCCGCAGGTGGGGCAGGTCAGCCAGTCGGGACGCCGCTGGTCGGGCACGACGGGGCGGCCGCAGAGGTGGCACTCCCCCAGGGTAGGGGCGGGTATGGCTCGGATCGCGGTCTCGGTCATAGCTCCATCTCCATCAAGGTTGTGCGTGCCATGTCTTGGATGTCATTCAGCGCACCCGCCGCCCGACATGATCGACACCGCTGTATGCCATCCAACTCGTCGCAGCGGCATCGCTCTGTCTCGCTGCGTTGTAGCGCCTCAATCATCTGAAACAGCGGATGTTGCGTGATGTAGGGACTCAGATCGATGAGGCGCGTCATCGGTAGCGGCATCAGGTTGTTTTCGATGCAATCACAGCGTTCTACATCGGGGGACCATATACGGCCACACCGGGGACATTGCCATCCTTCACGCGATATGTTTATCATCCGTCCCTCCACTTGTGCCCGCACTCGCCGACGAGCCAGCCGGGCGTAATCAGCGCCCACACGTCGCCCCGGCACTGGGCACAGTGGGTGCGCCGGTACAGCCGCCGGGCGTGGTCGCGCTTGGGTGTCCAGTCCCAGGTGGCGGTGGGGGGCGGGGTTGCTGCGTCCGCAAACGTCAACTGTGCCGCTACCATGTCGGGTTGTCCCGTCCAGCCAGCCACCACACCAGGGCGATGACGAGTAGGGCCGCGAGGAACATCATGGTCCCACCTTCCCGTTATCGCGGGGGCTGGGATGCGGCTCCTTGTCCGGCGACGCCATGCGCATCACACACATCAGCACGACGCCGAGGTTGGCGCCGATGAACAGCCCGATGAGGGCGGCGGTGACGATGTGGCGGAACGTCTGTGCCTCCATCTCACACCCCCGGCGCGTACCACAACATCACGGCCAGCGCCGCGACGAGAATCGCCAAGACGAACACCAACGCGGCGATGTTGGCCCGTTCCGCCACGCGGTCGCGCTCTCGTTCCCCGGGGACGTAGACGTGGCGCGGTCCCCGAACGTGCCCTGCTCCACTGCGCGTATAGCGTGTCATTGTGCCTCCTCCCTCTCTGGCGGCTTAAATCCGTGAGGCCAGATGGTATATTCATTCCATCGTGCCCCGTACAGATCGGCCCTGTACAGGTTGGCCCCGGACAGGTCGGCCCCGCGCAGGTCGGCCTCGGACAGATCGGCCCTGTACAGGTTGGCCCCGGACAGGTCGGCCCCGCGCAGGTCGGCCTCGGACAGGTCGGCCCCGTACAGGTCGGCCCCGTACAGGTTGGCCCCGCGCAGGTCGGCCTCGGACAGATCGGCCCTGTACAGGTTGGCCCCGGACAGGTCGGCCCCGGACAGGTCGGCCCTGTACAGGTCGACCCCGTACAGGTCGGCCTCGACGCCCTCACCATTCCTCAGCCGTTCCGCAAACTCATCAGGCAGGATGCGTCGGAGTTCCACGCTGGCATAAGCCGCCTTCTCATCGTCTTCTCCGATGCACTGGCCCACGCCCCGCGCTTCCCACGGCCACCAATTCTGTGGCGCGTGTTGTGCATCGAGCGTCTTCATCAGGTGCAGCCGCCCAAATCCGCATGGCCTACCATCCGGTTCGGCGGGGTTGGGGTGGTCGGTGCGCGCCCACTCTTCGCCGGGGCCAGGCAAATTGTAGATGAATGCCTCACCATCGTAGTACGTACATCCGCAAGCGTCCAGGAACTTGTACACGTTAGCCCTCCTTTGTAGGTCGATGCCGCCCCGCCGCCTAGCCCGGCTACACCGGATACCCAGGCCGCCCCATGGCGGCGCGCGCGGGGCCGCATCGTCGTCACTTGCGCTCCAGCCTCAGCTCCAGGTCCGCGGCGCGGGTGTAGAGCGCGCGCGCCGCCTCCGACCACTCGTGCATCAAGTCGCGCTTGGCGTCGCTCCGGGGCTCGGCGGTGGACAAGGCCATCGACAGGTCCGCGAAGCGCAGCACGTCCTTCCGCCACTTGTTCTCCAGCATCCAGCGCCGGGACCGGTCGCCCTGGAAGTCAGCCGCGTTGACCACGGTCAACCTCCTTGCCCCGCTTGGCTTGCTCTAGCAGGGCCTCCATCTCCTTGCGCTGCTTGCGTAGGTCGGAGATGAGCAGGCCGGCCATCGTCATCAGCGTGTGGGCCTTGTCGATGTTGCGGTCACTCATCACCGTACACCTCTGCGGTCAGCTCCGCAAAATCACTCTGCCCGTCATCCTTGAGTGCTTCGCGGTAGATGGCGGCGGCCTCGGCGGGCGCTTTGGGGTGCAGTGGATAGTCGCCGCTGTCGTCTTTCTCCTGCTGTGCCAGCAGCCACTTGAGATACCCGTCGGCGTGGCCCTTGGTCATCTCGCCTGTGCTGGTGATGCCCGACAGCCACCACATCACCTTGTACCGCTTGGCCTTGGCGTCCTTATCGCCTGAGAAGCATTCCTCTAGCTTGCTGGCGATCAAGCCGCGCTGTGCATCACTAGCCAAGTCTTTCTTGCCGTTCTCCACGATCTTGGCGATGTGGTCCTTGATGAACTCCGGGGCCATTGGGCGCTGCCCGTTGCTCTTGGCCGGGGTCGGCGTCGGCCTGGGCGTGTCGTGGAACTGTCCCTCGATGACGTTGCCCTCGCCGTCCGTCTCCGCGCCGAGTTCCTCCGGCGTGTAGGTGGGGCTGCCGCCAAACGCATCGGGGCAGTACCAGCGCACGCCGTTGGACATCGCACGCGCAAAGAGCATGTTGCGCGGATACTTGCGCCAGTTATCGCCAGAGAGTCCGGCCTTGTCAGCGTCATCAAGCGTAAAGGTAGACGTGCCGACAATCTCTCCGTTCTGATAGAACACAATCGAGCAAATCTCTGCGTCGTGCTTGGCAACCCGGTAGTCGTAGCGCGGATCGCGCTTGACGGTGGTCGCCATCAGGTTGGCCCCCAGCGACACCTGACCCTTGATGATGCTGATCCCGGTCATCGATGCGATGGGGCCGAGGCCCAGTTCACGACCCGCCAGAATCTTGACGACAGCCTGAGCCGCTTGTTTGGCGTCGGAGAAGAACCCCGACTTGGCGAGCGTGTCGCCCAAGGTCATCGTCTCTTGTAGGGTCATCTCGTTACGAACGGGTACTAGGGCGTTGTTCTCACTCATCACTGTCTCCTTTTCGTGTGGTGCGACTTCGTAGCGGGGTCGCCAGCCCCGCCGTCCGTCGCCAAGCAGTTCAAAACACTGCCGGTCGTGACACCCGCCGTATGGTGGGTCCAATCAATAGGTAATGTCCGACCGAGTGGGTTGTAAAGGCTCATCGGCGGGCACCTCCTTTGCATCGTGCGTCTACCAACACCCGGCGTATCGGGCGTCGTCTTGCGTCTCGGCCTCGTCGCGGGCGTCCTGGGCCTCGCACTCGTGCTCGTACTGCGCCAGCAGCGAGTCCCAGCGGGCGACGGTGTAGATGCGCCGTTCCCCCTTGGCCGGCGGGTCGAGGTGGTCCTCAATCCACTGCCACAGGTACGGGCGAATGTGGTTCACGTTCCGCAACTGGCAGTAGAATCGGTAGCCGCACTCGGTGGTCGGGTAGACCAGGAAGCCCGGCCAATCGGGCGCGATATCCTGTTCGGGCGTTAGTACGGCAGTGCGTTCCATGGTGTTTCCTTGTCGTCGCTGCGGCTGGCGATGGTGCGGGCCACGTCCAGCGCGGCCATAATGTCGTGTGTCGCCTCGCGCAACTCGCAGATGTCCTCATCACTCACGCGGTGATAGCAGAGCCGTAGGGCCAGCGCGTCCAGGCGTCGCACCGCGTCCCGTGCCCGGACGATGGCAGCCAAGTCAGTCTCTCTCAATGCCACGTTCCGGTGTCCGCCCACGAATGCGCCTGTCCATTCTCCCCCCGCCCCAGTCGTCAATCAGGTACGCCGCCAGGTCGCCCAGCCCAATCGCGGCGACCACGACGCAAAAGCCGATGATGGTCTGTCCCCACATGGGGCGTGCCCAGGCCAGCCACGCGGTGTAGGTCACGCCGATGGTGGCGACGCCGATGATGTAGCTCACCGGGCGGGGCAGCTCTCTACCGAGCAGCTTGCCCCAGGGCAGCCAGTGTAGGGCCATAATCGCAAAGAATCCGTTGGCGCTGATGGCGATGAGTTTGTCCATTTGGCTCTCCTTTTTGTGACGGCTGCGGGAAGATGTGGTATCCTATAGTCAAGATGTTGGAGCGCGGACTTTCACACTCTCCCAAGGGGTCGCCTGGCTCCTCATCCGCGCCGCAAGGGGCGCTACATTGATGGGGCGTTGGCCTTGCACGACGCCCCCGCCCTCCCGGTAGTAGCCCAGTGCTCGCCCCACTGGGCTACTGACTTACATGGTGGACAACGTGTGCCCACCTCGCCGCCAGCAGCCCCAGGGGCCGCAGGTCCACCGTGCCGCCGAGGGCGTCCATCCGCCCGTTGTGGAGGTGGAACGATGCGCCACAGTTGCGGCAGATGGACAAGCCCCGGTCGGGCAAAGAATGCTGACAGTGGGGGCAGAGGTTAGGCACGGTAGACCTCCTTGGTGTCCACCAGCATCCGCTGGCGCATGGCGTTCCACTCGCGGATGATCTTGCGAATGGTCGCGCTGCGGCCCGCGTCGCCTGTATCTGCTGCATCAACAATCTCTTTGTCTTCGGGGTATAGAGTGATGGCGATGGTCTCTGCTCGCTTCATAGCTCCTCCTGTCATCTCTGTGGTGTGCTATTATAATACCATACTAGCCGACCGTTGTCAATACCCAATTCCCCCAGTTCCACAAATCCGGTATCGTTACCACATCGGGGTGTGGGCGGTGATGGACGCCCCCTCGCCGTCCCACCCCGTCCTCTGATGCTCGCCGGCCTGCTGTGCATCCTCGGCGGCGGGACGCTGATGCTGGCCGCCCTCTTGTTCCTGACCGACCCTGCCAGCGCGTGGGTGTACGTCGCCATCGGCGCGCTGCTCTCCCTGGCGGGGTGGGTGAGGTGGCGGAACAGCGATTCCGCTTGACGGGCCATGTGTTCCGTGTTATAATCTTGGTACGGAGGCACACGATGGATGGACGTACCAAGACGATAATGGTTCGGGTGACGCCACAGGAAAAGCGACGGTTCAAGCTGGCTTGCGTGCGGCTTGGCAAGTCGATGTCTGATGCGTTGCGCGATGCGATGGTGGCGCTAACACGGGAGGCAGGGCGAGATGAGTGAATCTGTATTGATGCGCTTTGACCGCGCCAAGCAAGCATTGGTCGCAGCCAAGAACATTGACGAGGTAAAGCGAGTGCGTGACCAAGCAGAGGCGCTGCGATTGTATGTGCGCCAGCAGACCGACAGCCTGCAGATGCAGAATGACATCGCCGAGATCAAGCTGCGTGCCGAGCGCCGGGCGGGCGAGTTGCTGGCAGAGATGGATAAAGCCAAGGGTTCTGCGGGGCAATTGCGGGGCCGAGATTCCTCTGGCGGTATCATCGTGAAACCGCTAGAAGATGAACCCCCAACACTTAGTGATCTCGGTATCAGCAAGTCCCAGTCCCATCGCTGGCAGACTGAGGCACAGGTGCCCGACGAGGCGTTCGAGCAGTACGTGGCCGAGACAAAGGCCAGCGACGAGGAACTGACCAGCAAAGACCTCTACAGGCTGGGGCAGCGAGTGAAACAGGCGGAAGAACGCGAGCAGACGCGCGAGAATGTGCTGGATGCCAGCGATATTGTTGGTCAGTACCGCACCCTCGTCATTGATCCCCCTTGGCCCGTCCAGAAGATACTCAGAGACGTTCGGCCCAACCAGGACGTGTTCGACTATCCAACAATGACGATTGACGAAATCCACCGCTTGCCCATTGGCGAGCTGGCCTATCCAGACGGATGCCACGTCTATCTGTGGACCACGCACAAGTATCTACCCACCTCCTTTGATTTGTTCAGATCGTGGGGCGTGCGCTATCAATGCCTGATGACCTGGCACAAGAATGTTGGACCCACGCCATTTAGTTGGATGTATGATACGGAACACGTTCTATTTGGTAGGGTCGGCACGCTACAACTACTCAAGATGGGTTTGCGCCTAGGGTTCGAGGCTACGGCACAGGGTCATTCGATAAAGCCAGATGTGTTCTATGAGCGAGTCGTCGAAGCCAGTCCGTCGCCACGGCTGGAACTATTTGGCCGGCGACAGCGTGAGGGATTTGAGGTGTGGGGCAATGAGGTCTGATGTTGCGCTAGATTGGGAATGGGCCGATGGACATATGCGGGCCATCGCTAACGTGCTACAGCAAAACGCAATGCATTTGCTATCTGTCCATGTCGCCCCAGCACAGCGAGACTTGAAAAAAGCCACGGACATTATCGTCACCATTGACGGTGGCGATGTTGCAGTGAGGATACGGCGCGCTGAATACCGAGGGAAATACCGCGACCTCACCATCCGCTCGTGGCGTCGAGGCGGCGTCAAAACAGAGCTGGATAAACTAAAAGAGGGCTTTTGTGATTGGTACTTGTATGGTTGGTCAGATGGACATGGTGGTCTGGCCGATTGGTTCTTGGTAGACCTGAATAAGCTCAGGGAATCTGGCCTGCTAGAGGACGCCCCCTTCAAATCCAACCACGATAGTCGCACAGGCTTTGTCTACATATCAGACGCCAAACTGAGAGACCGTGGTTGTATGGTATCTGAGCTGGGCGCGGACTCGCCGGAACCCGCGCAGCTTTCCCTAGAAAGCGTATGGGCCGATGCCCCGCCATCTTGACTCCGAGACCACCGACGCCGCGCCTTCTCTGCTAGAGGAGGTCCGCGTCTCCGCAGCCGAGGCGCTGTGGTACGGCAAGGTCTTCTTCGCACTCGGCACCTTTGTCTCCCTGGTTGTGTGCATCAAGACGGGGGTGGAGTGGCGGCGGGCCGTTTTCATCGTCCCATTGTGGGGGGCAGGGTCGGCCATCTGGATGTACGGCCTGACCTCTGTACTGTTCATTCGCGAGGAGCGGGCGTCCCGGCAGCAAGCGCGGCGCGGTACGACCACGCGGCTCTCCGTCGCGGAGCCACACGACGAGCTGCCGGGACGCCCCATCGTCCCGGTGACACTCGACCTGGTGCGGGGCAGCCACCACACGCTGCTGGAGATGGACATTACCCCGGAGCTGCAAGCGTTCGCGGGGCGGGTGATAGCGTGGCGGGAGGACCCGGATGCGCCGCTTGGGGTAACGTTCAGCGAGGCGGGCTACACGAGGGCAACGGGTGAGAGTAAGGCGGATGCGTTCATCGCCTTGCGTGACGAGATGATGGACCGGGGGCTGCTGCGCTGGAAGAACCCCGCACACCACCTGGCGGGCTATCAGTTCCGGGCCGGGTTCGATGAGGCGATGCGGTATGTGGCTGAGTACCCCCTACCGGGGCGTACCTAGCGCCTACAGCGGCGTACAGTACGCACGCACGGTACGGTAGGGTAGAGAAGGAGGGTAGGGGAGTGGCCCTGGACATCTACTTTCGGGAAGACATTGCCGGCCTTATCGTCGGTATCCTGATCGAAAAGGGCACAACGAACAGCCGCGACCTGATGGCCTTGGCGTCGTTGTGCCGCATTCCGTGGGTCAGGGTGCAGCGGGCGTACTACGCGCAGACGACCACGGCAAAAGACCCCACTACATCCCTCTAAGTCACGGTGACTCTATCCGCACCACAATCGGCCCACCGTCCGGCCCCGTCACCTCGACGCGCTGCACCTCTGGCGACGGGCCGGGCTGCTCGCCCTCCGCGTACTGCTCCAGGCGGAACACGTCGTAATGCCCCGCGCCAAAGCCCGGATCGTCCACGTTGAACTGCACGACCAGCCGCACAAACCCTTCGGTGGGGATGATCTCTGGCGCGTCAAGCCGCACCCACTTCCGATCCGGTAGCGCCTCCGCGCCGTAGGTGCCCTGCCAGCCGCCCCACACGACGCTGCCCTCGATGGTGCCGCGCTCCATCGGGTCGCGGGCGTTGCTGCCGACGAACACGCCATCGCCGTCCACCAGGCCCAGGCGCGCCCCGCCGTTGGCGTTGGCAAAGACGTGCATGTACATCGCGCTGCCCCGCACCGCTCGCCCGCACTGCACGTAGATGCGGTTCGTGACCAGCCAGTAGGTGCCCGTGCAGCTCAGGTAGAAGCCGTTGGCGCTGAATCGGCCCTCGTACACCTCTGGGTGGCCGGCTTGGCGGTCCTTGGCGTCCATCTCCGGGCGGTTGAGTTCCGCCGGGTTGGAGGCGTCGTGCAGCCAAAAGACCTGCATCCCCTTGGGGATGGTCACCTCCGGTACACCGTGCTGGTCGTAGAAGCCGTCCTCACATCGGTTGACGTACTGCTCGCGCCACGTGCCCATCGTCTACTCCTCTCGGCCTAGCCACTCTCGAAAGAACCAAAACTGATGCCCGCCGTCGCGCTGGCTGACGAACTTGCGCACCACCTTGTGCCGCGCCCGCTCCAGCCACCCGTTCACCCGCAGGTCCACCAAGCTCAACATGAACAGGCAGCCGCCGGTGATGTCGCCGAAGCCGCTTCGCCGTGCGCCGACCACCTCGTGGGCGATGTGCAGCGCCCACGGTGCGGGCGTGGTGACGTTCGCCGTGCCGTGAAAGTCGTGCGCCGTGCGCTCGGCCAGCGTCCACTCGCGCCCGTCCTGGTGACGCCACCACGGTTTCGTCCAGCGGTTGTAGGCGGTGTGCGCCATCCACGCCCCCAGCTCGTCGCGCTGACGGGGAAAGAGTGCCGCGCCTTCGCCCTCGATGGCCCGCGCTACGGTCCACACGTCCTCGTCCGTCTCGGTCAGCGAGCGAAGCTGCGTCTGCACGCTGCGCAGGATGGCGATGGCGTCGTCAATCTGCGCGGACAGGGCAATCAGGTCAGCCATCGTCACACTCCGTCTCGGCCTGTTCCATCATCGCCCGCACCCGCGCCTCGGCGATGCGGTCACGGATCGCGCTGTCCACCAGCGCCAGCGCACGCAGCGCCGTGGCATCGTCCAGCCCGTCGCTGACGGCGAACTGCACCGCGCCGCCTGCCCCGATCTGCACCGTCATGATGTGCATCCGTCCTCCTTAGGCCAGCGTGAAGATGGGCATAAAGTACATCTGGTCCGTAATCTGCCCCCCGTCGTCTTGCACGTAGACTTTCAGGAACCCGGCGCGTGTCGCGGTCGTCACCTCGGCCTCGGCCACAATCGAGTTGGTCAGCGACGACGCTGCCGCCGTGCCCCGGAAGCGAATCAGGTCCTGGTCCACGTCGGCCTGGTAGAGGTAGAGCGGGGGAATGGCGCCGCTGGAGCTGGATTGCGTGGCGTCGATCTTGCCCAGCGGGGACGTGGTGCCCGCGCCCAGGCGCTCGGTGTCGGTGACGACGACGTTGCTGGCGTTATTGGCGTCGATGTAGGTGCCCTGGTCGCTCCACAGCCCCGTGCCGCCGCCGGCGGTCAAACTCTTCCACTCGGAGCCGTTGTAGTAGTAGAGGTCATTGTCCGTGTCGGCATAGAGGTCGCCCTCTGCGGCGCTGCCCGGCGGGTCGGCCTGCGGCGTGAGGCGCACCTCGCCGTCCACGTGCAGCAGACGGGCGGGCGAGGTCGTGCCGATGCCGACGGTGCCATCGCCGCCCATGTGCATCACCAGCACCTGGTTGTCGTCGCTGGTCCCGCCGTGCAGGTAGAAGCGCAGGCCATTGTTGGCCGCTGTCGAAGAGACGGTGGTCTGGATGCTGTGGTGGATGTCCGCATCCGCAGCATAGCCGATCTTGATCGAGCGGCCATAGGAGCCGTCATAGTCGCCGGAGTCGATGAACACCGTGCCGCGTACGTCCAGCTCTTCCAGCGGCGAGGTCGCGCCGATGGCCACCTTCCCGGCGTCGGTGATGACGAATGACCCGTAGTTGTCCGGGTAGATGTATGCCCCGTCATCTGTCCACAGCCCCGTGCCGCCGCCGGCGGTGAGATCGTCCCAGCCCGTCCCGTTGTAGTAGTAGAGGTTGTGGTCGGCGTCGGCGTAGATGTCGCCCTCGACCGGGCTCGCCGGCGTGCTGCTGAGGGCCAGATGCACCATCCCGTCGCTGTTGACGTGGAAAATCTCGGTATCGCCGGAGTCGATGATGGACAGCTTGGAATCGCCCGCCGCGTCAGCCAGCTTGAGCACCAGGTCGCTGTCGCCGCCCGTGGCGTCATCGTCCAGGTACAGCTCTATCGTGTCGTCGTTGGACCCGCCGACGAATTGCAGCTTGGGCGAGTCGCCGTCGCCATCGTCCAGGATGAGCCCCACCAGCACGGTCGTGTTGCCGTCGGCGTCGCAGTCCACCGCTTGCGGGTCCTCGTCGCTGGCATAGAGCTCGCTGATCTGCGTGGCCACGGCGGGGCGCAGCGGGGGCACGAACGACCCGCCGCTCGTCTCGCAGAAGCCGATCACGAACCACTTGTTTTGCTTGTCGCCCACCAGCCGCCGCACCCACACGTAATCGTTGGCGCTGAGATCGAACATCGCGCCCGACGCCCGCGCCTCGCAGTAGACGACCTCGCCCGTCTCCTCTAGCTGGCAGGTGATGCCTTCTGTGTCCCAATTGGTGACGCCAGACACCTTGGCCCGGCGCAGCTCGCTCTCCTCGAACGCCTGCTTTTTGCTCTTGGCTTGCAGCGCCTGGCCCAGCATCGTGCCTCTAGTCATCGCTGTTTTCCCCCACGTCGTTGGGCGACTGGCTGGCCCGCTCGCTCATGCGGATGTGCCCCCGCCACGTACCCAAACCGGGGTCGAGGTCAAAGTCCATCGAGGTCACGTAGAAATTGCCCTCGTTGTCGTAGGCGATCTCGGTGTTGGTCACGCGGTCGCTATCGGGCGTGAAGGTCAGGTTGGCCGGCTCGTAGAGGTCGAGATGGTGAAACAGGAAGAGCGACAGGTCGATCTGCGCCGTGCCGCAGAGCTTGTGATAGTAGCGTGCCGCCCACGTCTCCAGCGTCGGCGCATCCTCGCAGATCAGCCCCGTCAGCCGCTCCAGACTGCCCGCGCTCTGGCGAGAGCCGTCCGCCGGGTAGCGCGCCCAAATCTCTGACAGGTCGCCCTTGATGCCGGTGAGCGCCACCTGCTGCACCGGCGGGTCGCCCAGCGCCGCGCCGTTGCCGCCGGGATTGGGGTCGGCATATTGCTCCAGGTCGATGGCCTCGAACAGTTCTGTCGTCCAGGTCAGCACGTTGGTATAGGGCGGTGGCCCTTCCGACCCGGCGCTCTCATAGTCCAGATACCAGCGCACGTCCGCGTCGGGAATGACGTGGAAATCGCCCAGCTTGGTGCAGTAGATCGCGCCAAAGCTGCGCTTCGCCACATCTTCCAGCACGTCCCACATCGGTCCGCGCGACAGCTTGAGGTTGGTCACGCTCGTGTCGTCGTCAAAGAGCCAGCAGTTGTGGCGCTTGTTGAAATCGTCCATCAGTACCCACCAGATCGGATCCAGCACCTTGAGCGATGCGTCGGTCAAGTCGTCGCCGCTGCCGGACGTGGCGAACACCATCTCGATCAGCGTGGCCCGCCGCATCATCTTTTCGGGCGAGACCAGCGTGAACTCCATGTAGGTGTGCATGTGGTCCTCATGCACGCGGCGCGGATCGGACACGTAGCCGTAGAACACGCCATCGGCCCACTTGTAGCCGCCGAACGTATCCTCTGAACCGTTCCAATAGTCGTTGACCACCAGCAGCACGGCCGCGTTGCGGTCGAATGCATCGCAGTCGCCGTAGGCCCGCACGGTCATCTCCCAGCCGCCGCTCTGGATGTCAGCGTGGAAGTTGGTCACGGCGCCCACGGTCATCTCGTCCGTGCCGTAGGCCACATAAGCATAGTTGTTCTGGCTGTTGCCATCGGTGACGAGCTTGATCGTCGCATAGCCCGACCCGGAGGCCGGCGCGGTATAGTCGGCGGTGCCGTCGGTATTGTCGGTGAGCGTCCCATCGCCGGCGGCCTTGGTGAACGTGTGGCCCGTGGCGGCGGTGCGGTCGTGCTGCTGCGAGTCGGTGCCGTCGAGGACGATGGTGCCGGAGTTGGCGACCCACGCAAAGCGCGGGTAGATGTTGACCATGTCCAGCCACGAGATGGCTCCGCCAGTCACGCTGAGGATGCCCGATGGCGTCCAGGTCGGCAGGACCACGAACTGGCAGTCGGCCCGCTGGTGGTGGCTTTTGAGCTTGGCGAGCTGGGGGGCGCTGAGAGCCATCGGCTATCCCGTGATGACCAGGCGCATCGAGCAGCCCTGCACGACGCGGCCCCGGTAAGTGAGCTGCGGCTCCTCGGCATAGGCCGTGACCGAGCGCCACGAGGTCCACGACCCGCCCGACGTGCGCGGCGGAATGACGAACGTGCCGGAGCTGTTCTTGTTGGTGTTCCAATCGTCCCACAGCTCGATGAACGAGGCCAGCGAGATGACGTCCCACGTGACCACGCCCTGCTCCAGCCCCTGCGCGACGGGCTTGCCGCTGGCATAGCGCCCGACGACCGGCGCGGGCTCCGGCGTGTAGCCGTCCGGATCGGGGCAGGTGGTCAGCAAGCTGTTCCAGACCTTGAAGTAGCTGCTCATTATCCTCCGCTCCAGGCGGCGAACGCGGGCGACCGCTGTGCCCCGCCGCCCGACCAGCCGCTCATGATGTCGTCGTTGTTGCGCCCGATCTCGTTCTGGGTGTAGGCCCGCAGCGCGCCCTCGTCGTCTACGGTGACGTGGACCTCGACCTCCTGGCTGGGCTGGATGCCCGCGACCTTGCTGAACCACTTTTGGCCCAGCTCCTCGCCGCCGAACAGCTTGCCCGCCCCGAACGCCGCGACGCTGGCCACGTTGCGCGTCGGCTGCACGCCCGCGCGCTGGCCCCACGCCGTGCGCGAGATGGCCTCGTTCCCGGCCAGCCCCAGGCCCAGGCCACCAGCGACGGCAGCGCCAACACCCAGTGCCGATAGCCCACCGCCTGCCGCCGCAGCGGTTCCGGCGGCTCCCGCACCTCCCGCTGGCGTACTGCCAAGGGTCAGCCCTGTGCCCGCTGCTTGACCCGCTGTTGCCGCAGCACCACCGCCACTTAACAGTCGGCCCGCCCCCTTCATCGCCAGCCCGCCCAGAGCCTTGCCGCCGCCGAGCGGCCCCAGCGCGAGCGCCCCGCCGACCAGTGCCTTTTGCGCCCAGCCGGGCATGTCCAGGAACGCGCCCACCAGCCGCACCACCGTGTCGGCGATCTTGCCGATGCCGCCTGCGATGGCGTCCAGCCGCTCCGGGGTCAGCCAGTCCAGGAAGGCGATCACGGCGTCGACCAGGTGGTTGGCGATCTTGTCGGCCAGCGCCACGACGGTCTCCTCGTTGGCCTCCAGCCAGTCCATCAGCCGGATCAGCGCCTCGACCACGCGGTCCAGGATCTGCTCGCCGATGGCCCGCTTGAACGCCTCCCATCGCTCGCGCAGCCGGTCCAGGGCCGTGGCCGACTCGTCAATGTTGGCCCCGACGATGCCGAGCTGATCGAGCGCCTGCACCACGTCCGTGGCCGTCTTTTCCACCGCTTCCCCGCCGCGCAGGATGGACGTGTAGCGTCCGAGCTGCTGCTCGCCGCCGTCGCCAACGCCCAGCGCCTCCTCGATGCGCTTCTGGCTGCGCCCCAGCGCCGTCGCCGCCGCCTCGACGTTGCCGGCCATCAGGTCGTTGACGATCTGCATCTGCTCCGTGGCGGACAGGTCGGGCCGGAAGGCGACCACGCGCCGCAGCGCCTCCAGGTAGGCGTCCCACTGTGCCGGGTCGAACGCGCCTTCCGCGTCGCGCAGGCGGCCCACCACGTCGGGGATGCCGGACGCCAGCTCGTCAAAGCTCGCGCCGGTGCGCAGGGCCAGCGTTTGCAGGTCGCTCAGGACCCGGTTGGCGCTCTCGGCGCTGCCGGTCATGTTGGTCAGCGCCGCCGTCATCTTGCGTAGCTGCACGGCGGGCTGGATGATGGACTCAAAGAGGCGCGTGGTGATGTCGAGCAGGGTCTGGAACGCCTCGCGCAGGAAGAATACCTTGGCGGCCAGGTCGGTGAGCGACTGGATGCCGCGCTTGCCCATATCGCCCAGGGCACGACCCACACGCCCGGCGGTGTTGGGGATGCTCTTGAGCCGGTCGTCTACGCCGCGCGTGGCCCGCTCGACGCGCTCCATCGCTTGCGAGACGCGCTCGCGTGCATTGAGCTCAATCCCGAGTCGCTTATCTGCCATGCTCTCTCTCTTCGTACAGCCACGTCAGGAACGCGGCCCACTCCCGGTAGTCGGCGGGCGTCAGGTACAGGTCCAGATAGCGGGGGTGCGGACAGCCCAGTTCCATGCACAGCCGGAACTTGAGCTTGGTCTCGCCGTCTAGTCCGTCCCCGCCATCGCTTCCCCCGATTCGTCCCCGATGCCAGCGAGATCCAGGATGCGCTCGGCCACGCGGTTGATCGGCCCCAGCGGGCGATTGAGCAACGCCTTGTACTGGCCCGGCGCGAACGCGGGCTCGACACAGCCCATCTCCACGATCAGGCAGGTCAACTTGACGTTATCGACCTCTTTGGTGCGCGGGTTCGTCGCCTCGCGCTTGGCGCGCGACAGCTCCGCCGCCGTGATCGCCCGCACCTTGACCGTGCCGCCCCAGGCGGGTACGTCCACCTCCTCTTGCGGCAGGTCGGCCTCCATGATGTCCCCCAACGACAGGTACGCCATGTCTCCTCCTTTACACGATTAGCTGATGTCCGACAGTGACCCATTCCCCCCGATGTTGATGCTGACGTTGTTTCGGGCCGGCCCGCTGACCGTCTTGGTCCAGCCCAGGACCACCCCGGCGCCGGTGCGCCCCTTGGCGCTGTCCTCGTCCGTGTAGAGATAGACCGTCGCCGCCGAGCCCAGGTCGAGCAGGTCGGTCAGCTCGCTGTCGCTCTCGTCCAGGTCCACGTCCAGCGTGGCGGTCCAATCCGTGTGCCCGGTGATGCGCGTGGTATAGTCCACGCCCAGGTGCTTGCCGGGATACTCATCCGCGCTCTCGTTCAGGGTCCACGAGTTGACGTTGCCGATGGCGGTATCACTCGTCGCCCCGATCTTGACGCGTCCGTCCTTGCCTGTTAGCACTGCCATTTGCTCTCTCCTTGCGCCCACTTGAGGGGCTCGATGATGTGATAGCCATCGTTGATCTGTGCCTGTCCGAACTCGCGCACCTTGAGGTGATGCACCTCGTCCCACACGACCGCCGCCCGGAGGCCGAGCTGGTAGAGCGCAAAGGTGAAGCCGATGTCGGCCCCGTAGGGCGACTCGCTGCCCTCGTCCCACGTCACCTGGCGCGGCTTGACCAGCCGGTTGCGCAGCGTGAACCACGGGCGCGGCATGAGCTCAAAACACACCCGGCGCAGCAGGATACAGCCCGTCGCGCACCACACCATCCGGCCCGCGCCGTCATAGTTGAGCGGCGATGCCCCGCCGCCTTCGAGCGTGCCGATGGGATAGCTCGTGGTCACGTAATCGGCCCCGGTCTCTAGCTGCGCCCACATCGCGGCGAAGGTGGACGCCGGGGACGCCGGGGCCACGTCCTCCTCCAGCAGCCAGAACACGTCCGCGCCCCAGTCCCACGCCCGCCCTACCACGTCGTTGAAGCAGTCCGGGATGGGCAGATCGTGGCTCCAGAAGGTGCGCCACGCGTGCCCGTCGTTTTGGGCCAGCACCCGCGCCGTCTCCGCCGCCGCTTCGGTGCGGCTGTGGACGAGGCCCCGCGTCGGCGTGCAGCGTGCGATCTTCATTCGGGCGCTCCCCGCGAGATGCGCTGGCTGCGGGCGACGATGCGGTCCCACCAGTACACGGTGTGGCCCTCCATAAACACATCCCAGATAAAGGTAAAGTCCCCGGCGTGCGAGCCGTTGTGGTAGGGGTGAATCTTCTTGTCGAACGAGTCCGCGTGCGCCTTCCACACATCTGCCCGCACCACGTAGTTGAGCATGTCCACGTGCCCCAGCGCGGGCAGTCCTTCCCACGACAGGCTGTCGGGCATGATGCCCAGCTCCAGCTTGTCGGCCTTGGCCATGATCAGGTCCGGGTCGTGCTCGGCGGCGATGCGCTTCAGCCCCGACACAAAGTCGGGCACGATCAGCATATCGTCGTCGGGCAGCAGGTAGATGTACTGTCCGTGGTAGCGGTCGCGCTCCGCGCCCAGCCGGGCGTGAAAGCCGTCGATGCCGTACTCCGTATCGTCCACCAATATCACCTGCTCCCAGTCCGGATCGTCCTGGGCCTCCACCGATGCCACGCAGCGGGCCAGCATCGTGGGCCGGCGATAGGCGCCGGTAATGATGGTCAGGAATGGGCTCATATCACCTCCGCCACTTCCAGCGTCACCGTCGCGTGGTGGCACAGCACGCCGGCATAGAGCCGCTCGTCTATCGCCAACTGCGTCGGGTTGCGGTAGAGCGAGAGCGTGTCTGCGTTCAGTGTAGCGTCGGCGTCCAGTGCGTTGCACACGCTCTCGGCCAGCGCCGCAAACGTCTTTTCGGTCGATGCGCTATCGTCCAGGCCCAGGTAGCCGTGGATCTCGAAGCGATGCACCCGGTACTGATCAGCCGTGCGCCCGATGTGCGGCTCGGTCTGGCTGAAGCCGCGGTAGACGATCATCCAGCCGCGGATCTGATCGACGCTAGAGATCGTCGTCTTGAACTGGTCCTCGAACGAGGACTGCTTGACCGCCCAGCGCAAATAGTCGTGCGTCTGGCCCTTGTTGCTCACCGTGTCGAGCACGGTCTTGATGCGCGTGCGGATGGTGGCTTGCGTCACGATGCCAACTCCTGCAAGAATCGCTCCAGCTCGTACTCCCAGAGACGGTCGATCTCGTTGCCGCTCACGGCGCGATTGAATGCCTGGTAGACCATCGCCGCCCCGTCCGTGCCGCGCCGCCCGATGGCTCTCGCGATGAGATAAGCCGCCTGCTCCAACTCGTCCCCAGATAGCCCCAGCTTGCGCCGCGCCCACAACTTGATGGCGTCTACCGGCGGCATCTGGCCCGGCCTTCGCCCGCGCTCCACCGGCCAACCGTAGGTCAGCGGGGTGAACATCTCCCCGATCAGCGTCACCCGCTCGCCCGTGACCTCTTTGGTCCACGAACTGCGCAGCAGGCCCAGGTTGACCGGCGTCTCAGCGCTCGTCCAGTCGATGAGCAGGTCGAGGCTGGCGTCCATCGCGTTGTGCATGTGCTCGGCCAGCGATTCGGGCGCATCGGCCAGGTCGTCCAAGAACGCGTCCCAGCCGGGCAGGTCGAGCTCGATGGTAAAGGCGTCGCTCACCGTCGGCCCCGGAACAGGTAGCGGCGCCCACTGGGCCATTCGGGCCGGGTGTCAAAGTCCACGAACGTGCCCGCCGCCTTGACTGGCGCGGCCTCCGCTCCCGTCTCCAGCCCGACGACATCGCGGTACTCGGCGCAGTATTCGTCCGCCCGGCGTGCGTAGGTATCCGACTTGGTCTGATGTGCGGCGGCGTCGGCGGCCACGGTGCTGTCGCTGATCTGGGCGTAGCTCGTCGCTATCACCCGGCACGCGCCACACGCCGCCAGGAAGCAGACGCCGAAAAAGTGCGCTGGCGGGATGTCCACGTACAGCGCCTGATAGGAGAAGTTGTCGCTGTCCGTGACCGTCGAGACGATGTGCGTGGCCTTGTAGTCGTCGGCGCTGACGGTGGTGAACGTGCCGCTGTCCAGATAGCCCAAGTCGCCCACGCTGAACCCGTGCCCGGTGTCGTTGACCGCCGTCTCCGAGCCGCCGCCCGCCCAGGCGTAGGGCTTGGTGTAGCGGATGCGCATCGTCTCCGTCGCGGCGGGCGCGTGGTTGGGCAGGTACAGGTAGCGCACGTCCGCCGCCCAGAAATCATCGCGCCAGTCCTCCGGGTCGAGGTAGACGGGCGCCTCGTCGCTGGCCACCGTCGCCGCCGGGTACTCGATGGACACGATGCGGCTGAACCCCTCCGTCCAGTTGTCGAGGCTGGTCGAGAGGGCGTAGTACTGGCCCGCGTCGCCGCTCACGTCGTCGTATTCCTCGTCCGGGAAGTCGGCGCTGTACTGCTCGACCGCCGCCCGCACGGCGCGGTTGCACTGCTCGTCGGTCAGCTCGGTATCGTAGTCGGGAATGAGCGACTGTGTTTGTGTCCGAAACGTTGCCAGTGCGATGGTCATCTATTCCGTCCTCGTATAGCCATTAGGTGAACTATGGCAGTATTTGGTTGATCGCCTTGTCCCGTTGGGCATCCAGAAACGCCAGCACCGCATCAATCTGCGCCTGGGAGAGATGTGGCTGGTCGTTGAATTGATGGCGGGCCGCGAACTGTCCTGCCTCGTCCAGCTCGATCACCCTGGCATATAGGCTCCTGCTCCCTGCTGTACCGTCACCATCACGGAGGCGCCACGTACAGCGCCCGCATTGGTGTCCCTCGGCCCACTCCAGATCGTCGGGTAGGCTGATCCGGCGGCTCTCCATGAAGGACTGAAGCTGATTGATCTGCTGCGATGTGAGATGTGGCACCTCGTCGCCGAAACGCATCTTCATCACGTCGCCAAATTGATCCAGCACTTCTAGATTGAACTGTAGGGCACGATTGCCTGCCGTGCCGTCTAGGTCGTCCAGAAAGTGGTCGATGCGCCCGATAGTGGTTGGGGTCAAGATGTCCTGCACGTCGAATGTCATTACACACCCTCCTCAAACGATAGGAACCAGCCGGCGGCCTCGGCCTCCGCTTCCGATAGCAGTGCATCGCGCTCTGCTTGGGCGAAAAACTCCGTATCGCCCTCGCCGTTTACCACAAGCGCCTCTTGCGCCGTGATGGGATGAGTGATCCAGCTATGCCAGTAGCGGGTCACGTCGCGGGACTGCAATCCTGCCGCTCGTTGCTGCGCCTCCAGGCGAGAGCGGTCGGTGGCGCGTTGCCCTATCAATGGTAGATATTCCATTAGTAGGCCCCCCAATAAGCATTCATCGCGGCTTCCATAGACTGACGCGCAGCATCACTCAGCGATGGATCACAGATGACGATGGAGCCGATGGTGCCCAACCACGGCAGCAAGCCGTCCCACTTACTTCCTATCGTGATCCCATCTGGGTTATTTGTCCCTGCATCACCAGACGCCTGGGATACGCCGTTGATCCAAAACTGGCTTGATGCGCCGCTGAATAACACACTCCAGATATTCCAATTATCGTCAGCGGCGTTTGAGCTTGTAAGATTATTCCCTGCATATAGGTTGAACGCATCGGGGTCGGGGGTCGTCCACTTTCGCACTATCATGCGATTTGTGCCGTCGTCTCCATCCATCATATAGCGATCTGCGTCGTCGCTGTTCTCGTCATCTGCTGCCAATGCAGCGGCGACGAACACGCCGAATGGCTGGGATAATGCTCCACCCGTGGTAAACGCCCCCTGAAGATAATCGTCGCCTGGATCGATTCCGGCATGGCCATTCTGAACAGTAGCCGCATATGGCGGTTGGTCCGCCGCCACGGCCTGCGTTGCGTCATCCCCTGCGGGCGCTTGGTCGTAGATCGTTACCACGTACCCTGTCGCCGCGCCCAGCCAGGACGCAATCGCCGCCGTGTCCAGGTCATTGTTGGACGTGTAGCCGAAATCCGCTTCCGCGTCGTCACTGTCCCGCCGCAGGCGCACCAGACTACCGGTATAGGACGACAGCACCCGCCGCGCCGGTTCGTAGGCGTGGACGATGGACGAGGCGAAGGCGTCGTAGGCGGGTATGTTGCCCTCCCCACCCATCAGCAGCAGCGACGTCCTGAGTCTATCCATGCTCAGTTCCCCTAATCATCCTTCACCGCCTAGCTGAACGGCAGATACCACAGGTTGACTTCCAGCACCTCGTCATCCCCTGCGGCGTCGTTCAGGTCGGTGCTGTCCGTGTGGAACCACACAAAGTAGAGCGTCGAGACCGCGTGATAGGGAATCTGGAGCTGGTTCAGGTAGGCGTGGCCGCCGTTGGCGTCCGTCTCCCAATCCAACGCCGCAACCTCGATCTCGGCGATCTTGGTCTTGTGCTCGGCGGCGGTCAGCGCCGTGTCGCCTGCGGTCGGGTTGGGATCGGCGTCGAAGATGAGCAGCTTGCCCGCGCTGTCCTGCACGGCGCCGGTGCCCGTTTCCGTGGCGATAAAGATGGCGGCGATGATCAGTCCAGAGGAGGGTTGCGGACCGCGCGACACGTCCGCGCTCACCGAGCCGCCATAGTCGTCGGTGTTGACTTCCTCATCCGCGCCGACCAGTTCCAGCACACCCGTCTCGCAGACCGGCGCGAACGGCTTTTCCAGTCGAATGCCTGGCATCAGATATGTCTCCTTACGTCGCTCACCAAGATGCGCCCACCCTCGCCCGTGCCGCGCACGGCATCGAGCCGGACCCCCTTGGCGATGGCTAACGAGCGCGCCTGCGGCGTGGCCTCGACTGCCTCAGCGCGAGCGACCATCCGTCGCCGCAGCTCGCGGATCGGGATGGCGTGCTTGTAGCCCTGCCGCACCACGACGACCATCTCCCCACGCTCAGGATAGAGCCGCCAGTTGATGGCCGGCCCGATGTCGCCGTCGTGCCGCTCCTTGCACCACGCAATCGCCTCACGCAGCAGTGCGCGCTCGTCCATGTTGTCTCCCGTTGTCTACGCCTCGCCGCCCTCGCCGATCTGGATGAAGCTCAGCACCAGCGGGTCGTCTCCACGCGTGCCGCTCTGCGTCAGCGTCACGGTGATCGCGGTATCGGCATCCACATAGTCCGGTGTCGTCGTTGGCGTCAGCCAGTTCGGATCGCCAGACGTGCCAATCGCCGCCGCCGCGTCCTCAGCCCCATCCGCGAGGGTGATGGTCGTGGCGCTCGTGGCAGAGGCGCAGCCCTTGTGGCCCAGGTACTGGCAGGCGAACGGGAACTCATACACCCACTCGCCCGTCGTGGCGTCGCCCGTTTGCAGCAAGCTTACACACTGCACCAGCTCGCCGTGGCCCGTGAAGTTTCCGCCGCCCTCGCCGACGGCGAAGAACAGCAGCGCCATCGGGTCGTCGTGCCGCGAGCCGGTCTGTGTCAGCGTCACCGTGATCGCCGTGTCCGCATCCACATAGTCCGGCTCGGTCGTCGGGCTGGCCCAGCTCGGTGTGCCACCGTCGCCCAGCTCCGCCGCCGCATCGACCGCGCCGCCAGAGATGGCCAGCGTGCTCGTAGCAGTGTTGGAACCGCAGCCGTAGTAGCCCAGGAACTTGGTCGGGAACGGGAACTCCACCACCCAGGCAGCGGTCGTGGCGTTGCCGGTCTGGTAGATCGGCACGCACACGATGCGCTCGCCCAGCTCAGAGAAGTTGCTCCCACCCTCGCCGACACCAAAGAAGAAGATCAGCATCGGGTCGTCGATGTCCGTCGAGGTGGCCAGGGTCAGCGTGTAGGCCGTCCCCGCCGCCACATAGTCCGGCTCGGTGTCCGGCGCCGTGTACGTCGGGTCCGCACCGTTGGCGATGGTCGTCGCCGCGATGGTCGCCCCGCCGCCGATGGCGAACGTGCTATCCTTGCTCGTGCCGGTGCCAGAGTGCTTGACGCCCAGCAGCCGCGTCGGGAACGGGAACGCGAACGCCCACGCCCCGGCGGTGCAGTCGCCCGTCTGGTGGAAGGCGAACGTTAAGATTCTTTCTTTCATGTCAGCCTCCCCTAGTTCTCAGCCCGGCTCAGCTCGAGCCAGTCGGTTCCATCCGAGATCAGGATGATGATCTCGTTCTGCTCCAGCGCGATGGCTGCCGTCAGATCCGCCCCATTGCCGTCGCCGGAGTCTGCCAAGTTGATCGTCTCTGAAGACTCGTTGACTAGGATGAGCAGTTGTCCCGCTGTCCCGGCGGTGATCGTCGGCGTGACCTCACCCGCAGCCGTGATGGGCTGATAGGTGCCGGTCGGCGTGAACGCCGCGCCGTTGGTGACCGTGATCGATGTCTGCGCAGTGATGCGCAGGTCATCGGCCACAACCACGTCCCCATCCGAGACGGTCAGCCCGGCGGCGAGCGTCAGCCCGCCCGTGGCACCAAAGTCCGTGCCTGCCGCGCCGATGTTGGCGATGATGTTGTTGCCCATGTCCACGTTGCCGCCAACGGTTTGCGCGCCGTCCGAGTCCACAGCATAGACCGCCGTGCCCGACGGGTTCAGCACCTCGATGGACCGCGCCACACTGTCGTTGTTGACGTATAGCCCCGGTGTGCCTGTAGCCTGTGCGGTTGGCACCGCCAGATGCAGGCTGTTGAGGTTGCTCACGCCCTGCGGTGAGAAGCCGCTGATGACCGGCCCAGGCCGGAATGCGCCATAGGCCGCCACCAGGCCGACCAGCAGCACAGCAATGAGCGTGGCGATTGAGATTCGTTTCTGTTCCATTCGTGCCCTCCTTGAAGGAGGGCGGGTCGCCCCGCCCTTCTAGTCTAGCTGACGTTGTTCTTGTGCAGCGGTCGGAAGTCAGACACCGGCGCGCAGTCGTAGGTGCTGCTGTAGCGGAACGTCAGCATCCGCACCTTGAAGCGCAGCGTGTCGTTGGTGAACATCGCGCCCTGCGTCTCGTCCTCGCTGGTGTAGAGCTCCGGCACGCGGTTGCCCCGGTAGTAGATCGTGTAGATCGCCGGGAACTCGACCGGGTCTGCCACCAGCGCCCAGTTGTCCGTGTCCGTCCACTCTGGGACCACGATGACCTCGGACTCGCCCTTCCACGGGTTGATCTCGCGGTTGGCCGTCCCCGGTTTTTCGGGGTTGTCCATCAGCTCGCGGGCCGTTGCTTCCAGGTCCGTCGGAACGAGCAGATAGCGGGGCCGGATGAGCAGCTTGACGCCGCCGCCGGAGTCGCCCGTGGTCTGCTTGGACATCGCCACGCGCGCCGCCACATACGCATCATAGTCGAGCGCAGCGGTCAGCAGGTTGGCGTGCCCGGTAGCGCCGGAGGTCGCGGTCGCGTTGAACAGTGCCCCGCCATCGGCCAGCGCAGGACCAGCGTTGGTGTTTGTGGTGAACACGGCGGCCACGTACTTGCTGTGCGTGTTGTACCAGGAGTCCGCCAGGAGCTGCGGGATGGCCCGCACCTTGTTGACCTTGTCGGCCAGCAGCGTCTCCATCGTGATCGCGACAAAGTTGCCGCGCTTCACGAACGCAGCCGTCTCTTCCTCGTCCACCATCGAGAGCTCGGTGTACGCTTGGCCTTCCTCGACCACGTCGAGCGTCGAGAGCCCGAAGAAGCGAACGAGCGTCGCCGTGTCGATGGTGTCGACCTCTTCCTCGCGCACGATCGGCTTCCACCACTGATGGCGCTTCTGGAAGTCGGCGGCCAGCATGATGTTGACCGTGTTCTTGACCACGCTGGAGAGCGTCGAGGTCGTCGCGGCCTCAAACGTGCGCTCCAGTGGGTCGCCAAAGCCCTGGATCAGCCACTCGGACAGCCTGCGCGTGTTGCCGAGCGGTCGACCCGCCTTGATCCACGCCTGGTAGCCCTTGGATTCCTTGAGCCGGTCCTCCGTCTCCTCGTCCTCGATGGACTCCAGACGGCGGAAGTCGTAGTTGCCGGCCAGCAGCCGCATGAACTCGACCTCGCGCCAGTCCTGCTCGTTCATCCCCACGCTGAGGACGCCCGAACGTCCACCGGCGCCCTTGACGTTGCCGCTGGCGTCGCGCGCCGCTGCCACGTTGCGCAGATTCTCGATCATGCGCGTTACCTCGTCTTTCTTGAACACCTTGCCGTCGAATGCCTCACGGACCACCTTGGCGGCGTCCTTGGGCAACTTGGCCGCGTCGAGCATGTCGCGCAGCACGATCCTGCATTCGAGCCTGCGCACCGCTTCCTGCGCGGCGGCGATCTCGTCCGCCTTGTCCTGCGCGGCGTTGGCGGCGGCCTGTGCGGCCTCCGCTGGCTCCACGTCCGCCGGTACAGCGGTTGCTACTTCCTCTGCCGCGTCTGCGACCTCTTCTGCGGCCTCTTCCGGCGACTCCGCCGGCTCTTCCATTGGCTCTTCGTCCTGCTCGCGTGAGGCGAGGGCTTCCTCAAGCGCAGCAATTCGAGCTTCTAGCTGTTCGAGTGTTGCTGGCATGTCTGCCTCCTTGTGTTGTGTTGCGGCGATGAGGCGTTTGAATCCCCCGCCTGCCGCTGGTTGTGCGACTACGTCTACCGACATGATCTTGCTGAATCCCTCAATCAGTGGCATGCGCTCGCCCTCAATTTCTGCGCTGCCCCGCTGAATCGGGAACGTGTCCATGGACAGCCCAATGCTGTCCAACTTTCCTCGCTTGTATGCGTTCAACAACTTCTCGGCGACTGCGTCCTCGATCAGTGTAAAGATGCCTCGAAGCTGCTTGACTTCTTCGTTCCATCGCACATTGTCAATCACGCCCAGCCACTCATTCTTGACCGAGCGCATCCCGCCGCGTTCCTCGAACTCCGCATCGGTGAGGTGGTTGTCAAAGACGCGCACCCCCTCGAACAGGGATGCACTGGTTTTCAGGCCAGCGCAATTGTATAGGCGCTTATTGTCACTTTTGATGTACTCGCGCCCATTAACGGTGACGACGTTGCTTTTGTCGTCCTTTGCGCCGACAATCACCACATCCCACACTGTTCCCGTTGGTTCCTTACCGCGTGGTGTCAGTTTCGCTTCAACATAGTGTTGCTCTGACTGCGGCACCATCTCGCCCTCCACGCCCTCCACGATGCTGGCGTAGCAGATTTTGATGGCCCGTTCCTTGCTCGCGCCCTGCTTGGCCTGCACGTCGGCGACGCAAGCATCCATCTCATCCCACTTGTCACGCGGTACGTTGTCGTAGGGCATCTATGCCGCCCTCCTTTTGAGCTCCGCCGCCACGCGTCCGTCGAGGCTGCTCCCCACGCGCCCCAGCGCCGGGTGGTGCGTCACGCTGCGGCAGCGGCAGTTGATCGTCTCTCCCGGCGGGCCGTTGGGGTCACACGGGTACATCAGCCGCGCCGTGCCCACCACGAACGGCTCGTCCACCGGGATCGGGTTGCTCTTGTAGCGCATGTGCGCCCGCAGGTGCGTGGGCCGCGTCCGCCCGTCTGCCGTGGCCACCCAGCTCTTGGTCAGATCCGGAATCTGTTGGGCGCTGGCAATCTGCTGGGAGTGCGTGGCCAGGTTGAACGCCCGCTGCATCTCGGTGCGCAGAATCGTCTCGCCCCGCGCCGCCACGCCCTTGACCGGGTCGGGCCGCGCCTTCCACACGCCGGTGCGGGCGTCGATGCCCAGGTCGCTCGTGATGCCCTTCATCGCATCGAGCGGCGACTTGTCGCCCAGCACAGCCAATCGGATCTGCTGGTCGATCTTGGCCCGCGCCTGGTCGCTGATCTGCTTGACCAGCCGGGCGCTGAAATCCACGATGGCGTTGGTCTGCGCCGTCGAGAAGCGGTGATAGCCACTGCGCAGCCCCACCGTCTCAAACGGCTGCACCACGCTGTCCATCCCGGTCTGCACCGCGCCCTGCATCGCCGACTGCAACTCGCTGGCAAGCTGGCCCTCGAATGTCTCGATCTGCGCCTCCACGTTGGCCCGCAGCTCGCGCAGATGCACGGCGTCGAACCCCTGCACCGTAGCGACCTGGGCCGCGATGCGCTGGCGCAGCTCTTTCAGCATAGAGAGCATGCGGCGAATGGTCGTGTCCTCCAACTCGCCGTAGCGGTTGGCGATGGCGTTCAGTTCTGCGACGTACTCCTGCGCGATGGTCATCGATCTCCAAACGTGACCGCTGTAGGCTCGTCCGCTGTCAACACGCCGTGCGCTTGCAGCCAACTGTTGCGGTCCATCTGCCCGTCGAGCTGCCCGTCCTGCACGGCCACCTGCGCCTTCTTGAGCTCCTCCTGTACGTCCACCTCCACGCCCATCTCCGCCACGACGCGGGCGAACACCTCCGCCGCCGTCTCTTGCGAGAGCCAGCCCCGGTCCTCGGCAATCATCAGCGCCGTGGCCAGCGCGCTGGCTGAGGTGGACAGCGACGCCAGGTCGCGCACGGTCATCTCCGGCATCGTCAGATCCACGTCCGCGCCCTCGTCCCACTCGACCGTGTGGGCAATCTCGGCCTGGTCGCGGGCGAACGCAAGCAGCGCGATGAACATATCGCGCACGCCGTCCTGGTCCTGCTCCATCGTCCGCCAGGTCGGGTCGTTCTGCGCCTGCGCCGTGGCGCGGTTGGTCTCGTCGCCGTAGCCGTACCAATGGCGCGGCAACCCCAGCCCGCCCAGGGTGAACGTGTTGAGCTCGCGGTGCGTCTCGATAGACGGCTGCTGCTTGAGGTCGGGCGCGTTGAGGTTCCACTGCTCGCGCTCGTTGTGGACCTTCCAGGACCCCTTCTTGGGCGGGCTCTGGGCAATCTCGGCGGCGCGCTGCTTGACCTCATCCGGCTGCGCCCCCTCTATGGTCACGTCGCCAAAGAAATAGCCGGCCACGTTCTCCCGCTCGGCGAGGTCGAATAGCACCATCTCGTCCTGGTCGATCCAGTCCGCCACTTGCAGCAGGTCGCTGTAGCCACGCGATTGGTTGGACAGGTCGTTGCGCGAGAAGTAAAAGCACGAGCCCTCGTAGCCGTCCACACCGTAATGCGCCCAGACTTCCCGCTCCCAGTCCTCCAGCGCCGCTTGCTCGTGGGTGACGAGCTTGCCCGCGTGCTCGCCGGGCTGCACCTCGTCGCCGTCCATCGCACCCTCATCCAGCCGCACAATGCGGTACAGGCGCTGGCGGTCGGTGCGCGCCCGCCACGGCTCGTCGCTGTCGGCCTCGACCGGCTTGAGCACGACGATCCACTTTTCCAGCACGTTGTCGGGATGGCTGATCACACGCTCGATCTCGACCGGGTCGATGTAGCCCAGCCGCACGCGCCCATCGGTCGCCCGCACGAACACGGGGAACATCTGCTCGCCCAGGAGGTGCAGTTGCAGGGCGAACTTTTTGGCCCGGCTGTCGAGCTTGTTGTCGGCCCAGAATGCCTGGAGGTGCTCGGTCAACGCGTCGTCGTCGCTGGCCGGCGTCACGCCCCCGCCGAGCTCATAGTCGCGCTTGACGTGCAGGTATCGCTTGGCGACGGGGCTCATCAGAAAGACGCGCCACGCCGTGTCGAGCACGCTGCCATAGTCGAGCCCGCCGAAATCGCGTATCGAGCCCGCCGTGGCCCGCCGGTAGCCGAACTTGGCCAGGTCGCCGCTGGGCGGCTCGTCCTCGCCGCCGTCGTCGTAGCCCGCTTCCCAGGCACGCGCGAGCGCCCGCTCGTGGTCCTCTGCGGGCACCGCCTTGAGAATCTCCAGGATGCGATCTCTTATTGCCATAGGAGCCGTCTCCGTTCGGGCTGATAGTGTTCGGGCGCCACGTCCACGGTGGCGCTGGCTGCTCGTCCTGTTCCATCCGCGTACATCACGCCGTAGCGCATCGCGTCCATTCCGTGATTATCCACATCGACCGGCGCCTCCTTGATCGGCTTGCCGTCCCTTGCTTCCGGCCACACGTAGGCCGGGAACTCATGTGCCGTACACGTCGGCTTGTACTCCCGGCGTAGCCCTCGATCTTCCTCCGCCAGCGCATCGCGCATCACGAATAGCCGTGCGCGATTGTCTCCCGCCTTACGTAGTCGCGCCTGCACCTTCTGGATGCCCACCGAGACCGCCTTGCGCGCCGCGACCGTCGAGACGCCGTGGCGTTCCAGTGTCGCCCGGTCCTCCGCGTCGTGGTCGCACACGGTCGCCTCGATCCGCTCGCCTGCACTCAGCCGCACAATGTCCCTCGCATGGTCCTCCACCAGCCGCTGCGTGTGGTAGATCTCGCGGTACAGGTACATGCGCCCGTCGTGGTCGATGGCCCACCACTGGCACACGAACGGGTTGGTGTATCCAAAGTCGATGGCCCGGATGCGCCGCCAGTCCGCCGGAATCTCGAACGGGTCGATGTGGTGCAACGCTTCGCTGTAGCCATCGTAGACGACGCCCTCCGCCTGCACCGCACGACCCTCGAATAGTCGCACGCGACGCAGGCCAGTCAGCGCCGCCAGTCGCGTGCGAGTGACCTCACCCTGCGTTGTCCAGTCCTCTTCCTCGTGGTCGTAGAGCGTCGGGTTGTCCCGGTGCCACGAGTAGAACCGGGCGATGCCCTTGCGATGGTACATCCAGTGCGTCGGATAGGTCGGGTTGGCGTCCCCCAGCGTTTGGCTGTAGGGCATGTGCCCCGCGCGTCCGGTCGTGCGCGTGGTCAGCGTCTCCCACTCATCCAGCGTCAGCTCCTCCGCCTGGTTGACGTAGATCACGTCGTGCTCGGCAGAGAGGATGCGGCTCGACTTGTCCAGCCCCGCGACCCAGATGCGGGCGCCCGTCGGGTAGTCGAACCACTGCGGCTTTTCGCCGCCGTAGGTGTCGATCTGCGCCGACTCGCCCAGCACCTTCTCCTGGAACGTGACCAGCACGGTCGAATATGTGGATGTTAAGGTCTTGCGTAAGATGACGATAGATGCCTTGCGATATTTGAGCGCACAGAGGTGCAGCTTCCACAGCAGCCCGAAGGTCTTGCCCGTCTCCGCCGGACCGATGAGCAGCACCTCCGCGTCGCGGCACCGGAACGCATCTCGGTTGTCGCCATAGAAGCTCGGTACATCATACGTCATCGCTCGATACGTTGCTGTCGATAAAGCGAACGGTCAGCGGCTCGCCGTCGGCGCCTGTGACCTCTTGGCGCATCGTGGCTCGCCCCATCTCCCACTCAATAATCTCCGTCGCTACCCGCTGGCGGAGGCCGTCATCATCCAGGTCCAGCCCTGCCACCTTGACCATCATCGCCTTGGCGAGATTGCGCCGTCGGATGTGGGCGGCCATAATCAGCCCATCCATCGCCATCAGGCGCACCGCTTCCTTGACCTGATCCGGCCAGCCATACACCGTGCGCGCACTGATGCCAATGGCCGCCGCCGCCTCCTTGTCTGTGGAGTACTCCTGGCGCGCAATGACGAAGCGCATCTGATCGGTAGTCAATCCGGCCAGAATCGCCTCCAGACGGTCAGATGTGCAGTTTTCTACCTTTTCCGTCTTCTCCGTCATCGTCCTGCTCTAGTGCCTCACACGTCACCTGCAACACCACCCCGAACCGCTTGCACGTCATCAGCTCCGCCGCCTGCATCACGCTGCTCTCCGGCGCGTCCAACGTGAAGCGCAGTCCACCGTCCGCGAGCGTCTGCACCCGTGCCACCTGCGCAGAGAAGGTGATGGCGTCCATCAGCTCGCACCGAAGGGCCGGATCATCGGGTGCCCAGCCCTCCCCGGCCCCCGGTGCAGAAAGGAGGAGAAGTGATGATGGCGGCTACACGTGTGGTCACCCTAACCAACCCCTCCGCCCTCGCCCTCGCCGCCATCGTCCCCCACAAACCGTCTCCCGTTCCACAATGCCGCGCCCTGCTCAATGGCAATGGGCACGATGGCCTTGTGTGTGCCCACCGGCTCATAGTCCACGACCGCCAATCCCTGCTGCCAGTTCAGCTCCCCCTTGCTGGCCGGGACGCGCCCATCCACGTGACACAAACAACCGGGGCAGAAGCCCTCGATCACCCGCTGCCCGTGGCGGGTATGAAGCGTCTGGCTCACCCACTCACGCCGGTGGATGTGGCCGAAAATGTGCGTGACCGTGGACTCGCTGATCATGTTCCGCGCCGTCCCGCCGGGCACGCTGCTCGTCTGGTCGCCGTGGCTGAGTCGAATCACGTCGTTGAGCCACCCCAGCTCGTCCGGGTAGTCGCCCACCCACTCAATCTGAAGCTGGTGCAGCGCCAGCAGCTTGGGCAGCGAGAGCGCCGGCGGCAAGTCCAGCTCATCCACCGCCTTGAGCCCGTAGGCCACGGGCAGATGCGTCAGCAGCGCGTCGCGCATCCGGGCCTCGTGGTTGCCCTCGTACAGTCGGATCTCCGCATCGGGTAGCAGGCTCCGTATCTGATACAGCCACTCGTACGCTGCCCGGAGTGCCGCCTGGGTCTGCCCACAGTATTCGGGTGAGCGCACAAACTTGCTCGTCCAGTCAGTCATGTCGAGCAGGTCACCCAGCACGTCCACCCGGTCCGGCTGTGCCTCGTCCGCGATCTGTAGGGCGATGTCCAGCGCCCGCGTGTCGTGTATCGGCTGCTGCACCCCGCGCCACTGCCGGAACCAAAAGTGCGGATCGGCCAGCACCAGCGTGCGCACCAGGTCCGCGTCGCCCGGCCCCGCCGGGGGCTCGAAGGTGACCGGACACACGATGGGCTGGATCGTCGGCTGCACGGCCACCAGCTCGCGGCGAATGAACGATGCGTGGACGCTGTAGAGCGTTTTCGTCTCAATGCCCAACTTCTTGACGTAGCCCTCGTCAATCGCCCCGCCGCGCCAGGTGATGTCCGCCCGTTCCTTCTTGGCGTATCCGTCCCACGCCTTGACCGACCAATCCCTGACGCGCCACACGTCCAGGTCCACGTCACACGCCTCGATGAGCTGGGCCAGCGTGCCGATCTGGTCGCCCGTGCTGGAAGCGTCGGCATAGTTGCCCGCCCCGGCAAACTCGGCTGTATTCGGTTGTTCATGTGCATCATCGTCCGGCGGCTCGACGCCGATCTCCAGCAGCGCCGCGTCACGAACCGCGACGGCCTCTGCCAGTGAATCGTGCGTCGAATGGTATCTATGTTCAAACAGCCCCGCCGGGAACACGATCCGGTATCGGTTCCCACGTTGCTGGATGTATTTGGGCAGCTCGGCCATCTAGCCGTCGATCAGGCCCAGCGCCATCGCCACGAGCGCGATCCCGCCGGTCACGGCCTCGGACACGTTGCGCCACGGGGTCTGCTTCTCCAGCGCCCGCAGGCGGCCCTCGTGGTCCTTGTGTTCATCCGAGGCGTCCGCGCAGTGCTCGTGAAACGCCTCAATCAGCGCATCGAAGCGCGTGTCCATATGGTCCTCGACGGCGGCAAATCGCGCATCGAGAAATCGCTCCAATGGCACGCGCCCGTTATACGGTGTTGGGTTGGTCATCAGGTCGGGATCCCCGTGCGCCCCTCACGAGGTGCAGCTAGCCAGGTGAGCGCAAACGCTTGCGTCCGTGAATGATCTGGCCCAGGTTGGTGGCAATGAACGCGACGGCAAACAGCGCCTCCGCCCAGGCTTGCGCGGTGGCCGGCTGCTCGGTGTAGCCCAATGCCACGCCTATAGAAAACGCCGCCATCCCCAGGACAGCAGCGAGAGATAAGGACACGTATCGTTTGAGTTCGCTGGTCAGCTCGGCCAGCGGGCGCACCTTCTCCATCAAGAAATAGGCGACGATGCCCGCACCGCCGCCGCTGACGAACCAGGTTAGGACTTGAGATAGAAGCGATGTGTCAATCTGCAAGGCACGCTCCTCCTAGGTGACGAGGTGTTAGTTGTCTCCTAGGGTAAGCATACCATGGGGAATACCCTACTGGTTAGGGTATTAGCAGCTCAATTGCTCGAAATCCAGATACCACAAGCTCCGCTCATCTTGCTTGATGGCGGGGTCCGCCACAGCAAGCAGCGTCATCGCACGATAGGCGTTGTCCCACGTCACGCCCATCAGGTCGGCCACGTCGCACGTCCGCATCGCTTCCCCATCGCGCAGGTGCATGCAGATCAGGTAGCCCTTCTGTAGATACGTCCACTCGCGTTCCTCGGCCAGCTCTCGCCATCGTGCCCGCCGATGTTCGCTGACGGGTCCACACGCCGCTCGCCCCGGCTCTGCCATACGTCCTCCCAGACGCTACCCCCACTGTAGTGGTACGACGAAGCTAATCGTAGCTAGTCTAATCCGCACTAGAAAGCACGCTCTCCCTCACCGCCTGCTCCGCCCGCTGCACCTCACGGCGCACCAGCTTGTAGGCGATGTCATAGACCCGCTTTTTCTGTCGCGCATCCGTGTCAAACGGACAGAGCGGGTATCCTATATGACACCCGTCTGGATACGGGCAGTCGAAGCACACCCGGTCGAGGTCGTCCAGCTCGCGGACCAGGTGCGCTTGCCCCGTCCACGCATCGGCCCGGTGCGTGTGGTAGCCCCACGGCTGCGCCCCGTGAAAGAACTGGGATTCGCCCATCACCTCGTCCCCCCTGTACTCTCCGTCCAGGACGAGTGCTCCACCCAGCGCCGCGCATCGTCCAGGCAGCGCCACACCATCCCCACGATGTTGTCCGCCAGCGCCAGGTGGGGGCCGACCTCCGCCCACCAGTCCTCCTCCGCTGTCGTGAACCCGTTGGTGCCGACCTTGCCCTCGATGAACAGGCAGTAGCCGTGCCCCAGGTACACCCGGTCGGGGTGGCCGGCCAGTTGAGCGCGGGTGCGTCGATCTGTGGAATATTTGAGCACCACGAAGCCACACGTCTCCATATAAGTATCACACAGCGCCAGCATGTCCGATTCAGTGGTCATCGGTGCCCACCAGCTCGGCAATCTCGCGCAGCTCGCCCACGCTGAACCACACGCGCAGGTGCTTCTCGTCTGGCAGATCGTCGCGGAAGGCATCGCCCTGCCACTGGCTGTAGGCCACCATCAGCAAGCGGCGCATGCGATCGGCGTCCGTCTCCACCATCTGCGTAGCGTCCTCAGTTGTCACCGTCATTGCGCCTCCTTCCAGGCCAGGAACGCCTTGCAGATGGCTTCGGGGGCGGTAGATGCCTCCGCAGAGAAGGGAAGACCTATGCGTACCTTTGCCTTGCCCCTCCTCATCTGGCGCACAGTAACTACCCATCCTCTTCCTGCCGCCATCTCCACCAGCTCCCACGCGGCGGCGATGTCAGTGGAGTAGAATGGCACCACCTCAAGGCATCCTGCATAATGTCCACAGGATAGGATCTCTTCTTCATCCCACTCATCCACAATGTCGCAGATACAGTGGGCCAGATAGACAGGGTGTTTCTCATCGGCCCATGACCATACATACCACGTTGGCGCTTCGGGGTCAGGTCGTGATGGCTCCCAGCCCATCACCTCGTATCCCAGCGCCTTGGCTACTCGATCGTCCAGCTCTCTACTCATCACTCACCTCCACCGTCTCCCATACACGCCATGCCTGCCGCCCGCCGTCCGCGTCGAACGCCCACACCACGCCACAGGTGAACTCCCACAGCGTGTCCACGCGCATCGTGGACCCGTCGGGAAGCTGCACCACGTCGCCGCAGCGCAGGTCGTCGGCGTAGATGGCGGGGGTCATCGCCAATCCCGCAGTGTCTCACGTTCCATCCCCTCCTCCATCTGTCTGATGGTAGCCCGCAACACGTCCCGCTCGGCCTCGGCGCGGATCATACGGGAATGCAAGGACAGCACGTGCCACGCATCCGCTTGCGTCGTCGTGCCCCGGCAGATACGCTCGATCAGCTTGCCGAACAGCGAGACGTGCCCCCGCTTCCGTCGGTGCTGCTCCGGGCGCACGCCGCGTAAGGACACGGTGCGCCGCCGGCCCCAGCTCATACGTCCGGTCATTGGTCACACTCCAGTCTATAGCCATCCCCCACTTGCCACAGCGCGCATGCCACGTCCGGCCCCCGCCACCATAGGCCGACGTAGACGGGGGCAGTGCCCGGTGACGGCGCCACGCGGTTGGGTGGTGGACGGGGTGGCAGCGGGCGGGGCGGCAGATCCGGGTACAGCGGGGAGACGGGGGAGGCGGCAGCGGTCGGATAGGCCGCGCAGCACAGCGCCAGGAGAAGGGCGAGAACGGCGAGGGGGAGTAGGGTTTTCATGGCGTCTCCTTTCCATCGGTTAGCCGTTTGGCGACAGCCCCGATGCGCTTGAATCCGCCATCCCCTACACGTTGCACGGCCTGGCGCACCTCTGGCAGCATCCGCACTGTCTCACGGTCCCGCCCGGTGTAGGTCTCGTAGGCTTGAATGAACCGGGCGCGGTCTGCTGCTGCGTTGTCGCTGTTACACAGCGTCCGCCAGCCGCCAATGGCCTCCATCGCCCGGTAGACGCGGGGATGGCTTACATCGTCTACCGATGGAGCGTTGTAGCGGGAGAAGCCCCGCCGGAACAGCCGCATCACCTCGCCCCACGCTTCCGGCGCGGACGGGATGCCATCGGCCTGCTCCGCCAGCGCAAAATACGCCTGCCGCAACTCTCCCGCCGATGGGAAGAACGTTCCCTTGCTGATGACGTGCAGCGCCGCTTTGGTAAGCAGATCCACCTCCAGGTCGCCCAGGAGCATGTGGTAAGCGCGGATCATCTCCGCAAGGCGAGTGTCGCCCTCTGGCCCACTGCCCAGCTTGAACGAGGGAAGCGCCGCTGCCATGATGCTGATCAGCTTGCCGATCTGCGCCTTACTCGCCATCCTCTGCCTCCATCTCTGCTACCAGCTTGGCAGCTCGTTGGGCCGGGGTCAGCCCGCCATCACTCCCGTTGCCTTTTACCACTGCCTGAATGTAGGCCAGTAGATCACCCGTTGGAGGGCGCGTGCTATGTTGCCATAAGAGGTCCGCCAATCGCCCCGCTCCGCCCACCTTGCGTGCCACCTTGCCAATGTATCCATAATCGGGCGGGTCCAATCCGGGGTACAGCACCTCACACATCCACCTTAAGGTGGCCGTGCGGTTCCGGCTTTTCCGAATCGCATCCTGCCACTCCGGGAACGTAGCGGGTGGCGCGTCAGCGCCCGTAAGGTCATCTTGTTCGTGTTCATGCTCCTGTTCATGTTCATGCTCGCTCTCTGGCTCTGGATCGGGTATAGATAGGGTATCCATACGGTATCTGTCGTCTACCATAGCGTTGTAGTAGGCTATCCACCGGGCCTTGAGCGGGCATTCTCGCGTGTTCTCGATCAGCGTGTTGAGATGCGCCTGGATCTTGGGGCTGGTGATGTTCTTGGCGTTGTGGCGCAGTAGGGTGGGCACCCACACCATCCCGTCCTCGTAATACACCTTGCCATCGTCCTCGAACTGTATCAAGCCGGCCTTGATAGTTTCCATGTCAAGGTCTGTCTCGAATGAGATAACCTTGAGAGAGAGGTCGTACAGCCCTGCAAGGCATGCCCGCTCGTTGCTGAACAGGTAGATGAAGAGCAGCTTGAACTCTTGGGGGAGCTCGATGAACCACGAATCCTTCCAGATGCACGTATGGATCTGTCGGTAGTCAGCCACCTAGTGCCGTCCCTTCCATTGGTGAAAGTGGTCGTGGCATTCCCCGCACAACACGATCAGATCAGTGGGCCGCTCGTCGCCCAAGTTCTCGTAGGTGTTATGGTGGACGTGTAGGGTTGTGCCACGGACGCCACAAAGCTGACACTTGTAGTCCGCGCGCTCTAGCGCAGCAGGGCGCACATCGTTGCGCCAGTGTGAGGTATCCAGGTATTCCTCGTAGGGCATTTGGTGTGCCCAATCTTCGGCGTCTTTTGCGTCTTCCTTATCTTGCCAGATAGGATCAAGTGGAGCGGCCTTCAAGACATTGATAATGAACATCGCATCTGCCGATGTCCAGTCGTCAGCGTCCATTTCCCAAACGCCTCTTATTAGCTTCAAGAGGTCGCGGTAGACCAGATAACGGTGTGCGGCCTCCTCGATGATGAGCGTGGTTTGCGCGGAACTCATGGGCTTGCTCCCCGCCACGTTCTCATATCGTCGCCTTGGCTCGTATCCATACTTGTCTACCAGGTCTTTCAGCTTGGGGTCTTGTGAGATGCGGTACATGGCGCGATCTAGAGCGATGATGTCTACCTTCATCCCCGCGCCTCCTCTGGCGCGACGTTGTACAGAATCTCAACATCGCAGTAGCCGCCGCGCTTCCTGTAGTGGGCCAGTGTTGCCGCAACGTCAAAGTCGCCCATTTCCTCCAGCACGTAGCGCGAATAGCGGTAGTCGTTGTACGCGCGCCGGGTAGCCAGCCAGCGCGCCAGGCGCACGCGGAACTCTCGAAAGCGGGGATGGTCTGTGGTGAGGATCTCGCCCTCGTTGCCTTTGAACAGCTCGCCCAGGTACGTCCGTAGTTCTTCCATGTTCGCCTCCCGGTGGAACGCAAAAAACCGCAACCTACATGCGGACACCTGTCATCGCCAGAATCGAGGCGGGCGCAGTAAGTTGCGGCTCTTTGCTCACAAGCCATGTATGCGATTGTGAAGGGGTGCCCGCAAAAAAGACACCCGCTCCCGATTCTGGCGATTCGCTCACTATCATACCACACTCTCTCTGTGCCGTCAAGCTCACCACAACACCCCCTGCTCGACCTGCACGGTGTCGCCGTCGTCCGCTGGCGCGGGACAGCTCCACCCGCCCCGAACCCATGCGCACTGCGCCCAGCCGTCTTGCCAGCCAATTGGATAGGCAATGCCCGTCATGGGACCGACGGTAATGGAAAATCTGAGCATCTCGTATTTGGGATAGATCACCTCTGCCATGCGATACTTGCGTCTCATCATCCCTCTCTCCTCACGTATTGGTCGCCCTCGCGCAGGAACATGCGGCGCCGGCCGCTGAAGACGAGGACCAGGTTGCTCTCTTGGACGCGGGCGACGACGGCGGTGATGGGGATCCAGCCGTTCTGCATGACGGTGCAGGTGTGGTGGATCTGCAGGGGCTGGTCGACATCGACGGTGTAGGTCTGCATCATCTATCCTCGTATATGAACTGACCGACGATCTTCTGGTACATCAGAGGCGGCACCGCATTCCCGATCACGTAGCAAGCCAGAGCCCGCGACTCGGGCAGGACATAGGTGTCAGGAAATGTCTGGAGCCGGGCCAGGGCACGCGGCGTCATCTGCACGACACATCCATTGGACAGCCAGGCCCGAGGTAATGTGCCACCGCCTTTGAGACTTGGGACCGTGGTCGCTGGTTGTTCTTCATAGCGCATGCCCTTACCCTCGCGTGCGGTTGTTCGACCAGTGTTGCCATAGCCTGGCATCAGGAATGCTCGTGGATAACCTTTTGAGGCATCACAAACAGTAAACATAGGTTCGCCTTCGGTTCGCACTGTAACTGGCCCATTGCTGCGTGCATTTTGGTTGTCCGGAATGAACGCCCGCGGCAAGCCGTGATTGTTGGCTCCAATGGTGAACGTAGGCTCTTCCCCGCGTCGCGCCACGAACCGGTCACAGTCCGCATTGGGATGCACCAGGAAGGCGCGCGTATTGAGTAGCGCCTTGCGCACCGTCATGGAGGGCTCGCCTGCCTCTCGATAGATCGTGCCGTAGCAGTTGCCCTCCTGATCGTGGCTGTTCTGGTTGGAGAACAGCGCGCCCTGCGATAGGTGCTCGGGCAACCGCTCCAGCTGCCAGGGTGCAAACTCGCTCTCGGGCAGCGTCGGGAGCAGGTCCTCGATGGCCTCGTACCAGCCAACCCAGGGCTCTGGAGGAGGCAGCGGCGGCAGCAGCGAGCCGTGCACCGCACGCAAGATCAGCCGCTGTCTTGTCTGGGGCACGCCATAGTCTGCCGCGTTGACGTGTTCCCAATCGACCATGTAGCCCTGGGCGAATAGGGTGCGCACAAT
>Ga0180432_10001414_pt1 | contig 38018 bp, 25 predicted proteins | sample SS_ome_10_FD_132414 | JGI IMG/M metagenome (GOLD analysis project Ga0180432, IMG submission 132414) | Hypersaline lake sediment archaeal communities from the Salton Sea, California, USA - SS_1_MS_2 metaG | ecosystem: Environmental > Aquatic > Non-marine Saline and Alkaline > Hypersaline >... | reverse complement strand
TCATCCCCACCTTCCTCCCAGTTGTCCCGGGCAGTCCCCTTAGACACGTATAACTAAGGGTAGGGGTTGCGCTCGTTACGGGACTTAACCCGACACCTCACGGCACGAGCTGACGACAGCCATGCAGCACCTGTGCAAGCTCCCCGAAGGGTCGTTCCGCTTTCGCTTCACTACTACTTGCATGTCAAGCCCAGGTAAGGTTCTTCGTGTAGCATCGAATTAAACCACACGCTCCGCTGCTTGTGCGGGCCCCCGTCAATTCGTTTGAGTTTTAGCCTTGCGGCCGTAGTCCCCAGGCGGGATGCTTAACGCGTTAGCTTCGGCACGGAGGGAATCTATACCCCCTACACCCAGCATCCATCGTTTACAGCTAGGACTACCGGGGTTTCTAATCCCGTTTGCTCCCCTAGCTTTCGCCTTCAGCGTCAGAAACAGCCCAGGAGACCGCCTTCGCCACTGGTGTTCCTCCCGATATCTACGCATTTCACCGCTACACCGGGAATTCCATCTCCCTCTGCTGCCCTCAAGTTCCGCAGTATTGAACGACCTCCCCGGGTTGAGCCCGGGGCTTTCACGCCCAACTTACGAAACCGCCTCAACGCTCTTTACGCCCAGTAAATCCGGATAACGCTCGCGTCCCACGTTTTACCGCGGCTGCTGGCACGCAGTTAGCCGACGCTTATTCTTGGGGTACCGTCCTGTCTCTTCCCCCACAAAAGGGCTTTACAACCCGAAGGCCTTCATCGCCCACGCGGCGTCGCTGCATCCGGCTTTCGCCGATTGTGCAATATCCCCGACTGCTGCCTTCCGTAGAAGTCTGGCCCGTATCTCAGTGCCAGTGTGGGGGGTCGCGCTCTCACGCCCCCTACCCGTCTCTGCCTTGGTGGGCCGTTACCCCACCAACTAGCTGATAGGCCGCAGGCCCATCCCGAAGCGCCGGAGCTTTGCTCGATGAAACGAATCACCGAGCGCATCGGGTATTAGCCGTCGTTTCCAACGGTTATTCCCGTCTTCGGGGCAGGTCACCTACGTGTTACTCACCCGTTCGCCGCTCTCACCCCCAGACGAATCCAAGGGATCCCGCTCGACTTGCATGTATTAGGCACGCCGCCAGCGTTCATCCTGAGCCACGATCAAACTCTTCGTATACTTAACCGTGGTTTACCACCACGGTTCGTTGACGTTGGCCCGAGTTCCGCTTACCTTCCTATCACTCTTCAGTTGTTAAGTTTCTCAGGCAAGGCCCGATTATACCACTTCTGCGTTTTCTTGTCAAGGGAGACAAGAAAACCGCTGCCCATCTTTCGGCACCGGCCAGGCAACTTCCTGCGAGTATTTCCCGGGAGTCTTGCCTCGATCCATCTCGGTTGTACAATCACCTCACTGACTTAGTGGGCGATTTCCCCTTGCGACGGATATTATAGCAGACTTTCATTTCTTTGTCAAGGGAGACAAGAAAACCGCTGCCCATCTTTCGGCACCGGCCAGGCAACTTCCTGCGAGTATCCCCCCGGGAGTCTTGCCCCAATCCGTCTCGGTTGTACAATCATCCACTGACTCAGTGGGTGAACTCTCGTGCGACCGATATTATAGCACACTTCAATTTCCTGTCAAGGGTAAATGGAGCCCAATTCCACGCATTAGCACCCGCGCGTCCACCGCCGCCGCCCCTCGCTCGAACACCAGCAGCGGGTTGATGTCGACCTCGACCACCTCCGCGCACTCGACCAGCATTCGCGACAGCCCTCGCAGCGCATCAACGATCGCTGCCACATCCGCAGGCCCTTCACCACGCACGCCCTGTAGCCAGGCATGCGCCCGCACTTCAGCGATCATCTCCACGGCATCCTCGCGGGTCAAGGGAGCCAGACGAAACGCAGTGTCATCAAACAATTCGGCGTATATCCCGCCCAGCCCAAACATGACTACCGGCCCAAAAGTGGGATCGCGCATACCACCCAGAATGATCTCCCGCCCGCCACTGAGCATGCGCTGCACCAGCACTCCCTCGACCTGCACATTAGGGACGCGCTTTTCCAAGCGCGTCACAAGCGTGGGGAACGCCACTTCCAGTTCCTCAGGGCTCCCGACATCCAGCGCCACTCCGCCCGCATCCGACTTATGGCTCACGTCAGGCGAAAGCACCTTGAGTGCCACGGGATACCCCAAAGCACCGGCGGCGGTCAGCGCGTCCTCCACAGTGCGCGCCACAGACCCTTCGGCAACGGGGATTCCGTAGGATGCACACAGAGCCAACGCCGCGTCGGTCGATAGGGCGCCATCCCGGCCCACCGGCAACTGACCAGCCCGTCGTGGCCGGTAGGTTGGCGCAAGAGTCAACGACTTCGACCGGGTATATCTTTCACGCGACGCAGCCAACGCACGCATGGCCGCTTCGATCTTGCCGAAAACCGGACAGTCCGTCTCGCGTTTCAACAACTCGATCTCTCCCTGCTGCGCAAAGGCACAGAAGGCGACCGGCTTTTCCAACTCCCGGCTCAGCTCGTGCGTACGGCGGGCCAGCCGGCGTGACACCTCACCCTCAGCACCAGCGACATACGTGTGCACCAGCAACAACGCATCGGGGTTAAGATCATACAGACACTTCTCCACGACACGCGCGTACACGTCGAAGTCGAAGATGGCCCCCAGATCAAGCGGGTTCGTCGGCGCAATGACATCGGCGCGGAACAGGCTCCGCACACTGGACAGGAAAGCATCCGGGATGGAAACCAAGCGGAAGCCGTTCGCCTCGGCTGCATCGGCAGCCACCACCGCGTGACCTCCAGAACGCGAGACAATGACCAGGTTGTTGCCGCGCACCGGTGGCAGAGCGAAGCCCTGCGCCAGAGCCACTGCGTCGTCGAAACTGCGAGCGCGAGAGAGCCGTGCCTGCCGCAGGGCCGCTTCAACGATGCGGTCGTCGTTGGCCAACGCCGCCGTGTGCGAGAAGGCAATATCGGCACTTGACCGGACGGTGTTCGCCTTGTGAACGATGATAGGCTTGGGCGACGAGGCCGCCAGGCCGATCAGCCGGCGACCATCCTCGATGCTTTCCAGGTAAAGGCACACAATCTCGGTGCCCGGGTCGTCCAGCAGGAAGGCCAGGTAGTCTACCTCATCCAGGTCGCCCTTGTTGCCCATGCTGACCACCTTGTTAACACCCAGCCCGGCCTCGCTAAGCAGGTGGAAGTAAGTGATTGACACACCCCCGCTCTGCGCGAGCACTGAGACCGGGCCGCGCCGGACAGCCTGGCGATCGAGGTGCACAAAAGGCAGACACAGACCGTTTTCCATGTTGATCACGCTGATGCAGTTCGGCCCCACGAAACGGATACCCCAGCGGCACGCCACAGCGCGAACGCGTTCTTCCAACTCACGCCCTGCCTCCGAGAATTCAGAGAAGCCGCCTGACTCGATCACCGCGTGGCGAATCCCTTTTCTCCCACAGTCCTCCAGCACATCGGGCACAGTGGCCGCCGGAGTCAGAATCACGGCCAGATCCACCCCGCTGGGCAGCGCCCCCACCGACGGACGTATAGGAATCCCATGCACCCGGCCCTCTCTCAGGCCGACAGCGTACATGCTGCCGGCGTAACCGAACCCTAACATATTGCGAAGAATGTTGGCCGCCAGATTGTCCGACCGCTCCGAGACGCCAATGACTGCCACACTATCAGGATAAAAGATTTCGTGCATCGCTTTGCCTCCCGCTACGCTCAGGCCACTCACAACGGATTGTAGCAAAAAGACAGCAAAACGCCAACCAAACATTTCAGAAATCCTCACTTTTGTGGTACAATGGAAAGAGACTGTCTAGAGGAAACCCAAAACGCAGTCTACGTCGGACGCGGCAGGTATCGCCAGCGGCGAGAAGAGACGAGAAGGGAGATGAACCATGTCTGTGACCGATCTGTTGCGACGCACGGAGTTGTTCTCTGGTCTCACGCCCGAACAAGCTGAGCGAATCGCTGTCCTGGGTAAGGAAGTCGTCTACAACGCCGGTGACGTCATCATCCGTGAGGGCGACCCGTCGGACGAGGTGTACATCATCTGCAGCGGCATGGTCGAGGTAGAAGTCTCAAGGGACACAATACACGACGTGCCGGGTCCGCCCCAGTTCAGTTCCCTGGTTCGTCTGGGCCAGGGGCAAGTGTTCGGTGAGATGGCACTGATGGACCGCGGCGTCCGCTCAGCGACAGTGCGCTGCGCGGATGACGATACGACAGTCTACGTCATCCCTCAACAGGCCTTCTGGGACCTCTGTGATGGTGATCATCACATCGGCTACATCGTGATGCGCAACATTGCCTTCGACCTGTCCTTCAAACTCCGTCACCGCAACCTGCAAGTCAGGCTGGCAGGAGACACCCCATGATCTACAAAGTCAGTTACGTCATCGTTGACCGGCCACACCCGGGTGAGATCGTCAACCTGGAGACCCCGCCGCGTGTGGGTGATCGTGTACAACTGGGCGGCGAACAGTTCGAGGTCATCGAAGTCGTTGACTTGATCCCGCCGCGCGGGGAGTTCGCCTATCTCCACGTTACCTGTCAGCCAGTCGAGCAAGACATGTAGACTCGCCCACAGCGCGAACCCGTGTATGTGTTCCCCTACAGCATATGCTATCGCGACATACGACACACGAAGTGAGTAGGAGAAAGCAGTGGCACAAGAACGCGTTCTGGTCATAGACGACAGCCCTGAGATACAGCAATTGCTGACCGAATTGGTGCTTGAGCCCAATGGCTACCGCCCCATCGAGGCTCTGGATGGCGAGGAAGGGCTACGGTTGGCCCAGCAGGAACTGCCCGAACTCATCGTCCTGGATATGCAACTTCCGAAGATGAACGGCCTCGAAGTGCTGGAGGCCATGCAGCAGAAATACATAGACATTCCGGTCATCTTCACGACAGTCCGCGAATCGGCCGAGTTGGTCGTGCGGGCCTTCCGCCTGGGAGCACGCGACTACGTGATCAAGCCTTTCGGCCCAGAAGAGATGCTTGACGCCATCCAGCGCATCCTATCCTCCACATCGCTGCTTGAAGAGAGGGATCGGCTCACTGACAAACTGACGGAGGCCAACCAACGGTTTCAGCGCCAACTCCAGGAACTGAATGCCATCTACGCTATTGGACGGTCGGTCACGTCCCTATTGGACTTGAACAGTGTGCTCAACCGCGTGGCGGAGGCGGCGGTATACCTGGCGGATGCCGAAGAGGGCATGCTCCTCCTACTGGACGATGACGGGCGAGAACTCTACCTGCGGGCAGCCAAGGGAGTGGATGAAGCTGTAGCGCGAAGTCTGCGCATGCGGGTGGACGACAGCATCGCGGGGCGCGCGATCCAGACGGACCGGCCCGTGCTTATGTCCGGAGAGCGCGCGAAAGTCACCACCGGCTATCTGGTCAACTCCTTGCTCTATGTGCCGCTCCGAGTCCCTGAACGGGGAGTGATCGGCGTGCTAGGGGCGATCAACCGCGAGGCAGATCGGGACTTCTCGGAGCGAGACGTGTTCCTGCTATCAGCGCTCGCCGACTACGCGGCCATCGCCATTGAGAACGCACGCCTCTTCGAGCGGGTCGAGGTGGAACGGGCCAAGCTGGAGAGCGTCTTGCGAGAGGCCCAAGAGGCGATCATCGTCGTGGATGGGGAGAGTAACGTCCTACTATGCAATGCAGCCGCCCACCGCACGCTGGGGCTGAACGGGGCCGACCTGTTGAACCGGCCGGTCGTGGAAGCTGTTCCCCACCCCACGATAGACGCGATGTTCACCGAAGCGCAGGATACGGGCCAGGCAGCTCGCAGCGAGGTGCTGCTGGACGACGGGCGCACCTTCAACGCACAATTGACCCCCGTCGAAGGGATTGGGCACGTACTGGTGATGCAGGACATCACACGCCTCAAGGAACTGGACCGCATGAAATCGGAGTTCATCACCCGGGTCTCTCACGACCTGCGGACGCCGCTGACTACCGTCCAGGGCTACATCGAGTTGCTTCCTCGAGCGGGACCATTGAACACGCAGCAACAGGAGTTTGTGCTGCGCGTCGGACAAAGCATGGAGACCATCACCGAAATGCTCAACAATCTCCTGGATGTGAACCGCCTCGAGACCGGGTTCGACCTGGAGATGATCCCTTGCGACTTGAGGCAGGTGCTCGAAGAAGCGATAGAGAATTTTCGCCCGCGCGCAGATGAGAAAGATCAAGAAATGCGGTGGGAGCTGCCCGAGACATTGCCTATGGTGCACGGCAACCCCTATCGTCTGCGCCAGGTCGTGGACAACCTGCTTGACAATGCGATCAAATTCACGCCAGAAGGTGGTTGGATCACCGTAGGCGCTGTGGAGGACGAGGGATACATCGTGGTCCACGTGGCTGACAACGGCATCGGCATCCCTCCAGACCAACAGCCCTACGTCTTCGACAGATTCTACCGGGTGGAGTCCGACGAGACGCTGAGCCTGGCCGGCTCCGGGCTGGGCCTGGCCATCGTGAAGTCGGTGATCGAGAAGCACAACGGGCGCGTCTGGGTCGAGAGCAGGCCGGGAGTGGGCAGCGTCTTCAGCTTCGTCGTGCCCGGGATTCAAGAGGCAGGAAACGGCGCAGAACGCGACTGATCCGGCGGCGTGCCGCATATCCTGCGCCTGAACACCTAAGGGACGCTCCATTGAGCGTCCCGTTTTTTTTGCCCGTCGAAGAACGGCGTAGGGACAGCGTAGGGTTTCCGTAGGGTTGGCGTAGACCTAACGTCAAGTCCCATCCCGCGTCATGTGGTATCCTACAGGCAGAGTCAGGGGCGGTTTCTCTTCTTCTCCTCCTTTTTGTGAGGGCCGGGGTGCGGCGACCCCGGCTCTCCGTGTTTCTAAGGGGTACCGCTCCCCCCCCCGGGGCGACCACGAAAGGAACCGCCCCACGTGCCAGCCTTGCCACACCCTTGCGCGCAAGCTTACACCCTGTTGACTTACCGCCCATTCCAGTGTAAGATAAATGATGAGGAGAAGGGACGTGGCACGTCGAACAGGCACTCGCGCGTCATCTACATACGACGATCCAACAAGCGCAGCCTCCACCGCTATGCGCATGGTCGTCATCGTCTCCTGCTTGGCCGCCGTGACCGCGACAGGGTACGGGCTTTGGGGGACGGGACCGACAGAGCCACCGCGTGTCTCCCCACCAGGGATTGTGGCCTCCTCTGAACCACTCAGCACTCCGGTCATCGCTCCCCCAGACGCCACCGAGCAACCCCTGACCCTCTCCGACGACCCGCCACCACCTGCCGAGCATTCTGCTGGGGTCCCGCGTGTCGGCATTGTCGCCGGTCACTGGGGGAACGACACCGGGGCCACGTGCTCTGATGGCCTGACGGAGGTCGAGATCAACCTCGACGTTGCCCAGCGGGTCGTCTACATCCTGCAAGCTCTCGGATATCAGGCCGAACTGCTGGCAGAATTCGACCCTCGCCTGGACAGCTATCAGGCGGAAGCGTTAGTGTCCGTACACGCCGATTCCTGCGAGTCCTATCCGAACGCCACCCCGCCGGCCAGTGGCTTCAAGGTCGCCAGCGTCGAGGACAGCCTGGTACCGGAGGCAGAGGAACGATTGGTCGCTTGTCTGGCCCAGTGCTACGCAGCCCGCACAGGGATGTATTTCCACGCTAACAGCATCACGTTCGACATGACGCGCTATCATACGTTCTACGAGATAGACGACCAGACTCCGGGCGCCATCATTGAGACCGGCTTCATGATGAACGACCGCCGCCTGTTGACCGAACGCACTGATCTGGTGGCCCAGGGCATCGTGGACGGCATTGTGTGCTTCATTGAAAACGAGCAGCCATAGCCAGTTCGACAAGACGGCGACGTTGCCCGTACGAGCCGCACGGCTGGCCCGAGCGAGAATTCTGATGGACAGCGCTGCCAGATGGAAGATGAGCGTATTGCTGCACTGGTAGAAGAAGGCAAGTCCGCCGCACGCCTTGGACAGAAGACCAAGGCACGACGCAGGTTCCGTGCGGCGCTGATGCTCGATTCCACCAACCTAAGCGCCCTGCTCTGGCTGGCTTGGCTCAGCGAAGACCCCCGTGCCAGTCTGGCGTACGTTGCACGCGCGCTGACCCATGCCCCCGATGATCCCCGCGCTCACGCCGCGCTGCGCTGGGCACGCCGGCGTGCCACCTCCTATCCATCCCCATCTTCCGCACAGAGGTCGCAGCCCCGGTGGCGACGCTATATCGCGGCCACCGCCCTGGGCCTGTTGATCATCCTCATTGGCGCCGGATTGATTTGGTCTCTGCCCCACAGGCTGCTCGTATTGGCCGCACTGAACCCATCGCCGTCCTCGGCCCCCACGGTCATCGCCGGCCCCACGCATGTCGTATCCCCCACGCCCCCCCCTACACCCACGCGGACCCTTTCCCCTACCCCCACCGGGCGACCACAAGGATCGCCCCTGCCTGGCCCGACTGCCACACTCCCCGATGAAGCAGATCGCTCCAGTCCGGAGCGCCCACCGTCCACCCTCCCCACTGCACCACCGTTCCCACCTACCGCGACGCTCGCGCCCCCTTCCATCGAGAGCAACGTGCGCTGGATAGATGTGGACCTGACACACCAAAGGCTTAACGCTTACGAGGGACAGGATCTGGTACGCACTACGCTCGTCTCCACAGGGCTGCCACGAACGCCCACGCCTGTCGGGCGCTACCACGTCCAGATCAAACTTCGCTACGATGACATGAGTGGCCCGGGATACTATCTGCGCAACGTGCCCTATGTGATGTACTTCCACGGCGGCTACGGATTGCACGGCACCTATTGGCACAGCAACTTCGGCCACCCGATGAGCCACGGCTGTATCAACCTTCCCACGCCGGAGGCAGAGTGGCTGTACAACTGGGCACAGGTGGGGACCCTGGTCAGCATCCACAATTGACCCAAGAGCGAACTCGAGATCAACCTACAGCGGCGGCCGGAACGGGGCGCGATCAAGAATCGGCAAGGTCACACACGTACTGCCACCAGCTCGAAAGCGGGTTCAGATTGTGAGTGCCCTTTGAGTGCCACCATACCCACGGGGCGCGCCTCAACGTAGCCACGCACCAGTCCGTAGACCTGCTGACAGATCAAGACCTGTCCCCCGTGGGCATGCTCCTGCAGCCGCCGGCTCATATTGACTGCATCACCAATGACCGTGAAGTTCATCAATTGGGCCGCTCCGACGTTGCCGACCAGCACTTCACCGGTGCTGACGCCAACCCCAAATCGAAGTCGGGAGGCCTGGGGAAGCCGTGAGTGAGATTGATCCACTGCCCGGGATATGCGCCAGGCGGCGCGTACTGCACGCAGGGCGTGATCCGGCTGCGGGAGCGGCGCGTTGAAGTAAGCCATCACCGCGTCACCCAGGAACTTGTCCAGTGTTCCCCCCTCATCCAAGATGACGTCGGCAGCCACGGCTATGTGACGGTTGAGGACGTCTACCAATACCTCGGGCGCAGCACGCGTGCTGAAATCGCTAAACCCTCGGATGTCGGCGAAGAGGATCGTCGCCCGTTGACGCACGCCCCCCAGCTTGACAGCGTCCGGTTGGGCCATGAGCTTGTTCACCACACTGGGGGCGACGTAGCGCTCGAACAGTCCCCTGATCTGATTCTTCTCCTGTTCTTTGGTCTGCTCAATCTGACGCACCAGGCGGGAGTTCTCAATCGCGATAGACGCATAATCGGCCAGTGCCATAAGCAGATGGCAGTCGTGGTCACTGAACGAACGAGCGCTGACCTTGTTGCTGACGCACAGCACACCGATAGCTCGCTCTCCGACTTTCAGGGGTACAGAGAGCATCGCGCTGGTGACCAGCGCATCCCCTTGGCGCATCGTATCGGCCGCCAGTTGCTCCTCCGTGCGCCTCGATACCTGCCTGGTCTTGCCTCTGACACGCTGCCGGCGCACACTTGCCTGGAGCTTGGCCGCCTGCGCGTCGTGCAGGAAGAGCGCGCTCTCCTCCGAGCCAACAATGTAGAGCGCAGCATCTACTATCCGGCCCAGCAGTTTGTCGCGGTCCATGAAGGCGGTGACAGACTTGCCGATGTGAAAGAGGGTATTGAGTTCGCGCAATCGCTGCTCCAGCGATTGCTTGGACTGCATCAACCGAAGCGTGAGGGCTTCTTTCTCTCGCTGGAGTTGCACTTCTCTCAAGGCCCTCTGGATGGTCACGAGCATCTCATCGGCGGTAAAGGGTTTGATCACGTAGTCGCGCACGCCCTTGCGGAACACTTCAACGACGATAGCCTCGGACCCGTGGGACGTCATGAGGATCACCGGGACTTCGGAGCGTCGAGCGCGCAGGGCATCAAGTACCTCGAAGCCGGTCATTCTGGGCATCTCCAGGTCAAGCAGCACCAGGTCAATTCCCCCCTTGAGGACCTTGCGCACACCTTCAGCACCGTCAGCGGCTTCCACAGCATCGAAGCCGTTGGGCTCCAGGACGAAACTGATGACGAACTCGCGTATCTCGCGGCTGTCGTCAACCACAAGCACCCGTAGACCAGACAACGCGTCCTCCCCTCGAACACGGAGCATAGGGTATAAGGGGGCAACCCTCTCATCGAGCAAGAGTGGGCCTTGCCCTGGGAAATGAAGTGTCGTTTAGTATACCATAACAGCGGGAAACGGCCCAGAACACGGAGACCAAACACCGGCAACGGCGCTCGCGTCTTGATAGATTCTTGTATCTCTTATACCTGACTATCACGCTTCTCCGGTACCATGGTATTGTTGGACGTGCCAGCGGACGAATTGTCGCCGCTCGTTTGCAAAAGAGCCCATATACACTATAATCGAATTCGAGCAGCAACCCTCTCTAGTCCACGCCGAACCAGTTCGACCAGCCAGACTCACAGAGGTGGCCATGTCTGAATGGGACGACTCCCCAGCCAAGGCACAGCTCGTGGCGGATCTACGCGACTGCCTGCCAGCCTCTCTCCAGCGGCAGTGCCTGCTGGGCAGCGAGATCACGGCTCCCCACCCCTGCGCGCAATATCTCACCGCCTTGCTGCGGGCTGTCTCCACGTACCTTCCGCGCCAGGTCGTCGTCCCCTTGCTGGCAAACCCGGACCGGGGCAAAGTCGAAGGGACGTTCACCCACGGCACGGTGATGTTCGCCGACATCTCGGGCTTCACCGCTATGTCCGAGCAACTCTCCCAGTTGGGCAAGCAGGGGGCCGAGGAGATCACGGCCATCGTGAATCGCTTCTTCGCGGCACTGTTGGAGGTCACCGGCCACCACCGCGGTGACCTGCTCAAGTTTGGCGGCGATGCGCTGATCGTCTTCTTCGGTGACCAAGGCCACGCACACCGTGCCTGTCTGGCCGCACTACAGATGCAGGACACTATGTCTCGCTTCTCCAAGACATCCACCTCTCAAGGAGTCTTCCGCCTGCGAATGAGCATAGGTCTGGGCACCGGCCCACTCTTCATGGCCAAGCTGGGCTCGGAAGCGGGCATGGAGTTCGCCGTGATGGGACAGGGGATGGCCCGGATGGCCCAAGCTGAGGACCGGGCCTTGGCAGGCGAGATCTTCATTGACGTGGACACGTACCGCGCTGCCGCCGATCAAGTCAATGTCCAGGAGGCGGAGGGAGGCTTCTACCAACTACTCGCGTTTCGCGGCAGCCCGGACCTGAGCGGTGTCTCAAAGGACCCCCTGGTCGCTTTCCTCGCCTCTCCAATGGGAGACGACATACTACCGTGGATCGCGGCCACAGCTCAACGAATCTGTGCTCTGTCGCTCTTCTTGCCGCCCGGCCTGATGGACAAGATCAAACTTGACCCCGAGCGGATCGCCATCGGCGGCGAATACCGCCCGGTCACCGTGTTCTTCGCCAACTTCTACGGCATCGACGAGATTATCGCGGAACTGGGCGAAGCACGGAGCGCAGAGATCACGGCGATCCTCAACACCCATTTCACGACGATGAGGCGTATCATCGCCAAATACGGCGGTGTGGTCAACAAGGTGGACACCTACGCCGTAGGCCATCGCATTATGACTCTCTTCGGCGCACCCCGCGCCCACATAGATGACCCGGAACGGGCCGTGCGGGCAGCATTGGAGATGCAGGACGCCATGGCCGCATTCGCCGAACTGAACACATCATGCGGACGCTTCTGCCTCAAGCAGCGCATCGGCATCAACACCGGTCTTGTCTTCGCCGGTAACGTAGGCTCGCTCACTCGGCAGGAATACTCGGTCATGGGCGACGAGGTGAACCTCGCGGCCCGTCTCATGGCGGTGGCCAACGAGGGGCAGGTAGTCATCAGCCCAAGCACGGCCCGCCAGTCTGGGAGTGCTTTTCTGCTTCACGAGCAAGCGCCGGTGCGCGTGAAGGGCAAATCGCTGCCCGTCCACAACTACGAGGTTTTGGGGCTGCAGGAGGCCCGCGATCGCGGCGTTCGTGGGCGCGATCTCCGGCCACTGATCGGGCGCGACGAGGAATGGCAAACCATTCACGCGTTGACTGATGCTAGCCTGGCCGGCGAGACGCACGTGCTCAGCATCGTGGGCGACGTGGGAATGGGGAAATCGCGCCTGCTAGAGCTGCTGCTTACTCACTTGTCAGACGAGCACGGGGCGGTGAGCATCAGTGCCGCCTGTCCATCGTTTGGTCGCCACACGCCCTACCTGCCCTGGTTGGACGTACTGCGCACGATGTTTGGGTTCGAGCCTGCTGATTCCAATCAAGCGAAGCTAGAGAAGGTCGAGACGCTGTTGCAGGAAGCAGACCCCACCTGGCGCGACTGGACGCCGCTGATGGGACAACTGCTGGGCCTGGAGGCTCCTGAGAGCGACCTGGTGAGTGCCCTCGATGCTCAGACCCGCCAGCGGATGATCTTTCGCACGGTGATTGGGCTGGTGGATCGCGTTGCCAGCGAGCAGCCCTTGCTGCTGGCCCTGGACGACCTGCAATGGTCCGACGACACGTCCGTCGAACTGGTCAACCACGTGGCCCGTCAGATCACGGACCGGCCACTCCTGCTGGTACTGGCGCATCGACCAGAGGAAGGCCTGGACGCCACGCTCGCAGTGGCTGATCTACCGGGGCACACCGGTATTACACTCAGAGAACTCTCTGACGTGGATAGCCTGCGGCTGCTCGACGTGCTCTTGCCAACCACACCTCAGATGCCGCCGAACCTGAAACAGGTGATTCTGAACAGAGCGCGGGGCAACCCGCTCTTCATCGAAGAGGTCGCCCACAGCTTGATCGAGAACTACCTGACACTGGATGAAGAGACGGGCACCTACCGCGCCCGGACTGACCTGGGCCAGATCGAAGTACCCGACTCAGTCAACCGCGTCATCATGAGCCGCATAGACCGGCTCGATGAGAGCAGCCGCAACGTACTGCGGGTCGCCTCCGTCATCGGGCAGCGGTTTGAGCAGTGGCTGCTCAACTCGATCTACCCCTATCGCCACATATCGGGGGAACTGCAGGAGCGGCTGGACGAGCTGTCGGAGCGCGAGATACTGGACGGTCCCCTGCCTGAACTTCTGTACCTCTTCCGCCACGTCTTGACGCGCGAGGTGGCCTACGAAAGCCTGCTCTACGCTGACCGCCGCCAATTGCACCGCCGCATTGGCGAGTCCATCGAGGGCCAACGCGGCGACCGGCTGGCTGAATACTGGGAAGTGCTGGCATACCACTTCAGCATAGCCGAGGGCTGGGAAAAGGCTCTCAACTACCACCTCCAGGCCGCTCGCAAGGCACAGTCCATCTACGCCAACGAGGCCGCCATCCATCACTTCCACCAGGCGCTCCAGGCTGCGGAGCACGTGGCGGGAAGCGAGGATCGCCAACTGCTGGCCCACGAGGGGTTGGGTGATGTACTGGACACGACAGGGGAATACGACGGGGCGCTGAATCACATCTACCAGGCACAAGACCTGGTGATGGCAGTCGGCTTCTTTCCGAGAGACACAGCCCGTCGCCTGGCCGACCTGTGTCGCAAGGTCGCTTCGATCTACAGGAAGAAAAGCAACTACGAAACCGCCCTCGACTGGTTGAGCGGGGGACTGATCGCGCTAGAAGGGATGAAGGCTATCGAGGTCGCGCGCATCTACATCGGCGGGGCCGCAGTGTACCGCCGCCAGGGCAAGAACGAGGAAGCCATTGACTGGTGCCAGAAGAGCCTGGGCGTCGCTTCCCAGATCCAGACGAGAGACGGCAAACAGGCGATGGCACGCGCGTATTACAACCTGGGCGGCATCTACACCCGCCAGGGCGATTTGGCGCGCGCGGTGGAGTTCTGCTGCCGCAGCCTGGAGGTCTACGAAGAGATTGACGACATCGTTGGCCAATCACAGGCACACATCAACCTGGCCAACGCCTATTTCGAGCAGGGAGACTGGCCCCGAGTCACCCAACACTACCTCCATGCGCTAGAGATGACGCGCAAGATTGGCGACGTATACTCCCAGGCACTGATCACCCTTAACCTGGGAGGCGTGTACCTCAACCAGGGAGACCTGGACCGGGCTGCCGGTTACTATCAGCAGAGTCTAGAGATGTGGCAGGAATTGGGCTCCAACTACGCCATCGCCCTGCTGCACAACAACATGGGTGCGGTAGCCTTGCGAAAGGGTGACCTGGACGAGGCCACGACGCTGCTGCAGCGAAGCCTGGAGATGTTCCAGGAGATCGGATCGAGCGACTTCCTGGCCGAGGTATACCGGCACCAGGCGTTGGGCCACCTGGGCCGAGGGGCACTGGACGCGGCCCTCGATTGCGCGCAGCGCTCCCTGGCAGTGGCCCTGGAGCAGGAGATGCAACTGGAAGAGGGCGCCACGCGCCGGGTGCTGGGGCAGGTCCACATGGCCCGCCAAGGCCCCCACCTGGCCCAGGCAGAGCAGGAACTGCGGGAGAGCCTGCGCATCCTGGAGGGATTGAACAGCCAGTACGAGATCGGGAAGACGCTCTTCCAGTTGGCCCGCCTGTACCTGATGCGCGGCGAGCACGCGCCGATGCAACGCTATCTCAGGCAGGCCAAGGGCATCTTCGAGGAATTGGGAGCGCGCCTGGATCTGGCTGAGACTCAGGCCTTGACCCAGGCGTAGGCGCGGGCGCGACCGATGAGACAGCGCTCAGGCGAGCACGAACCATGCGAAAGGAGTGAAGCGATGAAAAGACGAACACCCTGCATATTGACCATTGGAATGGCCACCGTCCTGCTCTTGGCGACGGCCTTAGCCGTCCACAGCCTGGAGGCGCGAGCGGCCAGGCCCGGGCAGACCGTATTGGACCCTGCCAACGACGTCTCACTGGCACACATTGACGTCACCTCTATGAGCACCACGCTGACCGAAGAGACGTTGCAGTCCGTTCTCCGCTTGAGAGATGTCCCGTACCATTTGACGTTCAACAGGGTTGGGATACCCGAGAACTACCTGGAGTACGAGTGGGGCGTGTACGTGGACGTAGACAACAATCCGGACACCGGGAGTACATCGAGCCGGAGAAAAGGGGCAGAGTACTCGATCTCTGCCATGTACTTCGTCTTCGAGCCAGATTCCCCCGCCACCTGGCCCATAGAGTATATGGTAGATGCAACCGTCTGGGAATACGAGGGAGACGGCACGTGGGGCTACCTGTCTAGCGCCACCGTCTACGTGGACGCCGACAGGGATACCATCACGCTGCTGGGAGACATCCCAGGGATCACGTCGGGATCGCGCGTGTTCTTCTTCACCTACGACTACAACCCCAGTGGCAGCGGCCAATGGGACGAAATGACGGAGGATATCATCCTCCAGCCCAAGGCAGAAGTCACCGACTACCCACCCATCGGTGATTGCAACACGTCGGCGACCATCGAGTGGGAGGTCTCGGATGGGACGAGCGTCAATTCCACCTACGTGGTCTGGGACATCGTCTCCCATAGAACCGACAACGACTACACCTATTCCACCGAGGCGCAGTCAGGTTCTGTGGGCTCGTATGCTGACGCGATCACCCTGCCCAGTTCGGGGCCGGTCTACTTCAAGATCTACGCCGACGTGGGTGGGCAACCTGTATGGTCATCCGAACATACGATCGTAGTTGACAATTACGAGCCGAACGACGTGTGGCCGGATGCCCACGAGGTCACCCCAGGCACCTACGAGAGCTACGTCGGCCACGAGCGCGACCTCGATTGGTACAAGCTCGAACTCACCAGCCCCCGCCTCGTCACCGTCACTCTGACCAGCCTCCCCGCCGACTACGACCTCATCCTCTTCACCAACCTCTACTCCCCCACCCAGGAGACCGACACCCTCGGCGACCTCCAGGACTCCACCGAGGTCGACGCCAGCGGCCAGATGAGCGCCGTTGGCCAGATGAGTGCTGTGGGCCAGATGAGCGCCGTCGGCCAAATGTGTGCCGTCGGCCAGATGAGTGCTGTGGGCCAGATGAGTGCCGTCGGCCAGATGAGCGCCGTCTCCGCCCGACCCGGCACCCAGGATGAACTCGCCATCACCAAGGTCCGCTCCATCACCGGCACCCTCTACGCCCTCGTCCTCTCCCACAACGGGGCCTTCGAGCTCGATCCCTATGACCTCACCATCCAGACCGGTCCCCTCCCCGGCGCTCCCACCTGCAGCACCTCCTTCACCTACACCGCCGGCTCCCCCACCTCCATCTACACCGGCACCTACGCCAGCGACTCACCCGAGACCCTCATCCTGGTCAACAAGCAGCGCATGGATCAGGCCTACGGCACCGCCGCCACCGCCAACCTCATCCCCACTCTCCGCTCCCTCGCCGACGACGCCGACGTCGAGGGCGTCGTCATACCCATCGAGAACACCTCCACCGTGGCCGACGCCTACGGTGCCTGGGACTCCGGCAACGCCGGCGACCCTCTCTACGCCAATCTCGTCGCCGATGCCATCAAGCAAGACGTCGTCCTCCCCTTCTTCGACAGCCACTCCGCCTCCCTCAAGTACATCGTCATCGTCGGTGACGATCTCATGATTCCTTTCTACCGCGTCCCCGACGACGCCTTCATCGCCAACGAGTCCGTCTACGCCACCCGCTCCGCCGTCAACTCCAACAACCCCACCCACGCCGCCCTCGACCTGGGCTTCGTCCCCACCGACGACTTCTACGCCGACTTCTCCCCCCTCCACTGGCGCGCCCGCCTGCTCTTCGTCCCCGACGTCGCCTCCGGTCGCCTCGTCGAGTCTCCCGCCGAGATCCAGACCATGGTCCAGGCCTTCCTCCGCAACGACTCCGCCACCGCCACCTCCGCCTTCGTCAGCGGTTACGACTTCCTCACCGACAGCGCCGACGCCATCCGCGACACCTTCATCTTCGCCGGCCTCTCCCCCACCACCCTCATCAACGACTCCTGGACCGCCTCACAGCTTCAGACCGCCTGGCTCTCCTCTCCCAGCGACATCGCCTCCGTCAACGCCCACTTCGACCACTGGCAGGCCATCCCGGCCGCCGGTTCCTCCACCCTCGACACCGGCGACCTCGCCGCCGCCGGCCCTATGAGCGGCACGCTCAACTTCTCCATGGGCTGCCACTCCGGCCTCAGCGTCCACGACACCCACGCCTCTGGCGGCCACCCTCTCGACTTCCCCCAGGCTCTGGCTCAGAAAGGCGCCTGGTGGCTCGGCAACTCCGGCTACGGCTACGGCATGGATGACTCGGTCGCCCTCACCGAGCGCATCATGCATCTCTTCGCCCAGAAGCTCACCGATGCCCCCGGCACGCCTGTCGGCGAAGCCCTCCGCTGGGCCAAGAACCGCTACCTCGGCAGCGCCCCCAGCGGCGGCTTCGGCACCTACGACGAGAAGGCCATGATCGAGGCCACGCTCTACGGCCTGCCTATGTATCGCCTCTCCGTCTCCGGCGGCCCCACCGCCCCATCCCCACCGCCCCTCGGCGCTACCCACGCGGCCACCGAGTCCATCACCCTCTCACCCGCTTTCCAGTTGGAGACCGGCTCCGCCGCCGGCGACTACTACTCCGTCGACGGCCAGGTCCAGGCCAACCCGGGCCGCCCCGTCCAGCCCCTCACCGGCCAGGACCTGCTCACGAAGACCGGCCAGACGCCCCACGGCGTGGTGCTCGTCGGCGCTACCTGCGCCACCGACGAGTCCTTCGACCCCCTGATCTCCATCCCCGTCACCGACACCACCGGCAGCGAGCCCTCCTTCCAGGCCGAATCCTGGTTCCCCGCCAACCCCTGGGCCGTCAACCGCCTCGGCGACCAGCCACGCCTGACGGTGGTGCCCGCCCAGTTCCAGGGCGACCAGGATGGCGGCACGCTGCGCCGCTTCACCCAGCTCTCGTTCCAGGTCTACTACACCGGCACCGCCAGCGGTGACTTCGCGCCACCCGTCGTCTGGCTGGTGGAAAGTGCAGCACTCGAGAGCGCAGCTGATTTCTGGGTCACTGCCGAGGATCCCTCCGGCATCCAGCGGGTGCTCATGGTCTACACGGAGGATGGCAGCCACTGGCACGGGCGGGACCTGGCGTACAGCCCCTCTCAGGGCCGCTGGGAGACGAGCTTCACAGGGCTGGCCGACGACTTCGTCTACTTCGTCCAGGTGGTGGACGGGGCAGGCAACGTGACGGTCACGTCCAACAAGGGCCTGTTCTTCGAGCCCACCCGCCACGAACTCTACATGCCACTGATCACACGAAACCATTCGTGACCTGCCCCAATCAGGGGGCAAGCTACTGCAAACCAAAGAAGCCCGTCTCCTTGCGAGACGGGCTTCCCATTGGAACGAATACCTGCCAGCGATCTACACCCTGCGGGCAACTACAAGGGCACAAATGCAGGGCAACCACAAGCGTTGCCCCTACTGCTCCTCAATCTCGTAACTATACGACCCCATCTCCGTCGTCACAGGAGCCAGGCCCGAGATGGTGATCATCGCCCGATCTGTCCGCCGGTCCAGCGGAAGGACCCACTCGCCGCTCTGATCCTCGTCCAACTCCAACCGCTGCACACTCGTCTCGGGGCCAAGGAGAATCAACTGCACCAGCCAGCGTTGCGGCAACACGTTCGCGTGCCGGATGAAACCAGCCGGCTCCCAACCGTCCTCGTCGTCCTCGAAATCGCTGAAGTAGCCGATCTCAGGAATGGCGACATCGTCCAGGACAAAACCAGGGCGGTTGACCGCGTCGTCGGTGATGTACTCGAAACGGACGAGTATCTCCTGGCCGGCATACGGAGAGAGATCCACCTGTTCCTGGATCCACTCCGGCGAACCCCCACCACCGATCGCGCCCGTATAGCCCCAGCCAAATGAGTTGCCGTTCGGATTAGTGGGCGTGCCTGACGGGGTCTCGAGTATCTCCCAGGTTGCTCCGCCATCGGAGCTGACCTGCACATAAGCGTAGTCCCAATCCTCCTCAATATCGTACCAGATCCAGAACTCCAGCGTGGCATCATTAACGCCAGATAGGTCAAAGGCACGCGTGAGCATCATGTCCGAATCATCGCCCCGATTCGACCACCAGACGTATCGTCCGCTGTACGCGCTGGCATCCACCAAGCCAATCTGCGTAGAGCCTGTGAAGCGGAACTCCAGGGGGCTTCGGCCGCGCAGCTCGATGTAGTCGGTTCCGTGCTGGTGAACGGTCTCGCTTGCGGAGATGGGATAGTCCGATTCGCGGTAGGTGACCTCGACGTTGAAGGACGGTGGGTCAATCTCCTCGTAGCCATAGCGTCCATCGGCCAGGTCGGGCTCATCCAGCAGATTGGCGACGATCCAGTCAGCGAACAGGTCCACGTACGACATGCCGGCTCCCAGTTCCTCCAGCACAGCATCCACGCTGGCGAACGAGTTCTCGGGATGGGCGACCAATGCCTGGGTGGCCTCAGGGCCGAACCGGTCGAGGAAATAGGAGGTGAACAGATAGCCGGCGCCGTAGTTGGCCCCGGCCGCGCCAGGTCCCTCGGGCCACGAATTGAGCTGTGTGTCCGGCGACATGGAGAATATCCAATCCGCTCCTCCGGGATCGAAATCATTGAGATAGGAAGCCAGCTCAGAGAAGCCCTCGTTCAACCACGTCTCCTCGTTGCGGTCGTTGTACCAGTGGATCATATGCTGGAACTCGTGAGCCAGCACCCCGTTGTAGAAGTCATCGTTGATGTCCACGTTCTCGATGTTGATGTAGAACATCTCCATCTCGTTGGAGTCGTCACGTACCAGGGAAACGAATTCATCGGCGCTGGAGTAGTAGCCAGCGACGGAGTCGCCCAGGTTGCGCGCGTGGAGAATACTGACGTGCGGGTCGTTGTCCACCCCAGGGCTCCACTCGGAACCGAAGAAAGCGCGGTCGGTGGGATACGTGTGGTCCTCGAACAGGTCGGCCGCAGATTCGAGATCATCCCGGTCAAAACGTGCCCCATCCTCGACCCACATATACACGTGCTCCGTCTGGTATTCGAGGACGGCATCAATCTCGAACTGCTCGTCCGTATCCACGTTCGAGACGTTGAAGATGCGGCGAGTGCCCACCTCGTAGTCGGGGGACCCGCCGGCATTCACGAAGCGCGGCGTGTCAGGAGACAGACCACGCAGGCGAACCGCCAGGTCGTGCAAATCACGTACGGGCACTTCCGTCGTTGCCAGCAGTTCCTCCGTCTCCGCCCCGACATCCCCCACCGGCTCACGGGTGACAACGGGTGTCGGTCTGGGGGTGGGGGTTTCCAGCACCGGCGTGGGGTCAAGTTCATACACTAGCGTGGGCTCGAGGATCTCTCCCCAATCCCAATCGTTCCAATCCAAGCTACCACAGCAACAACAGCTTGCCGCCATCAACAAGGCGGCCGCAGCAACCAGTATAGCCAATGTCCGATTCACAATGTTCCTCCAAGTAGTCAGCAGCCACCAAACGCCCACAGCGACCGGCAATCGACCAAGACTACTGGCCGACCGCTGCGCCCGCCATGTTCCGCGCCAGTGACTGCGCCAATTCCTCTACAGCCCGTGCCAGCGGCGAAGTGGGCCTGTGAAGCACCGCCGGCTCCCCCTGTGCCAGGCCTCGCGCCTGGTCCGTGTCAAAAGGAACGCTGCCCAGCAGCGGACGTCTAAGGGTACGCTCAACTGCCTCTGTTGATAGATGAGCCCCTGGTGAGACCTGATTGAGGATGATCCAGGTCCTATCCAACCACGGCCTGAGCACGCGCAGTGTGCCGACAGCCGCCTGGATGGAAGCGGCTTCGGCGGTGACTACCAGGCCCACAGCGCTCGCCGCCTCCAGAGCCGCCATCGCCCCCTCACTCAACACAGGCGGCGCATCCACCACGGTCGCAGCAAAGCGCTGCTCCAAGTCGCGCAGCATCGTCTGCACAACCGGCCGCGCCAACCCGGGCCCCACGACAGGGAAAAGCGGTGACGCCAGCACATGCAACCCAGAATCATGCCGCAACAGGCGCGCTCCAATGGCGGCAGTGTCGGGAATACCGGCGCGGACAAAGTCGGACCAGTTGGGCTCGGGCCGGAGGCCCAACTGCAGCGCCACGTGTCCCGATGAAGGGCACAGGTCCACCAGACAGGCCGCCCCATCCCCGGCTTGAGCGAGCGAGGCCGCCAGATTGACCGCCAGTGTGGTGGTGCCAACCCCGCCGCGCATACTCAGCAGCACAATCGTCCCGGCAACCGCTGGCGATCTCTCCGCATCCTGCCTCGCCAGCATCTGGGTGACTCGCTCCAGCAATTCCTCCATCGTCACCGGCTTGACGATGTAGTCGTCGGCACCAGCGTCCAGAGCGGCCTGACGGTCCACAAGCTGTCCACGCGCCGTAAGGACGATGATCGGGACAGACGCCGTCGCCGGCTCCGCGCGCAGTCGGCGACAGACCTCGTGGCCACTGATACCCGGCATCATCACGTCAACAATCGCCAGGTCAGGCGGCTCGGCCAAGGCCTTGTTCAGCGCATCCACGCCGTCGGTGCTGACCATGGTCTGGTAGCCTCCGCGCTGTTCCAGAATCTGGCGAATTGTCTCCACAAGATCCGCGTTATCGTCTACCACTAGAACCTTTGTCATGGCCCAGCTATGCCCCTTCCTCTACCCAGAATGCGCCGATGTGATCCTTGTTGACCAGTATAATCGCGCCGGCGAACTCGAGATCCATGCGCACGGAGGATGCCATCTGGCCATCAAGGATGGGTAGGAAACCAGACGTACCAGTAGTCAGGACCGTGCGCAGATCCACCCTGCCCGATAGGCGCAAATGGCCCTTGATCTCGAAGAAAGGTATCGTGATGAAGATTGGGCGCAAGTAGGCGCCGAAATAGCTGCCATAGCTGTGTTCCCGCGACAGGCCGTCCTCCTGCCGGGCGACGACAACAGCGGTGATGTTCTGCTTGCGGAGGATTGAACTGGGATAGCTGACTGCGATATCCGCGGGCCGTTCGATGTTGGAAACGTAGACGTCCTCCAGCGACAAGAAGTCGGTGGTGTGATCGTTGAGCTGGTCGGCCAGTTTCTTGTGGCGCACATCCAGGCGACCGGACATGCGATAGCTATGGACAAAGAACTCCGCCACCAACCAGGCACCACTCAGTCGTTCTCCCATCGTCGAGTTCCTTCCATTCCACAACCTGCACGCACGTGCCGACCGGGGCCCGCTCCCCGCGGCTCACGCGCCGATCGGAAAGCCCCGAACAGCACGTGCTAGATACCAATATGGCCCCCTCCTTCGGCGGCCATACTCAGAACTCAGTATATTGATCCCTGCACACTCCGATCATCCACTCCGTCCGCGCAGGAAACCCCCGACAAAGCGGATTGCCCCAACCCATGGGGCATCCATGGAGCAGGGTACGCATTGACCGCCCCGCACCCCCGGCAAACCCCCTAAGTACGCACGGCCTGCACGTATTTTACCACAGGTGTGTGCCAAAACGCAATAGGACATTCGAGCCATTCCAAGCGGCTCACTTCTCAGATTCTTGCACGATCCTGACGCCGCGACTGGCACCGAGTCGGTTGGCACCCGCCGCAATCATAGCCTGTGCGTCCGCGTAGGTGCGAATGCCACCGGCTGCCTTGACGCCTACCGCGGGGCCGACCACGCGCCGCATCAGGGCGACGTCCTCCACAGTGGCCCCGCCCGGCCCGAATCCGGTGGACGTCTTCACGAAGTCCGCCCCGGCCGCCATAGCGAGCTGGCAGGCCGTCTCTTTCTCCTCGTCGGTCAGCAAAGCCGTCTCCAGGATCACTTTGAGTATAGCGTTCCCGGCGTGGCAAGCCTGCGCGACGGAGGCGATGTCTTGCTTCACCAGTTCGTAGTCCTTGGACTTGAGCGCGCCGACGTTGATCACCATGTCCAGCTCGGTCGCCCCCTCGCGCATTACCTGCTGCGCCTCGAAAACCTTGACCTCGGTCAACGTGGCTCCCAGTGGGAAACCCACAACGCTACACACGGCAACACCGCTGCCATCCAGAATCTGGGCACACAGCCCGACGTGGGTTGGGTTGACACACACGGAAGCGAAGCGGTATGTGCGGGCTTCGTTGCATAACTGCACAACCTGCTCGCTGCTTGCATCGGGCTTGAGCAGCGTGTGATCGATCAGGCTCGCCACGTTGCCCTTTGTCTCAGTCCCCTGCTGTTCCATAGCTCGTCTAGTCCTCCTGATCTGCGGGCTCCGAAAAGGCGTGATGTGCCACCAAGCCCCACTTCTCCGGTGGCCAGTAACACAGCCAGGCCTTTCCAACGACGTTCTCCTCAGGTAGCACTCCCCAGCTATGCGAATCGCTCGAATTGCTGCGATTGTCCCCCAGGACGAAATGCTCCCCTTCTGCTAAGGTCCACGAGCCCGAGTAGAACCCGGGATTGGCGATATAGGGCTCTTCAAGCAAGGCCCCGGCCACCCAGATTGCCCCATGCCGGATTTCGATCTCCTCTCCCGGCAGCCCCACTACGCGCTTGATGTAGTCCTCAGTGAGATTGTTCGGTGGATGAAAGACGATGATGTCCCCACGCTCCGGCGGATGGATCCAGTAGACCAGCTTGCTGATCACCAGATACTGTCCATCATGCAGCGCTGGCTCCATACTGGAGCCACGCACTTCAAAGCGTCCGGTGGCCGCGTTGATCACCAGGAATATGATCAGGGTTAATAGAATGGTCTCCAGGGCCTCACGCAACAGCGACCGGCCGCCAAAAGCGCGTGCCAGAGAGACCCGCTCGTCGTCTGCGGGATAGTCGTGCTCCGCGTTAGCCGAAGCGGCATGCTCAGTCTGCACATCTCCAATTCGGGATTTCTCCAATACTCCGTCTCCACTCCAGGATATGTTGCGCAACAGGCACAGACCGTTCATGTGAACAGCCCGCCTGTCGCCGCGCCATCATCCTTACAAAGGCGCCATTCTGATGGCGCATTGTACTCCATCCTGCGTAGCCACGCAAGTCCAGTCAGATCCTCACACAACCCACCACGCGCGCGCCATCATGCCGCCCTGCCCGCAGCGCCCAACAGATGGATCTTCTGCCGCACCACCTCCTGCGCACTGGCCTGGGCTGCGGCCAGTGCCGCGTTCAGTTGACAGCTCTCCACAGGCACGTCCAACCCCTCCTTCAACACCTCAATGAAGGCCAGCCGCACTTCGGTCCAGATGTTGACCTTGGATATGCCTTCGGCGATGGCCCGCTGAACATCCTTATCGGACGTGCCCGAACCGCCGTGCAGCACCAAAGGCACCGTTACCACCTGGCTCAGCGCCCGCAGGCGCTCGAAGTCCAGATGGGGCTCGCCCCGATACAGGCCGTGGACTGTGCCAATGGCCACAGCCAGCGCATCCACACCCGTCTCGCCGATGAAATGCTCCGCTTCCTCGACGGATGTCAGACGGCTGGCAGCCTCCGCCTTGCTTAGCATCTCGTCTCCAAAGCCCACGTGTCCCAACTCGGCCTCCACAGGGACGCCGCGCGCGTGGGCCTCATCCACTGCCTGGCGGGTGAGCGCGACGTTTTCCGCCAGAGGGAGCATGGAGGCATCGATCATCACCGATGAGAAGCCCAGTTCTACAGCCGCCCGAATCTGCTCCATCTCGCCAGCGTGATCAAGATGCAGACACACCGGCACGCCGGCCCGTTCCGCTTCGGCTTTGATCAAGGCCACCATTCCCGGCCACTGCGGCAGGGGAGTATGGCTGGGATAGACCATGACAATCACAGGGGCCTTCTCGGCGGCCGCGCCCTGCAGCACGGCGACCACCGTCTCCATGTTGATCACGTCGAACGCCGGAACCGCCCACGGACGCGCCCGATCGCTGCGACAATCCGCCAGGATCTCGTTCAGTGTTACAAAAGCCAAGAGTGTCCTCCTTCGTGCCGTGCCACCACCAACTACCCATAGTCATGTTATCGCCAGCCGCAATCGCCCTCACGCGTGCCTGTCCCTCAACTCACGCTTCCAGGCCGCGAGTAGCTCCGCAATCCCCAAGAAGATAAAGTCACAGCAATACGCCTCGGCCTCAGCCCGGCTGCTGGTGGACCCGGACAGCATGCAGATTGTGATGAGGCCTGCCCGTTGGGCGCCCAGGATATCGGTGTCCAGACGATCGCCAATGGTGGCCGTTGTCTCCGGCCTGGCCCCCATTTGATCCATAGCCAGTTGGAACATCGTCGGCTCCGGCTTACCGACGACCAGTGGCTCGGTATCGGTAGCCGCCCGCAGCGCAGCAATGAGCGAGCCAGTACCGGGCAACAGGCCCTCATTCGTAGGCTGGGTGGGATCCAGGTTGGTGGCGACAAAGCGGGCCCCGCCTCGAACGAGCAACGCGGCGCGCTTGAGCTTGTCATACGTTACGTCCCAGTCCATGCTGGCTACCACCAACTCCACGTTCTCGTCCGCCAGCACGAATCCCTCCTCGGTCACGGCCTCACGAAGCGCCGGGGAGCCAAAGACGTGGACGCGGGTCCCCGGTGGATAGTCGCGGGCCAGCGCCCGGGCCGTCGCCTGGCCCGAGTTCAGCACCTCCTGTGGGAGTATCTGCACTCCCATGCGGGCCAGCTTCTGCACACGCTGTTGCGGCGTCTGGGTCGAGTTGTTTGTCGCCAGGACAAATGGGATTGGACGCTCCCGCAGAAACGCGAAGAACGCCTGCAACCCCGGCAACGGCGCGTCGCCTCGATAGAGCACGCCGTCCATGTCAACGATCAAATGCGAAATATCCTTCAACTTAACCATGTATTCGTCTCATATGCGTCTTTATACATACCGCGCGGTCGCTTTGGCACCTTCAGCAACACACGATAGAGATGCTCCACTACTTCAGATGTCGATCTGGGGCTCTCCTAAGGTGGAAAGCCCCAGACAGAAACGCCTTTCAGTCTACAGCCACAGGCTGTTCGGCTTTTCAGGACGCGGTCCGGTTCGCATTGTTCGGGAGCGGCAACGACCTTCTCACGTCATCCTCATCTGCCACCCATTGCATGTTCTACGTCACTGGCCTAGCTTGCTCAAGTGGTTCCAGGGCTCCTGCATCGCCTGCACCAGGCGCTGGTATTCGGCGTAGCGCGCCAGGTAGTGATGAGTGGCCTCAGGATTCGGCTCCTGCCGGCGTTCCAGCTTCACACCCCTGGCCACCGCGTCCGCTAAGTCCTCGTACACTCCCGCCCCGACGCCTGCGCAGAATGCCGCGCCCTTAGCACCCAGTTCGCCACCCTCGGGCACTTCCATGGGCAGCTGGACAGCGTCCGCGAACATCTGGGTCCACACCTGGCTGCGCGACCCGCCGCCGGTGAGACGCGCCACATCCATCTGGGCACCGGCCGCGCGCAGCTTCTCGATGTGATTCAGATGACAATAGACGACGCCCTCGTAGAGGGCGCGCACGACGTGTGCCTTCGTGTGCCAGCCGGCAATGCCGTAGAAGCCAGCCCTGGCCGTCGGCTGCACGTTGGAGCCGTAGAGGAACGGGTGGAAGATGACGTCCGTGCCACCCGGCGGCAGGCTGGCCACCATCTCGCTACAGATGTCGTACACAGAGACACCTCTCTCCTCCGCCTCGGCGCGCTCCTCTCCACAGAACTGGGTGACGAACCACTCCAGGTTCGTCGCCGAGGTGGCACTGGCCTCCGTCGCAAGCCACAAGCCCGGCACGGTGTAGATCGAGGTCATGAAAAGGTCTGGATCGACGACCGGCTCAGCCGTGACGATCTCGTTGATGCTCCACGTGCCCGCGATGATGCAGACTTGTCCGGCCTCGAAGACGCCAGCCCCCAGCGCAGAACCATCAATATCGAAGATTCCGCCCACTACCGGCGTGCCAGCCACGAGCCCCGTCGCCTCCGCTGCCTCCGGCGTGACCTTCCCCACGACGTCGAAGCTTTGAACCAGCGGCGGCATGGCATGTATGAGCTCGGCCAGATCATAAAGCTCCAGCAGTTCCTTCGAGTAGCACTTGTTCCTCACGTCCATGAGGCTGGTCCCGCTCATATCGCTGAAGTCGGTGGTGATCTCCCCCGTCAGGCAGTAATTGATGTAGTCCTTGCACATCAACACCGCACCAATTCGCCCATATACCTCCGGTTCGTTCTGCTTGATCCAAGCCAGAAGCGCGTTAGGCTGTGCGGGCCAGAAAGACTGGACTGTGTAGGGAAACACCTGACCGCGTAGGTCCCGTGCATACCAGTCGTCGATGATCTCCGCGGCCCGCGTATCCATGGACTGGATGCCGGCGCGCGCGGGGTTGCCCTGCCTATCAAGAAGATACAAACCGTTGCCATGACCGGTGTTGCCGATCCCAACGACCTCTTGAGGAGCTATGCCCGAAGCACTGAGCACCTCCCTGATCGCCTCGGCCGTGCCCTTCCACAGCGCGTCCATACCTCGTTCCGTCCAACCCGGATGCGGATATTCCGATTCGACCTTGCGGCTGGCTGTCTGGACCTCGTGCCCCTCCAGATCGAAGATCGCCGCCTTGGACACCGTATTCCCATTGTCCACGCCAAGAAGGTACTCTGCCATCTGTCTCCTCCAGTCTAGGATTGACCCAAACTCTGTGTCCTACTCCAGATTGCACCGTCTTCCAAACAACCGGCGTCAAGCACAGCCTGAGGCAGAGCTAAAAGCTTGCTCAGCTAGCGCCCTACGGCTATGGCCAACGCGTCAGCCGTGACCACAGCGCTATCCCAATCGAAAAGACGTCACATCGTTGGCGAAGACCCAGAATCCAATGGCCGGTGGGAGAATCTGCTCGGTTGAGCAGCTAAGTTAGCTGGAGAAGCGTACCCAGGTGATGGCCTGGTCACGCCGGGGATGGGCAGTAAGGCCATAACGAGGGGAAACGCCTGTCCTTTCATCTCACCGCCGAAATCCCAATAAGAGCGCAACGATCAAACCAGGAGATATGGATTCTCCAGCGTGTCCTTCAACTCGGCCAGGAAGCGCGCCGCCCCCGCCCCATCAACAACGCGGTGGTCCACGCAGATCGTCATACTCATCATGGGGCGCAACTCCACCAAGTGGTGGGCGAGGTCCGCCGACTGATGCCCCCGACCGCGGCGGTCGGCGACGGCGTCTGCCGCCACCGGCGTATCCACGATCTTTCCCAGAGCCAGGATCGCCGACTCAGGAGGATTGATGATGGCGGTGAAAGACTCAACGCCAAACATCCCCAGGTTAGAGATGGTGAATGTACTACCCGTCATCTCAGCCGGTGTCAGGCGCTTGCCGCGGGCGCGACCTGTCAGGTCGGCCAAGGTTGTCACAATCTGCTCCAGATCCTTGTTCTGCGCCTCCCGAATCACCGGCACGACCAGGTAGTCGTCCACGCTCATCGCGACACCCAAGTGAATGTCGTGCCAGAGAATGATTTCCGCGGACGCACGATCAATGTCCGCGGACGCACGATCAATGTCCGCGGACGCACGATCAATGTCCGCGGACGCACGATCAATGTCCGCAGCGTCCAGCGAAGCGTTCAAGTAGGGATGCCGCGGCAAGACCGCTGCCACTGCACGAGCCAAGATGGCGGTAAAGGACAGACGCTGACCTGTCTTGGCCTGCAGAGGTTCCAGCAACCGGTCACGCAGACGCGTCGCCTCGCTCATGTCGACACGCATCGATAGATTGATGTGAGGCGCGGTGAACGCGCTATGGGCCATTCTTTCGGCGATGATCTTGCGTGGGCCGGCGAGGGGCACGACATCCTTCTTGCGAGCGTCAGGCAGCGGCACCTGTAAGGCCGGGGCGACCCTCGGTTGAGCAGCTTGCTGCTGCTCGGCGAAAGCAAACACATCGGCCTTGTGGATGCGCCCTCGCGGCCCGCGCCCCGTCACCCGAGTCAGGTCAATCCCCAGCTCCGCTGCCAGACGACGGGCCACAGGGGTGGCCCGCACGCTACCCGCCACCGATTCAGAGACCTCCTCCGGTCGGGCAGTCGCTTCTGGCTCCCGGGCGACCGTGTCAGCAGCAGCAGCGGGAGCGACGGCAGAGGAGGCTTCTGCCGCATCCGCAGCAGCCAGTTCTTCACCGGGCTCCAGGATGTAGGCGATCACCTCGGTCACCGGGATCTCATCCCCAGGCTGCACCCTGACACCAGACAGGACACCGCTGGCCGGAGACTCGATCTCGATATTCGCCTTGTCGGTGAGGATGATGAATAGGGGTTCCCCCTTCTCTACGTGGTCGCCCCCCTCCTTGAGCCACTCGACAAAGGTGCCCGTGTCCATCACCATATCCACTTTGGGCATAATGACTTCGGTTGCCACGCTTACCTCCCCTCTAGCGCCAGCGCTCGCGCCGCAACCAAGATGTCGTCCACCTGAGGCACCGCCGCTCGCTCGAGCGTCCGGTTGTATGGAATCGGCACGTCCCACCCGGCCAGACGCCGAATAGGGGCATCGAGATAGTCAAAGGCCTCACTATCGGCGATGACGGCTGCTGTCTCACCGCCAACACCACCGGTCACCGGCGATTCGTGAACGATCATCGCCCGGCCCGTCTTGCACACCGACCGGACAATGGTCTCCTTGTCCATAGGTTTGAGGCTGCGCAGATCTACCACCTCAATCTCGATCCCTTCGGCGGCCAGTTGCTCGGCCGCCTCGAGAGCACGGGGAACCATGATCGAGTATGCGATCACGCTCAGATCACGCCCCTCGCGTTTGACCTCGGCCTTGCCCAAAGGAATGGTATACGACTCCTCAGGCACCGCGCCTTTCGTACGATAGAGCAGTTTGTGCTCCATGAACACGACCGGGTTGTTGTCCCGAATGGACGCGACGAGCAGGCCCTTGACGTCGTACGGGGTGGAGGAAGTGACGACCTTGATCCCAGGCACATTCATGAACAGGGACTCCAAACTCTGGCAGTGCTGAGCCGCTGCACCGGTTCCCGAACCAGCCGGCGCGCGTACAACCATTGGAATACTGGCCTTGCCACCAAACATAAAACGAACCTTAGCTGCCTGATTGACCAACTGGTTCATGGAGATGGTGATGAAGTCCATGAACATGATTTCCATGATCGGCCGCATACCCATGAGCGCGGCGCCCGTCGCTGCACCCGCGATGGCTGCCTCCGAGATGGGAGTCTCACGTACCCGCTCCGGTCCGAACTCCTCCAACATGCCCCGCGACACCCCGAAAGCCCCGCCGTAGACTCCAACGTCCTCCCCCATCAAGAAGACCTCTGGGTCACGCCGCATCTCCTGGACCATGGCTTCACGCACGGCCTCCAGATACGTGATCTCGCGTTTCCGGCTCTCACTCATGGTGCATACACCTCGTCTTCCAAGTTCTCTGGAGACGGCTCAGGAAAGGTCAGTGCCTCCTCTGCCGCGCGATCAACAGTGGCCCGGGCCTCCTGATCAATGGCCTCAATCTCTTCGCTCGTCATCACACTGGCATCTGTCAGGACCTTCTCGAACCGCTTGATCGGGCATCGCTCTTTCCAGGTGCTTATCTCTTCCTGGGTGCGGTAGAGATTGCGGTCGCTCTTGGAATGCCCCCGCCAACGGTAGGTTACGTTCTCTACCAGCGAGGGCCCCTTGCCAGAGCGCGCGTGTTCAACGGCGACCTTGACCGTCTGACAGACGGCCAGCACATCGTTGCCGTCCACCGACATACCCGGTATCCGATAGGAGCAGGCGCGCCTCGATATCCGATCGATATTCATCGACCGCTTCACCGACATGGACATTCCATACTGGTTATTCTCGCAGATGAACACGACAGGCAAGTCCCAGATGGAAGCCATATTTAGCGACTCGTGGAACTCGCCCAAGTTGGACGCTCCGTCGCCGAAGAAGCAGAGAAGCACCTGGTCAGACTTGCGCATGTGCAAGGCCAAGCCGATACCGACCGCGGTCGGTATTCCGCTGCCCACCACACCGGTGGCGCCCAGGTTTCCCCCTGGGATATCGGCAATGTGCATAGAGCCCCCACGCCCACGGCAGTAACCAGGCTCTTTGCCCAGGAATTCGGCCATCATCAGCGTGATGTCGGCTCCCTTGGCAATCGTATGGCCGTGACCGCGGTGATGATGGATCACCAGGTCGTTGGGCTTCAGCGCCACAGCGCTGCCCACGGCAGAAGCTTCCTGACCGACGGATAGGTGCATCGTGCCATGCACCAGACCGCGTGTGTACAATTCCTCGGCCTTCTCCTCGAAATATCGGATCTCGCGCATCTTCTGGAGCATCCAGGCCAGCTTCTCCCGGGGCAGCTCTTCCAATAGGCAGGCGCCATCACCCACTTCCAGTGAGAGATTCTCCTCGATATCGACAACTGCCACCGTCGAATCCTCCTTGTCTTCCGTCGATCGAGTCATAATCAAGTCCCTTCTATATCCTCACAAAGGCGCCATTCCGATGGCGCTCCTTTCACCCTCACAAAGGCGACATTCCGATGGCGCTCCTTTCCGCTACCACATCCTATTTCTGACCATAGATGTGCGTATACAGGTGAGCCATCTCCTCGATCTGCTCTGGCGTAAGCCAGATTGGCTCCCCGCGCAACATAGCATGGTGCGTGATCTTGGCGATCTCCTCTACCTCCACAGCGATCTTCGCCGCTTCTGAGGCCGACGAGCCAATCGTGAAGAGACCGTGGTTCTGCATGACAATCGCCAGTGAGTTCCCTATCTTCCTCAAGATTTCCTTGCCTATGCCCTCACCGCCTACGGCGACGTACTCACCCAGCGGCACCTCTCCCCCCAGCATGGCACACGTGGTCAGGCAGGGCCGGATAGGCTCCCCCAGGGCGGCAAAGACGCCCACATACGGCGAGTGGGTGTGGCACATACCGCAAACATCGGATCTTTGACGGTACACGTAGAGGTGCGTATGCGTGTCCGTCGAGGGCGTCAAGTGCCCCTCTACGATATTTCCCTCCAGATCGACCACCACCAGATCTGCTGGGGTCAGGTCCTCATACTTGTAGCCGCTCGGCTTGATGACCACGAGGTCGGTCTCCGGATCACGGCCACTGACGTTGCCACTGGTCATCTTGACCAGGCCATTCTTGGGGAGTTCCAAATTGCAGTACCAAACTTCCTCACGCAGTTCCCCTAACATCACGATAGCGCCTCCACATACAAGATGTCTAGTCCAAGTACCAAGTTGAAGAACCCCGCAGCACACTGCGGGGGCCACTGCGGACACGTTGCATCCGCGCACACGTTCTGTCCAATGGAGAAGTTCCTATGGTGCTTTCACTACCCGCCCGGCCAAGCCGCGTCAACAAGGCGAGCCACCAGTTGGCGCGCAGCGGCGACAGAACCCAACGAGTCGCATCCGGAGTCCTTGTTCGCCCACATCTCCACCGTCATAGGTCCCCAGAAGCCAATCTCTGCCAACGCCCGGAAGGCCTCGTTGAAAGGAACGTCTCCCTGCTCAAAAGGCACCCCGCGTATCACACCGGGCAAGGCGTCCTTGACGTGAACGCCCACCATGTGCCCCGCAGCCATACGAAACTGATCGGCGGGGCTGTAGCCCGCCGCAACCAGGTTTCCCATATCCGGATAGAGGTGGAACCAGGGTGAGTTCAACTCGCGCACGAAGCGCATCCCTTTCTCCACCGAGTCCACAAGCTCGCGATCCACGTTCTCCATCCCCACCATCACGCCAGCCTCACCCGCCCAGCGAACCCCTTGATGCAAGCCCTCAAGGAAGCGAGCCGCAGTTCCCGCGTCAGATGGCTCATAGAAGACGTCGTACCCCATGACCTGAACAATGCGAAGCCCGATATCCGCCGCAAACTCGATCGCTCGGCGGAAGATGTCCAATCCTTGCGCCCGAATCTGCGGTGACGCACTGCCCAAAGGATACTTGCGATGTCCGCTGAGACACATCGTCAGGATCGGCACCCCTGTACTGGCGATCGCCTGACGCAACGCCGCTCGTTCCGATGCCGGCCAGTCTAGCCGCGCCAGACGGCCATCGCTTTCATCAACGGAAATCTCGACGAAATCATATCCGGCCTGAGCTGCCAGCTCCAGGCGTTCTTCCCAAGACGCGTCTGCTGGCAGTGCTTTCTCGTAGATACCAACAGGCACCGAGAATTCTGAACGCATATGTTTGAATGTCTCCCATACACGGTTTCAGACAGCTCAGGACGCCAGGTCTCCGTCACGCAGCGAGAAGGCTCGCTGCGCTACCTTTGACAGCCTGATGGGGCCGCTGCGCTACCCTTGGTGCCGGGCACGGGCCAGCACACACTACGCGGCCTCCACATCCTGTCGCCCGACTGCCGCGGTTCCACCGCGAAAGTCCACCTCGAACAGGTCCAGGATCCCCTGTGCAGCCGCCTCATCGGTGACCAGGGCATCCATATAGCCGCCACGTAGCGCACCGTAGAGCGGAAGCGCCTTGGCCGACGTGGCTGCCACGCCGATGAAGAACGGGATACGCTGAAACTCTGGCAGGGTCAGCCCGACCACGCGATCCGCGTACTCCTCAGCACAGGAAAGGCCCGCACCATTGAAGACACAGGCCCCGATTTCGCCCACACCTCCATAGACTTCGGCGATGCGATTCATATCCTCCGGCGATAGAGCCGTGATCTGCACATAGCGGGAAGCCTCAGCGTCCACGGTGCCCACGCCCATAAGGGCCACGTTGGCCCGGCGGGCGATATCCAGGATGTCCTTGACGGGTCCCATGGATAGGAGCATATCCCGCTGTTCCGGCGTCTCGACGACGCACGGGGCGTGAAGCTGATAGGCCTTCCCTCCCAGCCGTTCGGCGACCTGAGAGGCCAGATAGTTAACGTCGACGTACGTCGACCCCTGTACGCCTCCTGACGTGGGAACCACGGAGACATCGTAGGTGCGCTTCGGCTCCAGCGCGTGGGCCACGGCGTGGACACCCGTGCCCCCGCCCACAGCCAGCACGTCGCCGTCTCGCAGGTGTCTCAGCAAACAATCCGCCCCAGCTCGACCCAGGGTCTGGATCATCCCGCCCACATCCTCCGCTATGCGTGGGATGACCATAGCTTCCTTGATGCCAAAGATCGCCTTCAGACGAGATTCCATGTCAAAAAGGTGCTGAAAAGGCACGTGGATGGTTACCTCAACCATCCCCTCTCTACGAGCCTGCTGCAACAAGCGATTGACTTTGGTTGTGGATAAGCCAAGTCGACGCCCTACTTCGGCCTGCGTGAGTTCCTCCATGTAGTAAAGGTTCAGGACCTCGCTAATCAGGCGCATATCATGGTTGTTGATGTTTACGTGTTCCGGCATGACCGTTTCCTCTGACCCTCCCCCGAGTTGTGGACATGGAATTAAGCAAAGCTCAGCACTCCTTGATGGAAGTGCTTACGGGCCTCCGTATAGTGGTATTATACACGATCTTGGCTTGTTGTCGTGTCCACTTCCCCCGGGAACCCCCACCCTTCTGCTATATGCAAGGAGGAGCAGAACGACTCCTTCGCCTACCCAGATGGGCCAAGAGACCCCGCACAATGCACGCGTATTGGTCAACTCCGGAACACGTATGTAGCGGGTATCGGCGAAGCGCCGGGGAAACACCCGCGATATTCTTGCTCAGCTCAGTGCCTGCTCCCGCTTCTCCAGAAGCGCGTCGATCTCGGCGATATCCTCGTCGGACAGCACCCAGTCCCCGGCAGGGGCCGTTCCCTCGATTTGAGCGGGGCGGCGTGAACCGACGATCGCCGCTGTGACCTCCGGGCGTCGCAACACCCAGGCGATGGCTAGCTGCGGCAGGGTCCTCCCGTTGCGTTGCGCAATGGGACGCAATCCCTCGACAAGCTCCAGGGTGGCGCTCAGAGCGGGCTCCTGGAAATGCGGGCTGCGGTCCTTGCGCCAATCATCATCGGGCAAGCTCGCCACCCGTTCCTTGGTGTATTTTCCGGTCAACAGCCCCGTCTGCATCGGGCTGTAAGCAACCACGCCTATATCGTTCTTGGCACAGAAGGGCAACAATCCCTGCTCTGCCCCGCGTTCAAGCATACTGTAGGGAGGCTGTAGAGAAGCAACAGGATGAATGGGCTGAATCCGCTCGATCTGTTCCAAGCTGAAATTGGAGACTCCGGCGTAGCGCACTTTGCCCTCCTGAATCAAGTCCGCAATGGTACTCCACGCCTCCTCAACGTGCTCATCATCGTGGGGCCAGTGAATCTGATAGAGATCTATGACATTCACATTGAGACGTCTCAGACTGGCCTCACACTCAGCGCGGACGCTTTCCGCCGTGAGACACCCGCATACCTCCAGGCTACCTTCATCCCACACCAGCCCACACTTGGTGGCGACAATGATCTCGTCCCGTCTCCCCGCGATGGCACGCCCAACCACATCCTCGGCACGCCCTAATCCGTATGCGGCGGCGGTGTCGATCCAGTTGATACCCAGATCCAGCCCTCGCTGAATGGAGGCGATGGATTCGGCGTCATCCTGTGGCCCCCAGCCCCACTCCCACGCTCTGCCACCGATAGCCCACGTACCCAGCCCCATCGTCGTCAAATGCAAGTCCGTGTATCCAAGTTTTCGTTTCCTCACCGTTCTACTCCCTTCATGCGTCCATCTTGCTATTTAGGGTAGCGCAGCGACTCCATCTTGTTGCCTTGCATCACCCATGTTCATATGACGCCACGTCCAAGGCGCGCGTTATGGAGATCCATCGTCAGGGCAGACCGTACCGGTTGCTGCCATCATAATGCGCTCCCTGGTTGCCTCGTCGCGACTGAACTCCCCGGTGATGCGGCCCTCGTGCATAACCAGTATCCGATCGCTCATGCCCAACACTTCCGGCAACTCGGAGGAGATCATCAACACCCCCACCCCTTGCTCAGCCAAGCGGGCCATAATGGCGTGCACCTCGGCTTTAGCTCCTACGTCAATACCCCGCGTGGGCTCATCCAGAATCAGGACCTTGGGATTACTGGCCAACCACTTAGCCACCACCACCTTCTGCTGATTGCCACCACTCAAGTTGTTGACCTTCTGCTCCCGGCTAGGCGTACGAATATCCAGATCTTGGATGAACTCATCGGCCATCCGTCGTTCCTCGGCCGAGCGCACTATAGCGGCCTGGCTCAACCTGCGCAGCACCGCCAGGGTCACGTTTTCCCGGACCGTCATAGGCAGGACCAGACCGTGAAGCTTGCGATCCTCCGGCACATACGCCAGCCCCGCTGCAGTCGCGTCTGCCGGCGTGCGCACGTTCACTGGCTGACCATTGAGCGACACCTCACCGCTAGGGGATGGCCCGGCCCCGAACAAGGTTCGCGCCAGGTCCGTTCTCCCAGCACCCAACAGACCGAAAAGCCCCAGAATCTCTCCCTTGTGCAATTTGAACGAAATATCCTTCAGAAGGTCGGGAGTAGAAAGATCCCGCACCTCCAACAGCGGTGTGCCAATCTCGGCCTCCTTGGTGACGAACAGCTCGCTCAGGTCACGGCCCACCATCATCCGGACCACAGCAGCACGGTCGACCTCCTCAATAGGCTCGGTGCCGACCGTCTTCCCATCGCGAAAGACCGTGACCCGATCGGCTATATCGAAAATCTCATCCAGGCGGTGGGTGATGAAGATGATGCCCACGCCTTTGTCCCGCAACCCGCAGGTCACCTCAAACAGCGTCTCGGTCTCCCATGTGGTGAGCGCGGAAGTCGGCTCGTCCATGATGAGCAACTTACATTGATAAGAGATCGCCTTGGCAACCTCCACCATCTGCTGCTGCGCGACGCTCAGACGTGCCACAGGGGCTCGCGGGTCCAGATCCGCCCCCAGTAATTCCAGAAACTCCTCAGCCTGGCGATAGAGCCGATCGAATTGCACAAAGCCCCGCCGGGTAGGATATCGCCCCAGGTATATGTTCTCAGCCACAGAGAGATTGAGCGCCAGATTGAACTCCTGATAGATGATGCTGATACCTAGATCGTCCCGGGCATAGACGGGATCCCGCGGAACGACCTCTTGTCCGTCCATCAAGATGGTACCACCATCAGGTTCGTAGACCCCCGAGAGGATCTTCATCAAGGTGCTCTTGCCCGCCCCGTTCTCGCCTACCAGCGCCAACACCTCGCCACGCTTTACGTCGAGATGGGCCTTGTCCAGAGCCTGGACGCCCGGGAAACGCTTGGAGACGTCACGCACTTCAAGCAAGGGTTGGTTCATCGTTGTCCTCCGGAGCACCGGGGGAAAGGGCCAGAGGGCCCTCTCCCCCAGCCATTCTAGTATGCACTACTCGGTCGCAAGACAGTCACGTTCTCTTCGCACGCCGACATCCTTCCACAGGCGCCATTCCGATGGCGCGCCGACGTCCCTCCAAAGGCGCCATTCCGATGGCGCGCCGACGTCCTTCCAAAGGCGCCATTCCGATGGCGCGCCGACGTCCTTCCAAAGGCGCCATTCCGATGGCGCGCTAGCCAACACCAGCTTCTCACGCTAGCCTTACTCCGATGTCTCCTGCTTGCCACCCTTGTAGGTATCGATGTTGTCCACAGTCACCACGGTGATGCCGGTATCCACGCTCTCGGCACTTCCCCCCGTGTTCAGGTCGTACAGCGACTCGATCACCATGAT
>Ga0180432_10001413_pt1 | contig 38026 bp, 37 predicted proteins | sample SS_ome_10_FD_132414 | JGI IMG/M metagenome (GOLD analysis project Ga0180432, IMG submission 132414) | Hypersaline lake sediment archaeal communities from the Salton Sea, California, USA - SS_1_MS_2 metaG | ecosystem: Environmental > Aquatic > Non-marine Saline and Alkaline > Hypersaline >... | reverse complement strand
ATCGCGGGGGAAAACCTGCCGATAAACGGTCTCAAGATGCTCAGCGTAGGGGTTTTGACAGCAATCATCGTCATATTGCTTTCAGTGGTATAGTAGAGGCATCTTGTTTTGTATTGCAGGTGTATGCTCTGGTGCCGCAGCCCATTGAATGGACCTATCACGTTGAGTAGTTCTCACCCAGCGATCGAGCATCGCCCACCGAAGCGGAGGTGGACACAAGAACCAGTAATCAAGTGCGGGGGGTGGGATTCGAACCCACGGAGGCCTTCGCCACTGGATCTTAAGTCCAGCCCTTTTGACCAACTCAGGTACCCCCGCGTCGTTTCTTGCTTGCCGGTTCCGCTGAAAACTGTTAACTGAGGGTGAGATCTTTATCAGACGGCGCCCAAAGGTGCTCCGATTGCTCCAATCGAATGAGGCGCTGCTGAACATATTACTGGTATTGATAGCGGCCGTCCTCTTCATCCTGATATACAGCACGGCATCGCGAAGGGCGAGCCGCTAAAACCCGAGGATGGCGAGATGGTCGAGCTCACGCGCTACGGGTCATACCTTGTGGGGAATATGCCGGGGGGCTGCGTCCAGTGTACCCGGGGGGAGAAGCTCGTCCTCTTCGTGACCGGGCTCTGCTCCAGGGCCTGCTACTACTGTCCGCTGTCACCTGAGCGCAGGGGCAGGGATGCCACCTTCGCCAACGAGAGGCCTGTGAACGCGGATAGCGATATCATCGAGGAGGCCAGGTTGATGGATGCCCGGGGCACGGGCATGACCGGCGGCGATCCGCTCCATGTCCCGCAGAGGTCTATAGAGTATCTCTCCCTGCTCAAATCCGAGTTCGGGGATGACCACCATGTCCACCTCTACACCGCCATGGACAGGATAGAGACGGCGATACTTGAGGAGCTATACTCCGGCGGGCTGGACGAGCTGAGGTTCCACGCGAGCAGATCACATCAAGCCGTTATCCGACGTGCGGGGGAGATAGGTCTGAATGTAGGGGTGGAGATACCTTCCCTGCCGGATCGACTGGAGGAGATGAAGGCGATCGCCCTGATGGCCGACAGGTGCGGCTGCGGATTCATGAACATCAATGAGCTGGAGATGTGCGCCACCACGGCCGACGCTTTCAGGGAACGGGGGCTGAGGCTGGTGGACGATGAATCGATGGCCGTCGAGGGAAGCCTGGAGGTCGCCGTGAAAGTCGCCGAGTTCTGCGAGAACGAAACCTCACTGAACGTACACGTCTGCCCCTCCAGCCTGAAGGATCGCTTCCAGCTCAGGAACAGACTCGGTCGGATAGCCGAGAACGTGAGGAGGCCGTATGAGATGATCGACGAGGATAACCTCCTGGTGAGGGCGACGATCACTCAGAGAAGTGGTCGGTCGGATCTCTCTGAGGTGGCGAGGCGGCTGAGGAACGAGCTGCACCTCTCCGAGGAGATGATTGTCCACGACCACGGGGAGGAGTCCATCGAGGCACCGGCGTGGGCCGCCAAGGAAATCGTGGAGCTGGTTGACCCCGATGACCTGGAGGTGGCGCTGGTCGAGGAGTACCCGTCCTGGGATCGCCTGCGTACCGAGAGGAGGACGCTCAACTGAGACGGACAAACATAATAGAGCGAGCCTCCCTGCGGGCGTGAGGAAGAGGCTTGCCCCGAACCGAGATCAGGGTGGAGACCCTGGAGAGATCTGGTAAACAGCTACTGGCCCATCTGGGCCTGAGCGACCACATGATCAATGTCCTCGTCGGACTCGACGTCATCCTCGACCCGGGGACGAGCGCGGACGAGGACTTCTGGGGCCTGATACGATCCGAGCTGGGGATGTCCGGGATAAGCTGCGACGACCTGCCGGGACGCCATCACCTGGGAACGGGATCCGCGGGGGCGGTGATGATACTCGAGAGGTCGAACCTGCCCAGGGCGCTGAGGGCTGTGGCTTCGGCGGTTAACCACTGGATGGAGAGGGGTCACAGCGCAGAGAGGTTTCTGGAACTCGTATTCCTGGTCTCCATGGATGGCGGAGGAATGGAGAGGGCCGAGGTCAGGGGCCCGGCAAGCTCGATTCAGGACGCCCTGATCATCGGGGAGGACGGTTTCTCGGAGGTCGGGCAGCGGAAGGGGAGCGGATAGCCGAATTCTCTTTAGAGCAACGCCTTATTACCTATATTTTGCCTATCGGTTTATAGCTAGCTACATTTTTATATAATGATGGCCACTTCGATTGACCGTCATATGGAGACCAGGCGAGTACAGCTCATCGGAGGCTCCACCTACGTCGTCTCGTTGCCCAAGAAGTGGGTTATGGAGTCGGACGTGAAGAAGAAATCCGAGATAGGACTAGTCGAGCAGAGTTCCGGATACCTCGTTGTGATCCCCAAGCCAGAGGACCTAGAGCATCAGGTGGAGGGCGTCGTCAAGGTGAGAAACGGCGACGACAAAAAGTACATCTCGAGATCGATAATAGCCCGATACCTCAACGGCTGCGACGTTATCAGGATCATCTCGAAGGACAGGCTGGAGGTAGCCCAGATAGAGGAGATCAAGTCCACGACCAGGAAGCTGATCGGCCTGGAGACGATCGAGGAGAACTCGAATGAGATATCCCTCCATAGCCTCCTCAACCTGGAGGAGCTCGAGATACTCAAGGGTATAAAGAGGGCACATGCGATAGCCTCGTCGATGCAGAGCGACGCGATAAAGGCCCTGGAACAGGGGGACCCGGAGCTCGCCCGAAGCGCGGTGCAGAGGGACAGCGACGTTGACAGGCTGTACTTCCTTACCCTTAGGCAGCTGAGGCTCGCCTGCATTAATCCCGACCTATCCAATAGACTGGGCCTTGCGCCCATAAACTGCTTGGACTACGAACTGGTGATAAAGAGGATAGAGCACATAGCCGATCACGCCGAGAGGATGGCCGGCCACGTCCTGGACCTCGCCAACATGGAGGTCAACAACGGGATAGTCAGCGGCCTGGTGGATGTGAATAACGACTCGCTCGAGATCCACAAGGGCGCCATGGACGCGCTGTTCACCGGGAACGTGGAGCTGGCAAACGAGGTGATAGACCTCCGCGACGGCATAAGGGATAAGAGGGCCGGAATCGGGGAGCACCTCGCCGACGAGTCGGTGGTGGTCAATATCAAGGTCAACGCAATGCTGGACAGCACCGAGAGGATCGCCGACTACGGGACGGACATAGCCGAGGTCGCGATAAATCAGTCCCAGGACTAACCCACCATGTCGCTGTAGGAGCAGAGAACGACCTGTTCCTCCCCGACACCGAATCTTCCCCTCAACTCAACCAGTTTTTTCTGAGCCCCTTCGACGCCACTGGCATCGGCCCTCACCTCGAACTCTATGAACCTCCCCAGGTCCACAACGTCGTCCAGGTTGAACTTGACCTCCCCCAGGTGGTACACCTCCCTCGTCTTTCGCACGGTGCACAGGACCTCGAGGGCAGAGGCGAGCAGCTCCTTCAGGGTTTCGCATGGGGGGTGCCTGTACAGTAGATATCTGCACTCCCTCCTCGAGCCGTCCTCCACCCTTCGGTAGTAGATGAGTTCGGAGTCCCGGCCCTCGATCTCCCTGAGTTTCAATCTGCCGTTCTTGACCCCGAAGTAGGTGTCGATCTGTCGCTCGGTACCTCCCGGACGGGCCCCTAGTTCCCGCAGTATCCGTTGCGCCTGATCGTGGTCGGGATACCTCGCCTTCAGTTCGACATTGTCGGGCATCGAATCTCCTGAGCATCTCCGGAGGCGGACCTGATTCTGCCTTTCCCGCCAAGAGGCTGGCGCTCGGGGTGTAGATTCCCTCGATCAGACGGTCCGTACCATCGCGGGGAGCTCTCCTTTCAGAAGCCGGGACTTTTCAGGTACTTGAAGAGCTTGTCCAGCTCGTTCAGCACCTGATTCATCCTCTCCACCGAGTTCTGCAGCTCCTGAACGTCGCCCTGCGTGGAGTGTATCTTGGTCTTCATGTGGGGGATCTCGCCCAATCTGGAGTTCATCTCCCCGATCATGGCGTGCATATCCTCCACCTTGGACTTCATCTCGGCCATCTCGGCCCTCATCTCTGTCGTCTTCTGGTCCAGCGCGGAGTTCTTCTCGTCTAGCTTGAGGAATATGCTCTGCAGGGTCTGATAGTCCTGTCTGGCCTTGGACAGCTGCTCGGACACATCGGCGAGCTTCCCCAGGATATCGCCCGCACGGAGTTCTCTGATTTCGTCGATCGCGTTCTCCGATTTCTTCTTGCCCAACCCCAAGGGTGGCATTGCCAGAACTCAATGAACTGGGGATAAAAAGGTTTTCCGTTCTTTCTGGCGGTCTTCCTGACGATCGTGGGACGGGACGAAGGGCGTTATGCGGCCGAACCGGGGGCCTCTTTATAAGCAAAAGGGGCCGCATCGGCGAATCGGGAAAGAGAACATATATAGAATTACCGAAACGAGGGTGACCGATGGCTGCGCCCGAAAAGGAGATAGAGGAGCTCATAAGGGGATTCGCCCTCAGGAATGCCGTCGAACATGGTGGTGAGGCCCAGCTATCCTCGGTCCTCGGGGCCGTTTTCTCGGCCAGGGAGGACGCGCGCTCCAGGGCCGGGGAGGTAACCCGGATTGCGCGTCAGATCCTGAGCGAGGTGAACTCACTGTCCCCCGATGAGCAGAGGGAGCGGCTCGAGGTAACAAGACCGCCCAGGGACGAGGAACCCGAGGCGGAGTCCGGCCTGCCCGAACTGGAGAACGCCCGTCAGGGAGAGGTGGTGATGCGTCTGGCGCCGTATCCGTCCGGGATGCTTCACATAGGCAGGGCCAGGATGGCGGTGCTGAACGACGAGTACGTCAAGCGTTACGACGGGAAGCTGATCCTGGTCATAGACGATACAGCGGGATCGGCGGACAAGATCCCGATACCTGAGGCATATGACGGCATACCCCGCGACCTGGAGTGGCTGGGGGTGAAGGTTCACCAGACGGTGTTCAAGTCCGACCGGCTGGAGATATTCTATCGGTACGCAAGGAGATTCCTGGAGGAGGGGTGGGCCTACGTCTGCGAATGTAGCGCCCGGGAGTTGAGAGCCAATCGAGCAAGGGGCGAGGGGTGTAGCTGCCGGTCCCGGACCGTGGAGGAGAACCTCGAGGGCTGGGAGAGGATGCTCAATGGCGTATTCGAGGAGGGGGAGGCGGTCATGCGTCTCAAGACCGACATGGGCCACCCCGACGCCGCCTTCAGGGACAGGGTTCTGCTGAGGATAAGCGAACGCCCCCACCCGAGGGTGGGCACCAGGTACAGGGTTTGGCCCATGCTGGAGTTCTCCTGGGCCATAGACGACCACCTGCTGGGCATCACCCACGTGCTGAGGGGCAAGGACCTGATGATGGAGGACAAGATGGAGCGGTTCATGTGGGATCTGCTTGGGTGGGAGGAGCCCGAGATCATGCATCACGGCATGCTCAGAATCGCGGGGGCGAAGATCAGCAGCTCCGAGTGCAGGAGGTTGATCGAGGAGGGGGTCTACGAGGGGTGGCATGACCCGAGGACGTGGACCCTGCTAAGCCTCAAGGCCAGGGGGATAACCCCCGAGGCCGTGAGGCGTTTCATAGTATCCTGCGGGCTCTCGCTGACGGACGTGCAGGTACCGGTGAAGAGCCTCTACGCGGAGAACAGGAAGATAATCGACTCCGTTGCCAACCGATACAACTTCGTCTCCGACCCGGTCAGGATATCCGTCCTGGATGCGCCGCATATCGATCATGCCTCTCTTGACCTCCATCCGGATTTCTCGGAGAGGGGAAGCCGGGATGTCCCAGTCGACACCGACACCATCTATGTGGATGGTTCCGACTTCCGGGATATGGGGGGCCAGGTGGTCAGGCTCAAGGATCTGTTCAACGTCAAACTGGAGAGACAGGCCCCCTATGCCGGGGACGAGCTCGTGTCCTCGATGCCCAAGATACAGTGGGTATCGGAGCCGAACGTGAGGGCCCGGGTGATAATGCCGGACGGGTCCTCTGTTCAGGGGCTGGCCGACCCCAGTGTGGGTGACCTGGAGCGCGGCTCGGTGCTGCAGTTCGTCCGCTTCGGGTTCTGCAGGCTCGATTCAAATAAGGACGCTACCTTCAGGTTCGCCCACCGCTAGTCTCAGGCGTCTCCCGGTGATAGGAATCGATGTGGTCTATCGCTGTGTCCCCCTTCTTTATCTTCTCTATGGCACCGATCGATGCCTTTGCCCCGGCAAGGGTCGTTATGTAGGGTATGATCAGGTCCACGCACGCCCTCCTGATCTTGAATCCGTCCCTGGACGCGCTTCCCCCCTTGGTGGGGGTGTTCACGATCAGATCCAGGTCCCGGTTCCAGAGCATCTCCAGTATCTCGGGGCTGCCCTCGCTTATCTTCTGGACCACCCTTATCGGGATATCGCTGTATTTCCTCCAGACCGCCTCCGCGGTGCCGTCGGTGGCCAACAGGTCGAATCCCAGCCTGTGGAATCCCATCGCTATCTCCGGGATCTCGTCCAGGTCCTCGCTCCTGACCGAGAGCAGTATCTTCCCCGAGGTCGGAAGCGTCATTCCGGCGGATGCCTGTGACTTGAAGAACGCCCTTCCCAGGTCGGTATCGATGCCCATGACCTCCCCCGTGGATTTCATCTCCGGGCCGAGCTTGGGGTCGACGCCCGGGAGCTTTATAAACGGGAAGACCGCCTCCTTCACCGTGAAGTGCCGAATCTCCTTCCTTCCCACGAGCCCGAGATCCTTCAGCGAGCGGCCGAGCATAGCCAGGGTCGCGATCTTCGCCAGCGGCACCCCGACGGACTTGGAGACATAGGGGATCGTCCTCGATGCCCTCGGGTTCGCCTCTAGAACGTATACCGTACCGTCCTTGACCGCGTACTGTATGTTGACGAGGCCAACGACCTCCAGTTCCAGGGCTATGGCCTCTGTGTACTTCTCGACCTTCCTGATGGTCTCCTCCGATAGTGACTGCGCTGGTATCACACACGCCGAGTCGCCCGAGTGAACCCCGGCCTGCTCTATGTGCTCCATTATGGCGCCGATGAATACCCTCTCTCCATCGGAGACGGCATCAACGTCGAGCTCGATCGCGTTCTCCAGGAACCGGTCGATCAGTATCGGGTGCTCCGGGCTCACCGAGACAGCCTCGTCGATATACTGCTCCAGCTCATCCTCGTCGTGCACTATCTCCATCGCCCGTCCCCCAAGAACGAAGCTGGGCCTCACCAGAACCGGGAAGCCTATCTGCTCGGCAATCTCGATCGCCTCCTCCCTCTTCATGGCCGTCCCGTAGCGGGCCTGGGGGATTCCGAGCTTGTTCAGGATGTGGGTGAACTTCTCCCGATCCTCGGCCTTTTCGATGCTCTCGGGCGGTGTCCCGAGTATGTTAACCCCGGCCTTGGCCAGCTTTCCGGAGAGGTTTATCGGGGTCTGACCCCCGAACTGGACGATTACCCCCCACGGCTTCTCCATGTCGATTACGTTCATGACGTCCTCGAAGGTGAGGGGCTCGAAGTACAGCTTGTCCGATATATCGAAGTCGGTGGATACGGTCTCGGGGTTATTGTTGATGACTATCGATTCGTACCCCTCCTCCCTGAGGGTCATCACCGAGTGGACGGTGCAGTAATCGAACTCGATCCCCTGCCCTATCCTGATCGGGCCACCGCCGATTATTACCACCTTCTTCCTCTCGGACTCGGGCTCGATCGATTTGTCCGACCTGGGCTCGTATGTTGAGTAGTAGTAGGGCGTCTTGGCCTCGAACTCCGCCGCACAGGTGTCGACCATCTTGTACGATGGCAATACCCCCATCCGCTTCCTCTCCTCCCTGAACTCGAATTCGTTGGTTCCCAGGGCGGTCGCGATCTGGAGGTCCGAGAACCCCTTCCGCTTCGCCTCCCTAAGCACGTCCCTAGGGACGGAGCCACTCTTCCCGTATTTCCTGAGCCTGAGCTCGATCTCGTAGATCCCCTTGAGCTTGTGCAGATACCACCTGTTGATACTGGTGACCGAGTGAAGTTGGTCGACCGTCATCCCTCGGCGCAGGGCCTCGTGGATGTAGAAGAGCCTCTGGTCGGTAGGCCTCTGCAGCTCGGTCATCATATCCTCCTCCGAGACCCCGGTGATCTGTGCCTGCTTGGGGTCGCAGCCGAAACCGTACCTGCCGATGTCCAGGCTCCGAATCGCTTTCTGTATAGCCTCCTCGAAGTTTCTGGCAAGGCTCATCACCTCGCCGGTCCCCTTCATCTGGGTCCCGATCCTGGTGTCGGCGGTCCTGAACTTGTCGAAGGGCCAGCGCGGGATCTTGGCCGCGATGTAGTCGAGGGTGGGCTCGAAGCTGGCGGGGGTTTCCCGGGTGACTCGGTTCGGTATCTCGTCCAGGGTCATCCCGACCGCGATCTGGGCCGATATCCTGGCTATCGGATATCCGGTTGCCTTGGATGCCAGGGCCGAGCTACGGGACACGCGGGGGTTCACCTCTATGACGTAGTACTCCCCGGTCTCCTCCGAGAACGCGAACTGTATATTGCATCCGCCCTGGACCTTCAGGGCCCTTATGATCTTTATCGATGCAGACCTCAGCTTCTGGTGATCGATATCGCTGAGTGTCTGGACCGGGGCGACGACCATGCTGTCCCCGGTGTGTATGCCCATGGGGTCGAAGTTCTCCATCGAGCACACGATGTTGCAATTGTCCTCCACATCCCTCATCACCTCGTACTCGATCTCCTGCCACCCGCTCACCGACTGCTCGACCAGGACCTGCTTGGCGATGCTGGATTGAAGGCCCCGCTCCACCACCTTGCGAAGCTCGGTCTCGTTCTCGGCCATGCCGCCCCCGGTCCCGCCGAGGGTGTACGCGGGCCTTATGATAACCGGGTAGCCGATATCCTGGGCGGTGAATAACGCCTCATCGACGCTGCTCACGGCCCTGCTGGCAGGTATCGCCTCCCCGATTCCGAGCATGAGTTCCCTGAACTTTTCCCGGTCCTCGGCGGTCTGGATCGTCTCCAGCGGAGTTCCCAGCAGCTCCACGTGGTTCTCGTCCAGCACCCCGAGGGTTCCGAGCTGGGCCGCGAGATTGAGCCCGGTCTGGCCGCCCATGGTGGGGAGGAGGCCGTCGGGCTTCTCCTTCTCGATTATCTTGGAGACGATATCGGGCATCAGTGGCTCGATGTATATCCTGTCCGCCATTCCGGTGTCGGTCATGATTGTAGCGGGGTTGGAGTTGACGAGGACTACGTGGTACCCCTCCTCGCGTAGGGACCAGCAGGCCTGTGATCCGGAGTAGTCGATTCCGAGGGTTCGGCGACCCTATTCGGCGGCTTGCCCGATCACTATCGGCCCCGATCCAATGACCATGATCTTGTGTATGTCGTCTCTCTTAGGCAAAGGTCTATGGCCTCCTTAACTACCTTGATATCTAGTAGTGTGTCCGGAGCTGTCGTCACGGAGGAGCATAAAAATTTGGCCCCCCGGCCGTCAGATGGCTATAAGTGACAAAGCCGGGGATAGACGATTCTTTTTCACTTCCGGAGGATCCGAACCCTCGGAGATAGTATGGAGGTCACCGCTAAGTGCCCGTACTGCGGAAGGCTGAACACGTACAGGGTTACCCCGAACGTCCCCTCCCAGGTTACCTGCACCTGCGGCAATGGGAGTTTCTATGTCAAGAAGTTGGAGAAGATAGAGGTCATACGGAACAGCCTCTGGTCCCGGCGGGAGAGGGCGGAGGTCTGAGGCCGATCGGCGACAGTTATAACTCTGGACATCGATCAGGCTGGAGGAGATGCTCAAGGGGAGGTGGACCAGGGAGCTGGCGTTCGCGTTGCTGGTCTTCCTGGCGTACAGCGCGGTGAACGTGGCAAGCAGGGGAAGGCGAGACGTTGCCATCGAAAACGCCGAGGCGGTGATCGCGCTGGAGCGGCGGGCAGGGATCTTCATCGAGCCCGAGCTTCAGGGCATGATACTCGGGACCGGGCTCGAGTACTTCCTCTCGGCCTTCTACATGTTCGTTCATCCCCTGGCCACCCTGGCCTTCCTCTCGGCGCTCCTCCTGCTGGATGACCCCCACTATCCCAAGGTCCGCAACGTCTTCGTCGCCTTCTGCCTGTCCTGTTTCCTCGTCTTCCTGCTCTATCCATCGGCCCCCCCGAGGATGATGGAGGAGTACGGATTCGTCGACGTCCTAGGGGAGAGATCACCCGTCAACTACGAGACGGCCCTGGTCGGGGAGATACTGAACCCCTACGCTTCCATGCCTAGCGTGCACTTCGGGCTGTGCCTGATCGTCTCCGGGGGGCTGGTAATTGCGGTCAGGCGGAGAGCGGCCGTGGTGGCCGCGGCTTCCTACGCCGTGCTGATGCTATTCACCGTCATCTGTTCCGGCAACCACCTCATCCTCGACTGTCTGGTGGCGACCGTTATGTTAGCGGCGGTGGCGTTCGTTCTGGAGAGGGCCGCCGCGGGAGGCGGACTGGCGAGATATTTAAGACGATGAAGGAGAAGCGAGCTTCGAGCCCCAGAAGGTCATGGTTTGAGCTTTCATATCGCAAGCGATGAGGAGATAAAGAGGGGGTCCACCACCGACATCTACTTCCAGCGTACGGTGGAGATCATCCGCGAGAGGGACTGGGACCGGAGGGTAGCGGTTGAGGTCTCGGCCTCGTCCTTTCCCCCCGGATGGGAGTGGGCGATCCTCGGAGGGGTGGAGGAGGCCGGATACCTCTTCCAGGATATGGAGGTCGACGTCATGGCGATGCCGGAGGGGAGCTTCTTCTACCCCATGGAGCCGGTGTTGAGGGTGGAGGGCATGTACTCCGACTTCTGTGAGATGGAGACCCCGTTGCTGGGTCTTCTGTGTCAATCATCGGGCATAGCCACCGCCGCCGCCAGGTGCAAGGTCGCCGCCTCCTTCAAACCACTGTACAGCTTCGGGATCCGTCGTATGCACCCCGCGATATCGCCGATGATCGACAGGGCCGCATATATCGGGGGGTCCGACGGGTTCTCCGGTTTGTCGGGGGGAAAGCTGATCGATATGGAGCCGGTGGGCACAATTCCCCACGCGCTCATCATACTCGTGGGCGACCGGAAGGAGGCGTGGAGGGCCTTCGACGAGATAATCAAGGACGAGGTCCCCAGGATCATGCTCGTCGACACCTTCTCGGACGAGGTGGTTGAGTCGCTCTCGGCGGCGAGGGAACTCGGCGAGAGGCTCTTCGCGGTTCGCCTGGACACGCCATCGAGCCGGAGGGGGGATATGAGGAGGATCATCCAGGAGGTGCGATGGAAGTTGGATATCGAGGGCTTCTCCAAGGTCAAGATCTTCGTCTCCGGGGGACTGAATGAGGAGTCCCTGAGGTCGCTCAGCGATATCGCGGATGCTTTCGGGGTGGGAACCTCGATCAGCTCGGCCAGAACCGTTGACTTCGCCATGGATATCGTGGAGATAGATGGACAGGAGACCTCAAAACGGGGCAAGCTCTCCGGGGTGAAGAACGTCTTCGAGTGCCCGAGGTGCTTCAGCAGGGAGATGACCCTGGATTCCGGACCGATAACCTGCGCCTGCGGCGAGGAGATGGTGAACCTGCTCGAGCCGCTGGTGGTTGCGGGGAAGACTGTCGAGCTTCCGAGGCCCGCGGAGATAAGGGAGAGGGTCGTGGCAGGGCTCCGGAAAAGGAAACTCGAACTCTAGATAGAGCGTGATCGAATGGATACGACCATAGTCAATCTGAAGGCAAGGGAGATACTGGACTCGCGGGGCAACCCGACCGTCGAGGTCGATGTGAAGACCGAGAGGGGGTTCGGGCGAGCAGCGGTGCCGTCCGGCGCGAGCACCGGCGAGCACGAGGCGCTGGAGATGCGGGACGGCGACCCGGATAGGTACAACGGCAAGGGCGTCCTCAAGGCCGTGGCCTCGGTGAACAAGGTCATAGCCCGCTCGGTCCAAGGGATGGACGCCGCGGACCAGGCCGGCATCGACGCCAAGATGCTGGGATTGGACGATACCCCCAACAAGAGCAATTTGGGGGCGAACGCCATGTTGGGCGTCTCACTGGCCGCATGCCGGGCGGCGGCAGATTCCCTCGACACGCCCCTGTACGAGCATATCGGCTCACTCGCCTTCGGGAAATCGTCCGAGACGCACCTGCTCCCCCTTCCGATGTCGAACGTTGTGAACGCCGGGAAACACGGTGGAGGGGACCTTGAGCTGCAGGAGTTCATGATCCAGCCGATAGGTGCCGAGAGCTTCAGGCAGGGCATAAGGTGGATAGCGGAGATATACCACCAGCTTCGCGACGTTCTTGTCTCCAAGTACGGCGTATCGATGAGGAATGTGGGTGACGAGGGGGGCTTCTCGGGCCCGATAGACAAGGTGAACGATGTCCTCGACTCGCTCATCGCCGCCACCGAGAACGCGGGGTACGAGCCCGGTGAGGAGGTATCCATCGCCCTGGACCCGGCCGCGAGCGAGTTCTACTCCGATGGAACCTACACCGTGGAGGGAAGGCCCTACAACTCGGGCGAGCTGGTGGATTTCTTCGTGGATCTCGTGGACAGCTACCCCATATACTCGATAGAGGACGCGATGTCCGAGGATGACTGGGACGGCTTCGTCGAGCTGACCGAGAAACTGGGCGGCAAGATCCAGCTCGTCGGGGACGACCTCTTCGTGACCAACACCGAGAGGCTCAAGAGGGGGATCGATATCGGGGCCTGCAATGCGCTGCTGCTCAAGGTGAACCAGATAGGGACCCTGTCGGAGTCGATCGAGGCGGCCAAGATGTGTATGGAGAACTCTTACGGGGTCGTCATAAGCCACCGCAGCGGCGAGACCGAGGACACCACCATCGCCGATCTCGCGGTCGGACTGAACGCCGGGCAGATCAAGACCGGTGCCCCGTGTAGATCGGAGCGGAACGCCAAGTACAACCAGCTGCTCAGAATCGAGGAGGAGCTCGGGGACCGGGCCTCCTATGCCGATGGCGATTTCAGGACCGGGTACATGGGATTCATGTGATCATCCTTCGCCGGTCGAGCTAGAGCGATCGGGTATCGAAGTACCAGGGCAAAACCATGGCCAGCACCATGACCGAGCCGGTGGCCAGGATGCCTATCTCCATTCCCCTCAGGTATCCAAAGAAATCACTCATCACGACCCCCTGGACTATCCAGGCGGAATCCCCGTAGGCCTGAACGTTCTCCTCCCCCAGCCTGGACCTGAAGAAGCGCATCGACCTGCGATCATATACGGCTATGGTCGCCTGGTAGTTCGGCCTGAGGCTCTTGTCGGCGAGAATGAACGAGTCGGGCCGGTCGCCGAAGTTGTTCATGTAGTAGCTCGCCATCATGAGGTATCCCCCCCGCAGAACACCCCCGGTGGCGCCTATCTGATACATCGAGAGGAGCGCCATGCTGAAGAAGAGAAAGATGCAGACGGCTGCGACCGTGGTCCTCATCGAATCCCTTGTTATAGGGCGGGCTCAAAAATGTTTAATCCCTTACAGCGTGCCCCTTCTGCCCATGACGATGTAGCCGGTGTGTACGGTCTGGGTGGATCTGGGCCTGGTACCCGCGTGACGGATCTCGTACTCACACCTCGATATCTCGCACATCTCACGATCCATGAACCTCAACTCGGATAGTGCCGAGAAACAGCGCTTCGCCTCCTCTATGAACGGGGCATAGGCCACCAGGAATCCCCCTCGGAGTATCGATCCCGCCATCCTCTCGATTTGGCTGGAGGGGTCAGCCAGGTCGAGGAATACGAGGTTCGCGATTTCGTCACCGGCCTCCGCTATATCTCGGTTCCTGGAACTGACGTTGTCCAGGCCGCCGAACCCGGCTATGTTCTCGTTCGCCACCTCGAAGATGTCCGCCCTCCTCTCGTAGGTGATCACCTCTCCCTCTGCACCGACCGCGGCCGAGAAGTAGAGGGTGGTAGCTCCGCTGCCGGTTCCCGCCTCTATCACCGTGTCCCCAGGCCTGACGCCGGTGCGGGCGATGATATAGCCGATATCCTCGAAGTGGAGTATCCTGGTGGGGCGGCTCATACTCTCTATATAGTCCCGAATACCGGGTCTGACCATCAGGGCCGAGTGATCGAGATGGCTGTTGAGCACGGTGGGCGGATCCGGCTCCGGTGGGATCTCGAATATGCCAATGTCGGTCTCGAGTCTCGATCCTGTTTCCACAAGGAAGCTCTTCCCCCTCTCATCTATGACCAGCATCTTAGGATTCAATTGAGCACCTCGGATCTCCTCGTTACAGAGGATCACCGGGGCGCGTCTCGGATTAAGGTTTCCCTGCGGCAAGGTCGCAGCCGACGGATAGGCGACCGTGAGAACCCCGCCAGCGCGATCGAAAAGGTTTATTAAACGACCTTCTTCCGAAGGTCCGGAGGATGGTCGATGCCAGAGAATGCCAATCCAGCCGCTCTTGGGCTGATGGGCTTCGGAATGACTACCGTACTGCTGAACCTGCACAACGCGGGCCTGTTTGCCCTGGGAAGTATGATACTGGCCATGGGCGTCTTCTACGGCGGCCTCGCTCAGGTCATCGCGGGCATAATGGAGTACAGGAACAATAACACCTTCGGCACAACCGCATTCACCAGCTACGGTCTCTTCTGGCTATCGCTGGTCGGTCTGCTGGTCTTCCCCGAGATGGGCTGGGGAGCCGCACCTGAGCCCTCGGCAATGGCCGCATATCTGGCGATGTGGGGCCTTTTTACGGCTTGGATGTTCGTCGGCACGCTGAAGCTCGGCCGCGGCCTGCAGGTCGTATTTTCCACTCTCACGGTGCTGTTCTTCATGCTTGCAGCCGGAGAGTTCATCGAATCCTCCCTATTCCATACCATAACCGGGATCGAAGGGATCCTATGCGGATTCTCGGCCATCTACGTTGCCATAGGAATCGTGTGGAACGAGTACTACGACCGCACCGTCATCCCGATCTGAACTGGTGAAAAGCAATGGCAAAGACGATTGAGTCCCTAATGAAGGAGAAACGGGTATTCAAACCCCCGAAGGAGATCGTAGAGAAGAGCAACATCAAGTCGTTCATGGACGAACACGGGATTGAATCCCTCGAGGAACTCTACGAGCGGGCCAAGGACCAGGAATGGTTCTGGGGCGAACTGAGCAAAGAACTCGACTGGTTCGAGGACTGGGACAACGTGGTGTCGGGCGAGGCCCCGTACTACAGGTGGTTCAAGGGTGGGAAGACCAACATAGTTCACAACGCCCTCGACAGACACATAGAGAACGGAAAGGGCGACAAGATAGCCTACATCTGGGAGGGCGAACTCGGAAGCGTCAGGAAGATAACATATCGCGAGCTTCAGCGGGAGGTTAACAAGCTAGCCAATGGTCTCAGGAGCCTGGGCATCAAGAAGGGGGATGGGATCGGCATATACCTCCCCATGATCCCCGAACTCCCGATAGCGATGCTCGCCTGTGCCAAGATCGGCGCCGTCCATTCGGTCGTGTTCTCGGGCTTCAGCCCGAAGGCGTTGCAGGACAGGCTCGTGGATGCCGGGAGCGTCGCCCTGATCACCGCCGATGGATACTACCGGAAGGGGTCGCCACTGAACCTGAAGGAGAAGGCCGACGAAGCGTTGGAGGGTTCCCCCACGGTCAAGAATGCGATCATCGTGAACAGGATGGGCGAGAAACTGGATGTCGAGATGACCGACGGCAGGGACGTCTGGTTGCACGAGCTCGTCGACGGCAAGTCGGAGCAGTGCGAAACCGAGGTGATGGACTCCACCGATCTGCTCTTCCTCATGTACACCTCCGGAACGACCGGGAAGCCCAAGGGCGTCATGCACCTCCATGGCGGGTACCAGGTCGGCACCTCGCAGACGCTGAGGTTCGTCTTCGACCTGAAGGATGACGATGTCTGGTGGTGCGCCGCCGACATCGGCTGGATCACCGGCCACAGCTACATTGTGTACGGGCCCCTCATACTCGGGGTAACGTCGGTAATGTATGAGGGAGCGCCCACATATCCGGAGCCGAACAGGTTCTGGGACATAGCGGAGAAGTACAAGGTGTCGGTCTTCTACACCTCACCCACCGCGATACGCCTATTCATGCGCTTCGGCAAGGAATGGCCAAACAAGCACGACCTGAGCAGACTCAGGCTGCTGGGCACCGTGGGCGAGCCCATCAATCCCGAGGCCTGGATGTGGTACTACAATGTGATCGGGAAGGAGAAGTGCCCGATCATGGATACCTGGTGGCAGACCGAGACGGGTCAGTTCATCATAACGCCGCTCCCGATAACGCCCCTCAAGCCAGGGTCGGCGACGAAGCCGTTCCCGAGCCTGGATGCCGCCGTCTATGATGATGAGGGAAACCCGGTCACCGGACACGGAGGGAACCTGGTAATCACGACCCCCTGGCCCGCTATGTTGGCAGGGCTGTTCAAGGAGAAGGAGCGGTATGAGCGAACATACTGGTCGAGATTCCCGGGCGTATACCTCGCCGGCGACGTGTCAAGGGTCGACGAGGACGGCTATTTCTGGGTCCAGGGAAGATCGGACGACGTGCTGAACGTTGCGGGACACAGGATAGGGACCGCCGAGGTGGAGTCGGCTCTGGTTTCCCATCCAAAGGTCGCCGAATCGGCGGTCGTCGGGAAGCCCGACCCCGTGAAGGGCGAGTCGATCCAGGCCTTCGTCATACTTGTCGAGGGCCACGAGCCGAGCGATGATGTCAAGAAGGAGCTGGTGAAGCACGTATCGAACGAGATCAGCCCCATAGCGCGGCCGGACACGATCACCTTCGTGCCTGACCTGCCGAAGACCCGAAGCGGCAAGATAATGCGGAGGGTAATGGCATCTCTGGTCAAGGGAGAGTCTCCAGGGGACGTTACCACCCTGCGGAACCCGGAGGTCGTAGAGGAGGTCAAGAGGCTAATCGAGAAGGGCTAAGGGAGCCCTGGCGGCCCGCGGAGGTAGTCCCGGGCCCACCGTTGTCCCGTCACCGGGACCGAACTATTTAAAAACCGGGTCGTGAATCCGGGCCCGAATCAGCTTTAGGGAACACTATAGATCTGAGCGATATTCTATCTGCGTCCCAGCGGCGGTGTGCTCTTGTCACGGCAAAATGATGAAGATTTCGAGTTTCCCTCTTTTCTGGATGTCACGCGGATATCCTGGAAGCAGATGCTGATTCTACCGGTTATCTTCCTGATCCTCAACATCTCGGTAATGGTCTACAACTACTCGCAGACGGGGCAGTTCGTCCGTTACGGTATCGATTTCACCGGCGGAACCATCATAAACTTCCCCGACAGCTACGAGCTGGATCCCGAGGAGATGGCGGAGGAGCTCGAGAGGGAGCTGGGCCTCTCTCAGCTATCGGTCACCAAGGGAGGCGGGGTCCTGAACGTCCAGACGGCCAGCAACGAGGACGAGATCCTGGACTACATGCGGGATAATTACGGGAAATCTGGAACCACAGATACCCTGGAGGTTCCGCTTGCCGAGACATTTCAGAATCAAGCGCCGGTGGTTATAGTCGCCGCATTCGTCGGAATGGCCATCGTTGTCTACGTGGTTTTCCGCTCGGCCCTCCCCTGTCTGGCGGTGCTTGTGGCCGCGGCCCTCGACATAACGGAGGCGATGGGCCTCATGACCCTCTTCGGGATCAGGATGTCGCTGGCCACGGTCGCGGCGCTCCTGATGCTCATAGGCTACTCGGTTGACACCAACATCCTGCTCACCTCCAGGCTTCTGAAGAGACGGGAGGAGATGCGGGAGAGGCTCCTGGGAGCTATGAAGACCGGCCTCACCATGAGCGCCACCACTCTGTGCGCGGTCTCCGCCCTGTATATATTCTCCACCTCCGACGTGCTGGACTCCATAGCCGTGGTCCTGCTCTTCGGCCTGGTGGCGGACCTGCTGAATACCTGGCTCTTCAACGCCGGCCTGCTCAGGGGCTTTCTGGAGAGGAAGTTCCAATTGCTGAAAAGGAGGAGTCGAAGACGAAGATGAAAAACGAGCTCCTCAGAGATTGGCGGGTCCTGCTCCTCATAGCAGTCGACCTGCTGGCTATATTCGCCCTCTTTCCCCGGTTCGGGGTATCCACCACCGAGTTCTCGGTCTCCGACGTGAACTCCTCACTGATCCTGGCGGACGCGCTGGCGTCCAGATTCGAGAACGTGACCCATCTCTACTCGATATCCCAGAACGGGGGCATGATGCACGGGTTCTCCTTCGATCTCGAATCCGCGATGGAGTACGAGCAGATAGTGAACGAGGTCGAGCGGGCGCTCTCAGGCATGGTCCCGAGGGACGTGGAACCAGAGGTCAGGGTGTCGGGTATCACCCATATCGATGCCAACGTCACGGTTACCGATCAAGAGGCGGTCGTGGGCTATCTGGAGAGGGGGCTAGATGTCAGCGTCACCTGGGTCCAGACCCTTAGGGACAGCATAGCCATGAGGGTTGACCGGGAGCTGGAAAGGGAGAACGTCACCGCCCTGCTCGGGGCCAAGGCCAGGATCCGGGATTTCGAGACCCCCCGGACCCTGAAGACGAACCTCAAACTCGGGATAGACTTCCTGGGCGGTTTCTACTACAACGTCAAGCCGGTGGGGGTGACCTTCGAGACCAGGGCCGATGCAACCAACATCACCCCGATCCTGGCATCCGAGTTCTTCGGAACCCAGGCCACATTCGAGGGCGAGTCGCCGGGCAGCCTGGTGACCCTGGAGGTGGAGAACCCCGAGAACGTTACCCAGCCGGAGTTCATGGAGTACATAGTCGATGACTTCTTCTCGACCTACCCGAGCCTCAGGAAGGTCGACTTCAACTTCGGTAACAGAACCTCCGAGGTGGTGATGAACGCCTCCAACGTGAATGCCCTCCGCGCCGTGCTCAACAGGACGCTCTCGGGCAGGTGGGACGTCATCGAGGGAAGCGAGGAGGCCGGCGTTTTCAAGGTCGAGGGAAAGGGCTCCGAGGCCCCCGAGACCGAGATCGAGGCCAACGTCAGCGGGTATATCGATGTCATCTCGTACGATTCCAAGGTATCGGGCGACACGATGTCCGAGGTAGAGAAGATGATACAGTCCAGGTCGAACTTCCTCGGGGTGTCGGATCTCAGGATCAAGCGAGCCGGAAGCGAATACATAATGGTGGAGTCTCCGGAGCGCATAGAGAAGGGCAGCTCCATCCTCCAGCCTCTGGATTTCGAGGCCAGGTTCTGGGTATCCGAGAACCGGACGGTCCTCGCCTTCGATTCCGCCGACGTGGCGAGGGTCGAACACTACTACTACGCCTCCGACGGCTGGGCGGTGCCCCTCACCCTGAGGGGCTCATCGGCGGAGAAGGTGAGGCAGATCGCGGAGGAGGTCGGCGCTATCGACGAGAACGCCGAGGTGAGGGAGGCCCACAAGATGGGAATGTACTTCAACGACGTCGAGGTCTACAACGCTTCGTTCTCCGAGGGGCTCGCCGCGACGATGAGGGAGGAGCCCGCGGTAAGCTTCCTGGCCATAACCGGCGGCCCGAAGGAGAACGAGGACGCGAGGAAGAGGGCGGAGGAGCTGTACATCAACCTGGAGGCATCCTTCCCGACCAAGCTCAGGACTGTGGGGGAGGGAGAGATACCCCCCATCCTGGGCCGTGACTTCGCCCGACAGGTGGCCCTCGCCGCGGCGGCGGCCCTTGCCGGTGTCTCGGTCGTGGTGTATCTCAGGTACAGGAGGCCGAGGCTGGTGCTGGCGATACTCGGCGTCAGCCTGAGCGAGGTCCTCATAATCTTGGGATTCGCGGTGCTGATAGGATGGTACCTGGACCTCTCGAGCGTCGCCGGCATAATAGCCGTCATAGGTACCGGCGTGGATCACCAAATAGTTATTACCGATGAGGCCGTCCACAAGGGCAGGGGACGTCGAAGATTGGTGATCGCCACTAGGATCAGCCGCGCCTTCTTCATCATATTCACGGCGGCTGCAACCACCATAATCGCGATGTCGCCCCTGGCATATGTCGGGCTGGGCAGACTGAGGGGATTCGCGGTAGTGACGATAGTCGGGGTTCTCTCCGGGATACTCATAACCAGGCCCGCATACGGCAGGATAGTCAGACGCGTCATCGGAAGTTGATGGCATGTATGTTGTGATAGTCGGCGCTGGGAGGATAGGGTACAACCTGGCCAGGATACTGATACAGGGCGGTAACGAGGTCACCTTGATAGAGAAGGACGAGAGGAGGGTGCGAGAGGTTGGGTCCTTGGATGCATACGTGCTACATGGCCTTGGCACCAACCCCGCGGCCCTCGAGTCCCTGAATATAGAGACCGCCGATGCCATCGTGGCGGTGACCGGGGATGACTCGGTCAACCTCACCTCCTGTCTGATATCGAAACGTATCGTGGCCAGACACGGCAGGGATGAGGAGAGGAGCTTCATGACCGTGGCCCGGGTGTCGACCCCGGAGATGGAGAAGACATTCCAGGAGCTGGGCATAGATAGGGTCATAAGCCCCGAGAAGGCTGCCGCGGAGTACATATCAAGGTTGATAAGGAGCCCCGGTGTTGAGGACGTCACGGCGATGGGGCAGGCGGAGATGCTTGAGCTGAACATCGATGAGGATTCGCCGGTCATAGGGAAGACCCTGGCCGAGGTCTCCGCGATGGGGGATATGTCGACAAGCACCGTGGTTGCGGTGATAGAGGACGGGGACGTCATAATACCTCACGGCGACACCACCCTTAAGGCGGGGATGCGCGTGCTGCTCTTCACGATGATAGAGGAGTCCAGAAAGGCGAGAAACCTCTTCCTCGGGGAACGGTAGAAAAGAGTAAATAAGTACGCGATAGAAGCCGGACCCAAGGAGGTCCTTGTGATTTGGTTTCAGAAGAGGTAATAGCCGCTCTCGCCATCGGTCTAGCGGTAACGATTCCAGGTATAATGTCAGCCCTGAGCGTCTCCATGGTCGGCGTGGCCGCAGCCGGTCTGGTGTCGGAGGATCCGAAGAAGTTCTCTAAGGCTTTCATACTCGAGATCCTGCCCGGAACCCAGGGCTTCTACGGTTTCATCGGCGGAATGCTGGTGATGATAGCCCTGGAGTGGCTCGGCGGCAGCCCGCCCCCGCTTGGGACCGGCGTTGGCCTGACGGTTCTCGTTGCGGCCGTGCCGGCGATCCTGCAGGGCTTCACGTCCTACTATCAGGGATTGGTGGCCACGGCCGGTGTGTCCTCCATCGCCAAGAAGGAGGAGACCTTCGGTAGCTGTGTGCTGATGTCGGTCATGGTGGAGACGTACGCGATCCTCGGGTTCCTGAGCACCTTCCTGTTGCTGATAGGTCTCGGAATATGGGGCTGAGATGCCCTTTCCCGCCCCTGGAAAGGCCAAGGTGAGTACTTGGAGGAGGAACTTCAGCAGGTCTTCGAGGCCGAGGAGAAGGCCAAGAGGATAGTCGCGGACGCCGAGAAGGAGGCCAGGCGGCTGAGGTCGGAGGCGGAGTCGAAGGCAGAGGAGTTAGTGTCTCGATCGCAGGAGAAGGCCGACAAGAGGGTCGAGGCCATGATAGCCGAGGAACTCACCAAGGCCGAGGAGAAGGGCGAGGAGCTCAGACGGGAACACGAGGAGAGGATATCCTCGATGGAGACGGCCGCGGAATCGAATATGGACCGGGCCGTTGAAGTGATACTCCGTTCGGTGAAGGGGAAATAGCCGTGTTCAAGCCGAGGGCGATGAGCAAGGTCAGGCTGCTACTTCTGGACTCGGATACCGAGAGGTTTACGAGGGAGATCCAGGAGCTCGGCTTGGTGGAGTTCACCAAGTCCCCGGTCCAGGAGCCCCTGGAGGAAAGCCAGGTAGGCGAGCTGACCGGCGACATAGGCGAGCTTCAGGCCAAGGCGGAGAGGATGATCGGTATCCTCGAGGATGCGAGGTCGGAGCGTGAGGAGAAGGGGAGCCTTGTCGATAGGGTTCGGGGCATGATCGAGCCGGAGGCCCTGGAGCCAAGGGAGGTGAACCTCGGATCGGCTGATGAGCAGCTCGAGTGGTGCTCCGAGAGGGTGAACGAGGTATACGAGGAGGTCGAGAGGCTGGGCAACTCGCTGGAGCGCATCTCGGATCAGACGGCCGCCCTGAAGCAGGATCTGAGCCTGATAAGGGAGCTCCTGCCTGTGAAGGTTCCGCTGAGGGTCTTCCGCGAGTCGGAGCTCACCGGCGCCGTTTTCTTTCACATCTCCCCTGAGACCCTGGAGCCGTTCACCGCCGGGGCAAAGGGGAGCATCGATCCGGTCGAGGTTAGGGTGATATCCGGGACCACTGAGCTGCTGGTCATGGCGATGTGCCTCTCGGAGGAGAGGACGAAACTACTCACGCAGATACACCGGTTCGAGGGCGAGATCGTCGAACTCCCCTCATATGACGATTCACCGAGAGAGGTTGAGGCCAGGATAGAGAAAGAGCTGTCCGACATCGAGGAGGAGAGGTCGGGAATAACCGAAAGGATATTCGATATAGCCTCCGAGAAGCTGGAGGATCTCAAGGTCACGCTGGAAATCCTGGAGATCGAGAGTCATAGGCTGGACTCGATGGCCCTTCTGTCCCGGACCGAGAGCGTGGCCTACATGGAGGGATGGATCCCCGAGAGGGATCTGACCCGACTGGACGAGGCCGCCTCATCCTGCACCGACGGGAGATACGTCCTCCGAAGCTCCACCGCATCGGGTGACGGCGATGATCCGCCTACCAGCCTCGAGAACCCGAAGCCCTTCTCCAGCTTCGAGTGGATAACCAAGATGTACGGGATGCCCAACTACCACGAGGTCGACCCAACCATCTTCGTGGCGCCGACGTTTGCGGTCTTCTTCGGCACCTGCCTAACCGATGCCGGCTACGGCATAATACTTGCGCTCGTCAGCTTCTTCATCCTCAGGAAGGCGTGGGGAAAGGAGCTGGGAACCGCCTTCACCCTCTGTGGACTCGGAACCATCCTAATGGGGTGGCTCACCGGTGGCTGGTTCGGGAACATCTTCTTGAGCGGCGAGTATGGCTATGGTCCCCAGCTCAAGATATTCGAAGCCCCTTGGATAAATCCCATTGAGGACCCCGTATCGCTCCTGGTTCTGGCCCTGATGATGGGCATAGTCCACCTGATGCTCGGACACGTCACCGCGATAATGTCCTCGGCGAGGAAAGGAAAGCTTCTCAGCGGGATCATCACCCACGTGGGATGGCTGCTCTCCCTCTCCTTCGGGACGATATTCATCCTTTGGTTCCTGGAGATAACGACGGCAAACGCATTCTGGAAGGCGGTGAGCTCGTACGGCGCCGGCATAGGGGTTGCCATGGGCGTAATAGGCTACACGCTTGAACGCGAGGGATCCGCGAGGGTCGCCGGAGTGCCCCAGTTCCTGTACGATATACTGGGACATGTGGCGGACGTCATCTCGTACTCCAGGCTGCTCGCTCTGGGGATATCCACCGGGGTCAATGCCCTGCTGATAGATTACATCATAGTTGGTATCGTCTGGCAGGGCCTTGAATCAGGCGGGGGATTTGTTCAGATACTGATCTTCGCGATCGCGAGCGTGGGCCTAGCCATAGGGTTCGTGCTGCTGCACCTGGTTAACATGGGCCTGAACTGCCTCACGGGATTCGTTCACACCATGAGGCTGGAGTTCGCCGAGTACTTCGGCAAGTTCTACGAGGGGGACGGGGACGAGTTCGAACCGCTGAGGGCGGAGAGATCGCTCACTCGGGCCGTGGGCGGGGGTGCGGGGAGATGACAACTGGCCTCGAGGCTATCAGGGACACGATAATCGAACAGGCCGAGGCAAGGGCGCGGGAGATCCTGAGGGATGCTGAGGAGGAGAGGGACAGGACCCTGAGGGAGGCCCGGGAGGAGGCCGAACGCAGGACGCGCGAGATGGTAGAGGAATCGAAGGACAGGGCTCGAACCAGATATCAGGAGAAACTCGGCGCCATAAGGAGCGAGCTGAAGAGGGAGCTGCTCACGAAACGCGAGGAGCTGATCGAGGAGGCGTGGCGGAGGGCGAGGGAGGATATCTCGGCCTACGTTGGCGACGATTCCTACAGGGAGGAGCTCAAGTCCACAGTCATAGATGCGGCCCTGGAGATAGGGGGCGAGTCATTCAAGGTCCATGCCAACCCCAGGGATCTGGATTTTCTGAAGGGGTCCAAGGAGGAGATCGAGGGGGCTCTGGAGGTACAGGGCCGCGACATCGGGATGATACCCGGGGAAGAGATAGATTGTATCGGGGGCGTCAAGGTCTCGGATCCCGAGGGGAGGATAATCCTTGACCGGAGCTACGACTCGAGGATGCGGAGGCTGAGGTCCTCCCTGAGGCCCCGTCTGGCCGGGATTCTGACGGAGGGATCGGAGTAGTTGGCCTACGAGTTACCACTCATAGTGGGGGGCGTGGCCGCGGTGACGCTAGCCGTTGCCAGCCGGGCCCGGTCCGTGACCCCCTACGCATACCTGATGGCCAAGATCAGGGCATGGGAGGCCAGGATGCTCACCGACTCGAAGTTCGAGGGGCTCGCCACCTCCGGTTCGCTGGAAGGCTTCATATCCGGTCTCCGGGGAACAGATTACGAGAGGGCGCTCGAGGAGGTGGGCGAGGATGTGGAGGGGATCGAGTCCGCGTTGAACCGGGAGCTGGTACAGACCTACGATCGACTGCTGGAGCTGGTCCCGGAGAGGGTGAGGCCGTTCGTCGAGAAGTTCGCTGAGCGGCTGGACGTGGGCAACCTGAAGCTGATAGTGCAGGTCGCATCCGGCGGAGTCGACCGTGAGACCGCAATCTCCCACCTCACAGGAGGAACAGTATTCTCGAGGGAGAGGCTGGAGGCAATGGCCGGGAGCGAGAGCGTGCCCGACCTCGTGGAGCAGCTTAGCGAGACGGACTACTACCAGCAGCTGAGGCCGTATATGGAGCCCGGGGAATACGACCCCAGGGAACTGATGCGGGCGATAGAGCACTCATACTACAGATCACTCTGGCACAGGATAGAGGAACTGGACAGGAGGAACAGGTCGATAGCGAGGGACCTGATCGGGCTGGAGATCGACCTCGCCAACGTCAGGCTGCTGTTCCGGCTCAAGAGCGTTGGGGTGCACCCGGACCTTATAATGAAGAATGTCATACCCGTGGAGGCCAACCTGACCGAGGAGACCCTGAGGCAGTGCGCTCAGGCCGAGGACACGGAGCAGGTGAGGACGATACTCCTGGGCTCGAGCCTGAGGCGTCTGCTGACAGGGATCTTCGCCGAGGCCCGTGACAGGGTTACCGAGATCGAAAGGCTCACCAACGAGGCCGTGCTGAATCACTCCAAGACCATGTCGCTGATGAAGCCCCTCACCGTGGCCACCCTGGTAGCATACCTGTACCAGAAGCACTCCGAGATCGGGAACCTGAGAACGGTGGCCAGGGGTACCGGCGACGGCGTGGAGACCGACTACATCAAGTCCATGGTAACGAGGGTGGCTCGAATTGAGTGAGGTGGTGGTGGTCGGGGATCAGGACACGGTAACCGGGTTCAGGCTCGCAGGCGTGGATAACACGCATGTCCATCGGGGGGAGGCCGAGACCAGGGAGTTCGTTCGCTCGGCGGTGGATCGAGATGCCGGAATAGTGGTCATCACACAGTCGGTCGCGGAGGAGATCAGGGGTTACCTTGATCGGGTCAGGCGCGAGCGGGCGTTGGTCAGCCCCGTCTTCGTGGAGATACCCGACAGGGCCGGACCCAGGGGCGAGGACAGGCTTCAGCAGCTGATCAAGAGGGTGCTCGGGACGGAGGTCTCATTGGAGTCGATAGAATGATAGAGGGAAAGGTCAAGAAGGTTGCAGGCCCGGTTGTCACGGCCAAGGGCATCACCGGGTCCAAGATGCATGACATAGCTTACGTCGGAGAGGAGGAGCTCATCGGGGAGATAATCAGGCTCGAGGGCGATACCGCGATCGTTCAGGTTTACGAGGAGACCGCCGGCGTCAAACCGGGCGATAGCATCGTGTGCGCCGAGAGGGCGCTTTCGGTCGAGCTGGCCCCGGGCCTGATCGGGAACACCTATGACGGGGTGCAGAGGCCGCTGGAGGTCATAGAGGACAAGACGGGTGTGTTCATATCCAGAGGGGTGAAGGCCAACTCGCTGGACAGGGAGAGGGAGTGGAAGTTCCTTCCCAAGGTAAGCGAGGGCGATGATGTCGATCAGGGCGGGGACCTGGGAATCGTCCACGAATCGAAGATCGTTGACCACCACGTGATGGTGCCTGTCGGGGTGAGCGGGAAGGTGGAGGAGATAGCCTCCGAGGGCAAGTACCGGATAGAGGATGTCATAGCCAAGGTAGACGGGACCGAGGTCAGGATGCTCAGGGAGTGGCCGGTCCGGAGGGCGAGGCCGATCCAGGGCAAGAAGGACCCGACCGTGCCCCTGATCACCGGGCAGCGCATATTCGATACCTTCTTCCCCATAGCCCGAGGCGGCACAGCCGCCATCCCGGGCGGTTTCGGAACCGGCAAGACCGTCGCCCAGCACCAGCTGGCGAAGTGGTCGGACGCCGATATCGTGGTCTACGTCGGCTGCGGGGAAAGGGGCAACGAGATGGCGGAGGTCCTGAAGGACTTCCCCGCGCTCGAGGACCCGAAGCACAACGTGCCTCTCATGGAGCGGACGATACTGATAGCCAACACCTCGAACATGCCGGTTGCGGCCAGGGAGGCCTCTATCTACACCGGCATAACCATAGGCGAGTACTTCCGTGATATGGGGTACGGCGTCGCGCTGATGGCAGACTCCACCTCCAGATGGGCCGAGGCCCTGAGGGAGATATCCGCGAGGCTGGAGGAGATGCCAGGCGAGAGGGGTTTCCCGGCCTACCTGGGAAGCAGGCTGGCAGACTTCTACGAGAGGGCGGGACGCGTGACCACGCTCTCCGGCAAGGAGGGGTCCGTCAGCGTGGTGGGGGCGGTTTCACCCGGGGGAGGCGACTTCTCCGAGCCCGTCACCCAGAACACGCTGCGGATAACCAAGGTGTTCTGGGCCCTCGACTCCGATCTCGCACAGCGCAGACACTTCCCGGCGATAAACTGGCTGGACAGCTACTCCAAGTACATCGACCAGCTGGCGGACTGGTACAGGGAGAACGTCGGCGACGTGACCGGGCTTCGATCCCGGAGCCTCGAGCTCCTCCAGAGGGAGGATGAGCTGCAGGAGATAGTCCAGCTCGTCGGCCCCGATGCCCTGCCCGAGAGCCAGAGGCTGCTCCTCGAGTGCACCAGGATGATAAGGGAGGACTTCCTCCAGCAGTTCGCGTACGATGATGTGGATACCTACTGTTCCCTCGGGAAGCAGGTGAAGATGCTGGAGCTGATACTCAAGTTCTATGACGTGACCAGGGAACTGGTGAGGTCGGGAACCGGGGTGGACAGGATCAGGCAGATGAAGGTCAGAAACGACATCGCGAGGATGAAGCAGCTGCCGGAGGACGAGTTCAAGGATAAGTCTCCTAGGATAGCGGAGATGATCGATGGACAGGCCGAGGAGATAAGGGAGGGAGCGGCAGTTGAGTAGCGAGAAGGTGTACAACACCGTTTCGGAGGTCGCCGGCCCGCTCATGGTCGTGGAGGAGGTCGAGGGCGTTGGCTACGACGAGATCGTCGAGATAGAGACCCCAGAGGGGGAGAAGAGGAACGGACAGGTCCTCGAGGTCAGCGAGGGAGCGGCCGTGGTGATGGTCTTCGAGGGCACCTCCGGGCTGGATACCAGCCGAACCAACGTGCGCTTCGGCGGGGAGGGCCTCAAGCTCCCGGTATCGATGGAGCTGGTGGGCAGGATCTTCGACGGGCTCGGGAGACCACTCGACGGCGGCCCCGAGGTCGTGGCCGAGGACCGCAGGGATATAAACGGCGCCCCCATGAATCCGGTTTCCAGGGAGTATCCGGAGGAGTTCATACAGACCGGCATATCGTCGATAGACGGCATGAACACCCTAGTCAGGGGCCAGAAGCTGCCCATGTTCTCCGGTTCCGGGCTTCCCCACAACGAGATCGCGGCCCAGATCGCCAGACAGGCAACAGTCCTCGGCGAGGAGGAGGAGTTCGCGGTGGTGTTCGCCGCCATGGGGATCACCTACGAGGAGGCCAGCTTCTTCCGCCAGGACTTCGAGAGGACCGGGGCGATGGAGAGGATAGTGATGTTCCTCAACCTCGCCGATGACCCGGCGGTGGAGAGGATGATAACCCCGCGGATGGCCCTGACCGCGGCCGAGTACCTGGCCTTCGACCAGGGGATGCACGTGCTGGTGATAAGGACCGACATGACCAACTACTGCGAGGCGATTCGGGAGATAAGCGCAGCCAGGGAGGAGGTCCCGGGAAGAAGGGGCTACCCCGGCTACATGTACACCGACCTCGCCATGACCTACGAGCGGGCGGGCAGGATCAAGAACCGGAAGGGAAGCGTGACCCAGATACCGATCCTGACCATGCCCGACGACGACATAACCCACCCCATACCGGACCTTACCGGTTACATCACGGAGGGCCAGATAGTGCTCAGCCGCGCCCTCCACAGGAGGGGGATATTTCCCCCTATAGACGTTCTCCCCTCACTGAGCAGGTTGATGAAGAGGGGGATAGGCGAGGGCCACACCAGGGAGGACCACTCGGACGTCTCCAACCAGCTCTACGCCGCTTACGGCGAGGGTAGGGACCTTAGGGACCTGGTGGCTGTGGTTGGCGAGGAGGCACTCACCCCACGTGACCAGAGGTACCTCGAGTTCGCGGACAGGTTCGAGAACGAGTTCGTCAAGCAGGGTCCGGACGAGAACCGGACCATAGAGGACACGCTCTCAATCTCGTGGGATATACTCTCCGCCCTGCCCGAAACGGAGCTGAAGAGGATCGACCAGGAGTTCATAGACCGGTACATGCCCGAGACCGACGAAGGCGAATAGCGCGGAGGGATGAAGTTGCCCCAAGGCAGCCAGGAGGAGGCGAAGCCCACCAGGATGGAGCTCCTCAGGCTCAAGAAGAGGGTGGACCTGGCGGAGAAGGGTCGTGACCTGCTGAAGGAGAAACGAGATGCGCTGGTGATGGAGTTCTTCGACTCCATGCGTCTCGTGCAGGAGAAGCGGCAGTCGGCGAACCGGATACTGGAACGGGCTTACCGCTCCCTGACCCTCTGCTACGCCGCGATGGGCTCGGATGAGACGAGACAGATATCGACGTACACCAAGGCCGAGATAGATGTCTCGCTTGGGTCAAAGAACATAATGGGGGTGATCGTTCCCACCGCGGAGCTGGGCGATGTCACCAGGGAGGTCGCCGAGAGGGGCTACTCGCTGGTCGGCGGGAGCATCCGTCTCGATGAGGCCGCCGAGGCGTTCGAGGAGGCACTTCAGGCCATAGTCGATCTCGCCGCCGCCGAGGAGACCGCGAGGAAGGTGGCATCCGAGCTGGAGAAGACGAAGCGGAGGGTTAGCGCCCTGGACAACGTGGTGGTCCCCGGCCTCCGGGGTACGATAAAGATGATAGAGGACAGGCTGGAGGAGCTGGAGAGGGAGAACTTCTCCCGCCTCAAGAAGATAAAGAGCATTCTGACCGAGAGGGAGTCGGAGGCGTGATCTCGAAACATTTTTCTTGATTTCGGAGGCGATGAGATGCAGGCGAGGGGCAAGTTGGTTGGAGAACACCCTAGGGGCATGACGTTTCTCACAGTGGTTGGAGGACCAGTAGCCAACCTGGGGCTGGCCTCCGGCGCCCTGTCGCTGTTCATGCTTATCATGGAGGTCGACCTCGTCGTGATGGGAACCGCGATATTCGGGCTCTACACGCTCGGGCTCTCCGCCATATACCTGATCATGAAACCGGCCCTCCGTCTATCGGAGTTGATGAAGGCCTTCCAGGCGGCGATCGTCATGGTCGGCGTCGCCTTTCTCGCCTTCCTCCTCAGATATCTTTCATGGGAGATGATGTAATGGAGACCACTGCATACGATCTGGCGACCGCATACGACATCAGCCGCAAGGAGCTCGTGTTCTGCGACGCCGACAGGCCCGTGCGAAAGGTGGCCAGGGACTTCTACGAGAAGGGGATCGGCTCGATGATAGTCACCGAGGACGGCGACTACATCGGGTTCGTCACGGACCAGAACATATTCAGGGCAATCTCCGAGGATGTCGATGTCCGCTCGGCCAGGGTTGGCGACCTGAAGCTCGACCCACTCAACAAGATCAAGCACGATGCGACACTGTCGGAGGTGGCTTCCCTCTTCGCCGAAACCCGTGCGACCCGTCTTGCGGTGGTGGATGACGAGGGCAAGGTCGTGGCCGTGGTGAAGAAGAAGAACCTGGAGCTTCTCGACAGGTTCAACATCGCGGCAAGCATGGTGAGGGACTGAACTCAGATCGAGGTGGCAGTTCAGGACTCGTTGGCACGCGAGCTCCGATCAGATCCCTTGGACTTGATAACGTAGTACATGATGGGGTTCTTTATCCGCTGACAGAGCGGGTCCGGCTGACAGAGCGCCGGCACCTCCCTCTGTATCTTCTCGCAGTTTGGGGGTATGTACCAGGTCGAGTTGCCGGCATCCACCAGTCTCGGGTTCTGGATCAGGCCGAACCCCAGGTGGTAGAGTATGTTCGCCTTCTCTATCGGCTGATCCTCGAACAGGGGCGGATTGCACCGCGAACCCGCCTCGTATATCCGGGGAAGGATATCCTCGGTCACGATTGAAAGGTCGTCTACGAAATCGGAGATCTTCGCGTCCCCGGCGAGGGGGGAGATCCTCGCATGGGATAGGAACGAAGTGAGGAGAACGGTTATGGCGTAGTTCCTGCTGCCGGCGTCGACCCCGCTCTCGGCGATCCTGATGCAGGGCGGGAAGAGGTCGTCCCTCAGTTCGCCGCCCATGGCGACCAGGTCCCGGTGGGTTAGCTGGGCGACCTCGGACACGATCTCCCCGATACGCCTGAAGATCGGATGGGGCTTGACGCCGGCCGCCTCCATCTTCCGCTTCACCTCGCCGATGTAATCCTGTATCTCCCGGCCCGTCCTGTGGGCCGCGATCTCGAGTGCGTCGTTGGGGGAGAGGAAGGCCCACCCGTCCTTGATGTAGAACTCGACCAGCTCGCTGTCACTCCCGAGCAGTTCCGACCATCTGAGCTTGAACCTGACCTGATCCATATCGGAGTAGGTCGATTTGCCGCTTCTATGGGATGCGAACTTGCGCAGGGCCATCACCTTGTACAGGTCCTCCTGCGGCATATCCCCCTCCCCGGCCCTCTCCAGCCCGATATCGGGGATGAGGTCCACCACCTCCTCTCTCCTCTCGAGGTACGCGGACTTCAGTCTTCTTCTGACTATCTCGCGATAGCAGGAGGCGAGGGTCCTGACCTCGAACGACGTGGGGGAGAAACAGGCGGCACATGACTGCATGAGGAGGTATAGGACGGCGATATCGAATTTGGCGTCCGGGGGGCTGACGATGTTATCCGGCGGGGCCTTCTGTCTCTGGATCGGGTTGCCGTCGTCGTCCACGCTTGGCTTGGCCTGCCACTCCAACCTCTCACGGCATCCCCGTATGTATCTCGTTCCGAGCTGATTCAATGGCGGGGTATCCTTGGCCAGTGTCCTGGCCTCGTCGGAGAACGGGTCCAGCAGGGCCCTCTCCGCCTCGCGATCCGGCACGATACTCGGTCTCGCCATCGGGATAAAAATCGTACTTCGGTCACAGCATCTGCAGGATGCCCGAGAGCCCGTCGACGGCGAACACCAGTCCCAGGGCGACGAGGAAGACGGAGCACCCGCCGAGCACGAGCCTGTACACGACGTCGTTCATGTGTCTCGTGCCCACCGCGACCCCGGCAGCCACCAGGCTGAACCAAGCCAGATCGGAGAGTATGTGGCCGGAGTAGAAGGCGGGCAGTCCCAGGGGTCCCAGGTCCTTCGCCATGGCGATATACGCCAGTCCGATCGTGGCCCACCAGATCGACCAGTAGGGGTTGGAGACGCTGGTTATTACCCCCTCGATGACCGGGGTGAAGATCGAGTCCCCGTGCTCGGCATCGGCCTCCGTGGGTCCCGATGGGAGCGAAGCCTTTCCCGTTCTGACATCGTTCATTATCGTGGAGCCCAGGAAAACCAGCATCGCTCCCCCTCCCAGGAGTATCGGCTGGATCACCTCCTGCCTCTCGAGAAGGCTGCCGAGTCCCAGGAGGATGGCGGCGATGAGCACCAGCTCGATGGCCGCGTGCCCTATCACGACGAGGGGCCCGGCCTTGAACCCCATCCTCGCGGAACGGTTGATGGTGGCGACGAGAACTGGGCCCGGCATCATCGCGCCGCTGAGCCCGATCAGGAAAGCGGTGCTGAAGAGAAAGACTAGGGATTCCACTCAATCGACGGGTCAGTGAAGAGGCTGATAACTCTATTCTCCCTATCGAGCAGTCTCCTGACACAGCCCTCGGAGCTGTCCGAACGTGCGACCACCGTGCAGATCGGGGACCTCTGGTCCACGCGGGATCCCGAAAGTGGGACGTCCCTCACGAACCGGGTTCGGGACAGGTCCCCCACCCTCAGGTCACGTGGAGCGTAGACGATCCTGCGGCCCCAGTAGGTCTGCGACCGGGCGACGCGGGAGGGTATCTCCTCGCCCCTGCATGCCCTCAGATGGAGGTCGAAGACAGAAACTCCCGCGGCCCCCTCCACCACCTCGAGGCTTCCCTGAATCCTGGGATTGATCTCCAGGACGAAAGGTTCCCCGTCCGATACGCAGAAATCGATCCCGTTGGAGCCGATCAGGTCGAACTCCCTGGAGACGAGTCTCGCGGCCCTGACCATCTTATCCTCGGTCTCCTGACTCACATCCAATGGTGCCACGTTGCCTGCGTACTTGAATCGGGAGAAATCCGTTCCGATCAGCTGTAGCGTTGTGGAGACGGGTAGGAACGCCTTCCCGCTGGAGATGAATGAGATGGAGGCGGCCGTTCCCGGGATCAGTTCCTGGATCAGGGCCGCCCGACCGGCCCAGAGATCCGTTAGTCCCGGGTCATCGAGAACCCGATCCAACGGCAGGATCGAGTGCCCTCCGCCCGATCTGACGGGCTTGACGATGTAGCGAGCAGTGTCGAGATCCGCGATCTCCTCGCTTCCCAGCCCTTCCACGACATGTGTCTCCGGACAGCTGACCCCCCGGGACCTCAGGAAGTCGAAGAGCCGTCTCCAGTCCCGGCATCCCTCCAGCACCCGGGAGGGATTTCCCAGGACCACCCTGCCTTCCTCCTCCCACCCTCGAACTAGCTCCGGGTGGTTCTCGAAACCCGAACCATATACGACCTGGTCGAAATCCAGGTCCCGGCCAGCTATCCCCAGTTTCTCGGTCAGGCTCCCGGGTTCGGGGGCCAGATGGCTGAACTCCCCCCTCAGGGAGAACGTCCTGCAGATTCTGGAGAGGTCCATATCGCCGAAGGCGTCCAGGGCGATAATCTCGTGGCCCGAGGATACTGCGGACTGGGCCGCAGCGCGGGCACTGATTCCAACTAGGAGAGTGGTCATTACCGCAGGCCTTCGGGGAACCGTGGATCGAAAGAGATTTAATAAGCTTCCTTCGAAGATACACCGGGTGGATGAGGACGCCTACAGCGGAGGAGTTAACACGATGACTTATGATGGGCGGGCCGACACCCTCTTCTTCTTACGGATTTCAGAGGCCGCCGGCGAGCGGATCGCACAGTAATTTATAAGGAAACGAGGGACTGGATCTGCGGGAGCCGACCGTTCTCCCGAGCAGGTGACAAGATTGGAAGAGGTTATGGAACCTGAGGACAAGTACGCGATCATCCGAGATGCACTGTACCGCCTAGGCGGCAGGGTTAGACACGACGTGTTGGAGGGCGAGGTCTGCGGACGGAAGCACAGGTGGAGGGCCGAGCCGATCGTCCTCTCGAAGAGATCATTCAAGATTTACCTGAAGATACTGGTCCTGAAGGGCCACATCCTGAAGAGCGAGGTCGACACCCCGGTCGGATCCAACATCTACTACGAGTTGGCATCGAAGCTCTCGAGGAGAATGGAGCTGCAGAGATATGCGGTCGTGGCGGGGATACTGAAGATAGGCGAGGAACTCGCGCCGGTGCTGGAGTCGTATCGAAGATCCGCGACCAGCTTGATGGAGGATTACCCTCACCTCGTCCCGGAGGTGACGGACTACGGGACCAAGAGGTTCCTGACCTGGATGTCAACCAGCTGGACATCGGAGGCCAGGGAGGCAATGACTCACCTTCTCGCCAGGGAGTACGTCCTGGTGGCTGGCGAGGCGATCATACCCCTCAAGAGCCTGAACCAGGGTATGAGGGAGGCCCTGCTGATAGAGTGATCGCCTGGATGCCGGATTCACGCGTAGACGGCAACATGGATGATATTTTTCTTGGCCACCGCCCCCGGTTACTCGGCTTTGACTAGCGTAGAACGCGGCCTCACGATTCGAGAGGTGGAATGCAGGACTGCCCTCAGCCCCTGCGGCCTGGAGGGATTCGACTATTCGCTTAACCCGTACCGCGGCTGCCAGCATGGTTGCGTTTACTGCTACTCGCCCTGCGTAATCAGGGAGAAGAGGGATTGGGGAACATTTGTCGATGTGAGGAGAAACATGCCCACCGTTCTGGCCAAGGAACTGCGACGGCGAGATAGGGGTTATGTATGGCTGGGGAGCGTGTGCGATGCCTATCAACCGGTAGAGGGTAGATACTCAGTAACCAGGAGATGCCTGGAGCAGCTCCTCGAGGTTGACTGGCCCGTATCCCTCCTGACCAAGGGTCATCTTGTTGCCAGGGACTACGGCCTCATGAGGGAGTTCAGCGATTTCGACCTTGGCTTCAGCATCAACTGCTCGGATGATTCGATCCGGCAGGCGACTGAGCCCGATGCCTCGTCTGTAGAAGATAGGCTTCGGGCGATCTCTGAGGCCTGCGATGAGGGCCTCGATCCGTGGGCCTTCCTAGCTCCCCTGATCCCCGGGATAGCCGATCGGAGGGAGGATCTCGAGTCGCTGATAGAGGACCTCGCACGGGCGGGGGTACGGAGGATCGGATTCGATCCCTTCCGCTTCAAGCCGATGTGCTGGCCGAGGATGCGAGATTTCCTCGAGGATCGGGAGATATCCATATCGGGATTCAAGCGAGCTCTGAATACCCCGGGTTACTTCGAGTCGGTGGCGGATATGATAGAGAACGAATGCGACAGGAGAGGACTGGAGGTGATGGTCTGATGGCTCGCAAGCCCCTCGTTGTTCTCGTGAGCCAGGACCTCAGGACAAGATCGTTCATCAGGGCACAGCTGAAGGAGGAGGGCATCGAGGTCGCGGCCTTTCGGCGGCTGGAGGACGCGCGGCAGTGGCTCTACATCGGAGGTCACGTGCCCGATCTTTTCCTGATCGATATCTGGAGGACGTCCCTCTCGAACGAGTTCGTCAAGTGGCTCGGCGACATCTCCGACAGATCCCCGGTGATGTTCCTCACCGGCGCCCGAGAGACCCTGTCCCAGGAGCTTGAGGATATGGGCGAGCCGTTGAGACGGCCGATAAGCATCCGCGAGATCGTGACCAGGATCCGGTCCAGGCTGTGAGGGAGTTGCCAGAGGCCGAGCCCGAAAAACCTGACTTTGCAGTGGCGGCGGCGCGCTACAACAGGTTCAGGAGCCCGGAGTGCGAGGCAAGGGTGGTCGAGGCAGGGGGCGAACGGATAGTGGTGGATTTCAGGGGATCGTTCTGCGCCACATGTGCCCCAAATGAGTACGTAGAGGACTTCGTTTGGGAGGTCCACGAGCTACTGGGCGTGAGACTCGAGACGATTCGCGTTGAACCGATCGGAGATTCGACTCTCCGGGCGGTCTACGGGATGGGGAGTGGCGAGAGGCTTTAGATCCACTTTCGTCGCTTGATCAAGCCTTGGAATCCTTTTCCGCCGCCCGCAGGCAAGGTTTAAGTTACATTCACGGTTACTATCCCGTATAGAATCCCGGAGAGAGCGCCTTGGCCTCGGAGATGGATATCGACCTCTACACAACGATGCGTCGCATTGAGGCCAGAGAGCGCGAGCTCCAGGACGGTATTGGAAACGACGGCCGAGGGCGCGGCAATAGCAGCAGGGGCCTTTTCAAACGTTCGATCCTGCCGATCGCCCTGATCGTGTCTGTCCTGCTTCTGCTTCTTCTCGCCTTTCTCGCCGGACTCTTCGGGGCCGAGGAGGGCAAGTACCTGTGGCGGGATGCGTACAGGTCCCTGAAGGGTAGACACGAGGAACTCGGCGAATTCTACTCCAATCAATCATCACTCCTGAATGAAACACGGGATCAGAGGGACAGGTGGCGAGGTAGATCGGAGTCCCTCAAGGTGGTTTTGGAGGAGTGCCGCAACTCACTGAGGGCTCTCGAGTCCGAGCTGAACGCCCTGGAGGAGAGGCACGCGAGGGCGGAGCTCGAGCTTTGCGCGAGCCAGGGTGAGAACAGGGAACTCAGGTGTCTTCTCAACCAGAGCCGCCTCGATGCCGAGGAAATCAGATCCCTCTACCAGGCAGCTTCGAACGAGCTGGATGAGGTCAGGCTCGAGCTGTGCGAGGAGAGGTGCGAGAGGGTAGCGGTGGAGACGAGACTCGAGGCCAACATCGCACTTCTCCACTCCACCCGGGATAGGCTTCGGGAAGCGGTGTTGGAGCTCAACCAGACCGAGGGGGAGAGGGATTCCTGGATCGAGAGGTTTCACAATCTCGAACTCGAGAATCGAGAGTTGCTCTGCTCCCTCAGGATATGCCGTATCGAACTGCAGAGGCTCAGGGGCATGTACCGGTCGTGCGAGGCTCAGGTTGAGGGCATGAGGCTGGAGCTGGAGTCGTGCCTGAAACGGATGAAGAGCCTCAGGCATCAGCTGGAGGAGAGCAGAAGGGAGTCGGAGAGGTTGAGGAGGCTCTACGAGGTAACCCTTGAGAGGTTCAACAGGGCAGCCGAGGAGAGGGATCGCTGGAAGATGGGATACCTGGACCTTAACTTGACACATACCAACCTCCTCTTGGAGCTCGCTCGGTGCGAGGCCCGGTACGACAATCTATCCCGATCCGTCGAGATCCTTTCCGAGGAGAGGGATCGCTGGAAAGGGCTCTATGAGGAGCTCCAGGGCCTCTACCATGATTGTATCGCGGACGTGTCATACTGGAGGGGCAGGTACTACACCGCTGCCTCCGACCTTGAGGACGCCCTGGCCACGATCTCGGAGCTATCGGATCAGCTGGCCAGCTGCGGGTCAGACGTCGAATACTGGAGGACTCTCTACGAATCCCGACAGGCGGAACTCGATGACGCCGTGAACCAGGCAGCGTACTGGAGGGGGCTCTACGAGCAACTGGCCAACATCAGCGTCGATATGAGTATCGGCAACATCACGGTTTTGGAGAGGGAGTCGGGCAAACCGTCGCGGATTTCGGCGGATCTCGAGGTGTGTGTCAGCTTCACCGGGGCTCCGGTGTACCTGTTCCTCGAGTACTGGGCGGAGCCGATCGACTGCGTGTGGGGATACGGAAGCCTGGTTGAGGATGTCTCCGACTGGGCGGGCAGGTGCAAGACGTTCCACGTGGTCCTGGACTTCGGAACCGGTGTTGGTCCCTACAAGGTGATCGCCAAGGCCAGGTTGCAGCCCATACACGGGTACGTGGAGGCGGAGGAGATCGGGCCCGAGTAGCATCGTTGATTGTTTTTCACGATTGGCCTTTTTTCTACCTGTTTTTGGCTGGTTTTCATGTTGAATTTGGTTTTTGGGGGTGTTTTTTGGGTTGTGTGGGTGGGTGTGGGTTTGGTTTGGGTTTGTTTTCGGTAGTTTTTTATGTGGTTGGTGTTATTGTTGTTTTCCCTGTCGTTTTGCCGGCGGGGCAGATAGGAAGCAGGCGTCACGGGATTTCGGTTCGGTTCCTCTTCGGGGGTTCCGGGTCGGTGACAGGTGTTGGCTTGTTTGCTGGTTCCTTCGGGGGCT
>Ga0180432_10001412_pt1 | contig 38027 bp, 33 predicted proteins | sample SS_ome_10_FD_132414 | JGI IMG/M metagenome (GOLD analysis project Ga0180432, IMG submission 132414) | Hypersaline lake sediment archaeal communities from the Salton Sea, California, USA - SS_1_MS_2 metaG | ecosystem: Environmental > Aquatic > Non-marine Saline and Alkaline > Hypersaline >... | reverse complement strand
TACAGGATATCCCATGAAAAATCAAATGATTCGTAGGCCCGCGTTTACCCATATCAATCCATCCACATGATTACCAAAAGCAACCAGTCAGAAAGCGTCCTTAGGGGAACTGGTGGAAAAAGCAGGGTCGGCATTTTTGGCCTTAACACAGCCCAGGCCTTGAAATAGAAACTTCCCTTATAAACGTGCCGTCAATGATCTCCGCCTTCCAGTCTGTATTCGCGGGAAAGGGTTTGAAGTCCTGGGGCCGAATGGTGAGAGGGGGCTGGGTTTCCCACGAGAGACACTTTGGTTTGACAGGGTATTCCAAGAGTAGTATATTGGTAGTATGAAAGTGAAAACATCTATCACATTGTCCAAGGATGTGCTGAAGGCCATCGAAGTGCATTCTAAGCACTATGGAAGTCGTTCTGAGTTCATTGAGTCGGCTTTGATGACCTTTATGGCTCAAATTGAACGGGGAGAACGGAACGCAAAAGATCTGAGAATCATCAATCGTCGGGCTAAACGTCTGAATAAGGAAGCGGCCGACGTTCTCACCTATCAAGTTGAGCTATGAGACGGGGAGAGCTCTATCGCGTTTCTCATCCTTCGGGTCGTGACCCGAAAAAATCCCGGGTTTTTGTTGTTGTCAGCCGACAGATCGTTATTGAATCTCGATTTTCAACAGCAATCTGCGTTCCAATTTACTCTTCTTACGACGGGCTTTCGACACAAGTGCCGGTCGGCGTGGATCAAGGGCTCAAGCACGATAGCAGCATATACTGCGACGAGCTTGTAAGTCTACCGAAGTCGATTTTGACCAACTTCGTAGGAAGCCTGTCATCTGATAAGCTACAGGAACTCAATCGGGCCCTCTGCATAGCTCTCGAAATAGCGGAATATCTATAGGCAAGATCTGGCCAAATTACCTCGTTTTGATTCCAACTGCCAAATCATATACTGTAATGATCTGCTCCGTTATCCCGTCGTAAAAATACTCCTGCTTTGGATTTCCACTCATGCTGTCAAAAGGCAGCACGGCACTCTTTTGGGGCCATGGGATCACCTCCACAAACAAAAAAGCCTCCAAGAGGGTATATTAATCTCTGCACCTTAGCCGGGGGTATCTGGCATCTGTATCGGGCAATGGTCTAATACCCAATACCCAGTACCTAATACCCATCAACCGAAGGTTGACCTGATTACTGATGACTGCTAACTGATCATTTTCCCCCGGACCCGTCGACTCGTTGACCTGTCCACACTCCTAACGATCATGACGATATTAACGATCTAAACGATCCCAACGCTCCTGACACGGATCCCTTGGATCCCTTTACAGAGGTGGGCGGCTCGTAGTCATGGTGAAAGGGCTTTCCAGGCAGTGCTTGTCAAAGGAGGTATCAATGGGCACAGGATAGTCCCCGTCGAAACAGGCCAGGCACAGGTCTTTTTGGGGAATGTCCGTGGCCTGAATGAGGTGGCTCGTATCCAGGTAAGCCAGGCTGTCAAGGCCGATAAAGTCCCGGATTTGTTCCACCGTTTGGTCGGCGGCGATCAACTCTCCCCGGGTGGTGAAGTCAATGCCATAGTGGCAGGGAAAACAATGGGGCGGGCAGCTCACGAGCATGTGTACTTCCCTGGCCCCTATTTCCCTGAGGGCCCTTATCCTGGTTCGTGCCGTGGTTCCGCGGATGATGGAGTCCTCTATAATCAGGACCTTCCGGTTTTTCAGGAGTTCCTTGACGGGATTTAATTTCACCTTCACCCCGAAATCCCTCATGCTCTGGGATGGTTGAATAAAGGTCCTGCCCACATAGTGGTTCCTGATCATGCCCATCTCTAGGGGCAGCCCCGAGGTATGGGAATAACCCAGGGCCGCATAATTGCCCGAGTCGGGAAAGGGCATGATAAAATCTACGTCAAGGGGGTGCTCCCGGGCAAGAAGTTCCCCTTGCTTTTTTCGAAACAGGTACACGTTTTGGCCGAAGACGTAGCTGTCGGGCCGGGCAAAATAGATGAGTTCAAAGATGCAGTGACTCCTCCGAGCCTCGATCTCCGGAGGGAGACTTTCAAGTCCCTTGCGGTCGATAATCAAGATTTCACCGGGTTCCACCTCCCTGATATACTGGGCGTCCACCAGATCAAAGGCGCAGGTCTCGGAGGCAAGGACATAGGCGCCATTGACCTCTCCCAGGCACAGGGGACGGAATCCGTGGGAATCCCTCACCGCAACCAGGGTATCCTCGGTCATGATCACCATGGCATAGGCCCCTTCCACCCGGGCCGTGGTTTCCACCAGGGCCTGTTTCAGGCCCTTGTTAAGGTTCTTTGCGATCAGGTGGAGCACCACTTCGCTGTCCATGGTGGTCTGGAAAATGGATCCCTCTTTTTCCAGGTCCTCCCGGATCCGGCGGGCATTGACAAGGTTGCCGTTGTGGGCGATGGCCAGGGATCGTCCCGCATACTGAACCCTGAAGGGCTGGGCATTGATCAGCAGCGAGGAGCCGGTGGTGGAATAGCGTACATGGCCCAGGCCTATATGACCGGTGAGTCTTTCCAGGATCTCTTCGGAGAAGACCTCCGGCACCAGGCCCATGGCCTTGTGTTCCATGACCCGTTTCCGGTCGGAGACTACAATGCCTGCACTTTCCTGACCCCGATGCTGGAGGGCGTAAAGGCCGAAGTAGCAGAGCTTGGCCGCCTCCTGGTGGCCGTAGACGGCAAAAATGCCGCATTCTTCTCTCGGTCTGGATGAGCGCGTTTTAGGCCCTGGCATTTCTCTGACCCCTCTCATAGGACAGGTTTATCCCCGGCCCTGAATGGGTTTTACCGTGGCATGATACTCCTGCAAGGTCTTGACCGCCCCTTTTCCCTGGATCAATGCTACAATGGCCAGGGCCGTGGCCCTGGCTCCGGCAAGGGTGGTCGTATAAGGGACGTTCATGGTCAGGGCGGTACGCCGAATGGAGTAAGACTCGGAAACGGTCTTCTTATGGCCCGTGGTATTGATGACCAGAGCGATGTCACCGTTTTTTATGAGGTCCACGATATGGGGCCTGCCTTCCCTTACCTTGTTCACCCTCTCATTGGGAATCCCACGCCCTTTGAGGTGGGCGGAGGTGCCTCCCGTGGCCAGGATTCTGAACCCGGCATCATGGAGCATGGCGGCGCTTTCAATAATCCCCTCCTTATCCCCATCCTTCACGCTGACAAATACCGTGCCTGAGAGGGGCAAGGTCAGGCCGGCCGCGAGCTGGGATTTGGCAAAGGCCGTTCCAAAGGATCGGTCGATGCCCATGACCTCTCCAGTGGATTTCATCTCCGGGCCCAGAATGGTATCCACCCCCGGAAACCGGGAAAAGGGGAACACGGATTCCTTGCAGGACACATGGGCCGGGCTGACTTCCCCCCTGAGGCCGAGTTCCCTCAGGCTTTTGCCCATGATCACCTTGGTGGCCAGCCTGGCCAGGGGAATGCCCGTGGCCTTGCTCACAAAGGGGACGGTCCTGGAGGCCCGGGGATTGACCTCAATGACATACACCCGGCCTTCCTTGACGGCGTACTGAATATTCATGAGCCCCTTCACCCTGAGTTCCGCGGCAAGGGCTTTGGTCTGCTCGGAGATCTTTTCCACGACCTTCCCATCGAGGGAGGTGGGGGGCAGTACGCAGGCGCTGTCCCCGCTGTGGATGCCCGCCTGCTCAATGTGTTCCATGATGCCGCCCACCACCGTTTCCGTACCGTCTGAGATGGCGTCCACGTCGACCTCGGTGGCATCCACCAGAAACCGGTCAATCAAGATCGGTTTGCCCGGGGAAACCTGAGCCGCCTGGTCTATGTATGTCTCCAGATCCCCGCGGTCATATACGATTTCCATGGCCCGCCCACCCAGTACAAAGGAAGGCCTGACCAGAACGGGGTAGCCGATCTTCTCCGCCACCTCCACGGCCCCGGCCCGGTTGGTGGCGATGCCGTTTTCCGGCTGGAGCATATCGAGTTTGCGGAGCAGGGCCTGAAAACGCTCCCGGTCTTCGGCCCGGTCAATACTGTCCGGGCTGGTTCCAAGGATCTTTACCCCGGCATCGGAAAGGGGTACGGAGAGGTTCAGCGGCGTCTGGCCCCCGAATTGAACAATAATCCCCAGGGGCCTTTCCTGTTCCACGATGTTAAGGACATCCTCCCGGGTAAGAGGTTCAAAATAGAGCCTGTCCGATGTGTCATAGTCGGTGCTGACCGTTTCCGGGTTACTGTTGATCATAATACTTTCTATGTCCATCTCCCTGAGGGCCAGGGACGCTTGAACACAGCAGTAGTCGAACTCGATCCCTTGTCCGATGCGGTTCGGCCCGCCCCCCAGGATGACCACCTTGCTCTGAGTGGAGACGCGCACCTCGTTTTCCTGCTCATAGGTTGAATAGTAATAGGGGGTATAGGCCTCAAATTCGGCGGCACAGGTATCCACGAGCTTATAAACCGGTTCCACGCCCTTTGATTTCCTGAAATCCCTGACGGTTTTCTCATCCGTACCTAAAAGCATGGCCAGCTGCAGGTCGGCATATCCAAAGGTCTTGGCCTGTCTCAGTAGGTCAGCGTCCCATTCGTTGGGGTTGCCACCCTTTCGGGCCATGGCCTGTAATGCCTTTTCCATGACGTGGATCTGTTGGATGTGATAGAGGAACCATGGATCGATCTGGGTCAGCTCCTGGATGCCCTCCAGGGTCATACCCCGTTCAAAGGCCTCGCGGATGTAAAACAGCCTGTTTGAGTTGGGATAGATAAGACCCCTCTGGATCTCGTAGCAATCCAGGGTGGATTCGGGCGGCCGGGAGAGATCCGAACCCAGTCCGCTCCGGCCGATCTCCAAAGACCTCAGGGCCTTCTGGAGGGCCTCCTTAAAGGTCCTGCCGATGGCCATGGTCTCGCCCACTGATTTCATGGAGGTGGTCAGGATATCTTGAGAACCGGGGAATTTTTCAAAGGTCCACCGGGGGACCTTGACCACGCAGTAGTCAATGGTGGGTTCAAAGGAGGCCAGGGTTTCCCGGGTGATGTCATTGGGGATTTCGTCCAGGGTATATCCCACGGCCAGTTTGGCCGCTATCTTGGCAATGGGGAATCCCGTGGCCTTGGAGGCGAGGGCCGAACTCCTGGAGACCCGGGGGTTCATCTCTATGACCACCATCCGCCCCGTCTCGGGATGGATGGCGAATTGGATATTGGATCCCCCTGTTTCGACCCCGATTTCCCTGATGATGGCGATGGCCGCATCTCTCATGGCCTGATATTCCCGGTCTGAGAGGGTCTGGGCCGGGGCCACAGTGATGCTGTCACCGGTATGCACCCCCATGGGGTCCATATTCTCTATGGAGCAGATGATCACCACATTATCCTTGAAATCCCTCATCACCTCCAGTTCATATTCTTTCCACCCTATGAGGGATTCTTCCATAATGATCTCGGAGATCATGCTGGTCTCAAGTCCGGCGCCGGCCAGGGATTCCATTTCCTCCCGGTTGTAGGCCACGCCGCTTCCTGCTCCGCCCAGGGTAAAGCTCGCCCGGATGATGAGGGGGTAGCCTATCTCTCGGGCCGCGGCCCTGGCCTGTTCCCTGTCCCTCACAATGGCGTTTTTGGGCACCTGGAGCCCGATTCGAGCCATGGCGTCGCGGAATTGCTCCCGGTCCTCGGCCTTTTGTATGACCTCAATGGAGGCCCCGATCAATTCCACATGGCGTTGATCAAAGAGGCCTGTTTCCGCGATCATGACCGCCGTATTGAGACCGGTCTGTCCCCCCAGGGTGGGAAGGACGGCGTCCGGCCTTTCCCGCTCGATCACCCGGGCCACCATGTCCGGGGTGATGGGCTCCACATAGGTGCGGTGGGCTGTTTCCGGGTCCGTCATAATGGTGGCAGGATTGCTGTTTACCAGCACCACCTCATATCCCTCTTCCATGAGGGCCTTACATGCCTGGGTCCCGGAATAATCAAATTCACAGGCCTGACCGATGACGATGGGACCGGAGCCGATGATGAGAATTTTCTTTATGTCTGAGCGCTTTGGCATGGTCAGGGCTTCTGAGGGCCTTTGGTCATGAGGTCCACGAACCGGTCAAAGAGGTAGGCCGCGTCATGGGGTCCGGGAGAGGCCTCGGGGTGGTACTGGACGGAGAAAAGGGCCATCTTTTCATGGGCGAGCCCCTCCAGGGTCTTATCGTTCAGGTTCACGTGGCTTAGCCGGATGTCCGGGTCTTTGAGGGATGCCATATCCACGCAGAAGCCGTGATTTTGGGCGGTGATATGGACCCGGCCTGTGGCCAAGTCCTTGACGGGCTGGTTGGCCCCCCGGTGCCCGAACTTAAGCTTGAATGTGCTCCCGCCCAGGGCCAGGCCCGCCAGCTGGTGGCCCAGGCAAATACCGAAAATGGGCCTCCTGCCCAGCTGGTCCCGGATGGTCTCCACTGCATAGGTTACGGCCGCCGGATCCCCCGGACCGTTACTCAGGAACAGACCGTCCGGATTCAGTCCCTCGATGGTCCGGGAGTCGGTATGGGCCGGGACCAGGAGAACGGTACAGCCCTTTTCTTCAAGGGATCTCAAGATATTATACTTAGCCCCATAGTCCATGGCCACCACGCGCAGCTTTCCCGCCCCGCCGGGCCAGCGGAACCCGTCGAGGCCGCCTTCCACATCTACGGGTTTCCCCCCGTACCACAATCTGGGCGTGGGGCAGGTGACTTCCTTGACCAGATCAAGCCCGGCCATGGGCGGGGATTGCCTGGCCTTTTCCACCAGCGAATCCGGTTCCAGGTCAAGGGTGGACAGGGCCGCCCGCATGGCACCCCGCAATCGGATGTGCCGGGTCAGGGCCCGGGTGTCAATGCCCTCTATGCCCGGGATATGAGACCCCCTGAGATAATCCGAGAGGCTTTTTCGCGACCTCCAGTTGCTGGGGAATTCCTGGTATTCCCGCACCAGGAGGGCCCTTACCTGAATCCGGTCCGATTCCACGTCCCCCGGGTTGGTCCCGTAATTACCGATCAGGGGATAGGTCATGGTTACCATTTGCCCGCAGTAGGAGGGATCAGTCAAGATCTCCTGGTATCCGGACATACTGGTATTAAACACCACCTCCCCCACGGCCTCTCCGTGACCGGTAAAGGATCGGCCCGGGAACAGGGTCCCGTCTTCCAGGACCACCAGGGCCTTGGGGGCATGTACGGTTTGTCTATACGAGTCCAGCCTTTTCTACCTCCATGTCTTTCTGGCCTTGACCCCCTTTGCCAGGAGGGCCTCCTTGATCTCCCTTATGGTATAGGTTCCATAGTGGACGATGGAGGCCACCAGGGCCGCGTCCGCTTTGCCTTTTGTCAAGGCATCGTAGACGTGGTCAATGCTGCCGGCTCCGCCCGAGGCAATGACCGGTATGCCCACGTTTTGGGAAATAAGGGCGGTCAAGGTCAGCTCATATCCCTGCTGGGTGCCGTCTGCATCAATGGAATTGAGGCAGATCTCTCCCGCCCCCAAACGTTCGCCTTCCTTGGCCCACCACAGGGCGTCTATACCCGTGTCGCTCCTCCCCCCATGGGTGACCATTTCATAACCCGAGGGAATTTTGGGAGAGGGTTGAACCCTTTTCACATCCATACCCAGTACAATGCACTGGCTTCCAAAGGCCTGGGCCCCCTCTGGGATAAGCCGGGGATTCATAATGGCCTCGGTGTTGATGCTCACCTTTTCCGCCCCTGCCAGGAGGACATCCCGCATGTCTTGAACAGACCTGATGCCCCCGCCCACGGAAAAGGGGATGAAGATTTCTTCCGCCACCCGGTTGACCACATCAATCACAATATCCCGTCGATCACTGGAGGCCGTGATATCATAGAACACAATTTCATCGGCCCCCTGCTCATAATAGAATCTACCCATCTCCACCGGGTCGCCGATGTCCACGTTCTCCTTGAACCGAATCCCCTTGGTGGTCTTTCCGGCCCTCACATCCAGGCAGGGTATGATCCTTTTACTGAGCATGAGTCCCCTTCCAGGTGGAAAAATTTTTCAGAATCCTGAGGCCCGGGACCCCGCTTTTTTCCGGGTGAAACTGGGTGGCAATCAGGTTTTTGGAGCCCAGAATGGAGGTGAACTCTATTCCGTGCTCTGTCTGGCCGATGCCCCATGTCTCTGAGGCGGGTTCCGTGTAATAGGAATGCACAAAATAGAACTCGTCCTCCTCTCGGATCCCTGCCAATACAGGGTGGGGCTTGAGGATCCGGACATTGTTCCACCCCATATGGGGAATCTTGAGGGGATCATGGTCCCGGGAGAGAAGGGGCGTGGGGAATCTCTTGACCTCCCCGGGGACCAGCCCCAGACAGCGGGTGTTATTTTCTTGGCTCTTTTCCAGCACGATCTGGGCGCCCAGGCAGATGCCCAGGATGGGTTTGCCCTGCTCATAGGCCTGGATCAGGACCCGGTCCAATCCCAGGTGTCTCAGGTCCTCCAGGGCCTTGCCCGCCGCGCCGACGCCGGGGAAGATGATCCTTTCCGCCTCCAGGAGCACTTCCCGATCGGCGGTGATCCGGCAGGGTACGGCCAGCTTGTTGAGGGCCCGCTCCACGCTTTTCAGGTTTCCCGCCCTGTAATCAATGATCCCAATCATGGTTGTCGCTTCTTCAGGACCCGGACTGTTTGTGCAGATACCGTATAATCCCTTGGGCCGCCTGCCTGCCGTCCGCAATAGCCCGCACGACAAGGGACTGACCTTGCCTCATATCCCCGGCCACGAAAAGGCCCTCCAGATTGGTTCGGCCCTCTTGATCCCCTTTCACGTTCCCCCGGGCATCGCGGGAAATGCCCTGTTCTTCAAGGAAGCGGTTTTCCCCCGGACCCACAAAACCCAAGGCCAGGATGACAAGATCCGCTTCCACCTCGAACTCGGTACCGGGCCTTTCTTTAGGGCCCTGATCTCCGGTCTCCCAATCCGCCTCGGCGCAGCGGATCTTTTGGACCCTTCCCCCCTCTCCCAGGAAGGCCTTGGTCAATACCGACCAGCGCAGTTCGCCCCCTTCCTTGTGGGCATGAGTTTGACGAAGCATCAGGGGCCATTCAGGCCAAGGTGTTGACTCCGCTCTCCGGGCCGGAGGCCTGGGGAGGATTTCAAACTGGCGGACTTTTCGAGCTCCCTGCCGAAGGGCTGTACCCAGGCAGTCTGAACCTGTATCCCCTCCGCCAAGGATCAGCACTTTTTTCCCCGCGGCATGGATCTCGTAAGAGGGGTCTATGGGCTCGCCGGAGACCCTCTTGTTCTGCTGGGTCAGGTAATCCATGGCAAAATGGATTCCCTTGAGATCTCGACCCGGCAGGGACAGATCCCGTGGCCGGCGGGCCCCGCAGGCCAGGCATATGGCGTCAAAACGTCTTGTAAGGTAGCGGTAGGAGATGTCTTCTCCCGCACTGACGCCCGTTTCAAAAAGAACGCCCTGTTCTTCCATGAGCTGGATGCGGCGGTCTATGACCCATTTCTCCAGCTTGAAATCGGGTATCCCGTATCGGAGAATCCCTCCGGGCCGTGAAGCATTATCATAAACGGTCACTCGGTAGCCCGCCCGGTTCAAGGTGTCCGCTGCGGCCAGCCCCGCCGGCCCTGAACCGATCACGGCCACCCGTTTATCCAGGCGCCTTAGGGAAAGCCGCGTAGGGAGATAACCGCTTTCAAAGCCTCTTTCAATAATGGCCAGTTCGATCTGGCGAATGGTGATAGGATCTCCGTTGATACCGGCCACGCAGGCCGACTCACAAGGGGCCGGACAGACACGGCCGGTGAACTCAGGGAAGTTGTTTCTGAAGAGAAGAATGTCCAGGGCCTGCTGCCAGTGCCCTCTGAAGACGTGATCGTTGAATTCAGGGATCACATTGCCTACAGGGCACCCGTAGGCGTGGCAGAAAGGGGTGCCGCATTCCATACAACGCGCCGCCTGGCGGTTAATCCCTTCGTGGGTTAACTGGCGCTCTACGGCCCTGTAATCCCGCAATCGCTCCTCCCTGGGGCGATAACCCGGGTCCTTGCGTTCATATTCAAGGAATGCTGTCTCTTTGGAAAAAACCATTAGTAAATAATGTCCCCGCCCCTTAATGTGTCCTACACGGCCCGACCTTATCCGTGCTGCACTTCCGCCCTTTCCGTGGCCTCGTCTTCTTTGCTCATTTTGCCAAGGACCCGTCGATATTCCATGGGGAATACCTTGACGAAAAAGGGCAGAGAGGCCTCCCAGTTTTCAAGGATGTAGGCCGCCCTCTGGCTGCCTGTATAGTGGTGGTGCCTTTCTATCATGGCCCGGAGTTCTTCCTGGTCGTGTTGTTCCGTGACCAGTTCCAGGTCCACCATGTCCAGGTTACACCGCATATCGAACTGCCGTCCGGGGTCAAACACATAGGTGATACCGCCGCTCATCCCGGCGGCAAAGTTGATCCCTGTTTTTCCCAGGACCACCACCCGGCCCCCGGTCATGTATTCGCATCCGTGATCACCAACGCCCTCAACCACGGCGTAGGCGCCGCTGTTTCTGATGGCAAAGCGCTCCCCGGCCATCCCGTGGAGGTACACCTCTCCTCCTGTGGCCCCGTAAAGGATGACGTTGCCTGCGATGATATTTTCGGAGGTCAGGAAATCGGCGCCTGAATAGGGGTTGACAACAATCTTACCCCCGGACAAACCTTTGCCCAGGTAATCGTTGGCCTCCCCTTCCAAAAACAGGCTCAAGCCCCTGGAGGCAAAGGCCCCGAAACTCTGTCCGGCCGCACCCTTGAACCGGCACACAATGGTATCCTCAGGCAACCCCGTGTTGCCGTATCTTTTGGCGATTTCCCCCGAAAGCATGGCGCCCACGGTGCGGTTTACGTTTCTTATGGGGAGTTCGATGATGACCGGCTGCTGGGATTCCAAAGCAGGCCCGGACCGGGCAATGAGTTCCCGGTCCATGACATTCTCGATGCCATGTTCCTGGGCCTCCACACACCGCCGGGGTTTGGGGTTATCCTCTTCGGGTTGATAGAGAACCTTTGAAAAATCCAGTCCCTTTGCCTTCCAGAAGTCCACGGCCCTGTTCATCTCCAAGAGGTCGGAGCGACCGATTAAGTCGTCCAGTTTTCGGAATCCCAGTTGTGCCATGTATTGTCGGACCTCTTCCGCCACCATGGCGAAGTAGTTCTCAAGGTATTCCGGCCGGCCCTGGAAGCGCTTTCGCAGGACGGGGTCCTGGGTGGCAATGCCCACCGGGCAGGTATTCTTGTTGCATTTCCTCATCATGACACAGCCCAGCACAATCAGGGCCGCCGTGGCAAAGCCGTATTCCTCCGCCCCCAGGAGAGCCGCCATCATGACGTCGCGACCGGTTCTCATCTGGCCGTCCACCTGAACCCGGATGCGGCTCCGGAGTTTGTTCAGGACCAGGGTCTGCTGGGTTTCTGAGAGCCCCAGTTCCCACGGCGTACCTGCATGCCTTATGGATGACAGGGGTGAGGCCCCGGTTCCTCCGTCATAACCGCTGATGAGGACCACGTCCGCATGGCCCTTGGACACCCCGGCGGCAATGGTGCCTACCCCGACCTCAGAGACCAGCTTCACCGAAATCCGCGCCCCTGGATTCACGTTCTTGAGATCGAAGATGAGTTGGGAAAGATCTTCAATGGAGTAAATATCGTGATGAGGGGGCGGAGAGATCAGGGTTACCCCGGGCGTGGAGTGACGAACCCGGGCGATCTCTTCATTCACCTTGTGACCCGGCAATTGGCCCCCCTCGCCGGGCTTGGCGCCCTGGGCGATCTTTATCTGGATCTCTCTGCCGTTGACCAAGTATTCCGCGGTCACACCGAAGCGGCCGCTTGCCACCTGCTTTACTGCGCTCGAACGGCTGTCACCGTTTGGAAGGGGTTTGTATCTCTCAGGATCCTCACCTCCTTCACCGCTGTTGCTCATGCCGTTTATCCGGTTCATGGCAATAGCCATGGTCTCGTGGGCCTCGCGGCTTATGGATCCGAAAGACATGGCGCTGGTGACAAAGCGTTTCATGATCTCCTGGGCCGGTTCCACCTCTTCCAGGAGAACAGGGGTCGTCTCCTTGAACCGGAACAGGCCCCGGAGGGTGGAGAGCCTTTCGTTCTGCTCATTGATGAGCCTCGAAAAATCCTGGTACAGGTCATGGTCGTTTTTCCGGGTGGCCTGTTGCAGGGCATGAATGGACGCCGGTGACCACAGGTGTCGCTCCCCGTCCACGCGAAACCGGTAAAGGCCTCCGCTGGGCAGAACGGGCAGGTCGTCCCCTGTCCGGTTGAGGGCGGCTTCATAGCGTTTTTTTGCCTCCTCGGCGATTTCTTCAAGGCCTATCCCCTCTATCCGGGAGGAGGTGCCGGGGAAATATTTCTGGACCAGGTCGGTATTAAGACCCACGGCCTCAAATACCTGGGCGCTCCTATAGCTGCGCAGGGTAGAGATACCCATTTTGGACATGATCTTGAGGAGCCCCTTACACAGGGCGGTGATATAGTTTTCAAGGGCCTGGGCCACACCCATATCTTTGTCAAGTTCCTGCCTCAGGGCCATGGCCGCCACGGTCTCGAAGGCCAGGTAAGGATTTACAGCCGTGGCGCCGTAGCCGAGGAGCAACGCCATGTGCATGACCTCCCGGGCCTCACCGGTCTCCAAAATCAGCCCCGCGCTGGTCCGGAGACCCTGGCGGACCAGGAACTGATTAACCGAAGATACGGCCAGAAGGGCGGGGATAGGCACGGTGTCCTCAGGCAGGTCACGATCACTCAGGATGATCAGGGAGTGCCCTCCTTTGACGGCCTGCATGGCGCGGCTGCACAGGCCTTCAATGGCCAATTCCAGTCTCTTTCCTGAAGCCCCGGCCGGGAACCCTACGGGGAGGGAGGCGGCACGAAATCCCTCAATATTGAGATGCCTTATGCGTGCCAGATCCTCATTGGCCAGGATGGGATGCTGGAGCTTAATCAACCGGCTGTTCTGTGGGGTTTCCTGGAGAATGTTGCCCGGGTTACCAATGAAGGTCATTAAAGACATGACCAGTTCTTCCCGGACAGGGTCAATGGCCGGATTGGTCACCTGGGCGAAGAGCTGCTTAAAATAGCCGTAGAGGAGCTGGGGGTTTTCAGAGAACACGGCCAGGGGTGTATCTGCACCCATGGAACCCACAGGTTCCTGACCCGTTGAAGCCATGGGTGAGAGAATCACCTGTAGGTCTTCCCGGCTGTAACCAAAGAGCTCCTGGAGAGACAAGAGGTGTTCAAAATCCGGTTCCACTGGGGCCACGTTGGCGTAAAAGCCTCGAACCGTGATCTTGTTTTCTTCCACCCATCTGCGGTAAGGCTGCTGCCTGGCGCAAAGGGTCTTGATCTCGCCGTTTTTCAGCACCCGCTTTTTATCCAGATCGACCAGGATCATCTGGCCTGGTCGCAAGGCCCCTTTTTCGGCAATGTCTTCAGGAGGGATGTCCAGGACCCCTGCCTCCGAGGCAAAGACCATAAACCCTCCCTTGGTGATGGTATAGCGGGCCGGGCGCAGACCGTTGCGGTCCAATATGGCCCCTACCTGGGTCCCGTCTGAAAAGGATACCGCAGCCGGGCCGTCCCAGGGCTCCATGAGGCCGGCATGGTATTCAAAAAAACCCCGTTGGTCCGGGCCCATGGGATACTTGACTCCCCATGCCTCGGGGATAAGCATGAGCATGGCATGGCCCAGGGACCGCCCCGAATTGAAAAGCAATTCCAGGGCATTGTCCAGACAGGCGGAATCGCTTCCCCTATCATCAATAATAGGGAGGAGCCTTTTTATGTCATGCCCGAAGAGCTCGCTTGAGAGTGAGGCCTCCCTGGACCTGATCAGGTTGAGATTGCCCCGCAAGGTGTTGATTTCTCCGTTGTGGGCCAGGTACCGGAAGGGTTGGGCCAGTTGCCAAGAAGGGAAGGTGTTGGTACTGTACCTCTGGTGCAGTACGGCCACGGCGCTGACCATGTCCGGGTCTTTGAGATCCCTGTAAAAGGCGGGAAGCTGGAGGGCGGTAAAAAGGCCTTTATACACAATGGTCCTGGCGGACATGCTGGGGATGAAAAACATTTCTCCCTCCTCCACCAGATCTCTTGTGCGCCGCTCCACTTCCCTGCGAATGACATAAAGCCTGCGCTCAAGGGCACCAAGCTCCAGGCCGTTTCCGTGGATAAAACACTGCATAATGACAGGCTGCTCCTCTTTGGCCAGCCCTGCAATGGCGGTCCCATCCACGGGAACCTCTCTCCAGCCGAGGAATTTCAGTCCCAAGGAGTCCACCGCCCTCTCCATGGTTCGGGCGCATTGTTCCCGCGCATTGAGGGAGCGGGGCATAAAGAGCATGCCAACTGCATATTTGCCCGCTTTGGGCAGGGTGATTCCCAGGGTGGCGCACTCCCGTCTGAAGAGAGGGTCGGGGATTTGGGCCAGGATTCCGGCGCCGTCGCCGGTGGTGAGATCCCCGCCGATAGCCCCCCGATGGAGGAGGTTTTCCAGGACCTGGATGCCTTTCTCCACGATGGCGTGGCTTTTGGTGCCGTCAATATTAACGACAAAGCCCACCCCACACCCGTCATGTTCATATTGCGGGTCATAGAGGCCCTGGGGCCGGAGAAAGGCCCCCCATCTTTTTTGTTGGGTCACGGTCATGGTCTTAGGATCTTGCCGGGGCTGCTTGGGCCGCGTCCTCAGAAAAGATAAATCTGATGGCTGTCGGGGTTCTTTCCGAAAAAGGTGATGTCATCCACCTTGTCCAGTTTGGGACCCCGGCAGATGGCATAGAGGGTCCTTTCAATCCCGATGCCCCCACCGTAGGTATCCGGGAATGTGGGGCGGCCGTGCTCGTCCTTTTTGGCCGTCATCATCAGGAAGGGGGCGTAGCCCCCCAGTTCGTCGATATTCTGTATATTGCCTTCAAAGATAACCGGCCTTACGGGAATGACACCGTTGTCCAGGAGCCTTTCTACAATGGTCTCATGGAGCCATTCCCGAACGGCTCCCGAAAGGATTTCCAGAGCGGGAGTCTGTTTTCCTGTATCCCGGTCAATGCTCTTGGCACAGATATCATAGTTGTAGATCATCTCAGAGGTGATCTCCGAGGGGGATATCTTTCCTTCAGGTCTCAAATAGGGGTAAACCAGGTCGTAGTTCTCTCTGAGAAGGCCGGTTATCCAGAAGAAGGGCTCTTTGATTTTGCCGCCCAGTTCCATCTCATATCCCCTGCCGTACGTTTTTTTGGCCTCGTCACACTTGAACCGGGGAAAGGGCTGGTGGGGAACCTCAACGGCTACGCCCAAGGTCTTGATTTCATCCCTGTTTTTTTCCACGAGCCGGGACATGGCGTATATGATCAGTCGCTCAAAAAGATCCATGCCCTTTTCCATATCCTCCCGGAGGATCTCTTTGACCTTTTCCGGTTCCTTGAGATAGGTTTCCAGGCCGATTCCCCTGTTCCGCCTTACTTCCACGTCCATCTGGCTGAAATCGATGAGGTACTTTCCCCTCTGTATCCGGTCCGGGCTTTCGATTTCCAGGCGGATGTTGGGCGAATCCACAAAGATGCCTTTGATTCCCGGGTGATGACACGAGAGGAATTTGGAATAGATCATGCTGTGGGTCATGACGTAAAGCTGACCCTTGTAATGCATGTTAGGGACATGTTCCACATCATGGGCCAAAGGATCGGTTACCGGACTTAACTGGACCCGCTCGAGGTTAAACAGGCCCTCATCAACCAGGAACTGGTGCATGGCGTTGACAAAGGTGGTTCTCAGGGCCATGGCGGCGAACAAGGAGTCGCTGATCCATTTCTTATAATAATACTTGTCCAGGTATTCCTCCAGACTTGACCCCGCCTCCTTCAGGGTTGCCTGAAAACCGAAGAGGTTTTGACCGATGGTGGACATGGTTTCGTCTTTCATGGTTCTCCTTTCACACTACAGGGTCGCCAGATATCTGTCGAGTTCAAAGCGGCTTATGTGGGTGCGATACTGATCCCACTCAATTTTTTTGTTTTCAATAAACTTGTTGAACACATGATCGCCCAAGACCTTTTTCACGAGATCACTCTTCTCCGCCTCGATGATGGCCGCATAGAGGTTCCCGGGCAGGTCCGTGATCCCATGGGCCTTTCTCTCGGTCGGATTCATCTCAAAGATATCCTCTTCAATGGGCTTCGGCAGGGCATATTTCTTCTCGATACCCTCCAGGCCCGCTCCCAGCATCGCCGCAAATGCCAGATAGGGATTACAGGATGGATCCGGTGACCGGAACTCGATCCTGGTGGCCTTCTCTTTGCCGGGCTTATACATGGGGACACGGATCATGGCGGAACGGTTCCTCCTGGCCCAGGATACATACACGGGCGCTTCGTATCCGGGAACCAGCCTTTTATAGGAGTTCACCCACTGGTTGGTGATGGCGGCGATCTCCGGGGCATGGCGCATGAGGCCGGCTATGTAATGCTTGGCCAGTTCGGAAAGGTGATACTTGTCATTGGCGTCGTAAAAGGCGTTTCTCTCACTCTGGAAAAGGGACTGGTGGACATGCATCCCGCTTCCGTTGACCCCGAAGATAGGCTTGGGCATGAAGGTGGCGTAAAAACCCTTTTCCCTGGCGATTTCCTTGACCACCACGCGATAGGTCATGGTCTTGTCCGCCATCTTCAGGCCTTCATCATAGCGAAGGTCAATTTCATGCTGGCTGGGCGCCACTTCGTGATGGCTGTATTCCACGTCAATGCCCATGGACTGCAAGGCGAAGATGGTCTCTCTCCGCAAGGTCCCGGCCATATCCACCGGGCGGGCGTCAAAGTACCCTCCCCTGTCCAGGATTTCCGTGCCTTGGTCATCTTTAAAATAGAAATATTCCAGTTCCGGTCCCAGGTAAAAGGTGTAGCCCTTTTCGGCCACTTTTTTCAAAAGCCGCTTGAAGACATACCGGGGGTCCCCTTCGTAAGGGGTTCCGTCCGGATTCAGGATATCACAAAACATGCGGGCCGCGGGCCGCTCCCTGTCCCCCCACGGCACCAGCTGGAGCGTGGTGGGGTCTGGTTTGGCGATCATATCGCTTTCTTGGATCCTGGCGAAACCTTCAATGGAGGAGCCGTCAAATCCCATCCCCTCTACCAGGCCTTCATCCAGTTCCGAGGGGGTAATGGCAAAGCTTTTTAAAAAACCCAGCACATCGGTAAACCAGAATTGAATGAAACTGATATTTTTTTCCTCAACAATTCTTTTAACGTCGTCCACGGTATGACAGTTCATGCTGCGCCTCCTGTCTGGTTGATTCAAAGAAAGTTTATCTGGTAGCCTTAGCCTCAGGGTCCGGCCTCGGAAGCGGTGTATTCAACCCCTATGTCGCTGTGAAGGACCGGCTGAGGTGTGTGCTTTATATATAGCAATCAGGGTGCCAAGAGAGAACCATCGATAAAACTTCAAATTTTTGAGCCCCTTATATCCGGAACCCGCGAAAAGGCGTGTTTTGTTAAACTACAATTTTGTGCTATAGAAGAAAAAAATACCACAAAAATGTATTTTTTACAATGAGAAGATCCCTCAGTCCGAGTGGTATGCTTAAAAAATCCATTCTACCAGGAGTGAATTTTAAATCCAGAGAAGAGATGCTTTTTGCCGGATTTCCCCAAGGGAGGCCGGGGTTACGGAAACGGCCCTTTAATCGGTCGCTGGCGCTGGAAGATTTTGGCACACTTGTTGCCTCTTTAGATACGATGGTCTTTTGTTGTGTTTAGAGTCACCGGCACCGAGGAAATAATACATGGAGAAGGCTATGAAGGAATGGGTTACCGTAGAAGGGGTCAAGAAGACCCTCTTCGGCATAGGCGCCGTGGAGGGGCTTATGGGGGAATGTGAGGCCCTGAGGGTCTCCCGGGTCCTTCTGGTCATGGATAAAGACCTGTCCAGGATGGAGACAGGCCTTCGCGTCCAGGAAATGTTCGAAAGGGGTCCGATTAGGGCTGTGCCCTACTTTGAGGTTACCCCTGAGCCCTCCCCGTCCCTTGCCGATTCCGGGGCCGGGCTCGCCAAAAAAGAGGAGGTCCACTGTGTGATCGGCGTAGGGGGAGGGAGTACCATGGATGTGGCCAAGGCCGTTGCCGTACTGGTCACCAACGGGGGAAAGGCGGAGGATTATCTGGGCCTGGGACGGGTTAAAGGGCCCGGACTGCCCACCATTATGGTTCCCACAACGGCTGGAACCGGGAGTGAGGCGACCTTTACCTCCGTGTTTACCATGCGGGAGAGGCGGGCCAAAGGGGGCATAAACAGCCCTTTCCTCTATCCCCACACGGCCATTTTGGACCCGGAGCTCACCCTTGACCTGCCTCCGGAGACCACCGCTTATACCGGAATGGACGCCTTGACCCATGCCATGGAGTCTTTGACCTCTCTCCAGGCCCATTTCATGAGCGAACCCTTGTCCATGCGGGCCATAGAGCTGATTGCCCGGAACTTGAGGGGGGCCGTATTCCAGGGCCGGAATCTTCACTACAGAAATAGAATGATGCAGGGGAGCTACCTTGCCGGGCTGGGTTTGGCCATGGCCGGGGTAGGGGCGGTGCATGCCCTGGCCTACCCCCTGGGGGCCCTTTTTGATATCCCCCATGGTCTGGCCAATGCCGTGCTTCTTCCCTATGTGCTGGAATACAATTATCCGGGCGATACGGCCAAGTTCGCGCGCATCGCCGCGGCCATGGGCCAAGAGGACCCGGGCTCCTCGGAGCGGGATATGGCCGGTCTGGTGGTGAGGGCCACGGCCCAGCTTGGCCGCGATATCGGGATTCCCCTGACCCTGGAGGAGATGCAGATTCCCGAGGCGTCCATACCCGAAATGGCCAGGGCCGCCATGGAGGTGGCCAGGCCCATGATGAATAACCCCAGACCCATGACAGCGGCCACCGCCGAGCAGGTTTACAGGAGGGCCTTTGAGGGGAGATGAGGGCCCTGGGGAACACCTATTTTTTTTGAGGAGGAATGTATGCCGGGCTATGAGATTATAGGGGAAGAGGAGCAACAGGAAATACTGGATGTGCTCGCATCCAAGACCCTTTTTCGATATGAGTTCCATGAACAGAGACGGGGGGTGTATAAGGTGGAGGCCTTTGAAAAGGCCTTTGCCGATTACTGCGGTGTCAAACACGCCCTGGCTGTTTCTTCCGCTACCGCGGCCCTCCGGGTGGCCCTGGCCGCCCTTGGCGTCGGTCCCGGCGACGAGGTCGTCACCCAGGGCTTTACCTTTGTAGCCACCTGGGAGGCCGTGTTTGAGAGCGGCGCCGTACCGGTCTTTGCCGAGATCGATGACACCCTTTGCCTGGACCCGGCGGACATCGAAAACAGGGTCTCCCCCCGTACAAAGGCCATTATACCGGTCCATATGTGCGGAGGGCAGGCAAAAATCAAACAAATTGTGGAGGTGGCCGACAGGCTCAATATCCCGGTCATAGAGGATACAGCCCAGGCCTGCGGCGGCAGGCTTCACGGCAGGGCCCTGGGGACCTTCGGAAGGATGGGCACCTTTTCTTTTGATGCGGTTAAAACCCTGACCACGGGGGAAGGCGGCATGATCATTACCAACGATAAAGACCTTTTTGTGCGCTCCTCTGAATTCCATGATCATGGCCATGACCACGACCCGAATGTGGGGCGCGGATTGGAAAAGAGAAACTTTATCGGCTTTAATTACCGCATGATGGAACTTCAAGGGGCTTTGGGCCTGGCCCAGTTGAGAAAGCTCGATGACCAGATCCTCCAGAGGCAGCGGCAGAACAAGGCCCGCATCAAGGGGGTCCTTTCAGGGATCGATCAGGTCACCTTCAGGCATTCACCGGATGAAGACGGGGATATCGGGTCCTTTATCACTTTTTTTCTCCCCAATGAGGAAAAGGCCCGGGCTTTTAACAAAGTCCTCACCGAGGAGGGATGCCCGGCTGTATCCTGGTTTGAGAACCCCTGGCATTATTACGGACAGTGGGAACACCTGTTGGCCAGCAAAAGCTGCCTCCCTTCAGGTTACCCCTTTAAAACGGAAGACGGGCAGGACAGATGCAATTATCCCGTTTCTTCGCTCCCCGAGACGGCGAGGATTCTTTCCCGCTCACTGACCATCCCCATCAATATTCATATGGACCAAGAGATTCCCCGGATTATCCAGGCCATACAAAAGGCCGCCCTGGCCCTTTAAACCCAGGGGGCTGTCAAGATACTTGTCAAAAGCGCTACATTTTTGTAACTTTGAAATAAACATCCCACGGGAAGGTCATTTTCTGCCCATGGCTAAGAAAGATGCCAAGAGAACCGATAAGGTCGCCTGCCTCTACGAAATCACCACGGCCATCCATGTCACCTTTGACTTGAGGCAGTCTCTTCACAAGGTGCTGGACCTGCTCTGGCAATACCTGGGCATGGACCGGAGTTCCATCACCCTTCTTAATCCCGACACCTCGGAAATCCATATCGAAGTGGCGCACGGCATCTCAGAAAGGGAGAAAACAAAGGGACGGTATAAGTTGGGTGAGGGGATCACGGGCCGGGTCATAGAAACGGGTCGGGCCATGGCCGTTCCCAACATTGATGAGGAACCCCTGTTTCTGGACAGGACCGGGGCCAGAAGCCGTGTGGATAAATCCAATATCTCCTTTGTGTGCGTACCCATTAAGGAGGGCCGGAGGGCGATCGGCGCCCTCAGTGTGGATCGGGCCTATAAGGGGGTCTCGGTCTTGGATGAGGATGTCAGGCTCCTGACCATTATCAGCAGCCTCATCGCCCAGAAGGTGGCCCTCCTTGACAAGATTAACCGGGAACAGGAGCAGCTCCGGGAAGAGAATATCCGCCTGAGAAAGGAGCTCAACAAGAAATATAGCTTTACCAACATCATCGGCAACAGTCGAAAGATGCAAGAGATCTTTTACCTCATCACCCAAGTGGCCAAGAGCAATGCCAATGTCTTGCTGCTGGGGGAAAGCGGCACCGGAAAAGAGCTGGTGGCCAATGCCATCCATTACAACAGCCTGCGTGCGGACAAACCCCTCATCAAGGTCAACTGTGCGGCCCTGCCGGAAAACCTCGTGGAGGCCGAGCTCTTTGGCTATGAAAAGGGGGCCTTTACCGGGGCGAACCGGGAAAAGGCCGGCAAGTTCGAACTGGCCAACGGAGGCACCATTTTTCTGGATGAAATCGGATCCCTGGCCCTGGAAAGCCAGGGCAAGCTTCTGCGGGTTCTACAGGAAAAAGAGCTTGAAAGGCTTGGGGGCACTCAAGTCACTACGGTGAATGTCCGGCTCATTGCAGCCACCAACAAGGATCTGGGAGGCTCGGTGGAGGCGGGGACTTTCAGGGAAGACCTGTTTTATCGCCTTAACGTGTATCCCATATATCTCCCCCCCCTCAGGGAGAGGGAGGCTGACGTGCTATTGCTGGCCGACTATTTCCTTGAGCGTTATGCCGCAGAGTATGACAAAGACATCAAGCGCATTTCCACGCCCGCCATTGAGGCCCTTACCCAGTATCACTGGCCGGGCAATGTGAGGGAGCTGGAAAACTGTATGGAAAGGGCCGTGCTCCTCTGCGATGACCACGTGATCCACAGCTTTCACCTGCCTCCCACTTTGCAGACGGCCAAGGACACGGGGACCCAGCAGTCCCAGTCGCTCCAGGAGGCCGTGGAAAGGTACGAGCGGGAACTCCTCATCGATGCCCTTAAGACCAGCCGGGGAAACATGAGGAGGGCCTCCAAGGCCTTGAAGACCACGGAACGGATTTTTGGCTATAAGGTCAGGAAGTACGGCGTAGAGCCCAAGCAGTACCGGTAAGAAAGCGCCTTCTTCCCTTCGGCCTCTTTCCCCTTCAACCCCCCCCTGGGCCACTCGATCGTTATCCCCAAGTTTACCCGCAGAGAACCATTTCCCTCCTTTTTCTTGGATCGATTCCAGAAGGGATCTCTTAAGGCTTCAATTCCCGCCAAAAATGTAATTTCCACCTCAAGATAGAACAAAATTGAAGATTAAAAGGCCTGGTCTCTTTTCTGGCCTGAGAAAAAAGGATCATGATTTCAAAAGCTTACTCAAATGTTTTGCAAAAGACCTTTCTTGGCCCGGACCTTGCTCTTATCCCTGATAAAACTTGGAATTGAGTTTCGGAATTAAGGAGAAGGCATCATGATATGGAAAAGAATACTATGGTCCTTTTTGGGGGCCGGGCTGGCGGTTCTCCTATTCTCTCCCGGGACCGGGGCGGAGGAGGGGGTGAAGCCAACAGGAAGCGCCGATGTGGGGATTTACAGCAAGTATATCTGGCGGGGTTATGAATTGAGCGACGACAGTGTCGTGATCCAACCTTCGGCCACCGTGGAATACAGGGGATTTAGCATGAACATCTGGGGGAACCTGGACACCGACTTTGATGACATGGACCCGGGCACCTCGGACAAGAGCGAGTGGACCGAGACGGATCTGACCCTGGCCTATGACCGAAGTTTCGGGCCTTGGGCCCTGGGCCTGGGATACATCTACTATGGCCTGGATGGCGTGGACGACTCCCAGGAGGTGTACGTGAGCCTGGGCCTGGATTTGTTCCTTTCCCCTACCCTGACCGTGTACCGGGAGGTGTCCCACTATCCGGGCTGGTACGTCAATTTTGGTTTGTCCCACTCTATTGAGTTGGCCGGGGGAATCACTCTGGATTTGGCCGGATCTGCGGGTTACTATTACTCGGATGATGACGGTTTTGTGGAGGTGGACGCGGCCCTGAATCCCACGGCGGAAAAATACCGGAATTTCCACGACGGGCTCCTGTCCGCCGGCCTCACCATCCCCCTGGGGGGATACCTGACCCTGAATCCCATGGTCGCCTATTCCTTCCCCTTATCAGGCAAAGCGGATGATCTTCTCACTGCCACAAGCTTCAGCCATGATTCGGATTTTTTCTACGGGGGGATCACGCTTTCCGTGGCCTTTTAATGAGCGGGAAGGTCCAGGGGCTGCGCCGGGCTCGCTCTGCCCCGGCAACGGGGTGGCATTCTTGGTCCAGGATATACTGCATGATGGCCAGGGAGCACGAATAGGTGGCCTCCAGACCGGTGAGCCCCAAGGGCCGGCTCAGGAGGCTGGCCCGCAGGTTATAGGGTGTGTCCGAGCTGTAATGCAGGATGCCCAGGTGAAAATCCAGGGGCACTTGGATCTCAACCATGCTCGCATCTTTCAAGCCCCCTGCCTGAAACAGGTCTCTTACCGCCGCCAGGCAAGGACCCGCCTCCATTTCAATGCCCGTAAAGTCGGCCCTGTGAAGGTCGCGTACCGTATCCCAGCTGTGAAGGAAAGTGCCCTGAACCGTCAGGGAGCGTTGGTCGTCGAACACGGCACTGTCACAAAGATGGGGGATCAGGTTCCGTGCGCTAAAGCAGTTTTTAAAGCAGTAGAGCCGCTTTGAATGAATATCTCGGACCTGGCTTGGGATGAGAATATCTCCGAGGCGCCCGATCATGGCTGCGCTTTTTCCCAGGATGAAAAGGCCACGCCAGTCGTGGAGGTAATGAGCGGCCGTTTTCAAGAGGTGAAAGGCGGCAAAACCCAGGGGATAGTCGGTGTTGAAAATGACGGCCCGGCTTTTGGACAACTTGCCCGGATCCTTCAGGCGCAGGCGCGGATCCATTGAATGAGGCCTTAATCGGCCCAATTCGATCAACTGGGCCTCGGCCAGGAGCGGTGGCAAGGGTTTGGTCCGTTGGATGCCGGCCTCAGATTCCATCTCTTGCTTGGCTTGGGCAAAGCCCTCGTCCTTGGCCAGGAGTTGGGCCTGGGCCAGGTAGAGCATGTTGCGGGATGCGAGGGGGTCTTCGTCCTCCAGGCGGGCCATGGCCTGGTTGAATTCTTTACTACAATGTTGGGCCGCAAATTGCCTGATTCTTTCTGTGTGGCGGTCACCGAAGTCCAGGGCCAGGTTGACCAGAGAGTGGTTATTGCTGGTCACCAGATATACGGGCCGGTTGCGGACGTCATAGGCGTCAAAAAAAGCCATTACCCCTTCCCACCATTCACGGGCCAGGTGGCGGAAGTCCTTTTCCCTGAGGGGCAATATCTGCAGGGTGATGTCCTTGCCCCCTGCGGCAAGGGCAGCGATCTTACGGTCCCAGTCCCGGCCCCAAAGCTGCCGGATGGCGTCATGGTCCGCCCGGTTGAGACCCAGGGCATTGCGTACCTTTGAATCCATCTCAGAGGCCCGGACTTCCTTGTCTGCAAGGGCCCGGGCGGGACCGTATCCTATGAGGCGCCGGTGCATCTTGTTCCACTCGATCTGATAGGCACACAGGCCCGGGATGAGGTCATCCAGATCCGACAGGCTGGTAACCAGCACCACCAGCCTTTGCCGGCCGTCGAAAAAGGCGGTGCGCCGGCGCTTCTCCGCCTGAACCTGTTGCCAGGCGGTGATCTGACCCAGGCCGTGGTCCTGCAAGGTTTGAAGGCTGCTGGCCACGACCACCTCCTGGACCAGGGGCATACAATCGGGCAGCCTGTTACAGGCATAAAGAAAGGCCGAAATAATGACCTCCTTTGATTCCACTCCCCGGTGCAGGCTGGAGCCCATTTTTTGATACTCGGGCAAAAGGCTGTCCACCTTTATTCTGTTAATGCGATGTAAGGCTTGATGATAGCTGTGCTGGTAACGCTGCACCTGGTTCCCTTCCTCCAGGGTGAGGCGTGTTTCTTCCGGCCTGAAAAGATGTGACAATTTGTGGATCATAGCGGTCTCGTCGGGGTCAGTGCCCGAAAATCTCCAGGTTGAAAAGCAAGAAAAGGGCCATGGCATCCAGGCCCAGCAGGGCTGGTGGAATCTGACGATATTTACCGCACGCCGCCTTGAGGAGGGTCCAGCTCAAACAGCCCCAGATGATGCCGTGGGTGATGGAATGGGTCAGGGGCATAAGGATCATGGCCATAAAAAAGGGAATGGCATCATCAAAACGCTCCCAGCGGACATAAATCATGGGCTTGAGCATGAACACCCCGGCCAGGACCAGGACCGGGGCCGTGGCCAGGGCCGGGACCAGCGAGAGAAGGGGAGACAAAAAGAGAAAGGGCAGGAAAAGCAGCCCCGCCACCACTGCAGTGAGGCCCGTACGGCCACCGGACCGCACCCCGGTGGATGATTCGATAAAGGGCGTGGCCGGGCTGGTACCCAGAACTCCGGCTGTGACTACGGCGATGGCGCTGGCCCTAAGGCCCTCCACCAGGTTACGGGGTTCGCCCCGGTGATCGACCAGGTCCCCGGCCTCGCTCACCCCTACACAGGTGGCCATGGAATCAAAGAGACAGCTGAAGAGCAAGACCAGGATCAAGGGCCAATGAATGAGATGGGCTGCGCCGACCAGGTCCAATTGCCACAAAAGGCTGAAATCGGGCCAACGGGCCAGACCCTGCCAGACTACCACCGGCTCGGGCGCCAGGGGGTGGACCCACCAACGGCCGATGGGGCAGGCCATGAGGGTGGTTAGGGCCACGCCCCACAAGAAGGCGGCAGCGGTCTTGCGCACAACCATAACAGAGGTGACGGCAAGCCCTACCAAAAAGGTCAGGTTGCCGGGGTGGAACGCCCCCAGCCTCAGACCCCCTTCCGGACCCACCACGATGAATCCGCCCGACCCAAGACCCAAGAGGGCGATGAACAATCCGATGCCGCCGGCCAGGCCAAAGCGGAGCATGCGCGGGATCCCGTGGATCAATCTCCTGCGTCGGTCCACACTCAGGAGAACCAGGTAAATGACCCCGGCATAGAACACACAACCCAGGGCCGTCTCATACCCCACTCCATGGGCCCTGGTCACGGCCACGGCTACAAGCTGGTTCAGGCTCATGCCGGGCGCCACCAGCAGGGGGCTGTTGGTATAAAGGCCCATAAGGATGCTGCTGAAGGCCGAGACCAGTACAGTGGCGGTAAGAGAGGCGCTGTAAGGCATGCCCGCGCTTTGCAAGATGGCGGGGTTGAGCAGGATGATATACATGGAGGCCACAAAGGTGGTCATTCCGGCCAGGACTTCCCGGCGGGTATCGGTTCCGTGGTTTCGCAATTCAAAAAAGTCCTTCAAAACAAGGGCCTCCGCACGGATACAGCACCAGGGTGAGAGTGCCGCCCTGATGAATATCAATTCTCAGCCGTCTTTGGCCAGCATTTTTCGGTTCCCCTTGCTAAGACTTTATTACTTTCTTTGTTTTTTCTTGATTTGACCAATTTAGTTGACTATATTATGAAAAAAGGAGGGGTTCCATGAAGACAATGGCCATAAGTGAATTCAAGGCACATGCGTTAAGGGTCCTAGACGAGGTTGCAAAATTCCAAGAAACCATCGTCATAACGAAAAGGGGAAAACCCATTGCTCAAGTTGTCCCCCATCAGAAATCCGAAATGAATTCCGCTCCAGGCAAACTTGCGGACACTTTTGTTTTTGAAAAAGATATCGTCGCCCCCCTGGGGGAAGGGCTGTGGGAAGCATGTCGATAAGATACCTGCTCGATACGCATACCTGGGTTTGGTGGAACATGCGCCCCCGGAATTTGTCGCAGAAGGTTTTGACAGTGGTTGAAAATGAACACAGATATGATGAGCTTCTTTTATCAGCCATTTCACCCTGGGAATTTGGCAAGCTTCTGGAAGAGGGTAAGATAGGTATCTCCTGCAACCCTGAGGAGTGGATTTATGCCGCCTTGGAGATGCCAAAACTCAGATTTGTGCAGCTTACCCCCGTGATCGCCTATCACTCAACCGTATTGCCGGGGCATTTCCATGATGATCCGGCGGACCAGATCATTGTGGCAACGGCGCGATACGAAAATGCCACAATTCTTACAAAGGATAAAAGAATCCTAAATTATGAGCATGTTAAGAGCCTTTGGTGAAATCATGGAGAGCTCGCAGAAAATACTGGTCCAACCACCAGCCCCTTAGAGGTTAAAGCTGTGGAGCCACAACAGTTAAATAGCGACAAGGGAGACGATGTTTTGAGCGCCTTCATCGAGCGTGTGCGTTCCTTGGTGCGAAATGGAGATGTTCGGATATCCGAGCACGGGTATGATGAATTGGCGGAAGAGGGCCTGACGGTAAGGGAACTGGTTGCCGGTGTAGAGAAGGGCGTTGTCGTCGGAGAGCACGTCAACTATCCCAGGGGACCGAGCATCTTGCTCTTACAGAAGGCCCGAAAAAATGAACCCATATATGTAGTATGGAGCATTCCCAAAGGCCGTGACAAGCCCGTGGTCCCGCTCACAGTGTACCGCCCCGATCCGGTGCGTTGGGATATTTATGCCTAGGCGGTGAGCATGGATGAGCCAAAGAAAAAGTACGTCCATGAGGGGCGTTATGTGGTCGAAGTGGAGGTGTTGCTGGTAGAGGACGGTACCGAGTGGTCTCCCTATCTGAGTGTAGAAGACGCCTATCGGCTGGATGATGCGAGAGAGGCCCTGCGCCGGGGCGACTTGAAATCGGCGGCGACCTACGGCCCGGTTTATGAACTTCGCTCGGTCACCTATCAATGATCGGCCTTGACCCGCCGGGGCTTTTATAGCCTTCTCAAGTGATTTGTCCGCCTAACTTGCCGGGATAAGAATTTTACCCACAAATCTTATTAAAGACCCCTTTCCGGGCCGAGAGATGCCATCACACGTTCAATTTTTCCGATTTGAGGCGTATAAACAATACGCCGCAAGCCTGTCGAATGACAGATGACATCATGATGGTGGATCAGGGGGAGTGTACATGAAATACCGACCCTTTTAAGGGCCGGGCATTGTGTTCCCTTGTCGGTGGTAAATTAGGCCTTCTCAGACCTGGCACCGGGCTTATCCACAATCTCATGGCCCGGCGGTACTCTGACATCGATACGAACACGGAAGAGGTTCCCGGATTGCTGGTGTTCCTGAGGGCTTTCCACGGCCACCCTGCAACTGCTAAGGTGGTCACAGAATTGGGTAAGCTTTTGCACCTTCTCCTCAATCAGGTCCTCGATGTCGGGGGTTTTGTCTAGACCTCTGAAAGAGAGTTCCAGCGGGATCTTCATGTTTTGCATCTCCTTAGCACTTTTCTTTGGTTTTTCCACATCTCCTTGCTCTGACCGGCCCTAGTTGGAAACAGGCGCGAATCTCATGGACGGAGCAGACTGGGTCTCATCCGCCCCCGGGTCCTCACCGTTTTCATACTCCTCTTTCCATATGCGATCAGCAAATTTTCCCCACCTGGCGGCATAAGAATCCATCCATTCTTTATGTGTCGTGTAGATCTCTTCAGCACCGGGATGGGTGTATCGGCATTGGGTTTTAGTGATGAGACCCCGCATGACCTCCGGGTTGTCAATGATCATACAGGGGCGGAGATGGTTTTCATTGTGAGGCTGACAGTAACGGATTTCTTTGAATAAAGGGCTGTTGAGGGCTTCGGACAGGGGCTTTTCCAGAATGTTGTCTGCGGCGATATGGGTGTAAACACAGGGTTCCACGTCCCCTTTGGCGTTTACATGAAAGTAGCGGCGACCTCCGGCAATACAGCCCTCCACGTAAGGCCCGTCGTTCCAGAAGTCCAGGGCAAAAATGGGACGCTCCCCCCTGATTTTCAATACCTGTCTGCGGAGGTGGTCCCTTTCCTCGGGGGTGACCATAAGGGAGAAGTCCGCCATGCCGTTGACAGGGATATAGAGAAAGTACATCTGAGCCAGGGAACCCAGGGAAATCATGCGGTCAATGAAGTCGAGGGAAGAGACGGAATAGACATTTTCCCGGGTCACGGTGGCCGAGGTGCCGATTATGACTCCTGCCTCATTGAGATGTTCAAAGGCCTTCATGATCTTTTCATAGACCCCTCTGCCCCGCCAGGCGTCCGTTTCTTCCCGGCCCCCTTCAATGCTGAGAACGACGGCCACGTTGCCCAGTTGGGCAATACGCTCCGCCTTTTCTTGGGTCATAAGGGTGCCGTTGGTATAGACCTGGAAGAATATGGAAGGGTGATTTTCGAGCATGGAAAAAAGGGGGGGATAGAGCAGGGGTTCACCACCGAGAATGGTTACAAAAAAGATGCCCATCTCTTCGCATTCTGTGAGGAGCTTCTCCACCGCTTCGGGAGAAAGTTCCGGTTTCCTCCCGTAGCCCAGTGTGTAACATCCCTTGCAGCGGAGGTTACAGTTCAGGGTGGGACTCAGAATCATGATGAAGGGCGGTCGATACCCGGACTCTTCTTCCCATTGATCCCTGAGGGCACCCCCCGTGAACCAGGCCCCATTAAACAGGGTCTCAAAAAGCCGGATGCGCCTTGCGTAGCTGAGACGGCCAAGGACACGCCGAAAGAGCGATTTGGCGGGGTGTCCCGGGGTTTTTAGCATCTCCTTGATCTTGTCCATGGCGCTTGTGATCTCCGGGTCCTGGGTCAACCACTGGCCCAGGTTGACGAGCCTAAAAAGATTGTTGTCTGATATCTTCGGCAACAACCGGACGATCATTCGAGCGGCCTGCTGGGCGCTTTGACCTCTTAACTCCGACATGAGAAGCCCTCCTTTGCGAATTGTCACAGATACTGCATTTCACGCTGGGTTTGTGGTTCTATTTGATTGAATCATCCAACCAAGTATATGGGGTCAATCATGTATCTCAGGCATAGGGCCATCAATGTTCTTAAGCCATAGCCCCTTTTAATGGGTTTTGGGAGGCAGGTTTAACGATGAGCTTGTCTTTGATATCCACCACGCCTTCTGTGTGTAACGCCGTCTCGTAGACGGCCCGGCGAACACCCCAATCAGGAATGATCCCTGAAAGGGTGACAACCCCGTCTTCAACGATCTTCCTTTTTATCCCTTCATCGGTGTTTAACATCATAACTCCTTACTTGCCGGGATTCTCCATGTCCCTGGCCTAAAGTCAGTGTCCACGGAGTTCTAAATCCATAATGCACAACTCCTGGACATTTCTTTTAACTCTAAGAAGAACCCCGGCCCTGTGTAAATGGGGTCAATCCCGTATATGGAGCGGCCGAAAGGAAGGGGTTTGGGGAGATAAACCATGAATGCAGAACGGTGCTTTCACAAGACAGGCCTGGAACGTGAGCCGGTCTTCATGTCTTTATCCCTTGTAATACAGGATGGACCCCATTGTGTGGCAGGTACCGGCTGTGAGATATTAGAAAAAATGGTAAACGGAAACCATGGATAGAGGAGGTGGATGTATGAAGGTGAAAATTTTGCTTTTGAGTCTGGTCATTTTGGCTTTTATGGCCACCGCTTTAACCACACAGAGCCTTGGGACCCCTTATATCAAGGAAGGACTCATGAACGGGGTTTCTTATGCCGCAGGCGGCGTTGGGGTTGAAGAACGCAAGATCATGGAAAAAATGGCCCACCGTTTTAACCTGAAACTTGTTTTTGCCGTGAATAAAGGGGACTACCTGGCCTCTGTCAGTGTAGCTATCGCCAAGCCGACCGGTGAAGTCCTTGTCAACACCGTGGCGGACGGGCCGTGGCTTTTGGCGGATCTTCCAAACGGCACCTATGAGGTAACGGCTCGGTGCCGCCATGACAAGAAGGTGAGACAGGTGAAAGTCAACGGAGGGCTCAGAACGGTTATGTTTCACTGGAGCCAAGATTAAAAGACCCTTGCCCTTAATCAGGGACTACAGGCTCTCAAATCCCTCTTCACTTTGAGGGCCTGTGGCTCTTACCAGCCATAGGCACCTTTCAGGGCGACAAACCGGCAGCCGCCCAAAGGCTCCTGGATCATTTGACCGTCCTGCTTGATAATCTTCATCAGCTCCTGGCCAAAGCGGTCCCCTACGGGGATTACCATGCGTCCTCCTTCGGCCAGTTGATCATAGAGGGGCTGGGGTACATGGGGAGCCCCGGCGGTGACCATAATGGCATCATAGGGCTGATGCTCCTCCCAGCCCATGGTGCCGTCATAGGCCTTATAGAAGATATTCTTATAACCTAAATTCTCTAAGATTTCCCGGGCCCGGACCAGAAGGGCCTGAATCCTTTCCACGGTGTATAGCGCCCGAGATAGCTCCGCCAGGATGGCCGCCTGGTAGCCGCTTCCTGTCCCGATTTCCAGGGTCTTTTCCCCTCCTTTCAGTTCCAGGGCCTCTGTCATGAGGGCCACCATATAAGGCTGTGAGATGGTCTGGTTTTGTCCTATAGGGAGAGGACTGTCGTCATAGGCATGCGGTTTCATGGGGTCATCCACAAAACGCTCTCTTGGGACTGTCTTCATGGCCTCGAGCACGCGGCGGTCACGGATGCCTCTCGGCACGAGTTGGGTCCGTACCATGTCTTCTCTGGCCTGGGTAAAGTTAATCGCCATTCCATCTTCTCCTCTAATTTGAACAGAATTCCAATACATCGCTCGCTCAAAAAATACAGCAAAAAACCCTGCAATGAAAATGGGGTCAATGCTGTATATGTTTTTTGAGAAGACGTGTACCCGGGTTATTCAAAGAGGAAAACACTGAGCCGAGAAAGGGACGAAGGAGAGGCCTTTTTTTATGCCGAGAGTGCCGGCAGCTACATTATTTTAGGTCATCATATACATGGTCAACCCCATAGAAAAACCTAAAGGGCTAAGGCATTGTAAAATGGTACTACACGTAACACGTTAGGTGCGCTTCTGAGGATCACGGCCCGGCACCCGCCTTGGATCGCCTACAAAGGGAGAAGGAAAAAATGGAACATTCCAATCACGATCATCAGGGGGGAGATCACGATAAGCAACACGGTGATCACCAGAGTCACCACGCCCATATGGTAGCGGATTTTCGCCGGCGGTTCTGGATCTCCCTTATCCTCAGCATCCCCATCCTGGTCCTGGCCCCCCTCATCCAGGGGCTTTTGGGCCTGGAAAAGGCCCTGGCATTCCCGGGAGACAGTTTTGTCCAGTTCGCCCTTGCCACGGTGGTCTTTTTCTATGGGGGGTGGCCTTTCTTAAAAGGGCTGGTGGACGAGATCAGGAAAAAAGAGCCCGGCATGATGACCCTTATCGGTCTGGCTGTTATGGTGGCCTATATCTATAGTTCCCTGGTGGTCTTCGGCCTGCCAGGAAAGGTCTTTTTCTGGGAGCTTGCCACCTTGATCGTGGTCATGCTTCTGGGGCACTGGATAGAGATGCGGTCCGTGATGGGTGCTTCAGGGGCCCTGGAAGAACTGGTGAAACTCATCCCCTCCGAGGCCCATCTTATAAAAGAAGACGGCGGTACCGAAGAGGTCCCCGTGTCTGAACTCAAGGCAGAGGACCGGGTGGTTGTAAAGCCCGGTGAAAAAATCCCCACCGACGGGGTTGTGGCGGAGGGACGAACCACCCTCAACGAGGCCATGCTTACCGGGGAGAGCAAGCCGGTGGAAAAGGGGGAAGGGGACGAAGTGATCGGCGGAGCCGTTAACGGAGAATCCGCCATTACAGTGGAAGTCAAAAAGGTGGGCGACGAGACCTACCTCTCCCAGGTGGTCCAGATGGTTCAGGAGGCCCAGGAGTCGCGCTCCAGGACCCAGGACCTGGCCAATAAAGCGGCCCTGTGGCTGACCATTATCGCCCTGAGCGTGGGGGGTATCACTTTGATTTTCTGGCTCCTTTTTGGAAAGGCATTTGTTTTTTCCCTGGAGCGGACGGTCACCGTCATGGTCATCACCTGTCCGCATGCCCTGGGACTGGCTGTTCCCTTGGTGGTGGCCGTATCCACGTCCCTTGCCGCAGGAAGGGGCCTGCTCATCAGGGACCGCTCATCCTTTGAGAGGGGGCGGCATCTGGACGCCGTGGTTTTTGATAAAACAGGAACCCTGACGGAAGGCCGTTTCGGAATTACGGATATCATATCCTTAAGCGAAAAAGGGGAAGACACCCTCTTGAAGCTGGCCGCGGCACTGGAAAGCCGGTCTGAACATCCTATTGCCAAAGGTATTGTTGAAGAGGCCCGGAAAAGGGGGGTCGATTACCCGGATCCTGAGGGCTTTGAGGCCATTGCAGGAAAAGGGGCCCAGGCGAAAGTCCAAGGCTCGATGATCAAGGTGGTCAGCCGCGGCTACCTCAAAGAAAACAATATCAAGGTGGAAGGTCCTGACGTTGAAAAAGTGGAGGAGGAAGGAAAAACCATGGTCTACGTCCTGGTTGGGGAAAAGCCCGAGGGGGTGATCGCCCTGGCCGATATCATCCGGGAGGAATCCCGGGATGCCCTTTCCCGGCTCAAGGGCATGAATATCCAGGTGATGATGCTCACAGGCGATTCACAGGCCGTGGCCCGCTGGGTGGCCCGGGAACTTGATCTGGACGACTATTTTGCTGAAGTTCTTCCTGACCAGAAGGCGTCAAAGATCAAAGAAGTCAAAGAGCGGGGTCTCACTGTGGCCATGGTCGGAGACGGTGTCAACGACGCCCCGGCCCTGGTGGAGGCGGATATGGGCATCGCCATAGGGGCCGGGACTGACGTGGCCATGGAAGCGGCGGACATTGTGCTGGTCCGCTCCGATCCCGGTGATGTAACCGCCATCGTAGAACTTGCCCAGGCAACCTATTCCAAGATGGTCCAGAATCTTTGGTGGGCCACGGGGTACAATGCATTCGCCATCCCACTGGCCGCCGGTGTGCTCTATCCCGTCGGTTTCGTGCTGCCCCCGGCAATCGGTGCTTTGGTCATGTCTCTATCCACGGTCATCGTCGCCGTCAATGCACGGCTGCTCGGCAAGAAAAAGGACACAGGCAATTATGAGAGAACTTAGAGCAAATTAATGGGGATTTAATCAAGGAGGTTAGAATATGAGAGACAAGGAGACATTGCACAAAAGGGTCCAGGAAGAGATTGACTGTTTCGCCACCACAGATCCGCTCAAGGAGATGTCGGAGCTGGGAAAAGGGGAGGATCCGGAGGAAGCGGCCTTGAAGTGGATGGCGCTGGCCGTACTCCACGGCATCAACATGAACGCCGAAAAAACCACCATTGTAAAATCAGCAGACGGTCAGGTGAAGGTCACGGCCCACTACCGTCCGGCCGAACTCCCATCACCCGGTACCACCATTGGGGAGAAGGTCATTCAGTCCATACGGGACATCTTGCATCTTGAGGAGGAAAAGGGGAAGACCACCCTGGCCCTGGGGGTCAGGGAGGGCAGATTTGACTTGAAGGTAAAGGTTAAAAAGGACGAGGAGGGGGAAAAGGTAACCCTAAAATTCCCCGATTAAAGGTTAAACAACATCCACATTTGAAAGGAGGATCAACCCATGCATGACAAGGAAGCCCTTTGTGAAAAGATCAAGTCCATTTATCCGGAGATTGGAGAGTGTGGAATCGATGTGGACCTGGAATGGAACGATGAAAAAAAGGCCTGGATTGTTGATCTCAAAAAGGATCACCATGAACTCACCACCCATCTGGAGCCCGAAGACGCGGATGCCTGCATGGAAGGCCGTCACTGCGTTTCCCTGGGCGTCCAGATCGAACAGCTAAAGGAGAACATCGAAAGAGGCTAATAACACAATAAAACGCCGCCCCTCCCGGGATTTATTAATCCTTGGCCGGCCGGAATTTGGAGAGGATCTGCCTGATATTTTCAGTATCTGGAGACCCCAGGGTCGTTAAGGCTTCTTCGGTGACCTCCTCTCTGAAGCGCCGGCCGAAGATTGTCTGAGAGGGGCCTTCATAAAGGATGCCTATAGGGATCTTTTCTCCCGTGATTAAGGCGGTATCCAGTGCCCCCCTTTGGTCGGTTTCGTCATAATCATCCGCCAGTTTGTAAACCCTCTCTTTGTACCAGCTTACGGGATGGGTGCCCCAGGTAATGCAGGGCTGGATGACATCCACATAGGAGAGTCCCCGGTGCTTAACCGCCCTGACCAGGATATTCTTTAAGTGATCGCCCTCTCCTGCAAACCCCCTCGCCACAAAGCCACACCCGTGGAGTATGGCGATGGCCGGCATGTTCAAGGGGGTGATATCCACGCCGTGAACCTGCAAGGTTCGTTTCTCCCCATAGGGGGTGGTCGGGGAGGCCTGGCCCTTGGTCAATGCGTAGATCTCATTGTTGTGAACCACCACCGTAATATCGGGATTCCTCCGGAGGGCGTGAATGAAATGATTCCCCCCTTCTCCGTAACAATCGCCGTCTCCGGTGACCACAATGGTTGTCAGTGTTGGATTGGCCACATGAACGCCCAGGGCCACAGGAATGGCCCGGCCGTGGAGACCGTTGAAGAGGTTGCACTTCAGGTAATGGGGCAGCTTGGCCGCCTGCCCGATGCCGGATATCAGACAAAGCTCATGGGGCGGGCTTTGCAATTCCACGAAGGCCTTTTTAAAGGCCTGGAGGATTCCAAAATTGGGACATCCGGGGCACCACTGGATCTCGGCATCACTCTGATAATCTTTTACCTCAGCCATTAAAAGTCCTCCTTATATATTCTGCCGTGAGGGGAAGCCCGTCGTATCGGCTCAGGGTCCCCTTGATTTTAAGGTCATACTCCGATCTCAAGAGCCTGGCCAGTTGACCTGAAAGATTGCTCTCCACCGTCCAGTAGTCTTTATTTGGGGGGAAAGTATAATCCGGCAAGGGCCAGAGCTCTGTAAAATGGATCATACCCACGTCCTTGCCCTCTCCTTTAAAGAGATCCGTCGCTTCCAGGATGGCTCCCCTGGACGAGCCCCATCCGATGAGGACGGTGCCGGCCTCGTCCAGTCCCGTCTCCTCCGGGGGGCTCACCTCTTTTCTCAGTCCTTGGTATTTGGCCATCCGCTTCTCGGCCATACCCTTTGCGGTTTGAGCCAAGTCCTCGGTGATGTGCCCCTTTTGGTCATGCTCGTCGCTGTCCACACAGACCAGGTGATGGCTCTGTCCTGGATGGAGGCGGGCCGAGATCCCCCCCTGGGCTTCCTGGTAACGGCCGTATTTTTCTATGCCGGAAGGATCGGCCAGATGGGTCTCGGGATGGGCTTTATCCAGGTCAAAGTCTTTTATAGAGAAGTGGGCGTCGGCCAAAAGCTGATCCGTCAGAATAATGACCGGGATCTGATATTTGTCCGACAGGTTGAATGCCCGGATCGTCTTGTGAAAGGCATCCTTGGCATCAGAAGGAGCGAGGACCAGTTTGGGGAACTCTCCATGACCGGCGTTTACGGCAAAAAGAAGGTCCCCTTGGGCGGTCCGGGTAGGAAGACCGGTGGCGGGTCCCGGGCGTTGGGCCAAAACCAGGACTATCGGTGTCTCCGTCATCCCCGCGAGACTTATTCCTTCCACCATCAGGGCAAACCCGCCCCCGGAGGTGGCCGTCATGGCTCGAACCCCTGCATAACTGGCCCCGATGACCATGTTTATAGCGGCAATTTCATCTTCCGCCTGTTCGGTGAAGACCCCAAGGCGTTCCTGTTCTTTGGTGAGAAAGGTGATGATCCCGGTAGACGGGGTCATGGGATAGGCGGCCATAAAGCGACACCCGGAGAAGGCCGCCGCCAAGGGAATGGCCTCATTGCCGCTTACAAGGTAAAAGGTTTCATCTCTTTTAGGGAGGGTCCACGGGCAGCGATCTTTGCAGTCCTGGTCCGCCCGTTGGAATCCTTTCTCCGCAGCGGCCTGGTTGTCCTGGATGACTTGATCTCCTTTTGCCGAAAAACGGTTTTCAAGAACCTTCTTCAGTCTGTCCAGTTCCATTCCAAGTACGGCGATCAGGACCCCCAGGGCGACCGTATTGGCATAGACCTTGTCTCCTATTTCTTCTTTGGCGATATCTGTGAGGGGGACAGCGATCATCTCTTCTTCCTCCGCTTCCTGCGCCACCAGAATGCCCCCTTCCTTGATAAGGGGTTTATACTTTTTGACGGCACCCTTATTCAGGCATAGCAAGACATCCGCCCCTGTCAAAGGGGCATTTTTAGGGTTTTCACCGATTCGGATGGAATAACTGTTTTGCCCACCCCGGATCCTGGATTCATACTCCTTCCAGCTGAAAACAGCATACCCCTGGGCGGAAACGACCTCCGCCAGGATATCTCCGATGGTCTGGACACCTTCACCGGCGGAACCGGCAATCACCACGTTGATATCTTCCATAGAACAGCCTCCTGAATATACGTCGCTGAAATGATGGGTTACCTGAAGCCCGTAAGGGAATTCTCAACTATTACACATAGTCACCGGCCAAAAAGCCATACTTAAAATCATGTATTTGGCGGTTCAGATCTCGGATTATTTTAAGGTGATCTCCTCGTAAAAGCGGTTATATCTACATTCCATTTTACTGCAAAATACGCGGTTTACCCCATTTCCATGCTGCGCCGATCTCATTTACACTTTTAAAGACACGTTTTGCTCAACTCACCCTTGGTCTAATAATGCAGAGAAAAATTTTCTTGAGATAAACATGTTATTTGGAGGTGGAATCCATGGCACTAGAAAGACTCGTGGTTATCGGGGGTAACGCGGCCGGTATGACGGCTGCGGCAAAGGCCAGGCGCCTCAACAAGGACCTGGAGATTAAAGTATTTGAAAAAGGCATGCACATTTCCTATGCCCCCTGAGGGATTCCCTATCTTATCGGCCAGGTGGTCGATAGTGTGGAGCGGCTCATAGCCCGGGAACCGGAGGAGTTGTGGGAAAAGCAGGGCATTGCCGTAAAAGTGCTTCATGAAGTGAAAGAGGTCGACCTGAAACAAGGGAGGGTACACCTTCAAGAACAGGGTAACCCAAAAACCTGGTGGGAACCCTTTGATCACTTGATGATGGCCACAGGTGCCCTCCCCCTCAAACCGCCTGTGGAGAACATAGAAGCCCGGGGCATCTTCGGAGTCGGAACCCTGGAAAGCGGGCTGGACGTGATAAGTTTTGTTGAAGAGATCCAACCCAAACGCGCGGTGGTTATCGGTGGGGGGTACATCGGACTGGAGATGGCGGAAAACTTGGTTTTAAGGAAAATGGATGTAAGCCTTATAGAAAGGGCCCCGGAGGTTATGGGGACCCTGGACCCGGACATGGGGAGAAGGGT
>Ga0180432_10001411_pt1 | contig 38041 bp, 29 predicted proteins | sample SS_ome_10_FD_132414 | JGI IMG/M metagenome (GOLD analysis project Ga0180432, IMG submission 132414) | Hypersaline lake sediment archaeal communities from the Salton Sea, California, USA - SS_1_MS_2 metaG | ecosystem: Environmental > Aquatic > Non-marine Saline and Alkaline > Hypersaline >... | reverse complement strand
GGACGATTTCAACGTCGAGGATTCGGCCGATCCGCTGTGGAGCGATGGTGTTGGCCGCCGCCAGGTCGCGCACGGTCACCTCGGGATCAACACCGGTCAGACCGGCTGAGCGCAGTTCGGCGATCGCGGTATCCAGGTCCAGTTCGAGCAGGCGGCAGAAGGTGGCCAGGGAGTAGCGTTCCACCCGGGCGATCGGTGGGGTGGCATCCCCTCGGCCCCAGCCGTCGCTGGCAGCTTCGCCCAGCCGCATGAAGGTGCCGCAGGGGAAGATCCCGCCCAGGGTGAGCCCGAGCACGATGAGGGTGAGGCCGGTTGCCAGGGCGAGTTCGAGCCGGCGGTCGAGACCCCGCTCGACCCGACTGCGGATATAGTTCCAGAAGGCTTTCCAGTTCAGAATGACGTGAATCACGGCGGCCGCGGCGAAGAGAAAGGCAAAGACGGTGTGCAGTGCTTCCCAGGCACCCTTGTCCAGACCAAGAAAGCTCCAGTCGATCCAGCTCGCCACGCGGCCCGACGGTTTGATGTAACAGACGACCCCGGTCAGAGCGAGGACGAGCCCGCTCGCGACCAGGTAGATCGAGATGAAGGCGCGCAGGTGAAAGCGTCCGGAACGGGACATGATCCCTCCTTCTGTGACGGTCGGGCGGTTTCAGCTGTACGTTGCACTGCAGCCCGTTCGTGCAGATAATCCGCACTGAGACCTGTCCGGTACAACGTACCGCCCTTTGAGAGGAAGAGGAAGATGAGACCGCTCCGTCGCCCCGCCGTCATGTGCCTGCTGCTGGTTCTCACAGCTCTCGCAACCCTTCCAGCTCTGCCGGTCATCCCGGTCCGGGCTCAGGGGCCCGTGCCGAGCCCCGAGTCGGTTCTGGGCTTCCGCCCGGGAGCCGATTTCTGTCTGGCCGGTTTCGACTCTGCGCTCGAGTACCTGCGCCGACTCGATGCCGCCACCGACCGGCTCGAGCTGCGCGAGGTGGGCACGACCACCAACGGTCTGCCGATGGTGATCGCACTCATCTCCTCGGCCGAGAACCTGCGCGAGGTGGAGCGCTACCGCGAGATCAGCCTGCGCCTGGCCCATCCCGAGGGGCTGACCGACAACGAGGCCCGCCGGCTGGCCGAAGAGGGCCGGGCGATCGTGCACATTGACGGCGGCATGCACTCGAGCGAGTGCGCCGGGCACCAGCACACCCTGCAGCTGGCCTACGATCTGGTCACCGGCGATGCCGATCCCGAGATCGCCGCCATCCTCGATAACGTCATCTTCATCCTCTGGCCGACCCTGAATCCCGACGGCATGAACTGGCTGGCCGAGTGGTATGAGTCGAACCTGGGCACGCCTTATGAGGTCTCGGGCATGCCCCGCCTGTATCAGGAGTACGTGGGGCACGACAACAACCGCGACGGTTACATGATCAACATGATCGAATCGCGCGCCATCACCCGGGTGCTGCGCTCCTGGGAGCCGCAGATCCTCTACAACCATCACCAGACCGCACCCTTCCCGACCAGGATCTGGATCCCCCCCTTCGCCGAGCCGATCAGCCCCCACGTGCATCCCCTGATGTGGCGTACCGTCAACCTGGTCGGCATGGCCATGTCGCAGGCGCTCGAAGAGCGCGGTCAGCGCGGCGCCACCCACATGGGGACCGGCTTCGACGACTGGTACCCCGGCTTCATGGATCACGCCAACTCCTTCCACAACGTGGTCTCTTTCCTGACCGAGACCGGGCTGTACCGCTATGCCACGCCGCATTTCTACACCGTGCGCGATTTCCCCGAACAGATGCGGGACCTGCGCCCCGAATCTCTCTATCCCAGCCCCTGGCAGGGGGGATGGTGGCGCCTGGGCGACGCCGTGGCCTACATGCACACGGTCTCGATGGCGGTTCTCGACGTGGCCGCCAAGTATCGTTTCGATCTGCTCTACAACCGCTACCAGGCCGGGCGCGATATTATCGCCCGCTACGGGGAAGAACCGCCCTTCGCCTGGTTCATCCCGCAGGATCAGCGCGATCCGGTAGCGCCGGTGGAGCTGCTGCGCCGGCTGGCCTTCAACGGCATCGAGATCCACCAGTTGAGCCGCGAGGTCACCTTCCAGGGGCTGCGCCATCCGGCCGGTACCTGGGTCATTCCGATGGAGCAGCCATTCGCCAACTTCGTGCGCCAGCTCTTCGAGGTGCAGGAGTATCCCGACATCCGGCCCTTTCCCGGCGGCCCGATGGATCAGCCCTACGATGTGTCGGGGTGGACCCTGCCGCTGCAGATGGGGGTGCGGGTGATCGCGGCCACCGAACCGGTGGGAGCCGAGCTGCGTGCGGCCCTGCGGCCGGTCGATGGGACGCCGGTATCGGATACCGGCGAGGGAGCACCTTTCGACACTCCCCCCGACGCCGGTTTCGATACCCACCCGGTGGCGGCCGGGATCGTGCCGGTCATGGACCGGCTCGAGGGTACGGGGGATTACCTGGCTCTCGATCCGGCCCACAATAACGCCTTCCGGGCCATCAACGCGGTCTGGTCCAGATCCGGCGGGCGGGTGTTCTACGAGCCGGGTGCGCCGGGGCAGGGGGGGGAGGCGGGCAGCGCGGGGCGCTACCTGGTGCCGTTGCGCAACCTGGGCGGTCTCGAGATTACCCTGCATCTGGGGGGCGAGCGGCGCCGCACGGCTTCCGGGGCCGTCACCCGGCCCCGGATCGGTCTCTACGCCCCCTGGAGCGGATCGAGCGATGAGGGCTGGACCCGCTGGCTGCTCGAGATGTACGGCTTCGAATTCGAGCGGGTGCGGCCGGCCGAGATCAGGACCGGCGAACTGCACCGGCGTTTCGACGTGCTCATCCTGGCCGACCAGCGTTCCTCCTCGATCATCGAGGGGCAGGCCACCGGGACGATGCCGGCCCGCTATACCGGTGGGATCGAGGCGGCGGGAGTGCGGGCGATCGATCGCTTCGTGCGCGAAGGGGGCACCCTGGTCTGCATCAATGCCTCGTGCGCTTTCGCCCTGGACGAACTGGCCCTGCCGGTGACCGACGTGACCCGGGGGGTGGATCGCGACGAGCTGTTCCTGGGCAGCTCGATCGTCGAGATCCGCACCGATCCCAGTCACCCGGTCATGGCGGGCATGCCCGAAGAGGCTCCGGTTTTCATCGGCCGAAGTCCGGTCTTCAGCGTCACGGAAGACTTCCGCGGCCGGGCCCTGGCGGTCTATGCCGAGGAGGGCTCGCCCCTGCTCTCGGGTTACCTGCTGGGCGAGGAACACCTGCAGGGGCGGGCCGCCGCCCTGGATGCGGTCCACGGCGAGGGGCATGTGATTCTGATCGGTTTCCGGCCCCACTGGCGAGGTCAGCCTTTCGGCAGCTTCCGGGTGCTCTTCAATGCCGCTCTCTATACTGGTCCGGTTGCGGCCGGGACACCGGCCCTTTCCGATTTCTGGAAAGCACCGCAAGGGGAGACGGAAAGGGAGAATGGAAATAGGATGTAAGAAGCATATAGGAAGTGAAATAAATGAATATAGTAAAGTAACACTTGAAGTATTTCCGGGCCTGCGTGCGAACCCGGTTTCCGGCCGGCATCCGATCCCGGCCGGTGGGTGGTGGACCGGGTCGGTACCAGTCCCTATATTCGGTGCTGCAGGAGGACCGGGATTGACTGCGGCTCGGGATCGACCGCGGCTCGGGATCGCCTGCGGATCGGGATCATCAGCGGTGCGGGATGGTACGGGGTTCGGGAACGCCCGCAGTACGGAACGGACGGGATCATGAGCCAGAGCGAGTCGGCGGAACCGGGGACGCGTCCGGTCGGGGTCGGGCCCGAACGGCTCTGGGCGCCGTGGCGCTATGCCTACATCAGTGCCCCCGAGCCCGAGGAGTGCGTTCTCTGCACCATCCCCGGCGACACCGGGCGCACCGACGAGGAGAAGCTGATCGTCGCCCGTTTCGAGCTGACCTACGTCCTCATGAATCTCTACCCCTACAACACCGGCCACCTGATGGTCGTGCCCTACGATCATCAGGCCCAGATCGGCGATCTGGACGACGTCGCCCTGGCCGAGATCATGCGGGTGGCCGGGATCTGTACAGAAATCCTGGGCGAAGCCCTGCGGGCCCAGGGATTCAACCTGGGCTTCAACCTGGGCCGGGCGGCGGGAGCCGGGATCGTCGACCACCTGCACCTGCATGTGGTTCCCCGCTGGGTCGGGGATACAAATTTCATGCCGGTTCTGGGGGACACCAAGGTGCTCTCCGAGGACCTCACCGCCACCTATGCACGCCTGCGGCCAGTGTTCGACCGCCGGAGGGATGACTGAAGAACATGCCTACGATATACGCCGACCGCCTGGAAGACCTCCGCTCCCGGATCGTCGAACTCGGGAGGTTTCTTTGAGGTCGCTCATCACGAAGAAGAACTGACCCGGCTCGAAAAACGGATGGCGGAGCCCGGTTTCTGGGATGACCGGGAATCGGCCCAGATAGCCATCGAGGCCGTCAAGCAGGCCAAGAGCGTCATCGAACCGTGGCGGGCGGCCGAAAAGAGCCTGGGCGATCTGGAGGCGATGGAGGAACTGCTCGCCGAGGAGAGCGACGAGGGGCTCGAGGCCGAGCTCGGCCGTGGGGTCGAGCACCTGGGCCGGGAAGTGGACCGGCTCGAACTGGCCAGCACCCTCTCCCGGTCCGAAGACCGGCTGGGTGCGATTCTGACCATCCATCCCGGCGCCGGCGGAACCGAGTCGCAGGACTGGGCCGAGATGCTGTACCGCATGTACACCCGCTATATCGAGCAGGCCGGCTATGCCCAGACCGTCCTCGATTTCCAGCCCGGTGAGGAAGCGGGCGTCAAGGATGTCACCCTCGATATCGAGGGTCAGTACGCCTACGGGTATCTCAAATCCGAGTCGGGGGTACACCGCCTGGTGCGGATCAGCCCCTACGACGCTTCCTCGCGCCGCCATACCAGCTTTGCGAGCGTTTTCGTCACCCCCGCGGTCGATGACGACATCGCAATCGAGATCGACGAGGGTGACCTGCGGATCGATACCTACCGGGCCAGCGGAGCGGGGGGACAGCACGTGAACAAAACCTCGAGCGCGGTCCGGATCACCCACCTGCCGACCGGGATCGTGGCCCAGTCCCAGGCCGAACGGTCCCAGCACCGCAACCGCGACATGGCCATGCGGATCCTGCGCTCGCGACTGTACCAGCTCGAACTCGAGAAGCAGCGGGAGCGGCAGAACAAGCTGGAGGCGAAAAAGAAGAAAATCGAGTGGGGCAGCCAGATCCGCTCGTACGTGCTGCACCCCTATACGATGGTCAAAGATCATCGCACCGGGGTGGAAACCTCCAACGTCCAGGCCGTACTCGACGGGGATCTCGGGGCCTTCATCGAAGGTTTTCTGACCTGGACCAAGGAAGAGTAAGGAGCCCTCGCGCGGCATGCGCAGTGCCGGACTGGTCGATCGGGTCTGGGTCGTACGCCACGGGCAGACCCGAGACAACATGTACAGCCGCCGGCGCCTGCTGACCCTGGCCGAGTACAACCGCATCGTGCTGGGTTCGGACGATCGCGAGATGACCGGGGAGGGACATCGCCAGATTGCGGCTCTGGTCGAGTTCTTCGCCGATCACAACCTGGCCGCGGTGCATGCTTCCACGCTGCCCCGGGCGATCGCGAGCGCCGATATCCTGGCCGAGGGACTCGGTCTGCCGATCGTCTCGATGGCGGGTTTCCGCGAGTTCGTGCCGACCGCCCATGAACCGCTGTACAAGCATCGCGATCCGCGGCCCCTGCGGTCGTGGTTCCTGCGGAGTATGGCGCGGCAGTTCCTGCCCCTCTACGATATCGAGGAAACCGTCTATGCGGCCCGGGGACGGGTGGTGCGGGCCTGGCGGGCACTGCTGCAGTGGCGTCCCCCGGCCGGAGAAGGATCTCCGGTCAGCCGCGAGCGACTGGTCGTCAGTCATCAGGGTACCATCCTGCTGCTGCTTTCCTTTCTGCGTTTCGACCGGCGGTGGCGGGTGGTGCGCAGCGATCTGCACAATGCGGGAATCACCGAGGTGGTGCGGCGGCGACCCGATATATTGATTTGAGAGGCGGTCGGCGCAGACCGCAGCTCCGCAGGCGGGCCGGACCACCGCGAGTGAGGGGAAGCTGACATGATCGAAGCCCGAACGGGGAGCTGATGTGACCGAATCCAACCGAGAGCGGGAACCGTCACCGACCCCGGGCGGCGACCGGGCAGCCGAGGAGGACCAGTACGTCGCCGCCCGGCGGCAGCACCTGCAGGAACTCGCCGCCCTGGGGATCGAACCGTGGCCCTACCGTTGGGAGCGGACCCACAGTGTCGGCGAAGTGCTGACGCAGTGGGACGATCTCTGTGGCCCGGCCGGGGAGGGGGAGGATCCTCCCCGCCTGCGCCTGGCGGGCCGGCTCATGACCATGCGCCGGCACGGCAAGACTTTCTTCACCGATCTGCTCGACGCCACCGGCAGTCTGCAGCTGTATGTGAAAAAGGACACGGTCGGGGATCAGGCCTGGGCGGTCGGCGAGCTGCTCGATCTGGGGGACTGGATCGGAGTCGAGGGCACTCTCATGGTCACCCGCACCGGTGAAAGGACCCTGGCCGTGGAGAGCCTGGCGGTGCTGGCCAAGTCGCTACGGCCGATTCCCACCCCGAAGACGACGACCGATCCCGACACGGGCGAGGAAACGACCCACTACGCCTTCGCCGACAAGGAACTGCGCTACCGCCAGCGCTACGTCGATCTCTTCGTCAATCCCGGGGTGCGCGAGGTCTTCCGCCGGCGGGCCCGGATCGTCACCGAACTGCGCGCTTTTCTCGACGACCGCGGGTTTCTCGAGGTCGAAACACCGATCCTGCAGACCCTGCACGGCGGGGCCAGCGCCCGTCCCTTCACCACCCTGCACAACGCGCTGGACATCGAGATGTACCTGCGCATTGCGATCGAACTGCACCACAAGCGGTTGATCGTGGGGGGGCTGGAGAAGGTCTACGAAATCGGCCGGATCTTCCGCAACGAGGGTCTCGACAAGCGCCACAATCCCGAGTTCACGATTCTCGAACTCTACCAGGCGTTTGCCGATTACGGCGACATCATGACCCTGGTCGAAGCGATGTTCAGCCACTGGATCGACACCGTTCTCGAGGGCGAAGCCACCGTCACCTTCGAGGGAGTCGAGATCGATCTGAGCCCGCCGTGGCCGCGGCGGACATGGCCCGACCTGATCGGCGACCACGGCGGTCCGGCGGTCCTCGAGATGAATGACGATGAGCTGCGGGCCTCGCTCACGGCCGACGGGGCCGAGGTCGAGAACGCTCTGGGGCGGGCCGCACTGCTGGACGCAGCCTTCGGCCACTGGGCCGAGCCCCATCTGCTGCAGCCGGTCTTCGTGATCGACCACCCGCTGGAACTCAGTCCCCTGGCCAAGCGTCACAGAGGCAGGCCGGGTCTGACCGAGCGGTTCGAGCTGGTGATCGCCGGGATGGAGTTTGCCAACGCTTTCAGCGAGCTGAACGATCCCGACGACCAGCGGGAGCGTTTCCGCTCGCAGCTGGCCCTGCTCGAACTCGGGGACGAGGAAGCCCAGCGGTTCGACGCCGACTTCGTGCGGGCTCTGGAGTTCGGTATGCCCCCGACCGGCGGGCTCGGGGTGGGGATCGATCGGGTGGTCATGCTCCTGACCGGCACCCCCTCGATCCGCGACGTGATCCTCTTCCCCGTCATGCGTCCCGAGGGGGGAGAGGGCGGATCGGGAGCCGCCGCTGCGGACGAATCCGGGGCTCCGGAGAATCGGGACGACCCCGACGCCGGGCAGGACCCGGGGGCCGTAACCTGAGAAAGGCGAGCGCGTGCGATACGAGAGCTTCATAGCCGGCCGGTACCTGCGCTCGCGCCGCCGCACCCGGTTCATCTCGATCATCACCTATTTTTCGGTCGGCGGCGTGGCGATCGGGGTGGCCGCCCTGGCGATCGTGCTGAGCACCATGAACGGCCTCGAGACCGAGGTCCGGCAGAAGATCCTCGACACCGACGCCCACCTGCGGATCGTTACCTTTCACAACCGCGGTGTGGCGGGCGAAGCGTGGCCCGCACTGATGGATACCATCGCCGCCGTGGAAGGGGTGATCGGGGTGACCCCCTTCATCGAAGCCGAAGGTCTGATCCAGGGCGCCCAGCGCACCACCGCCGTCATCCGCGGCATCGATCCGGCCACGGCCGATGCCGTCTACCGGCTGGCCGACAAGATCCACTACGGGGCGATCGATTTCGGCATCTTCACGAAGGGGCGGGTCAATCTGTACGGCATGATCGCCGGCTACGATCTCAGCCAGCAGATCGGCGGGGTAGGGCAGGAGGGGGTGGCGATCGTCATTCCCGAGATGGAGAGCACCGGCGGCACGCTGCCGATGATGCCCTCGGTCCGGATGCGCAATGTCAAGATCACCGGGGTCTTCAAGACGGGGCTCTACGAGTACGATATCGCCTATGTCTACCTGGGTCTGGGGGCCGCCCAGGATCTGCTGGGCATGGGCGACCGGGTCACCGGCCTCTCGATCCGGCTCGATGACATGTGGCGGGCCGGGACGATCAAGAAACGCCTCGAGAGCAAACTGCAGTATCCCTACTGGATCATCAGCTGGATCGATCAGAACAAGAACCTCTTCGCCTGGATGAGCATCGAGAAGTGGGCAATGTTCATCATTCTGGGGCTGATCATCATGGTGGCGGCTTTCAATATCGTCTCGACCCTGATCATGGTGGTCCTGGAGAAAAAGAAGGATATCGGCATCCTCAAGGCGATGGGCGCCACCCGGGCGGCCATGCAGCGGGTTTTCGTCACCCAGGGAATGATCGTGGGGGTCATCGGGACCGTGCTCGGTCTGGTGCTGGGGTACGGTTTCTGCTGGGCTCAGCAGACCTTCCGGCTGATCTCGATTCCGCCCGATGTGTATTTCATCAGTGCCGTACCGATCGACATGCGCCTGCTTGACTTCCTGCTCATCACGGCCGTGAGCCTGCTCATCTGCTACGCCGCCAGCCTCTACCCGGCTCGCCGGGCGGCCTCGCTCGTACCCGTGGAGGCGATCCGTGATGAGTGAGATCCCGCAGGGCACGGTCATGCCGGGTGGGGAATTGTCGGGCGACGGGCCGATGATCCGGGCCCGGGGTCTGCACAAGCACTACCCCACGGCGGCCGAACCGCTCCATGTCCTGCAGGGGCTCGATCTGGAGGTCGAGGCGGGGGAGATCGTTACCATCGTCGGCGCTTCGGGGAGCGGCAAGAGTACGCTGCTGCACCTGCTCGGCGCACTCGACCGGCCCACCGGCGGCACGGTCGAAGTGGCCGGGAGCGAACTCGACCGGCTCGGCGACGACGCCCTGGCCGAGTTCAGGAATCGCCTGGTAGGCTTCATTTTCCAGTTCCACTACCTGCTGCCCGAGTTCACGGCCCGCGAGAATGTCGCCCTGCCGGCCCTGATGGCGGGACAGGAGATGGAGGCGGCGCTCGAGCGGGCGGGAGAACTGCTCGGCCTGGTGGGGCTGGCCGAGCGCAGCGAGCACCGGCCCGCACAGCTCTCGGGCGGCGAGCAGCAGCGGGTGGCGGTGGCGCGGGCGCTGACCAACCGGCCGGCGGTGCTCCTGGCCGACGAGCCGTCGGGCAACCTCGACCTGGCCAGCAGCGAAGCGCTGCACGATCTGCTCTGGGAACTGAATGCGCACGACGGACAGACCTTGATTCTCGTCACCCATAACCTCGAACTGGCCGACCGCAGCGAGCGGAGGCTCGAACTCAGGGAAGGTCTTCTGCACGGCCCGCAGCCGTGATCACGCCACGGGGGTGAAATACCCGATGCTCTGCCAGGATTGCGGCCAGCGTGTCGCCACCGTCATCTACACCGAGGTCAGGGAGGGCAGGAAAGAGGTGCTCCATCTCTGCCAGGGGTGTGTCGAAAAGCGGGGCGTACCCACACCGGTCCTCAAGAATCCCCTGCACGTCGATCTGATCTTCCGCGACATCCTCGAGCAGATCACCGAAGAGAACCAGGTGCCCGAGGGCGGTCACCCCCTCGATGCGGTCGCCTGCCCCCGCTGCGGCTGGACCTTCCGCGAGTTCCGGGAGTCGGGGCTCCTGGGCTGTCCGACCTGCTATGCGTCCTTCGCTGAACCCCTGCGCGAGATTCTGCGGCGGGTTCACGGTTCCGAAGAACATCTGGGCAAGACCTACACCGGAGCGCACGCCCTGCCTGCGGAGGAGGATCCCGCCCTGCTGCGTTCCGCGCTCGAGGAAGCCGTGCGCAGCGAGGCCTTCGAAGAGGCCGCCGAGCTGCGCGACCGACTCCGCCGGCTCGACGATCCGGGCCCGACCGCCGGAACGGGTGAGGGAGCGGAGTGAGATGGGGGCCGGTTTCGAGAATACCCTGCAGGAGCTGAGCACCCGGCCTCCCGGCTGGCTCCTCGCCCCGGCTTCGGGAGATGATCCCGGCGAGGGAGTCATTCTCTCCACCCGGGTCCGCCTGGCCCGCAACCTGCGGGCGACGGTGTTCCCGCACCGGGCCGATGAGACCGCCAATCGCGAAAACCGCGGCCGTATGGCCGAAGCCCTGGACCGCAGTGAGGCTTTCGCCGTCCGGGCCCGGGCGGCGCTCGAGGATCTGGTCTGGAGCGACCGCCGCCTGCTGGTGGAGCGGTTTATGATCGGGGTGGGACTGGCCGAGAGCGGGCACCCCGCCGGGGTGGCTTTCAGCGCCGACGAAGCGCTGGTGGCGGGTCTGAACGAGGGCGACCACCTGCGCCTGGCCTGCACCATGTCGGGTTTCGAGCCGGGCCTGGCCTGGGAACGGATCGACGCTGTCGACGATGCCCTCGGTGACACACTCCCGTTCGCATTCAGCCCCGATTTCGGTTACCTTACGGTCAGCCCCACCGCAGCGGGGACAGGTCTGCGCGCCAGTATTCTGGCCCACCTGCCGGCACTGGTGCTGACCGACGAGGCCGAGGACGTTCTGCGACGTATCACCCGGTACGGGATGGAAGTCAGGGGCGTTTTCGGAGAGGGTTCGGCCGTTTTCGGCAACCTCTTCCGTATCGCCAATCAGCTCACCCTGGGGCGGTCGGAAGAGGACATCATCAACACCCTCTTCAGCGCCGGTCGCAAGCTGGTGGAATACGAGCTCGAGGCCCGCGACACGCTGACCCGCGAGGCGCGCCTGCAGGTCGAGGACAAGGTCCACCGGGCTCTGGCCACCCTGAGGAGCGCGCGTATCCTGGCCCTGCGGGAGGGGATGAACCTGCTCAGTGCCGTCCGCTTTGGCGTGAACATGGGGCTTGTGTCGGACGTCGAAAAAGAGAAGTTAGACGTACTAACGATCCTCGTCCAACCCGCTCATCTGGAGCGACGCGAGGGTCGGGTTCTCAATCCGAGCGAGCGCGATGTTCTGCGGGCCGACCTGGTCCGGAGCAGTCTGGCGTGACGGGGGGGAGTGATGACGAATGAATGACATGTTCACCGACCGCGTGAAACGCGTCATGCAGCTGGCCAGGGAGGAATCCGCCCGGCTCGGACACGACTATATCGGCACCGAGCATTTCCTGCTCGGCATCATCCGTGACGGCGAAGGTGTAGCCGTAAACGTGCTCGAGAACCTCGGCCTCGACCTCGACGAGGTGCGGCAGTCGATCGAGGACGCCACCGCCACCGTGGGCGGTTCGATGACCATCGGCCAGGTACCCTTCACGCCGCGCGCCAAGCAGGTGCTCGAGATCGCCGCCTATGAGGCCCGGGCCCTGAAGAGCAAATTCGTCGGCACCGAACACCTTCTGCTGGCTCTGGTCAAGGACAAGGACGGTTCCGCCTCGCAGATCCTCTCCGCCTTCGGCGTGAACTACAAGATGATCAAAGACGAGATCATGAAGGTGGGTAGCGAGGAGGGCTCGGAGAGACTCGACATCAAACCGGGCAAGTCGAAGACCCCCTTCCTCGATCATTTCGGCCGCGACCTGACCCAGCTGGCCGAGCGGGGCGAGCTGGATCCGACCATCGGTCGGGAGGGCGAGATCGAGCGGATCGCCCAGATCCTGAGCCGCCGCAAGAAAAACAACCCGGCCCTGATCGGGGAGCCGGGAGTGGGCAAGACAGCCATTGTGGAGGGCCTGGCCCAGAAGATCATCGATCGCTCGGTGCCCAAGGTGCTCGAAGACAAGCGGGTCATTTCGATCGACATGGGTTCGCTGGTGGCCGGCACCAAGTTCCGGGGCCAGTTCGAGGAGCGTCTGAAGACGGTCATGGCCGAACTGCGGGCATCGAAAAACATCATCATCTTCATCGACGAGTTGCATACCATCGTCGGGGCCGGTTCGGCCGAGGGCACGCTGGACGCCAGCAACATGTTCAAGCCGGCTCTTTCGCGCGGCGAGCTGCAGTGCATCGGGGCCACCACCCTGGACGAGTACCGCAAGACGATCGAAAAGGACGGGGCCCTGGAGCGGCGCTTCCAGACCGTCATGGTCGATCCCCCCACGCCCGAGGAAACAGTCGACATCCTCAAGGGCCTGCGCTCGCGGTATGAGGAGCACCATCAGGTCATCATCACAGACGAGGCCATCGACATCGCCGTGCAACTGGCCGACCGTTACATTTCCGACCGCTTTCTACCCGACAAGGCCATCGATGTGATCGACGAGACCGGGAGCCGGGTGCACCTGAAGAAGTACACTTTCCCGCCCGAGATCAGGGAGGTCGAAGAGCGCCTGAAGGACGTGCGCGAGGCCAAGGAGGGGGCGGTCAAGAACCAGGAGTTCGAATCGGCGGCCGAACTGCGCGACCGCGAGCGGAGGACCCGCGAGGAACTCGAAGACGCCAAACGCGACTGGGAAGCCTCGATCCAGAAGACCAAGGTCTACGTGACCGAGAACGACGTGGCTGAAGTCGTCTCGGGCATGACCGGCATTCCGCTCTTCCGTCTGGCCCGTACCGAATCGGAGAAGCTGCTCAACATGGAGGCCGAGCTCGGCAAGCGGGTCATCGGTCAGACAGAAGCCATCCGGGCCGTCTCGCGGGCCATCCAGCGCACCCGGGCCGGCCTGAAGGATCCCAACCGGCCCATCGGGAGTTTCGTCTTCCTGGGCCCGACCGGGGTCGGCAAGACCGAGACCGCCCGGGCCCTGGCGGCCTTCCTCTTCGACGACGAAGAGGCGCTGGTGCGGGTCGACATGAGCGAGTACATGGAGAAATTCAGCGTCTCGCGTTTGATCGGTTCGCCGCCGGGCTACGTGGGCTATGAAGAGGGCGGGCAGATCACAGAAAAGGTACGCCGCAAACCCTATTCGGTCATCCTGCTCGACGAGATCGAGAAGGCCCACCCGGAAGTCTTCAACATCCTGCTGCAGGTGCTCGACGACGGTCACCTCACCGACGGGCTGGGCCGCAAGGTAAACTTCCGCAACACCATCCTGATCATGACCTCCAACATCGGTACGAGGGATCTGGAGAAGGGCCGCGGGCTCGGCTTCCAGCCCGAAGATCCGAATGTCAACTACGAGAAACTCAAGGAGAAGGTGGTCGAGGAGACCAAGAAGATCTTCAACCCCGAGTTCATGAACCGCCTCGACGAAGTGGTGGTCTTCCACAAGCTGGGACGCGAAGAGATCGACCAGATCATCGAGCTGATGCTGCTCGAGCTCGAGAACCGCATGGGCGAGCGCAAGCTGCGCCTGACCCTGACCGGCCCGGCCAAGGAGTTGATCGCGGAAAAGGGCTTCGATCCCGCCTACGGCGCGCGGCCCCTGCGCCGCACGATCCAGAAACTGCTCGAGGATCCCCTGAGCGAGGAGATCATCCGCGGCACGATCGAAGAGGGGCAGGAGATCAAGGTCAGCCGCAAGGGGGACGATCTCGTTTTCACGGCCAGCCGGGCGGCTGAAGCGCCGCTGCCCACCGGCAGCGGCAACGGCGGCAGCGACGCCTGAGATGAAGGGTGGGGTGCGGACGTTCCTGCTCTGGGCGATCGCCCTGGTCATCACGCTGAGTTCGGCTGTCTACCAGCGGCTGACCGGACCGACCTGGGAGTACAGCGGCACGACCGGGCTGGCCGGCCGGGAGCTGAACTTCCGTCTCGACCGCACCTTCGACGGTGAGGGGGACCAGCCGGTCGTCCTGACCGTTCCCACCGGTGAGATCGCCGGCACTCTCCTCTGGCGCCGTCACGATACCGGGGAGCAGTGGCGGGAGATCCCCCTGGTCCGCGAGGCGGACGAACTCCAGGGTGCTTTGCCCCACCAGCCGCCGGCCGGCAAGCTCGACTACCGGATCATCCTCACCGCCGGGGACGAAACCGTCACCGTACCCGCCGACGGTTATGTGACCACCCGTTTCAAGGGGGCGGTCCCCCCGACCGTTCTCCTGATCCATGTCCTGCTCATGTTCACCGCCATGCTCTTCAGCACCCGGACCGGTATCGAGGCCCTGCTGCGGCGCGGCAACGTCAAACGGCTGACGATCTGGACCTTCGCCATCCTCGTTGCCGGCGGTATGATCTTCGGTCCGATCATGCAGCACTACGCCTTCGGCGAACTGTGGACCGGCATTCCCCTGGGCTGGGATCTGACCGACAACAAGACCCTGATCAGCGTGATCGTCTGGGCCTGGGCGCTCCGCGCCGTTCTCACGAACCGGCCGGCCCGCACTCCGGTGCTCGCGGCCTCGATCCTGACCCTGGTCATTTACCTGATTCCGCACTCCCTGCTCGGTTCCGAGCTCGACTACACCCAGGAGCCCTGAACCCCCCTCCGGACGCCGATCATCCGGATCTGGCGGGATCGTACCGTCGGGTGTACTATGCCTAGAGGTTCTAGACAGGGGAGAAAGGTATGGCCGCCGAAAAAACCGAACTGCTCAAGGGCACTCTCGATATGCTCATTCTCCAGATCCTGACCGCGGGATCGTTACACGGCTACGCCATCGCCCGGCGGATTGAGGAACGGACCGACGACGCCCTGGCGATCGAGGAGGGCTCTCTCTATCCGGCCCTGTATCGCATGGAGAGCAAGGGGTGGATCAACTCCGAATGGGGACAGACCGAGCATCATCGCCGGGCCAAGTTCTACCGTCTGACCAAAGCCGGGCGGGAGCATCTGGCCGGGCAGATGGCGCAGTGGAAGAGTTTCGTTGGAGCGGTCGGTCAGGTTCTGGAACCCGAATCCACTTAACACGATCGGTTCCGGGTGGTAGTGTCGGACCGTATCCCCGCAGGAGCCGGCCGCGGCCGGGCGTTCCGGACGGGTGGCCTGCGAAAGTGGTGGAGGATCCCATGACCGACGCCGAGCACAGGGCTCTGGATGAGCGACTCGACATTATCAGCTGGGGCGTGGCCCTCGTCGTCCTGGCGATTGTCTTTCTCATCCCCGGGGCGCAGCGGCCCTGGCACTTCCTCGTCCCTTTCGGGCTCGTTTTCGTGGCCATGAGCGTCGTGCGCAAGCTCATCCCCACCCGGCGCGATACCGAAGGCCTCATCCTCGGCGTGACCGTCGTTGTGGTCGGCCTGCTCGATCTCTTCGGCCAGGATCTGCAGTTCTTCCCCTTCTTCCCGACCATACTGGTGATCGTCGGGATCGCCCTGATCGTCCACGCTGTCCTGAGCAAGCGTCTGCGCCTCGATCCCCATCGGGCTCCCGAGGAGGCTCCGCCGGCATCGCCGCCCGGGCCACAGCAACCGGAGTCCCGGTCGTAGGGGGGACAGGCCCCGTCGCTCAGGAGCCGGCGCGCCGGTCCGGTTCTTTCAGCCGCCCAGTACTTTTTCGATTCGTTCGAAAGCCCAGGCCAGTTCGTCCTGCGTGATCACCAGCGGGGGTGCGAACCGGATGACGTTCTCGTGGGTTTCCTTGCAGAGCAGGCCCTCCTCCTGCAGGGCTTCACAGTAGGGGCGGGCGGGTTCGTCCAGCTCGAGTCCGATCCACAGTCCGCGACCGCGAATCTCGACGATGTGGGGATTCTCGATCGTGCGCAGCCGGTCGAGGAACCAGGCTCCGAGTTCGGCGCTTCGATCGGCCAGATTCTCCTCCTCGATGACCTCCAGAGCGGCCATGGCGATGGCGCTGCCCAGGGGATTGCCGCCGAAGGTGCTGCCGTGGTCGCCGGGGGTGAAAACGTCCATGATCTCGCGCCTGGCCAGAAAAGCGGCAACGGGGTAGTAGCCTCCCGAGAGAGCCTTGCCGACGATCAGACCGTCGGGGGAGACGTTCTCGTGCTGGTAGGCGAAGAGCTTGCCGGTCCGCCCCAGCCCCGACTGGATCTCGTCGAGGATGAAGAGGGCGTTGTTTTCCCGGCAGACGGACTCGACCGCCTCGAGGTAGCCCTCGGGAGGGATCCGGATCCCCGCTTCTCCCTGGATCGGTTCGATCATCACGGCGCAGGTGTTCGGGGTCACGGCGGCCGCGATGGCCTCGGAGTCACCGTACTCGACGATTACGAAACCGGGTGTGTAGGGTCCGAACCCGTCACGATACTGGGCCTCGCTCGAGGCCGAGATGATCGTGATGGTCCGGCCATGGAAATTGTCGCGGCAGACAACGATCTCCTGTTCTCCGGCCGCGATCCCCTTGACCTTTTCGCCCCACTTGCGGGCTGCCTTGAGGGCCGTTTCGACCGCCTCGGCGCCGGTGTTCATCGGCAGGGCCACATCCATGCCGGTCATCTCGTGCAGCTTGCGGTAGAGCAGGGGCAGGCGGTCGTTGCGGAAAGCCCGGCTGGTGAGGGTGACCTGGCGCATCTGTTCCTCGGCCGCGGCCCGGATCTTCGGATGGCAGTGTCCCTGATTCACAGCCGAGTAGGCGGCCAGGAAATCGAGATACTTCCGGCCCTCGGTATCCCACACCCAGACCCCTTCGGCCCGCGTGATGATGACATCGAGGGGATGGTAATTATGCGCGCCGTACTCGTCTTCGAGGGCGATGAATTCGTCCGGGGTGCGGGGTTCGCTCGTCACGGTGACAGCTCCTGTATCAGGGTCGGGAAAGAGGGTGTCGCGAGGGGCCGGCCGGAATGGCCTGCCGGCTCCTCGACTTCAAAATACATAATAACTTGAAGGAAGGGATCCCGGATTCCGTATACTCCGGTAATGCAATCCGGTGAGCCCTGTCGTGCTTTCCCGCTTCGGCCGGAGGAGCACCCTCACTCCAGAGAAACGAGCCGCAGAGGATGATCAGAGTCGCAGTCGAAAACATCACCAAGAGCTTCGGCAGGACCACGGCCGTGGACGGGGTCAGCCTCGAAGCCCGCGGTGGAGAGGTCTTCGCCCTGCTCGGTCCCAACGGCGCCGGGAAAACCACCCTGATCCGGATGCTGATGGACATCATCAAGCCCGATGCCGGCAGCATCACCTTCGATGGTGAGCCGATCAGCCCCGTACTCAAGCACCGCATCGGTTACCTGCCCGAGGAGCGCGGTCTGTACCGCAAGCAGAAGCTGACCGAGGTGGTGGCCTACTTCGGCCGCCTGCACGGGCTGGAGAAAGAGGACGCCCGGCAGCGGGCTCACGAGTGGCTCGGTCGGGTGGAGCTGGCCGAATGGGAGAAGAAGAAAGTCGAGGAGCTGAGCAAGGGCATGCAGCAGAAGGCCCAGATCGCCCTGACCCTGCTGCACGACCCCGACCTGATCATCCTCGACGAGCCCTTCAGCGGCCTCGATCCGGTCAACGTCCGCATGGTCAAGGACTTCATCGCCGAACTGCGCTCAGCCCGCAAGACCGTCATCCTCTCCACTCACCAGATGGCCCAGGTCGAGGCCCTGGCCGATCGGGTCTTCATGATCAGCCACGGTCGGAGGGTGCTTTATGACAGCCTCGAGGAGATCATGCGCCAGCACGCCGATAACGCCGTCATGGTCAACGAGGAGGTCGCCGCCGGCGGTCTGCCCGGAGTGATGCGGGTCGATGCCAATGCCGCTCCCGGCCGGCTGCAGAAAGTCTGGCTCGAAGAGGGGCAGGAACCGAAGGGCTTCATCCGGCTCCTGCTCGAGCGCGGTCAGCCGGTCGAACATTACGAGCTGGCCGAGACCCCCCTGGAGGACATCTTCGTCAAGCTCGCCCGCGAGCCGGTGGGAGAGGAGGTGGCCTCATGAAGAACGCCCTGCTGGTCGCCCGTCACGAACTCTCGGTCACCATCCGCCGCCCCGCCTACCTGCTGACCATCTTCGGTATGCCGATCCTCTTCGGACTCATTTTCGGCGGGGTCGGTCTCATCACCGCCCGTACGGCCATGAAGGTCAAACCGCGAGTTTATGCGGTCGTGGATTCGAGCGGGGTGCTCGACTACGACATCCTGCACCAGCTCGCCGACGAAGCCGCCCGCGACAGCGTTCTGAACTCCGAAGCCCTGACAGCCATGCAGGAACGCCTCGGTGCCCTGACGCCCACCACCCGCGAACTCTCACTCGATCTGATCAGCGGCTTCCGCGGTGCGACGAGCCTGATGGCCATGGCCGACGCCGACTCGGCCCGCGAAGCCACCCGGCGGGGAGACCTGGACGGGGCCATCATGATCGCCGAAGATTATCTGGACAGCGGCCGGGTCTGGAGCTTCAGCCAGTCGAAGAGCTTCATGGATGACGATGACGGGCAGGGACCCGCCGAACGGCTGTTGCGGACCGCCCTGGTGTTGAGCCTGCTCGAAGGAGAGGACCTGCAGCCGCTCATCCGCGACCGGATCCTGCACCCCATGAACCTGCGCACCTACGAGATCTCGACCACCAGCGCCGAGTTCGAGGAATCGGGGGTCGCCTCGGAGATCAGAAAGTTCGCTCTGCCCTATGGCTTCAGCCTCCTGCTGCTGATGTCGATCATGATGGGGGGCGGTTTTCTGCTGCAGGGAGTGGCCGAGGAGAAGGAGAACCGGGTCATGGAGCTGCTTCTGTCCTCGGTCACGACCGACGACCTGATGCTGGGCAAGGTGCTCGGCCTGGGCGCCTGCGGTCTGATCCAGGTCACCGTCTGGCTCGGCCTGGGTCTGGGACTGCTCTTCTTCCTGGCCGGTTCCAATGCCATCCCCGATTTCACCGTTCCGGTCGATCTCTTCCTCTATTGCCTGGGATACTTCCTGATCGGGTATTTCATGATCTCGACCCTCATGGCCGGGGCGGGGAGTCTGGGCAACACCCAGAGGGAAAGCCAGCAGCTCTCGACCTGGTTCACCATTCCGATCATCGCTCCATTCCTGCTCATGATGGTCATCCTGGCCGAGCCGAACGGAACCGTGGCCCGGGTGCTGACCTACATTCCTCTCACCACCCCGGTGACGATGATGATGCGCCTGCCCTCGGGGATGGTCCCCGGGTGGGAGATCCCGGTCAGTTTCGTGGTCATGCTCATCTTCACCTGGTTTGCCGTCAAAATCGGGGCCCGGCTCTTCCGGATCGGCTCGCTGATGTACGGCAAGCGGCCGAATCTGCCCGAGATCATCAAATGGATCAGGCAAAGCGGACGATAATCATTTATGGCCATATATATGCAATAAGACACAACAGAGGACGTTAGAGCTGTTTTATAATTATATAAGAACATTATTAATTATAATAGATATGTTATGAACAATAATTACCATATATAGATTATATGTCATCTAATTATATTGATAAGGTACAATGCAATAATATACTATTTCTATTAATACATAGACATGTGATAGCATCCGTTGATGGTAATATGAGATTCTACATAATCAATTGGGAATCATGGTTGTTACTGAAGTATATAAAATTGTGCAATAACATTAATGACTGTATTAATATATTTTAAATTGGGATAAACTGTATTAAGGCATTATGAAAGCATATGTTATTATATGAAGCTATTACAGACGATTACGTATTATAATATATCATAATATTTACAATAAATATAATAAAGGTGTAATAAATAATACTGGAAATGATCAGATGTGCAGATAGTGAACGAGCAGTAATTAGAATGAATGAGGGATATTATAGACTATTAGTGCTCGTATATCAGTATTGTTTCCGCTCTGTGGGTGTTGAGCTCCAGATCGTGATCGGTGTTTTCGATTCTGACCTTGCCCTGCAGCTGGAGCACGACCTCTTCTTCATTCTCAGGCCAGTTCCAGCGGTTACCGTCGGAATCGACGGCCGGAATATTCCCGAGCAGGAAGACCCAATAGCCGAGCCTGAGGTTATCGGTGAATGACTTGCGAATGGTCACGGTGATGTTGCGGGAAGGGGCGCTGACCAGGCTGACCGTGATGGAAGATTCGATCGTGTATGGAGCCTGCAGGGTGAATTCATTCAGATACCCACCGGTGTGTTCAACGCGAATGGTGAAGCCGTTGTCGACCGTGCTCAATTCGGATGCTTCGATGCTTTCATTGACCATGATCCGGGCCGCGAGGGGAATATCGGGGGGTTCGTAAGGGGGCAGACTCTCCTCGCAACCCCCGGAGAAAAGGAGCAGGAGCGCTCCCAGACCGGCCAGGGAGAAGATCCGCACGGCGCGGAGCGGACCCGCCGGCCGGCTCACCAGCGCACCTCCAACCCGATCCGGGTGCGCCGCCCGATCGTCCAGGCACCCGGATCGCCAAGCTCGCCCCCGATCCGACCGTCGCTCGATATCCAGAGCACATTGCGCCGGTCGGTGAGGTTGCGCACATCGCAGAACAGGAGCAGGCTCATCCGTCCCCCGGGCCCGAGGACGATCTCACGGCTCAAGCGGGCGTCGAGACTGAAGACGTCGCGCATCCGTTCGTTGTTGGGCACGAGGTCGGTACCCTCCGGCAGCACGCCGCTCGCCGAAGGGGCGTAGGTGTAAGGGCGGGCGGTGTTGAAGCGGCCCACCAGGTCGAGAAAGATGTCCCCGATCCGGCCCATCAGCTCCGCTGTCAGAGTATGACGCTGATCCCAGGAGAGATAGTGCATCCGCCGGGAGGGCTCGAAACCCCACTCGAGGTAGCGCAAACCGCTCTCACCGGTGTCGGCGTGTCCCCGGGCGATCATGAAGGTGTAGGAAGCCCGCAGGCCGAAACCGCGCACCGGGCGTCGTTCGTAGGTCAGCTCCAACCCCGAGGAGCGGGCCAGGGGCAGATTCACATACTGGGTGAAACCGTCTTCGAGAGATCGGGAGTTGGCGGCCAGGAAGGTTTTGGTGTCGATCAGATTCGAGGATTCCTTGAAGAAATAAGTCGCCGATCCGACGCTGTTCTCATCCAGCTGGCGGCGCAGGGCGAACTCGTAGGAGCGGGTTCGTTCGTGCTTGAGATCGGGATTGCCGATCAGGACCCGCAGGCCGCGGGTCAGGTCGAGGTTCAAGCCGCTGTACAGCTGGTCGAAGAGGGGGACCTGGAAAAATTCGCCGTAGTTGAAGAGGAACCAGGTCGGGCCGGGCAGGGGGTAGGCCAGCCCCACCCGGGGGCTGAGCTGGGCTTTCGGTTCGGCCGGTACCCAGGTCGAAATCTGCTGCTCGAACTCCTCCCCGCCGGCCGGCACCCACTCCACCACCGGTCGCTCGGCCCGGGGATCGAGACGGTCCCAGCGCAGGCCGAATTTCACGACCAGACCGTCGCCGCTCTCGTAGGTGTCCTGCACGAACAGTCCCCCGGTACGCGGCCAGTAGGTGTAGGTGTGGCTGTAATCGAGCGGAGTCTCACCGGGCAGGGGCAGACCGTAGAGGGTCATCTGCGGCTCGAGTTTGAGCAGATCGGATTCCAGCCGGTAGAGCGAGGATTCGAACCCGGCTCGCAGGCGGTGACGGCCGAGCTGGGCGGTGACCGCGCCCCGGCCGGTGAGAATTCCCTGATTGCCCCGATACCACCAGAGACGCTCGCCGCCGCCGGGAGCCACGTACTGCAACCAGTCGTCATAGTGCCAGAGTTCGCCCGCGGCGACGGAGCTGCGCTGTCCTTCGTTGACTCCCCGGGTGATACGGAAGAAGGAGAGCTGCAGGTCATAGAACACGGCGGGGCTGAGCATGTGGTTCAAGGTCAGCGCCGCCCGGCCGCTGGTGCGCCACTCGACGGGCAGGCCGTCGAGATTGAAGCGCCAGCGCCATTCGTAGGTCTGGTGCCGGTCGTGGCTGTACAGACCCTGCAGAGCCAGACGCAGGGTCTGGCTGGCGTACAGGTCTATCCGTCCGAAGAGATTGGTCTGCTCCGACCACGGCTGCCCGAGTCCGGTGTGTTCCAGATCCTGCCACCAGCGGGTACCCGAGGCCATCCGGTCGGCGGCCAGAAAATAGTAGGCCGTGTCGCGACTCAGAGGCCCTCCGAGCATGATTTCGGCCTGGGAGCGGCGGGAGTGCTCGGTCCCTTCGTACAGACCGTCGAGGTCGTCCCGATCGTAGCGGACCATCCCCTGCGGCGTGGCGGTGCCGCGCCGGGTGACGATGTGAACCACTCCCGAGAGGGCGTTGCCGTACTCGGCGTCGAACCCCCCGGTGTGAATGTTCAATTCGGTGATGGCCGATTTGGGCAGGCCGGCCGCGGCCACTCCAGTGGAGGGATCCTGGATCGGCACGCCGTCCAGCAGGTAGAGGGTCTCGCCGGTGCGCCCCCCCCGGATGTGACCGCCCGAGACGACTCCGGGCTGCAGGTCGAGGATATCCTGGTAGGTATCGACCGGCAGGCGTTCGATTTCGATCGAGGCCACCCGGTGCATGGTGCCGGTGACATCCTGCTGGATCAGGGGACGCTCGGCGGTGACCACGACCGGATCCATGGTGATGGGAGCCTCGATCATGCGTACGTCGACCGTGGTGCGCAGGGCCGGCAGTACGCGCACCCCGGTCATCCGTACCTCCTGGTATCCGACATAGCGGAAGACGACGGTGTGCTCGCCGGCCGGGACGTTGCGGAGCAGGTAGAACCCCTCGGCATTGGTCATTGTCCCGTAGGGTGTGCCCGCCAGGCTGACATTGACCGCCACCAGCGGCGCCCCGGTCGAATCGGCGACAACGGTCCCCTGAATGATGCCGGTGGACGCCGACTGGGCCGTAACCGTCGAAAATCCGAACCCGATTGCAAGGAGAAGGCAGATGGCAGCCCCGGGAAAACCGTCGCCACGTGAGTGCGAACCGGAACGGTTCCCGCGGGTATAACCCTGTACAGGCGGGACGGGCCCGCCTATTTTAGCAAGCCATTGACGCATGAAGAACTCCATTGAACGCATATCGTACCGGATCGGTCCCCGATCCGCCCTGATAATCGTAACGGCCCTGGCCGCGGTTCTCTTTACCCCCCGGGCCCGTCCGATCTTCGCCCAGGGGGTGGGATCGCCACAGACGGTCACGGTGTCCGAGCTCAGGGTCGAGGGCAACGTCGCCGTGCAGGACGAACTGATCACGCTCAGCTCGGCGATCGTGGAGGGTCAGAGCTACCTCTCGACCGAGTTCGGCGAGGTCATCAGCCGGGCGATCAGCCAGCTCTGGCTGATCGATGCCTTCTCCGACATCCGGATCTGGGGCGAGGAGCTCGGACCCGACCGGATAGTCGTGATCATCGAGGTGGAAGAGAAACCCCGCCTGGGCACGGTCACCTTCCGCGGCAACGACAAGCTGAAGCGGACCGATCTGATGAATGCCGGCCGCATCAACGAGAGCATGTGGCTGGGACCCGACAACATCTCGCTGGCCCGGGAGCGGATCCTGGGCAAGTACCGCAACGAGGGCTACTTGCGGGCCGAGGTGGAGTTCGAGACGCTCGATGTCGCCGGCGATTCCACCGCCTCGAACCTGATCGTGCGGGTCGACGAGGGGCCCAAGGTGGGTATCAGGGCGATCGAGGTCTACGGCAACGAGATTCTGAGCGACCGTCAGATCCGGGCCGCCATGACAACCGGGACCGGTTTTCTCTTCTTCAGCCGCGGGGAATACAACCAGCGGACCATCGAAGAGGACAAAGACAACATCGCCGACCGCTATGCCGAAGCGGGCCACCTCGACGCCCGGGTCGTGACCGACAGCCTGGGGTATGACGAGAGCGGCCGCAACATGACTCTCTACTTCACGGTTGATGAGGGGGAGCAGTACACCCTGGGCACCTTCACGATCGAGGGCATCGAGAAGGGATACGAGTTCTTCGACGAGCGTGATCTCGAGAACGCCATCACGGTCACCGAGGGGGGACCATACAACGAAACCGAGATCGTCCAGAGCCTGATAAATATCCAGACCCTCTACATGGAAGAGGGCTACGTCTACGCCAATTACAACCCCATCCCGAGCTATACCGGACCCGATAACCGGATCGTCAACATCACCGCGTATTTCACCGAGGGCGAGCCGGCCAACGTGGCCCACATCTTCATCACCGGCAACACCCGCACCAAGGAACACGTGATCCGGCGCGAGGTGCTCCTCAAACCGGGTAACCGTTTCTCCAGTTCCCTTTTCCAGCGCTCGATGCGCGAGGTCATGGCGCTGAACTATTTCTCCAACGTCGAGCTCGATCCACCCCCCCAGCCCAACGCCGAGGGGAACCTCGACGTGACCATCAAGGTCGCCGAACGTCCCACGGGACAGGCCATCATGGGCGCGGGCTACAGCGAGCGGGACGGCATCGTGGGCAACATCGGGCTGCAACTGCCCAATCTCTTCGGGAACGGCCAGGAGCTGCAGTTCAACTGGGACTTCGGGCGGATCCGGCGCACCATCCTGGTCGGCTTCACCGAACCGTGGCTCTTCAACACGCCCACCCTGGTGGGCGCCAGCGTCTATCGTAGCGAGTACTTCTACAACATCTACTACAAGCAGCGCCGCGAGGGTTTTACGGCCCAGCTGGGACGACGCCTGCGCTGGCCCGACGACTACTTCCGGATCAACTTCGGTTACCGCCTCGAGGACACCAACTTCTACGACTTCGATCCCAAATACAATCCCAGCCCGGCCTACGACCTGCGCCAGTGGGACTGGCCGATCCGCAACTCGTCCCTGTCCTTCACCATCTACCGCGATTCCCGCGACCGGCCCGAGTTCCCCACCCGGGGCTCGGTCAACACCCTGCGGACCGAGATCTCCGGCGGACCGCTGGGGGGAGACGAGCAGTACCTGAAATGGGATCTCAACCAGTCTTTTTACTTCCCGACCTGGGCCAATGTAATCATGGCTTTGAAGCTCCGGGCCGGGCTGGTCGAGCCGTACCGGGGCTACGGGCAGGGCGGTTTCATTCCCTTCAACGAGAAATACCTGCCCGGCGGAACCAGTTTCGACGGCCAGATCAGGGGCTACGAGAACCGCCGGGTGGGTCCGCTCGATCAGGACGGGCTGGAGATCGGCGGGCAGTCCCTGCTGATCTTCACCATGGAGTACACTTTCCCCCTGGCTCCCGAGCAGATGATCTACGGCCTGGTCTTCGCCGATGCGGGGAACGCCTGGCTCGATCTGAACGATACCGACCCCTTCGATCTGCGCCGTTCGGTCGGCTTCGGCCTGCGGATGTTCACCCCCATGGTGGGCCTCATCGGATTTGACTTCGCCTACGGCTTCGATCACTTTGAGAACGGGCGGCGCAAGGGCCGGTGGATCCCGCACTTCCAGTTCGGAGCCCAGTTCTACTAGCGGACCTCGGCCCGGATGCAAAGCCGGAAGCCGACAGTGCCGTCCGACGAGGAGGCAGATGATGCACAAGTCAGTCACAGCGGGCGTTTTCGGGGGTTTTCTCTTCGCCCTTCTGGCCGGAGCGACTCTGCTCCCGCAGGACGAAGGGCCGAGGCTCGGGTTCATCGACTCCCAGGCGGTGATCGGTGCCTATCCCGGCACCCAGGAAGCCCAGGCAACCTTCAATACCGAGAATCAGGTCTGGGAGCGCCAGGCGACGGCTCTGCAGTCAGAGGTCGAACAGCTCAACAACGAGCTCGAGCGGCAGAGCATGGCCATGAGCCAGGAACGGCGGACCCAGCTCACCGCCCAGCTGCAGCAGAAGTACACCGAGTATCAACAGTTCATCGACCGGATCTGGGGCCAGGAAGGGCAGGCCTATCAGCGCAACCAGGAGCTGATGGCGCCGATCATCGCCCGCGTCAACGAGGTTCTCGAAGAGGTCGGCACCGACGAGGGCTGGGATTACATTTTCGATGCCGCCTCTGGCGGAATCGTTTACGCCAGTCCGGTCCACGACCTGACGCCCCGGGTCATCGAACTGATGAACGCGGGGGACGACAGCCCCGCCCGGCGGTAAGTCCGGATGCTCGCCAGCGAACTCGCCCGCCTGGTGGGCGGGCGGCTGGAGGGTGAGGATGCCGAACTGGAGGCCGTCGCGCCCCTCGAGGGGGCGGGCCCCGGCGATCTGTCCTTTCTGCATTCAGCCCGCTATGCCGACCGGCTGACCACGACCTCCGCCGGAGCGGTCCTGGTTGCCGAAGACCTCACTGCCGACTGCAATCGCCCCCTGATCCGCGTCGCCGATCCCTATGCCGCCCTGGCGATCGTTCTCGATGCCCTCTACCCGCCCGAAGAAACGCCGCCACCAGGAGTGCACCCCCTGGCCGTGGTCGACCCCGGCGCCGAACTGGGGGAAGGGGTCGCGGTTGGCCCCCTGACCGTCATCGAGAAAGGGGTCGTGATCGGCACCGGTTCGATCATCGGTGCCCGGGTTTTCATCGGTCACGACGCCGTGCTCGGCTCCGAGTGCCGGCTGCACCCGGGGTCGGTCGTCTATCGCCGCTGCCGGCTCGGCGACCGGGTCGAACTGCTCGCCAACGCCGTGGTGGGCTCCGACGGTTTCGGTCACGCCCGCATCGACGGTGTCTGGAAGAAGATCCCTCACCGCGGGATCGCCGTGCTCGAGGACGACGTCCTGGTCGGGGCCGGCTCCACCATCGACCGGGCCACCTTCGGTGAAACCCGTATAGGTCGGGGGACCAAAATTGATAATCTTGTCATGGTCGCCCACAATTGTACCATCGGACCGGATACGGCCCTGGCCGCCCAGGCCGGGCTGGCGGGTTCCACAACGATCGGTTCGGGTGTGCAGGTCGGCGGCCAGGCGGGTTTTTCGGGTCACATCACCGTGCACGACGGGGCTGTGATCGGGGCCCAATCGGGCGTTGACAAAGATGTTCCGGCGGGCACCTATGTCTTCGGCTACCCCGCCCGCCCGCACCGGGAGGCCTTCGGGATGCTGGCCGCCCTGAACCGCCTGCCCGAACTGCGCCGCCGGATCCGGGATCTGGAACGGCGCCTGGCCGATCTGGAAGACCGGCCCGAGTAAACGCCGGCAACCGCCGCCTTCAGGCACCGAACGGGGAGTACCAATGACCCTGCAAGCACTTCAGGCCACGGTCGCCAAACCTGCGACCCTGACCGGCATCGGACTCCATACCGGGGAGAAGGCCAGCGTGACTTTCCGGCCCGCACCCCCCGATGTCGGCATCATCTTCATCCGCTCCGACCTGGAGGGGAAACCGGAGATCAAGGCCGATATCGACAACGTCATCGATATCGACCGGGGCACAACCATCGGCGCCAACGGCGCCCAGGTGCATACCGTCGAGCACGTGCTGGCCGCCCTGGCCGGGCTGTGCATCGACAACTGCTACGTCGAGCTGGAGGGCCCCGAACCCCCCGTCATCGACGGTTCCTCGATGCCCTTCGTCGAAGTCCTGCAGGAGGCGGGCAAGAAGGAACAGGAAGCCCCCCGGCGCTACCTCGAGGTGGACGAGACGATCATCTACTCCGAACCCGAGCGGCGGGTGGACCTCAACGTCATTCCCTCCGACCGCTTCCGGATCACTTTCCTGGTCGATTACCCGAACCCCGCCCTCGGCACCCAGTACACAACCCTCTACGATCTGGAAGAGGAGTTCGCCACCGAGTACGCCTCGGCGCGGACCTTCTGCTTTCTGAGCGAAGTCGAGGAACTGGCCGAGCGGGGATTGATCAAGGGAGGTGCGATCGACAACGCCGTGGTCATCATCGACCACGACATCGAGGATGAGGAATTCGCCACCCTCCAGAACACCTTCGACATTCCCGCCGATGCTCCCCGCCGGATGGGAGAGGTCATCGTCGGCGGTGACCTGCGATACTACAACGAACCGGTCCGTCACAAGGCTCTCGACCTGATCGGGGACTTCGCCCTGCTCGGCATGCCCCTGAAGGCCCACGTCCTGGCCGGCCGATCGGGACACGCGGCCAACGTCGAGGTGGTTCGCAAGCTGCGGCAGTTCCAGGAGCGCAAGGAGATCGAGCTCAAGTACCAGGTGGGCCCCTCCACCCGGGGCCTGCTCGATATCAACGCCATCAACCGCATCCTGCCCCACCGCTATCCCTTCCTGCTGGTCGACCGCATCGTCGAACTGGTGCCGCGCGAGAGGGTGGTGGGTCTCAAGAACGTGACCATCAACGAGCCTTTCTTCACCGGCCACTTTCCCGAGGCGCCGGTCATGCCGGGCGTGCTGATCGTTGAAGCCATGGCCCAGGCGGGGGGGATCCTGCTGTTGCAGGAGATCCCCAATCCCGAAGAGGTCCTGGTTCTGTTCATGGGCATCGACAAGGTGCGCTTCCGCCGGCCGGTGATGCCCGGGGATCAGCTCCGTCTCGAAGCCGAAGTGCTGCGCATCAAATCGCGGACCGTCAAACTGCTGGGCCGGGCCTATGTCGACGGCCAGCTGGCCGCCGAAGGGGAGTTCATGGCCACCATCCAGCCACGACCCGACGCGGACGAAGAACCGGCATGAGCGAGGCGACCGTGATTCATCCCACCGCCGTGGTGGATGAAGGCGCCGAGCTCGGCGCCGGTGTGACGATCGGTCCCTTCGCCGTCATCGAGGCCGAGACCGTGCTGGGCGACCGGGTCAGGATCGGACCGCACGCGCATATCGCCCGGCGGACCACCCTGGCCGAGGAGGTCGAAGTCTTCACCGGCGCGGCAGTGGGGAATATCTGCCAGGACCTGAAGTACGCCGGCGAGGATACCACTCTCGAAGTGGGACCACGGACCGTCATTCGCGAGTTCTGCACCCTGCACCGCGGTTCGGCGTCAAGCTGGAAGACGGTCGTCGGGGCCGACTGCCTGCTCATGGATTACGTCCACGTCGCCCACGACTGCGTTCTGGGAGACCACTGCGTGATCGCCAATTCCGTGCAGATCGGCGGCCACGTCATCATGGGCGACTGGGTGATTATCGGCGGCAGCACTCCGGTCCATCAGTTCGTGCACATCGGCGACCACGCCATGATCGGCGGAGGCTTCCGGATCGTACAGGACGTGCCTCCCTACATCCTGGCCGCCGGCGAGCCGCTCAAGCCCCGCAGCATCAATAGCATCGGTCTCAGCCGGCGGGGATTCGAGGCAGAAACCATCACCGTCCTCAAGCGCGCCTACCGCCTTCTCTTCCGTTCGGGCCTGCGCTTTTCCGACGGGATCGCCCGGGTGCGGGACGAGCTGCCCGATCTGCCCGAAGTGCGTCACCTGCTGGACTTCATCGAGAACTCGGAACGGGGGATCATCGGGTGAGTTCCGAACCGCACCGTTCCGGACGGCTCGGGATCGGTGTGGTCGGCCTCGGGCACCTGGGCTCCTACCATCTAGACAAGTACCTCGAACATCCGGCGGTCGAGGGGATCTGTCTCTACGACCGCGATCCCGCTGCCCGGGCCCGGGCCCGGGAACGGGCTGGAACCACCGCGGTGCCGGTCACCGAGGCGGACACGCTCGAGGCGTGCCTGGCCGCGAGCGAAGCGGTTTCGGTCGCGGTCCCGACCGCCGACCACGTCGACGTGGCCCGCACCGCTCTCGAGGCCGGATGCGACCTGCTGGTCGAGAAGCCGCTGGCCGACACCGCCGCCGGGGCGCACCGGCTGGCCGAACTGGCCACGGCCGCCGAACGGATTCTGCAGGTCGGACACGTCGAACGCTTCAATCCGGCGCTCGAGGGGCTCGAAACCGCCGACCTGGCCCCCGGATTCATCGAGACCCACCGACTGGCGCCCTGGAATCCGCGCGGTACCGATGTCGGGGTGGTTCTCGATCTCATGGTGCACGACCTGGATCTGATCCTCCACCTGGTGGGGGAGTCCCCGGCCGACATCGCCGCCTCGGGGGTGGGAGTCATCACTCCCGGGCCAGACATCGCCAACGCCCGCCTGACCTTTCCCGGCGGCTGCGTGGCGAACGTCACGGCCAGCCGGATATCGCTCGGCGCGATGCGCAAACTGCGCATCTTCCAGCCCCGGACTTATCTTTCCCTCGATCTGCAGAGCGGCGTGCGCGAAACGATCCGGCTGCGCCCGGCTGACGAGCCCCCCGGCCCCGGCGAGGATCCCGTTCTCACCCTCGAGGACCGCACCATCACCCGGGCAGAGGAGCGGGGCGGGCGGGATGCTCTGGCGGTCGAGATCGATGCTTTTCTGCGTGCCGTTCTGGCCCGGCGCGACGGCGCCGGGTCGACGGGACCGGCCGGGGTGAGTGCGGCCGAGGCGGTCGCCGCTCTCGAGCTCGCCGAAGAGATCACCCGCCTGATCGAAGCCGGCTGAAATGGGGTCGGAGCACGCCGTCATTGTCGCCGGAGAAGCCTCGGGCGACCGGCACGGAGCCGGACTGGTGACCGAACTGACCCGGCGCCGGCCGGGCGTACGGTGGAGCGGTATCGGGGGAGCAGCTCTGCAGGAAGCCGGGGTGCGGTTACTGCATCACAGCGACGAGCTGGCTTTCATGGGCTTCGCCGAAGTGGTGCGTCACCTGCCCTATCTGCGCCGGGTTCTGCGCGACATGAAACGGCACCTGCTCACCGAGCGCCCCGATCTGCTGGTGCTGGTGGATTACCCCGCCTTCAACCTGCGCCTGGCGAGCTTCGCCCGCGAACTCGATCTGCCGGTTCTCTACTACGTCTCACCCCAGGTCTGGGCCTGGCACGAAGAGCGCGTCGTCGACCTGGCCCGGGTAACCGATCTGATTGCCTGTGTGCTGCCTTTCGAGCCGGACTTCTACGCCCGCACCGGGGATGAGTACGGAGTCGAGCCCCGGGCCGTCTTTGTCGGACACCCCTTGCTCGATGCCGCCCTCCCGCGGGTCGGTGCCGCGACTCTGCGTCGCGAGATGCTCCTGCCCGCCGAAGCCCCCCTGGTTGCGCTCCTGCCAGGCAGCCGTCGGCAGGAGATCAGCCGTCTACTGCCCGCCATGGCCTGTGCCGTGGCCGAGCTGCGCCGTGAGAGGCCCGAGCTGATCCCGGTCATCTGCGCCGCACCGGGAGTGGAGCGGGAGATCTACGCCGAACAGCTCGCCGCCGGTCCGCTCGCTCTCGCTCCGGCGGTGCCGTCACCGGGAGGCTTCACCGCCGCCGACGGTATCCATCTGGTCCGCAATCGCACCGCCGACGTTCTGGCCGCGGCCCGGGGAGCCGTCGTGGCCTCGGGAACCGCTACTCTCGAAGCCGGTCTTCTGGGCTGCCCGATGGTTATTGTCTACCGTCTCAATCCTCTCTCGTGGTGGATCGGGCGGCGTCGCGTGCGGGTGCCGCACATCGGGCTGGTCAACCTCGTTCTCGGCCGCCGGCTGGTCCCCGAACTGCTCCAGGACCGGGTTACCGGTCAGGTCGTCGCGGCACACCTCGAACCGCTGCTGGCCGAGGGGAGCGCACGCGACGAGGTCACGGCCGGGCTCGAACGCCTGGCCGAACGGCTCGGTCCCCCGGGAGCGGCCGCCCGCACCGCCGAACTGGCTGAAGAGCTCATGGAGACGTCCTCTGCGGGGGGAGCGGGGTAATGCGTTCCGCCCTGAGGAAAATCCCGGAGGTCCTGCTGACCGCACTCTACGGTCTGGCAGGTACCCTCGCTGCGGTGCTGATGCTCCCCTTCTGGCTCGTTGTCGACGCCCGGAGCGGGGGAGGGACGCCGAGCCGGTACGGATTCATTCCCCGCCGCGTGCGCGAGGCGGCCGACCGGGCCGGGACGATCTGGCTGCACGCCGCCAGTGTGGGTGAGATTGGGGTGCTGGCGCGTATTCTGCCCCGCATCGCCGCCCTGACCCCCGACCTGCCGGTGGTGGTGACGACCGTTACCAGCACCGGCCGGGAACGCGCCCGGCAGCTGCTGGGGGAAAGCGTTTTTCTGCTCTACCTGCCGCTCGATTCTCCTGTCATCGTCCGGCGGGCCATCCGGCGCCTGCACCCGCAGGTTCTGGTGATCGCCGAGACCGAACTGTGGCCCAACCTGATCCTGCAGACCGCTGCGTACGGCACCCGTCTGGTGGTCGTCAACGGCCGTCTCTCGGTCAGGGGCTTCCGGCGTTACCTGTGGCTGCGGGCCGCTATGAGCCGGGTTCTGGCCCGACTCGATCTGGTCTGCGTGAAATCGGCCGCCGATGCCGAGCGCTTCGTGGCGCTGGGTGCCGACCGGAACCGGGTGGCGGTGACCGGGGATCTGAAATCGGAACCGCTGGCCAGGATCGAGGACGAACCGGTCCCCGCCCGCCGCGCCCGCCTCGGTCTGCCGCTCGAACGGCCGATCTTCACCGCCGGGAGCACCCGTCAGGGAGAAGAAGAGATCGTTCTCGAAGCCTGCCGCCCGGTCTTCAACGAACATCCCGATCTGCTCCTCGTTCTCGCTCCCCGCTACCCGCATCGGGCCGCCGAGGTCGAGAGTCTGATTGCCGGTGCCGGGTACGACGCGGTCCGGCGCTCGACACTGCCGTCGGGGAGCGGACCCGGCCCGGCCCGGGTGCTTCTGCTCGATACCATCGGCGAACTCGAGAGCATCTATGCCGCCTCCGATACGGCTTTCGTGGGGGGCAGTCTGGTCCCGACCGGCGGGCACAACCTGCTCGAGCCCGCGCTCTATGCCGTCCCGGTTCTCTTCGGCCCGTATACCGGCGAAACCGCCGGAGCCGACGAGCTGCTGCTCGGCGCAGGCGGCGGCCGTCGGGTCGCGTCGGCCGGGGAACTCGGCGCGCAACTGGCCGATCTGCTGGCCGATCCCGCCCTGCGGCGGGACATCGGCGAGGCGGCCCGGGAAGCGGTGGCGGCCGGGCGGGGTACGCGTTCGGATATCGTGGAACGCTACCGGCGCCTGCTGGGTCTGCAGCACGCCTCCGAGCGCCGGGGCCGGCCCGATCGCGGCAGTATTGTCGCCGCCGAGGCCGGAGAGGAACCGTGACCGGTCTGCGCTCCCGTGTCGAAGCCGGCCTGCGGGTCATCTGGTCGGGTCACCGGCCGCGCCGGCTGACCCTGCTCGAAGCTGTCGCGTACTGTCTGCTCGTCCCCGCCGCCGCCTTCTATGCCGGTCTGACCTGGGGCTGGCGCGAGATCGGCCGCACCGGCTTGATGCGCCGGCGACGCGTCACCGGTCTCACGGTCGTCTCGATCGGAAACATCACCGTCGGGGGCACCGGCAAGACGCCACTGGTGATCGGGCTGGCCCGCGCCCTGCGCGAACGCGATGTCCGGGTGGCGGTCGTCTCCCGCGGCTACCGGGCGGTGGGACGGGGATCGGGGCCGCTGCTGGTGAGCGACGGTTCGGGTCCCCTGGTCACGGTGACCCAGGCCGGCGACGAACCGGTGATGATCGCCCGGGCCGTGCCGGTACCGGTGATCGTCAGTCGCGACCGGACTCTGGGAGTGCGGCTGGCGCGCGATCGCTACCGCTCCGAAATCGTCCTGCTCGACGACGGCTACCAGCACCGGCGACTGGAACGCGACGCCGATATCGTTCTGCTCGATGCCGCCGATCCCTTCGGGAACGGCTGGACTCTGCCGGCCGGTCGTTTGCGCGAACCCCTTTCGGCCCTGCGCGAAGCCGATCTCTTCATTCTCGTCCACCGGGGAAGCGAAGCCGTCCTGCCCATCCCCCCCCGGCTCGCCCGCCTGCTGCACGCTCTGGGCCGAGGGGCCGAGGTCGTCAGCGGGGTGATACGTATCGAGGGACTGCGGCCGGGCGGCGGGGGAACGATCGAACCCACCTCCTGGCTCGCGGATCGTCCGGTCCTGCTCGTGTCGGGAATCGCCAATCCCGGAGCCTTCGAAAACGAGATCGCGGGACGGGGCGCGCAGGTGGTTGATCATCTCCGCTTCGGTGATCATCATGCCTACTCCGGAACCGATATCGATCTGATCAGGGAGCGCCGCCACGTGGCTGGAGGGGAAGTGATCGTGACCACCGCCAAGGACGAAACCAAGCTGGTGCCGGCGGGGCTGGGCATCGCCGAGGAACTCTGGGTGGCCGAAGCCGGCTTCGAGCCCCGCACCATCGACCTGATCGCGGGAGCCCTGACATGACCGAACCCTTCGACTTCCTGGTCCTGGGCAGCGGCATAGCCGGGCTCACCACCGCTCTCAAACTCGCCGACGCCGGCCGGGTCGCCGTGGTCACCAAGAAAGAGGACCGGACCTCGGCCACCAACTATGCCCAGGGAGGAATCGCGGCGGTCCTGAGCCCGCTCGACGATTTCGAGTCCCATATCGCCGACACCCTCAAAGCCGGGGCCGGTCTCTGCCGACCCGAGGCGGTCCGGGTCATGGTCCGGGAGGCCCCGCGCCTGATCGGCGAACTGCTCGATCTGGGGGTGGATTTCAACCGGACCGAGACCCCCCTGGTCGACGAGGGGGCGGGCGAGGCCCCCGACGGCGGTTCGCCCCTGCGTCTGGGGCGCGAGGGGGGGCACACCCACTCGCGAATCGTGCACGTGCACGATCTGACCGGTCAGGAAGTGGAACGGGCCCTGGTCGAGGCCGTGACCTCTCATCCCAACGTGCTCATGTTCGAAAATCACATCGGGGTCGACTTGATCACCGAGCACTTTCTCGGCCTCCGGCGGGTCGGAGAGCATCAGACGGTCTATGGCGCGTACGTACTCGACACCGCCTCGGGGGAGGTCGAACCCTATCCGGCCCGGCTCACCTTCCTCGCTACCGGCGGCTGCGGACAGGTCTACCGGCACACCACCAATCCCGATATCGCCACCGGCGACGGGTTGGCCATGGCCGCCCGGGCCGGTTCGCGTCTGGCCAACCTGGAGTTCATGCAGTTTCATCCCACCTCGCTCTACGGCACCGGCGATCCGGCTTTTCTCATCAGCGAAGCCGTGCGGGGCTTCGGGGCCATCCTGCGCGATCACGAGGGACGGGCCTTCATGGAGAGCGAGCACGAACTGCGCGATCTGGCTCCCCGTGATATCGTCGCCCGGGCGATCGACCGTCGCCTGAAGGAGAGCGGGAACTCCCATGTTCTGCTCGATCTCTCCAGGCGCACCCCGGCCGCGATCGAAGAGCGCTTCCCGAATATCGTGAAGACCTGCCGGGAGCTGGGGATCGATCCCGCCACCGAACCGATCCCGGTCGTGCCGGCCGCCCACTACATGTGCGGCGGACTGCCGACCGATCTGGCCGGCCAGACCGATCTCGGCCGGCTCTTCGCCATCGGCGAAGTGGCCTGCACCGGCGTACACGGCGCCAACCGGCTGGCCAGCAACAGCCTGCTCGAGGGGCTCGTGTTCGCCGAGCTGGCGGCTCGGCGGGGACGCGAGGTGTTCGCCGCCGGCGATCTGGACGTGCCCGACGTGCCTCCCTGGGACGTCGAGGGCACCCACGAGCAGCGCGAACGGGTCATGACGAGCCACGACCGGGACGGAATCCGCAATATCATGTGGGACTATGTGGGTATCGTGCGTTCGGTCGGCCGTCTCGAACGCGCCGCGCGCCGGCTGACACTGATCGCCCGCGAGATCGAAAACTACTATCGCTGGACGCGGGTCACCGGCGAGCTGCTCGAACTGCGCAACCTGGCCCAGGTAGCCCTGCTGATCACCCGTTCGGCCCTGTCGCGGCCCGAGAGCCGGGGCCTGCATAACGTCACCGACTATCCCGAGGCCGACCCCGAGCTGGATGAGCGCGACACCCTGACAACCCTGCAGTGGAAGGATATCACCCCGTGACCCCACCCGGCCCGGCCCCGGAGCGGGAATTCATCGCCGTCCTCGACTTCGGCGGCCAGTACGCCCACCTCATTGCCAACCGGATCAGGCGGCTGGGGGTGTATTCCGAGATACTGCCTCCCGATGCACCGGTCGAAGAACTGGCGCTCGCGCGGGGCCTCATTTTCTCCGGCGGCCCGAGCAGTGTCTACGATGACGAGCGGCCGCCTTTCAACAGCGAGATATTCGAACTCGGGGTTCCCCTTCTCGGTCTCTGCTACGGCCATCATCTGATGGCTCAGCAGACGGGCGGCACCGTTGCCCGCGGCTCGGTCAAGGAGTACGGCACGGCCGACCTGCTGGTACGCCGCCGCGAGGGGCCTCTGCGCGGAGCCGCCGAACGCGAACAGGTCTGGATGAGTCACGGCGACCAGATCGTCCAGCTGCCGCCCGGGTTCGAGGTCCTGGCCAGCACCGAGGATTGCCCCGTCGCCGCCATGGGCGACCGCGTGCGCCATTACTACGGACTGCAGTTCCACCCCGAGGTTACCCACACGCCGAACGGAATGGCGATGCTCGAAAGCTTCGTCGACCTCTGCGATGTCGCCCGGGAATGGGATGTGGGCGACTACATCGATGGAATCCGGACCGAGCTGATCGAGCGGGTGGGGGATGACCGGGTTCTCCTGCTCGTGTCCGGCGGGGTCGATTCCACTGTCTGCTTCGCCCTGCTCAACAGCGCCCTGGGAGCGGAAAGGGTGCACGGCATCCATATCGACAACGGCCTGATGCGCAAGAACGAGTCAGCCGAGGTGGAACGGGTCTTTGCCGAACAGGGCTATCACAATCTGGAATGCGTCGATGCCTCCGAACGGTTCCTGTCGGCCCTGGCCGGAGAGACCGATCCGGAGATCAAACGGCAGATCATCGGCCGTACCTTTGTCGAAGTGGCCGGCGAGCACCTCGATGAATTCGATCTCGACCGGGGCTGGCTCCTGGCTCAGGGGACGATCTATCCCGATACGATCGAAACTGGAGGAACCCGTCACGCCGCCACGATCAAAACCCACCACAACCGGGTCGAGGAGATCGAGGTCCTGCTCGCTCAGGGCAAGGTCGTCGAACCTCTGGCTCACCTCTACAAAGACGAGGTCCGGGAGGCGGGTCTGGCTCTGGGACTGCCCGATGCCCTGGTCTGGCGGCATCCTTTTCCCGGCCCCGGCCTGGGAGTGCGCCTGCTCTGCCATGACGGCGCCCCGCTGCCCGCCGACGAGGCCGAGCGGCTCGCCTCAGCGCAGACCCGGGCCGAGGTTCTGGCGGCCGAAAACGGCTACCGCGCGGCGGTTCTGCCGCTACGCAGCGTCGGGGTGCAGGGTGATTTCCGGACCTACGCCCATCCGGCTGCTCTGAGCGGGGGGGAGCGGGAGTGGCGCCTGCTCGAGGAGACATCGACCCGCATCACCAACGCCGTGGAGGAGGTCAATCGGATCGTCTACACCCTGAGTGCCGCCGACCCGGCCGACCTCGATCTGGTGGCGGCCACCGTGACCCGGGAACGGCTCGACGTCCTGCGCGAAGTCGACGCAATCGCCATGGAGATCCTGCGCACAGCCGGCCTCGAGCGCAGCGCCTGGCAGCTGATCACCGTTCTGCTTCCCCTGATCGGGCCGGGGGGCGGCGAGAGCGTGGTTCTGCGGCCGGTCATGAGCCAGGAGGCCATGACGGCCCGGTTCGCCGACCTGCCCTGGGAGGTGGTCGAAGAAATGACGGCCGCCATAACCGCCCTGGACGGGGTCTCGGCCCTCTTTTACGACATTACCCACAAACCCCCCTCGACGATCGAGTGGGAGTGAGCCCGGCCTGTCCCCGACGTTCGCAGGGAGGCTGTGAGCGTGGATCGTCGACCATTATTCCTTTGACGGAAGCAATGAATTAGCTTATCTAGCAACGCTGATAAGACGATGGTTCTTGCGATAAATCCGCATCAGGAGAGGAGTTGAGTCCCTTGGCGTACGTTCAGGTCCGTGACAACGAGTCCTTCGAAAAAACCCTCAAACGCTTCCAGAAACAGGTGAAGAAGGAGGGGATAACGACGGACCTGAAGCGCAAGCGCTACCACCTCAAGCCCTCCGAGCGCAAGCACCAGCGCAAGCTGAGCCAGAAGCGCAAGCAGCGCCGCCGCGCCAACGGCCGGG
>Ga0180432_10001410_pt1 | contig 38050 bp, 31 predicted proteins | sample SS_ome_10_FD_132414 | JGI IMG/M metagenome (GOLD analysis project Ga0180432, IMG submission 132414) | Hypersaline lake sediment archaeal communities from the Salton Sea, California, USA - SS_1_MS_2 metaG | ecosystem: Environmental > Aquatic > Non-marine Saline and Alkaline > Hypersaline >... | reverse complement strand
TCCGGGGGTCAGCAACCGATTCGAGTGGTTTGCCATCAAATACACCGGACAGTTTTTTGTCCAGCAGGAAGGAAATTACGCCTTCGAAATAATCTCCGACGACGGAGCCCGTCTATTCATCGATAACAAGCTGGTCATCGACAATGACGGAATCCATGGGCCAGCAACCGCAGGAGGTTCGATCTATTTAAAAAAAGGACCACATTTCCTTCAGCTTGAATACTTTCAGGGTCCCCGTTTTCATATCGCCCTGCAACTCTTCGTCAAGCCTCCGGGAGGAAACAAACAAATCTTTTAGATAGAGCTGAAAAAACCCTGATTTCCCGGATTCGGAGCGGATCACTATCCATCCAGTGGAGGAGTGTGGATTGACTAACCTGGACTATTCATAAAAAAATGCTGGTGTCTTTTTTACTTCAGCAATGTCAGGAACTTATCCCTGACATTGCTGATATAACTTTTCAAGAACAACCTTTCAATCTTCATCAGCATTTTTTACCCTTCGGGCAAGCTTATCTGCTTTGTTACAAACGGCTTGCGGTACATTCGTACAGCTGCGCCGTCTGTGCCTCGCAGCTAAGCTTGTGAATAATTCAGGCTAATACAAGATTTTCGCTTTCGAATTTTTGTTTCGCCTTGATAATCAAGGGGAGTAGGCTCTCAAAATACTATCAATAAAATCCTTGATCATAACATACAGGTGATCAACCCATTTGGAAAGAGACATATGATCCATGTTGTTAGCGAACGACATTATCAAAATATGAAAAAGCCAGGAAATCAAGACGACATTGGCGACAATCAAAATGAGGGCAAGGGGAATACCTATAAGGTAATGAAGAAACCGCTTCTTCTTTCTATCTAAGGCGGTCCTCATGTTTGAACTCCCCTATTATTTAAAAACTAATCACTTCACCTATTTAGTCGCACAGAGTCGGGGAACATGCTCTAAAATCTTCTATATTAAAGAAAAATTAATATATGACTCAGGTCTGTAAAGGGAAATGATTTATTGATCTGATTTCTTGATGAATGGGATTATTTTAGAGAGAAAGGGGGATGTAAAAATCAACGGAATCGATGTCGAGGAAGGGGCTTTCCCAGACGATCTGAGTGGAGCGAGAGTATCCATCGGTCCTGATAGCAGAATGCAAATCTATGTTGGCGATACAATTCTATACCTCGGAGAAAACACCGATATCACTCTTGTCGATCCCTGTGCCCAAAAAGGGGCCGACACTGAATTTGACGCCATATTGATGAGGGGAAAAATCTATGCCGTTATCTCAAAATTGAAAGGAAGTCCTGATTTGGCTTGACAAGTACATGAGTCCTGTAAATTAATTTTTTGACATCTCCTTTTATTAATTGATATTCTGTCCTCGCCGCCCTGGGGTAAAAAAATGCCTGTCAAATGTCCGAAGTGTCATGCCGACAACACTTCCGATTCCAAATTCTGCAAGGAATGCGGAACTCAACTGATGCCAACACAGTTGGAACCAGATGTCACCAAAACCCTTGAAACTTCTTTCCAAAAGCTGACTAGAGGCACTCTTTTTGCTGACAGGTATGAAATCATCGAGGAGCTGGGCATGGGCGGGATGGGTCAAGTGTATAGAGTCGATGACACAAAGGTGAAAGAAGAAGTCGCTTTAAAGCTCATCAAGCCTGAGGTGTCATCCGATAAAAAATCCATCGCGAGATTCCGGAACGAACTAAAGCTTGCAAGGAAGATAAGACACAAGAATGTTTGCCAGATGTTTGACCTGGGCGAGTTTGAAGGAATCCACTTCATCACCATGGAGTATGTCACGGGCGAGGATTTAAGGAGTCTGATTCAACGCATGAAGACAATCCCGAGTGAAACTGCAATTTCAATTTCCAAACAGATATGCGAAGGGCTCATTGATGCGCACAGAATCGGTATTATTCACCGTGATTTGAAACCCGACAACATCATGATCGACAAAGCTGGAAACGCCCGTATTATGGACTTTGGTATAGCGCGATCTGCAATGAGCGATGCGATTACAGGGGCGGACACCATAATAGGGACGCCTGAATACATGAGTCCCGAACAAGTGGAAGGAAAAGAAGTCGATCCGCGTTCCGATATATACTCTCTGGGTGTCGTTATATTTGAAATGCTAACTGGAGAGCGGCCTTTCAAGGGAGACACATCTCTCAGTATCGCCATGAAGCATAAATCAGAGGCTCCTCCAAACCCGAAGTGGTTGAATGATCAAATTTCGAATCGTTTGAGCCGATTGGTACTTATGTGCTTGGAAAAAGATAAGGAACTAAGATATCGATCTGCGGATGAGCTTTTGTCTGCTTTACGCACGATTGATGATAAGAAAATTCCCCTTGCTATAAAAGGAGAAAAGAAAAAATCAATTGCCGTACTCCCTTTCAGTAACATGAGTGCTGATCCGGAACAGGAATATTTCTGCGATGGGATGGCCGAAGAAATCATCAACTCACTAACACATATCAAAGACCTGAGGGTCATTGCCCGAACATCAGCTTTTGCCTTCAAGGGAAAGCATGAAGATATCCGTGAAATCGGCAGAAAAATCGATGTGGACACAATCCTGGAAGGGAGTGTTCGAAAATCCGGTAAACACATACGTATCACAGCCCAGCTCGTCAATACAACTGATGGGTCTCATCTTTGGTCAGAAAAGTATGACCGAGAGCTCGATGATGTCTTTGCCATCCAGGACGAAATTTCACTGGCGATCGTGGACAATCTGAAAGTGAAGCTTCTGCAAAAAGAAAAGAACAAGTTAGTCAAACGACACACGGAAGATCTGGAAGCCTATCAACTTTATTTAAAGGGTAACTACTTCATCAATAAATACGCTGCAGATGAAGTCCAGAGGGGACTGGAGTATTTTCACGAAGCAATCGCCAAAGATCCAAAATTTGCGTTAGCCCTCTGCGGGATCGGTACCGCCTATGTCAGTTTTGGAACGCTAAGCCTCTTGCCCGCTGATGAAGCATTTTCCAAAGCCAAGGACTATCTGACGAAAGCCTTAGCCATAGACAACACGATTGCAGAGATTCATGTGGCTCTGGGGAGAATTGCCCTGTTTTATGAATGGGACTGGGAAGAAGTAGAGGAAAGGCAGGAAAGAGCCTTAGCCCTGAATCCAGGTAGCGGCGAGGTTCATGCCTGGTATTCATGGTATTTGGTGATCGCAGGACGATATGCCGAAGCTATCGAAGAAGTGATAAAAGCACAGGAATTAGACCCTTTACTCCCCCTGAATTATGCCTTCGGCATCGCCATACACGGCTACCAGGGAAAATTCGATGAATCGGAAGAGCAGTTTCAGAAGGCGATCGAATTGGACTCCAACCTAGGAATTGCCTATTTCCACATGGGAACGTCTTATACATTTCAAAATAAATACGAAGAAGCCATATCTGCATTCCAAAAGGCAATTGAGCTCACAACTGGATTGGGGTGGGCTGAATGCATTCTTGGGGGCTTGTATTATCTCAAGGGGGAAACAGAAAAAGCAGACCAGATTCTCAATCAAATGCTGGCCCAAAAAAATGAACAGTATATCTCCTCCTTTTGTATAGCGTTTCTCTATTATTATAAAGATGAAAAAGACAATGCATTTGAATGGCTGGATATTGCCTATAAAGAACGGGATATACTCTTGCCTCTTCTCAATGTTCCTAAATATTTTCCCGATATACGCGACGATCCAAGGTTTGAAGCAATTTTGAAAAGATTGGGATTCAGATGAATAAAATAAAAACTTGCGTTGTATTTGTGGTTTTTTTGGGGTTGATTGGATGTCTCTCATGCTCTCAAACCATAATTACCAAAGATACGTTTGTCTACCCTGCTGAATTCGAGGAACATGAATCCATTTGGCTGGCATGGCCCACCTACCAATATGAGCCGGGTTACTCGAATGAAGATGTGGTTCTAAAGATCATCGAATCTCTGGCCCCTTATGTGTCGGTCGATTTGATGGTTCGGGATGAAGCTGAAATGGAAAAGGTGCAAAACATTTTTGCGGCCAAGAATATCCCCCACGATCATGTGCGTTTTCGTCTCATTCCCCGAGAAGACATTTGGATACGCGACATGGGACCGATTTTCTTAAAAAACGGCAGAGGTGAGATAAAAATCGCGGATTTTGGTTTCAATTCCTGGGGCTATGATAGCCAAACCAGCGAATACACGATGCAGGCAGAGCGAGTCGACCGTCTCGTTGCCAGAGCCTTAAAATTTCCGGTTATTCGTTCGCATATGATCACTGAGGGTGGAAACCGAGAGTTCAACGGCAAAGGCACCATGATGGCCACAGAGACGGTGGAAATGCAGCGCAATCCTGACTGGACAAAAGCCAAATTAGAGAGGGAATACAAACGCATATTCAATGTTAAGAAAGTGATTTGGTTGAAAGAAGGTGTGGCAGAGGATGATTTCACCTTTAAAGGAGTACTCCCGGGGAAAATCTTTGTCAGAGGCACAGGGGGACACATCGATGAGTATGCCCGTTTTGTGAGCCCGAATACAATTCTGCTGGCTGAAGTCACTCCAGAAGAGCGGGATGCAGATCCCATTGCGAGAATCACTTATGAGCGCATGGAAAGAAATTATACTATTTTGAAGACGGCCACCGATCAAGACGGGTTGCCCTTTGAGATTATCCGCGTTCCTTACACAAAAGCCATCTACGAAACTTTGGATGATTCCGACCACATTCAATTTCTAAAAAACATGAAATTCGAAGATGGAACAGTGATAGCAGATGATGAATCGATAACAATGATTCTTGCGACAAGTTACCTGAACTTTATCGTCACCAACGGTGTGGTGCTCATTCCTGCATACGGGAAAGAAGGTCGTTCGGAAGAGTTCCGCCAAAAGGATGAAGACTTCAAGCAAATCATAGAAAAAGTTTTTCCAAACCGCGACATCATTCAAATCAATCCGGAAGCTGTCAATGTCGGCGGCGGCGGGATGCACTGCATCAGCCAGCAAATGCCAGCCACTTATAGTGAGTAGTCTACCTGCAAAAATTCAATTTCCCGGGACAGCAGTCGTCAACGACAGGATCTACGTGATCGGAGGCTGCAACGAAGAATTTCAGGCATACGATAGCGTTTATGAAGGGATCATTAAAGAAAAATCAGAATAAACTCACCAAGCGGCACTGAAGCAGCCGGCTGATGGATTATCATTGCGGTTCAATGGCAAACCATCAAAACGTATTTGTGAGGAGAGTTGGAGCTATGCAATTTTTAAGAACAAAGTTTCTCAATATATTCATCCGGGAGTCGCAAGGCAATCCTAGACATTGTTTATGGGCAGGAATCCTGTTGACCCTATGTATCTTTCTAATGCAGGTTTCTGCTGAAGAAGCAAAAGGCCTACTCATAAAAAATGGCCGGATAGTTACTGCAGAGAACTGTTATGAAGCCGATATTCTGATAAAAGAAGAAAAAATCACCGAAATTGGTCCCCATCTTCCTACTGAAGCCCCAGGAATTGTTACTATAGATGCCAGCGGATTGCAGATATTGCCCGGAGGGATCGATCGCTGTCGGTTCAGATGCTGATTTGGTGTTGTGGGCTCCTGATGATTCCTATACTTTTGGAGAAACAACAAAATTTTCCAAATCCGACTTTTCCATCTTTGGCGAATGGCAAATAACTGGCAGAGCCGTGACAACGATAAGGAGAGGGGAGGTTGTATATCACAAAGACACGATTAAGGGCAAAGCGGGCAGTGTCAAGTTTATTCCCAGATCTTCCCCCAAGAAATTATGTTATTAAATGCTTATTCCAAACTCGACTGTGCCATGTTGGGCTTGATCCAATTGTCCCCAGTCAAGAGGGATTTATAATAAGGAGGTTTACCGGTTATGAAAAAATTGACATGTGTGATGAGCGTTCTGATTCTGTTTTCCATGGCAAGTGCCTTATACGCAGAAGACGTTGAGTATCTCTTCCCGAAAGAGAATCCCATTTTTTCTCTCAGCATTCCTGATGACTGGGATGTCGTCTCCAGCATGTTTCCAAACAGCTGGAGAGAGTGGAGAAAAGGAGATGTGCAGGGCTCTGGGGCGGTTCCGTTCCAGGCATCGCCGGATTTTACCCAGGAAGGCCGGCTGCTCATCACTCTCAAGGCTTTTGTTCAGGATGCCGTTGCCGACCTCGATGCGGCTGAACAGAACTCCGGAGAACTGATTGCTGATCGTATTTCAGATTTTACTCCGTCATCGGCAAGTTGGGAGAAAAAGACCATCAACGGAATTCCATTCACTTTTATGCGTGCAACCGGCAAGGAAAAAGCCAAGAATGACGCGCCGGTGAACGTCCAAGCCGCCTTCTTCAATCCGGAAGGCACCCATGTCTTTTTATTCCTGGTGACCGGGTCTCCTGAGATGTTGAAAAAGTATGAGGAAGAGGTTCAAAAGATTTTGAACTCTATCAAACCCGGGTCATAGACCCTAGACTGTCTTTGGGATTTTTATTGATATCTCATTAGTCCGCCGCATTTCAGGAAGAAAAAGCACAGAAGTCTGGAATGAATTTGAATTTTTAGGATTAACACAGCCACGGGTTATGGAGCTAAACTAACGGATGAAGAGCAGAGGCTACACAAAACAGGCTGCATTGTCTTTATTCACCACAATAACTGGCTGAATAAAATCACGTATTACAGTAGTAATCTAAATTGAGAGCTGAGATTAATTCAGACGGAGGCATATTATGAGGAAAATTATCAGAGTCGGCTTAAGTTTGCTAATGGTTCTTTTCATATCAGAGATAAGCATAGCCCAAAAGATAGAGACCAAGAACGGGATCAAAACAATTTCCAATGGCCGCAAACCCAAGCCCCAAAAAGGTGTGCCCAGTAAGGTCACATTGACAGAAGATATGCGGTTCGGTGAAGGGGATGATCCGGAAACGGCCTTCTCTCAGGTCGCATTTTTCGTTGTCACTGATGAAGGGCACGTTATTGCATCCGATATTAAAGACAAAAAAGTGAAAGTTTATGATGCAGACGGAAATTTCCTGAGAAATATCGGCAAATCCGGACAGGGGCCGGGCGAATTCCAGATACCCGGTGGGCTTGTCCTGACGCCAAACAACGAGCTGATGATCGAGGATCCCATGGGAAGACGTCTGGCCTTTTTCACACTGGACGGTGAATTCATCAAGAACGTATCCACAGCGGATAAGATGAGCTTGGTTAACCTGATAACCGATGCAGATGGCAACTACCTGGGACGACAACTGGGGATAGAAGGCAAAAAAATGTACTCTGAGACGAAGAAATATGACAATGACCTCAATCCCGTGTTTACCATGGACAAGGTTGAATTTGAAATACCGATTCCCGGATCCGGGGTGAAGATCGATATAATGGATATGATTCCGCTCTATCTCTTTGACAGCTCGGGAAATGTCTTCTATGGCCGCAACAGAGACTACGAAATCAAAGTCTTCAAACCGGAGGGAACTCATATCCGCAGCATCCGTAAGGATTTCAAGCCGGTCAAGGTGACACAGGAAGATATCGATATGATATTGGAGCGTCTTCCAGGCGGCATGATGGGAGGCCTGGACCCAACCGAATTTTTTGAATTTCCGGAAGAATTTCCCCCTTTTCAGACGTTCACCTTGGACGAAAAGGACAGGCTTTTAATCCGCACCTGGGAAAAAGGAAAGGAAGAGGGAGCATATGTCGTAGATGTCTTTGATGCTGAAGGCCGCTTCATCTCTCAGTTTGAAACGAAACTGGACATCAGGATTTGGAAAGGCGACAGGGTCTACGGCCTGGAAGAGAATGAAGACGGTTTCATGGTGATCAAACGATATAAGGCATCCTGGAAAAACTAAGCTAAATCGTAATGAAGCAAGGCTTGCACGCCAATAAGGATTTCTATAGAACCTTTAAAGATGCAAAATCTGATGCAAAAGAATTACAAGCTTTGTTAGTGGTGCATCATGACCTAGAAAAAAACTCAAAGATGAAAAGTTGACTAAAACAGAAAGGGTGTACTACTCCCGAGTTGTCAAAAATAAAGTGTTAGCCCTGAGCAATTCAGATCTACATAAACTCTCAGTGAGACTAATAGGGGAATAAGTGATACACCTGGGGAAACAGCGATCCGCTCTGGAATTGAGATGCGGAAAGGATTCACTTATGGATTCTGTTTCGGTTTTTTCTCTCCAGTCTGTTCAATTTCCTGATTGAGCTGAAGGATATCCACGCTTTCGTCGCTGTCACCGATAAGGTGTTGGCAAAAATAATCACCGGCAAGCCAGAATAGATAGGGGAACATGCTGGGATAGCTGTGTCTGATTCCCGGCAAGATAAAAAGGTCGAAACGCTTGTTGGCGTTTATGAGGGCGTGGGCGACACGCAGGGTGCCTGCAGGATGGACATTGTCATCGATGTCGCCGGTGACAAGGAGCAAATGGCCTTTTAGGTTTTGAGCGATTGCCGAATTCTTCTCGATGGAGTATTCAAACCGGGTTTTTCCGTCCTCGCCGACGACTTCTTTTACTCCGTGATGCGCCTCACTCCATATATAATTGTAGACATTGTTGTCGTGGTTTCCAGATACCGAAACGGCCACCTTAAAGAAATCCGGGTAAACCAGCATGGCCGCAGTGGACATAAAACCTCCTCCCGAATGGCCGAAGATGCCGACCCTGTCCCTGTCAACAAAAGGAAACCGGGAAGCCAGCTGCTCGACGGCGGCTTTCTTATCGGCCAGACCGTAGTCCCTCAGGTTGCCGTAGCCATAATTTTGATACCACTTGGAACGCTGCGGGCTCCCACCCCGGTTGCCCACCTCTATGACGATGAAACCGAACTGAGCGAGGCCTGCATTTTTGTATGAAAAAAGGATATAGAATCCATCCGCCATGTTGGATTTCACAAAAGGGAACGACTTGGCGACTTCTTCAGTCTGCGGGCCTGGATAAACCCAGAGGATGATCGGATATTTTTTAGCCGGATCAAAATCAAAAGGTTTCCACATGACTCCATAGAGGTCGGTGATGCCATCATCGGCCTTGACTTGGAAGGCTTCCGGGAATTCATACCCTGCCGCCAGGAGCACCGATAGGTCTGCCGTCTCCAGTTCAAGAAGCATATTGCCCTGATTATCCCGCATTACGGACCGCGGTGTGGTATCCACACGGGAGTAATTATCGATGAAGTAGAGCTTGGAATCGCTGAGGACGATGGAATGATTGGCGTTTTCCGGAGACAGGAGCTTCAGGCCGGTGCCATCCAGATTGATCCGGTAGAGGTGCTGGTAGTAGGGATCTTCGTCCTTTTCACGCCCACAGGCCGTAAAATAGAGAACACGATTCTTCGTATCGACGCCTTCGATGTTCAGGCAATTGAACGGCCCCGAGGTAATGCGATTTTTAAGCTTGCCTTCTCCGTCATAGAGATAGTAATGGCTCCATCCGTCCCGGACCGACCAATGGATGAGCTCCCGTCCGTTTTCCAGAAGAAACGGGGATTGCCAATAAGCATAGAAGGTATAAGCGATGTAGGCATTCGATCGTTCCTCAATGAGAACTGTGACATCGCCGGTCTCAGTGTCAGCGACACAGACATCTATTTTTTTCATATCCCGGCTGATCCTGGCGAAATAGATTGTGTCCGATGTGTCCGAGAGCCAAGGTGTTTGAACCCTCTCTTCATAACGGGCACGGGCGGGGATGCGGGTCTTGAGTATGTCCAGCTGTTGATCCTTGAATCGCTCGGTTTTGAGCTTGATCCTGGATTTTGTATCCCTGTCAAATATCAAGATTTCGAATTGGGGGACAGCAGTCTCGCCTGGCATGGCGTATTTATACGTTTCAAGGGTAGGGCGGGGCTCGGCCACGGAGTCTATGACCCAGAGATCGTTGACCTTCCTCGAATCATCCCTGATCACAGCGAATTTTTTTGAATCTTTGGACCAGACAACACCGGTCGCCTTGCGCTTATCCCTGTTTTTGATTTTTTCGACATTGTTTTCACGCTGCTCGCCCCATCCTCTTTCAACAAAGCTATAATACTCTTCTCCGTCAGTGGTCAACTGCAGTTCAACCACGTCCTCGACTTCGGGATCTTTGAGGACCTTTTGATAATTCTCGGCATCCATCATGTACAGATTGTGATTCCTGGCAAAAACAATCGATCTCCCGTCGGGAGAGATTGAAGCCCAAAGCGGCTTTTCTGGAGGGGGTTGATAGCCTTCCAGCAGAGTGAGCTTTCCTGTGGCCAATTCGTACTCAAAAAATAGAGATTTCTTCTCGCCCCCCTCTCCTTCGGCTTTTGTTTCGGCCTCTTTCTCTCTGGGATATTCCGGTTCATAAGGAGGATCGACCTTGAATCGAATAGCCTGGTCATCCTTGACAAATTCAATCGTTTCGATTGGAAGGTGTTCGGCATCATAGGGGAACCGGCTGATCTCCGATAGCTTTGCCGCCATGGATACGTTATCGAAAAGCGGCCGCCTCCTCTTCCGGAGCGGATCCGCCAAGTAAAATGTCCGGCCCTCACTCGTTTTGTAGCTGTACCAGAACCGGTCGCTCTTTTCCAGCCAGTGAGGCTCGACAGAGGTGTCAAAAATCATTTTTTCGATCTTTGCTGGCGCGAATCGCCCGGCCAAATCATAATTCGCTTTTTTGATCTTGTTGTCCTGGGCTTCCAGCCGGACTGTTGAAAAGACCATGCTGATGAACACTAAGACCCAAATAAAACAAGGCCTTCTCACTAAACGCCTCTTTGATAAAACCAGAGCCTTCATCTTTTTTCTCCCTTTCAGGTGGTTATTAAGATTATAAAAAAACATATGAAAAAATATACCTTGAATTGAGCGATGTCAACAGGAAGTCGCAACTTTAATATCGCCTTGTTCCCGGCAATTTTCTTGATCTTTCAATACAGACTCACTATGGGATTCGTGGTGCAGATTCAATGATATCTAGACAATAACAGCCTTGCATCAATTATTCAATTTTCGGCCAGGTGTCGGCCACTCGATACCCGCCGGGCCAGGGATCCTCTGGATCCAGCATATGCTGATGAGTACCGGTCAGGCTCCTCCATAGGGAGGATTCCGCTCTCCAGCAGGACGCTGGACACACAAATGCTATTGGATCCAGACATGGGTGGAGTATCCTCGGGCTCCATGATGATAAAACCCATTTGTGCGGCGGGAGCCTTGGCCGGACCCTCCTCCCTTTCTTGAACAGAACCTGATGCTGTGATATAAGATGAACAGTGGAAAAAACTCTCAAACTTATCAAGGAGCTTAAAGAAAAAAAGGTTTTTAAAGATTTTTCTATCGGGGGAGGGATTGCGGCTTTATACTATATCGAACCCCTTTTGACTTATGATCTGGATATTTTTTTTGTCCCTGTAGATGAGGGTATCGACGTCCTTGCCCCCATCTATAGATATTTGAAAGAAAAAGGTTTCAAAGCAAAAAAGGAGCATGTTCTGATCGAGGGAGTCCCCGTCCAATTCATCCCTGTTTACAATGACCTTGTGAAGGAAGCGGTTCAGTATTCCAAAGAAGTTAAGTACGGGAGAATAAAAACAAAAATCCTGGGATTGGAGTATCTTATCGCCATCATGTTTCAGACGTTCAGGCCCAAAGACAGAGAAAGATTGGTCAAAGTCTTTGAAGAAACGAAAATCGACCTGAACCTTTTAAAAAGAATTCTAAAGAAGCATGGACTTTATGATAAGTATGTTCAATTTAAGGAAAAGTACTTTGACACAAAATAAGGTTTTTGAGAAGATTCTCAGGAGAAAAGAACAGAGAAGAAAAGATCTGTCCGAATTATCCTTCAAGGAGAAAATTCATATTCTTGTCGAGCTTCAAAAGATGGCTAAAGGTGTGGCAAAGCATGGCAAAGCTGCGGATCGAATTGTCTGGCATATTTGAGCTTTTTAGATTGAATACAGCGAGAAGTAATTAAGAACAGCTTGTATCCTAATTTCCCAACTGGCAGATTCATCTTGCGGAGGAAGTCCCGAAAACGAGGCTCGTCGCGAAGAAGATTGACGAAAATAGGTATCACACCAATACCAAGCATGTTGGGATCATGCATTTCAACACCTTTTTCCAGCCGGTCAAGGGTTTTTTCTTTATTTCCTGCATAAGCACACGCTTCTGCAATATTTTAGGGGAGAACATAGGCGACTTGCGCTAATTCTTCCCGCTTTTGAGCGGCGCTTCTCACAGCTTCCCTGGCAGCCAGTTTTATCATAACCAAGAGTCAGGGCTATTACAGCTGCCAGAATGACCACACCGGCAGCCCCGGTATTAAGAATGTCCCGCTTCCTCTTCGCCAATTTAGCTATAACGGCCCGAACCACAGAAATGCATTTAAATTGTTGTTTGGAGTTAAGTTACAAGGGATGGGAAGTGGCACGCCCAATATGATGTGTTTATGAACAAAATGTTGTCAGGGAAAACTGAAATCTTATCTAAATTGCGTCAATTGGCGGAATGGGAAACTTAAGGTTGATAGAAACCAATCCCCCAGCAAAAGATTGCGATTCAGTATCACAACTATATAATTACACTAGCTTAACCAGAGTTTATGGGGGCAGCGGGTGCGGGCAAAGCCAAACATTCGGTTTTCCGCTATACCAAGAACAGCTCTCATATCAATCTGAGGGTCCTGAAGTAAAATGGAAAGCTCCGCATAAATCATTCATTTGAGTTATTTATCAAAATCATGTATTTGTAGATGTTCGCTCTACTCTATAGCGAGAATGGAGGTTCTTATGAGTAAGATAAACCGAAGAAAATTTTTAAAACTCGCTGTATCAGGAACTGCCGGAGTATGTGCCGGGGCTCCGATGATCAATTTCGGAAAATACCGACTTTTTCCACACTCTCAGGGCACCTATTCAGATAGGGCTGTCGAGCTTATGGAGCAGGCAACAGTCATTGATGCGCTGAGTCCCTTGTCCTTTAAACATCTTTCGCCTATGAGTTATCTAGCAAAACCTAACAGTTTTACGGCCGAAGACTTCAAAAAATACAAATCATCCGGTATCGATGTCTTTCATCCTGCGATCGGGATGGGAAATGTGCCTGAGAAGCAGGCTGTCCTTGGTTTCTTCAGCGGTTGGAACAGCTTTATTGCTGAATATGATGAATTTTTTATGCGGATCGACAGTGCGGAAGATTTCATCCGGCTGAAAAAGACAGATAGGATCGGCATCATTCTCGGTCTTCAGAATTCGGACCATTTTGTCAAATTGAGCGATGTGAAATTTTTTCACAGTATGGGACAGCGTATCTCTCAATTGACGTACAATGTCAGGAACTTGATCGGGAGCGGATCGACCGAGAGTTCGGACGGCGGCATCAGTGATTTTGGCGTCCGAATCATCACCCAAATGCAGAGAGTCGGAATCGCAGTCGATGTGTCGCACTGCGGCGATAAGACCACGCTTGACACGTTCGAAGCGGCCACAAAGCCCGTACTGATCACACACTCCAACTGCAGAGCTCTCTGCGAGGGGCATGTCCGCTGCAAAACAGATGAAGCCATAAAAAAAATGGGTGAGACAGGCGGAGTGATGGGGATCACGGGTATCAGGATGTTTGTGCGTGACCGGGAACCGACAACTATCGAGCACTATCTCGATCACTTCGATCATGTCGCAAAACTTATCGGTATCGAACATGTCGGAGTAGGCAGCGACAGTGACCTGGATGGTTATGACGACATGCCCGAACAGTGGCAGAAGGCGCTCCGAGCCGGATATAAAGACCTCTACAGGTTCCGAGAGAAAATCGATATCGAAGGGATCGATCATCCCAAGAGGATGTATGACCTGACTGAAGGGCTGATTCGAAGGGGCTACAGCGATAACGATATCATCGGTGTGATTGGCGGAAACTTCAAGCGGGTTCTTTCAGAATTATGGGCAGTCTAGGCTGGAAAAAGCTATTCAATTATCATAAACAAAATAAGTAGCACGCCCGGAAGGATTTCTATAGAACCTTTAAAAACATCAAATTTGATGCAATAAGGCTGTCTAAGGCTCTAAAAGGTCTGAGATGAGGTATTGGGGAACTTCAGCATTAACAGGCTTAACACCTGAAAAACAGGAAAAGGTAAAAAAATTGCAGGGGGAACAGAAGAGAATCTAGAGAACAATCATGCCACAGATCTTAACAATAAGTTAGTATTTCGTTTACGACGCTCGGATCATTTAAGAATTTCATAAGCCACTATTCTATTGTCTAAAAATGTTGGAGCCAACAATAGCCTTTTTTCAATGATGAAGTATATGTCCGCTGCAATAACATTTTCGGCTGTTGTGTCCAGAATTTTAATCTTCTTTTTTTTGGGATGTATGAGGTGTAGGGCCCCTAAGAAATCGGAAATAAAATAATCTCCTCTCCCATCACTTACAAGCCCATCAATAAAATCTGTATTTTCAATAAAACGAGTTATCTTTTTTTCTTCGTAATCCACGCTCAACATAGCATTATTGATTCCGATGAGAAGAGGATCACCCGGGCTTATTGCGTAAATCTTCTAGAATCTCTTGGGTTTCTGAGTCTGATTTTCCTTCTATTTTGATTGTTTTATCTATACCTAAAACTGCCCCAGTTATCCATCCTATTAATAGCCCAGGACTACCGAATATTGAGTCAATGCGAGCGGGAATTATAATTGTTGCTGATCGAGAGGTATTAAATTTCTAGAATTTCCATTTACGTTCAGGATCCCCATACTTTCTCGTACACTATGAGCCAGTTTTCTCCGAGCAATTTATGTATGTCAGAGGAAGACCAGCCTCTCTCCATAAGTCCCACAACTACATTCGGCAACTGAGTGATATCTTCGAATCCCTTGACATACAAAATCGGGCCTTTACTTGCCGATTCTGCCGGCCAGATTACCTCATTGATTTCTTGATCTATGGGAATTGGAGATGATCCCTCCACGAAATCGGGGGCGAGACCTACATGATCAACACCGACCAATTTTCGAACATAGTCATACTGATCGAGATGCTTTTCCAGCGTTGTTTGTGGTGAAACCGGAGTATGAGAATGTGATTTATTACGCACATGAAAGTCATTGATAGCCGAAATCCCTATCACGCCACCGGTTTTTGCGATGGCTTCTATAAGGCGATCACTAATACAGCGCAGATTGTCATTGATGGCCCTAACATTTGTATGGCTGCAGATAACCGTTTTTCCTTTCGATATTTCAAGTGCTTCGAAAGCAGCCTTCTCACTCATATGCCCTCCTACATCTAGAATAATCCCGAGAGAATGAATCTCTTCTACCAGGCGGCGGCCGTAAGAGGTCAAGCCGATATCAGCGTCTACGTTTCCACCACAGAAATAATTGGTCACATTATAAGCTAATCCAGTAATTCTAAGCCCGAGCTCATAAAAAGCACGGAGGTTTGTTTTAAAAGGAGGCAGATCAGACGCCATTCGTATGTCCACCAGTTCATCGGCATACTGCCAGCCAAATATGAGCGCAATTTTATTCTCTTTGTATGCCTGGATAATATCCTCTGCAGTGGTAGCAACGGCAACACTGTCGCCATGCTCATCCACAAAATTATAAGCAGCAGAGAATGACTCTAATCCACCCATGGTTATGTGCCAACAATTCACTCCTCCTCTCTGTAACATGGTGAGATAGCGTTCATTCAAAACGGACGGATCAAGTCCGTTTATCACTAAGGTGGAGTTAAGGATTTCATAGACTTTTTTATTCCTGTTCTCCTTTTCCTGAAGGAATATACTGCTAGATTCATAAATGTTCTTCCCGACACCTCTCATTGCATAGCATAAAGACGATCCCATCAGCCCTGCGGCTGCCCCAAAAAGAGCTGTATTTTGGATGAATTCTCTTCTTTTCATGATAAACACCTCCCTGTTTCCGAAATAAAAGCTATATACATTGGGATAAAAAATTCTTATTAATGAGATTGCATACTGCGGATAGTATAAAGATGTTCATTTCGCTATGGGATATACTTATGAATCGCATAGCCTTTCATAATTCTTTATTTCAGTTTAGAAAACAACAATCATTATTCAAAAATGGACTATTTCTCGATGCCGATAAGGTTAAAAATAAAAGCATATTCCATTGCTGTCTCCCAAGGCTTTTCGAACCTCCCTGATGATCCAAAGTGACCGGCATCCATATTGGTGTATAACAAAAGCGGGTTATTATCTGTCTTCATTGATCTGAGCTTTGCAACCCATTTGGCGGATTCCCAATACTGACATTGTGAATCATGGAAACCGGCTCTGACCAGCATTGCCGGATAATCCTTGGGTTCGATGTTATCATATGGAGAATAGGAAAGCATGTATTCATAGTGCTTTTTATTATTCGGATCGCCCCATTCGTCATATTCCACAGTTGTGAGCGGGATAGAAGGATCAAGCATGGTTGTGATGATATCAACAAAAGGGACTGTAATAATCACTCCTTTGAAAAGATTCGGGCGCATATTAACCACAGCCGACATTGTGGTTCCTCCGGAACTTCTTCCAATGGCAAAGAGCTTATCAGAATTCGTATAATTCTCCTCAACTAAATACTCGGCACAATCGATAAAATCTGTGAAGGTATTCATTTTGCTGAGAAGTCTCCCTTCATCGTACCAAAACCGCCCCAACTCTTGGCCTCCACGGATATGAGCGATGCCATAAATAAATCCTCTCTCGAGAAGACTCAGCCTTGCTATGTCAAAAATTGGATCTCTACACGATCCTATGGACCCGTACCCATACAAAAGAAGAGGATTTTCGCCATCCTTTTTAATCCCTTTTTTATAGACGAGGGAAATAGGGACATGTCTTCCGTCTCTAGCTATTGTAGATAACCGCTCCACTTTAAATTGATGGGGATCATAGGCCCCTCTCACTTCCTGTTGTTTCAAGATTCTTTTCTTACGAGATTTCATGTCATACTCGATAATAGAATACGGAGTGATGAAAGATGAATACTCGTATCGCAGGCAGTCGGTAGCAAACGTGCTGTTCATCGACAACCGCATGAAATATGCGGGTTCACTGAAATCAACATCATAGGAGGATTGGTTCTCCCACTGCACAATACGCAGATGTGGCAGCCCATCCTTTCGGAGGCTGAGAACAAGATAATTATTAAAGATTTCGAATCCGTTGAGCAAAGTGTCATCACGATGAGGAATCACTTCTTCCCAGCGCTCTCGTGACGTATTTTGAACCGGAGTTTTCATCAACCTGTAGTTTTGAGCTTCACTGTTTGTCCTTATATAGAACATGTCACCAAAATGTCTGATATGGTATTCAACATGTTTCTCTCTTGGATGGAACACTCTAAATGGTTGCTCAGGAGTATTCGCGTCCAGGAAGTGATATTCAGTAAACAACATGTTCAAACACAGGATAAACAAGTACTTTCCTGACTTAGACTTTGACACAAATACTTCGAAAGCAGGATCTGTCTCACGAAATACGACCGTGTCTTCCGAGGCATCTTTTCCCAATACATGTTTCATTACCCCACAAGGACGCAATGTATCATCCTTTATGCAATAAAAAAGGGTTTTGTTATCATTTGCCCATGCTATGTTTTCGGAAACATTAGGAATCTGGTCCTTAAGCGTCTTTCCCGTATTCATATCCTTGAAATAAATCGTATTTAATCTCCTGCCGAGTTTATCAACGGCGTAAGCTATACGACTGTTATCATGACTGGGTGCAATTTCAGCAATATGAAAATATCTTGATTCTTTTGCCAGATCATTGGCATCAATAACAACCTCTTCTTTTCCGTTCTCATCCACTTTTTTTCGATAGAAAATGGGGTGTTCATGCCCTTTTTCATATCTGTTGTAGTAATAATAAGCCCGATGCCTCCAGGGAACCGACATATCAGTTGGGGAGAATCTGCCGATAATTTCCGCATATATACGTTCCTGGAGCTTTTTTGTATGCTCCATAACAGCCTCAGTATAGGCATTTTCCTTTTTAAGATATTCTTCGACTTTAGAATTATTTTTCTCTTTCAACCACTCAAAGTTATCAACACGTATATGTCCGTAGAGTGAAAATTCTTTTGGTATCTTTTCAGCAATGGGAGGGTTTAAATCTTTTTTACCATGCCCTTCTTTCAGTTTACAGCCTGAGTAGAACAAACACACTAGTGACGCGAAAACTATTAAAACACATTTTTTTTTCATCTTTAGTCTCTTCAGAATATTAAAAGATTTTATAAAACATTAAACTTGACCTATTCTTGCTTAGCTCGATTTAAAATGTGAAGTCATGTAAATCCTCAACATGTTTAAATTGGAGGGGCTTAAATAACTGGTATCTTTTCAACTGTAAGTCAGACAATCTAATCTGCATATAAAATCTTTACTCTCCTTGGTCGAATACATATCACTTCTTTCTCTGGTAGACTTGAAAATCAAATAGAGAAAAAGAAATTATCGATATATTCAGAACCGAATTGTGCTCAGAAGCTCAGTTTGCAGCCAATTTGAAGTCTTCTCGGTTGAGGAATTGAATTTGGTGTCAAGTAGTTGGACGCCCACAAATTATATGTTTGATATTGAAGAGTCGTATCTGTATTGAACACATTAAAGAGGTCAAACAAAAAATCTAGCCTCACTCTACTAGTTATTCCAAAAGTTTTTTGTATTCTCAGGTCAAGCATATTGATAGAATCAAATTTATTTTCCCCTCTGGGTTCTGCAAGAATTTGTCTTAATCCCTGGTTTGTATTTATCCTGACAAATGTCGGCCGAGGTTGTCCAGAATGATACGAATAGAAAATGCTAGCGAGAATATCCAGAGGCAGTGTATAACTGGCCGCGACTTTCACTACCCACCTCCGGTCTTGTCTGGCTGCTCCCTTGGCATTGATCCAATCATTGGGATCCCTACCATAATTCAAATGGTAAAGTGCGACAATATTGGATCCCCCCGCACCTCCGTGCACACCGTGGGCTCCCTGAGTAAAAGCCTCTGCTTTTGAATAAGTAAGGGAAGCATTGAGTAGCCATTTATCCGAATACCTCTTATTGAGAGATAGAATAAAGCCGTTATACTTTTGCATGAAGTCTTCCGGATTGGTAAGCCATATCTCATTTGTCCCTACATTTATCTGATTATAGGCATTGTAAGTCTGACCGTTATCGGGAGAAATCACATCAATTCTCTCGTAGATCCCCGCCTTATTCGCATTACCGATCAAGTTTTTTTCGTTCTTATAAACATATGACGCACCAACTGAAAGGTTCGGAAACAGTTCTCTTTCAATCCCGATCTGAAATTGATCTGCATATGGATTTTTCAATCCCGGATCTATAACATATCCGATTTCACCGGGAATAGACCATAGGGGATACCAGCCTGAACCTGTCCACAAGTACATAGTCAAATCAGTAACCGCAGGGCCAGGATTCATGAAGCTACCTGAATGCAAGTAGCTATAGTAGCGTCCAAATGATCCTCTTAAGACAGTTTTTTGATCCGATGTTAATTGATACGCAAATCCAAAACGAGGTGAAACAGAGTTCCAAGTAATCAATGCCGCACTCGCAGGAACTTTGTCTGAAGTTTTTTCCCATCCATCCATAATTGTCAACTCCGGATAGGAACCCGTGCTGTGATCATATCTAATCCCCAGAGTTACGGTGAGCCTATTACTGATTGTCCATGAGTCGTCGAAAAAAACACCCAGTGTATTTATGGTGCCTCCATAATACCAGGGCTGCTGTTCATAGAGGAGATAGGGATAACCCATGTAATCAAGATAAAATTTTCCTGCTGAATATCCTGCATCTGACTGACTCCATCCATGGTTGTACTGAACTCCAACTTTAAAATCATGGTCGCCACCGATGAAATCTTCCGCGAAATGAGAAAGGTTAGTGTTGATCTGATGTCTGCTGCCCCAATATTCCCAAGGATATATCGGCGCTCCAGAAATAACACCAGTCATCAAGTCAAGGTGAACCGGATTATGAATGCTGCCGCCTGAGCGTGGCATGGCATCCATGAAACTCCAGTAGCCGGCATACTTCAACTCAAAGAATGTGCTGTGACTAGCCAACCATGTATAGGATGCATTCCAGAAAATAGTTGGACTATCCATCTCTATAAGTGCTTCTTCTGTGTAAGTGGGCGTCTTTGGCTGCGGTACGTACCACCGGTCATACATAAAGCTGGCTACGAGTTTGTGGCGCTGATTGATCATTGAAGAGAATTTTAAGAATGCTCTTGAAAAGGCCTGACTTACACTATACTCAGGGTCCTGATTCCATTGGGTTGCACCATCCTTCAAATAGTCTGCAGAAGCGAAAAACCAAAGCTTGTCTTTTACAATAGGACCGCCCAGCGCAAAAACAACATCAAAAAACTCGTTCCTGTTGTAAGAAAAGTACTCTTCAGGGTCTGGATTATTGTCACCCGTCAATCCTTGAAATTGGCCATAATATGCGAGGTTTCCCTCGATTATATTCCCTCCTGATTTCGTCACCACATTAACCACCGCTCCTGTATAATTTCCATACTCGGCAGCACTCCCCACCCCTGTCGTCTCAACCTCAGCAACCATCTCTTGATGGAGGGAGATCCATGCAGTGCCGATATCAGGGATGTTGACATCTACTCCATCTACCTGAAAAGCGTTCGATTCATAGTTTGAGCCATAAGCAGAAACAGCATCGGATCCACTATATATCCCTGCCGATACCATTCCCGGAGCTTGTTTGACTATTTCATAATACATTCCGCGGCCCTTTGGGATTTGTTCTATGTTTTCCTTTCCATATATAGATGCTAAGCCAGGTTTAGTTACATCTACTGGAGGAGATTCTGCTGTAACTGTTACTGTCTCTGAAATTGAACTCTGCTTTAAAACGATATTCTTGGTGACTGTGCCATCCACTTCAACCTTTATATTATGCTGTTCAACAGTTTGAAATCCATCCAAGGAAAATATAAGCTTGTACATTCCCGGCGGCAATTTGGTAAATCTGTAGGTGCCTTTACCCGAAGTTAACTGCGTATGTATACCTCCCATCATGACAGCGCCAGATAACTCAACAGTCACTCCTGGTAAAGGATCACTATCCTTATCCGTAACTATCCCGACTATTTTTCCAGTGAGTCTTTGACCGTACGAAAGAGTAGAAGCAAAAATTACAATAAGTATCAAAATTACTAAAACATTGCCAATTTTTTTCTTAAATCTCATGATTTCTCCTTTTATAACTTACTTCCCAAAATTTATTGCCATAAAAATAGCATGTAGAATATGTAATGTCAAGAAAATTATATTAGTATTATTTTTTCTATATTATATTTAGACAATTTCAGATATTATTTTAAGTAAATTATAATAAACAAATTAATACTAATAAAAAGAGCAAAAAAATAGGAAATTAAAATTTATAAAAATAATCTTAAAATAATTTATATCACTAATAAGATAATTAATTTATATAATTTTTATAATAATAAAATATTTTATACATAACCAAAACCGACAGGTTATAATTGGAATATTTATCTTAAGAACATACCTAATCATGTATTCTCTGTAGGACTATGCATCCTGGATATTACTAAATCTAGGGATCGTACAAAGATATCTTTCTGGTTTTGCTTCGGTATACTAACCTAAGCATGCAAAGAAAGGAGCCATATCCTTCTTCACTCTATGGCATTAAAAGATTTTTTTGTTAATTTAGGGAAACATCACCCAATGTTTTTTGATTATATTTTTCATTAGAGAAATGTCTTTCGTCTCAATTGACTTCAAAAGTTCCTTGTGAAGTTTATAAAATCTATTGAAATATTCGCTATGGATAAAATATTGAGATTGAAGAACTTTATGAAAGTTCTTCTTATACTCATCCCATAACCTAATTAATAACGGATAAAGATATTTATTTTTAACGAAACTGAAAATTAATTGGTGGATCTTATAATTTATTTCGAGATATTTATCTATAGAATCTTTATTGCAATACTTACCCATTTCAATGGTCATATCCCTGAGTCTTTGAGTGTCTTTTTGAGTTATTTCTCTCATAGCTAGTGTGCATGCATAATTATCCAAAAGGAGCAGAGCTTCCTGAAGTTCCAAATAGTCCTCAATTGTTGTTTCTTTAACCACAGGCGACCGGTTTGGACTCATTTCTATGAAACCCTCGGCGGCAAGCCTTAAGATAGCTTCGCGCACAGGAGTAATACTGGAATTAAAAAGACTGGCAATTTTCTTTTCAGGGATCTTTTGGTTCGGTTTGATTTCATTCTTAATAATAGCTTTCTTGATATAATTATAAATCCGGTTAGCCAACGTATCTGATTTTTTCTTCATCGTACTTCCATATATAGAGTTTTTTCGATTATCATATTTTTTGCTTTATGCTTAAACGATAATATTATATTTCATTTATAAAATCAATATGATTGAAAATTGGAGATCTCTCCAAAATTTCTAAGGGTAGAATGGACTCATCTGCATAATCTCTTTTTCAGAACTTGGTTGAGGCCATCTAAGCCCTTATGCCAGTAAAAAAAAGAACTCAAATATTATCCTGCAAAGATATCGAACCGGAAATCCAGTATTCTGAACTGCCGACCTGCCGTTCTAAGTATTCAATTTTATTATCATTACTACCATTGGCTATGCTGTACTTCGGTAGAAAGGTCAGCTCGGAGATTGTACGTCTTCATAATTGCAATGGATTAGCTAAGCTGCAGGATATCAAATATAACTTAACTTATCAAGAAATTAGTAAATTAATCAATATATAAATAATATAAATTGATTATAAATTAAATATAAATTTACTTGACTTTACTTTTTTTCTATTGTACGAAATAAAAAAAATAAATAATTATGAATCGATTCTTCAGCACTCAAAATCCTAAGAAAATCCTCAGCAAAGTGATACTACTGAAATTGGAATCTATCATATTGTATTAAATGAGTATACCTGTTAGTGAATGTAAGCCGGAACTATAGTGGAAGAAAAAATTTAACAGAGTTTTTAATGATTTTCTTTCTCATTTCGGCCTATATATATCATGCAAACGATGTTTATTTATAAAAAGCCCCTCTTCCCCCGTTTTTCAAAACCTCAAAGTAACAAAAGTCACCAGACCAGCCTCGAAATGTTTGAACAAGTCGAAGACCACCTTCATCTTAAGGAAGCCGACTTGATCATAGCATACGGTGATCCATTCAGTAATTTCAGTACATTGAGAGATAAAGCAAATACCGTGAGCACATATAAAGATGGTGAATTTATCCAATATTTATGTGCGGATTAAAAAATGGGAGTTTCGAAGAAGATGAATGTCATCTTCTATGGAGGATTTTATGCAGGATTGGTACAGACTTAATATACCCAGAGTTTCAGTTTTATCTAAGGACAAGATTGAGCTTGTTCATCTTGCTACTCTGGAGGTATTGAAGAGGACCGGTGTCGTTATTAAAGAACCGACTGCAATTGAGGTTATGAAAAAAGGAGGATGCACTGTGAATGGAGAAAGAGTCCGTATCCCAGCCAATCTTGTTGAATGGGCACTAAGGAACAATCCTGCCAGAGTAACTTTGTACAATCGCAACGGTGAACCTGCTATGTATCTTGAGGATAACAATTCCTATTTCGGCACAGGCTCGGATACGCCATTCATTATCGACTATCAAACACAGCAACGACGCGAAGTCATCTTGAGAGACATAGAAAACACGGCGCGGCTCGTGGATTTTTTGGATGATATTAGCTTCCATATGTGTATGGGCATCGCCAGCGATGTTAATCCTTTTATATCCGACGTCTATCATTTCGAATCCATGATTAATAATACCGAAAAGCCAATTGTTTACACAGCATGGAATCTGGACAATTTAAAAGCAATCATCCAGATGGCCGAATTTGTTGCTGGAGGTGAGGAGCAACTCAAGAAGCGTCCCTTCATTGCTCTCTACACAGAGCCAATTTCACCTCTCATCCTTGCAGAGGAATCCACACAGAAACTTATGTTTATGGCAAAAAAATCCTTGCCTGTAGTATTCACGCCAGCCGTAATTATGGGCGCATCTGGACCCTTAACCGTGGCCGGATCCGTCATCCAGGGAAATGCGGAAATCCTTGCCGGCCATGTCCTAACCAACCTCATTAACGAGGGAACTCCCTTTATTTGCGGAGGAGGTATCATATCTATGGACATGTCCTCTGCCCGAGCACTCTACACCGGACCCGAAGAGATGCTGGGTGAAACAGCCCTAGCGGATATGGCCAAATATTATCGGCTTCCAACATTCACTATTGCAGGATGTTCAGATTCTAACAGCTATGACCATCAAGCTTCCCTTGAGGGAGCCTTATGGATTTTACTATCCGCAATCAGCGGGGGGAATCTTATCCACGATGTAGGTTACATAGACAATGGATTGACTGCTTGCTATGAACAGATTGTTGTCTCCAATGAGTTGATCGGAATGATTCGACACCTCACTCGGGGTATCGAAGTCAACGAAGAGACGATGGCTCTTGATCTCATAGATGAGGTCGGCCCAGGTGGGGAATTTCTTACAAGCGAACATACTCTAAAGCATTTCAGGAAAAACTGGATTCCAGATTTAATTTCCAGAGTCCCTTACGAAAATTGGGTAGCAGACGGGAAGAAGGATTTGGCTAAACGGGCTAATGAGAGGATCAAGCATATTTTGGAAACTCATATACCAAGACCTCTTAATGTTAGGCTGAGAAATAAACTAAGGGAGATTGTCACGTCAATGGACAGCTAGAAAGATAAATATTGTAATGAGAAAAAAGTTTGACTGAATTGATAACATTTCAGATTTTAATTATGTCATTTTCAAGCAAGGAAAGACAATGAAAATAAGATCCGCTTTAGAAAAATTGTCAAGAAAGGATTATAAGGAAGAATCTAGCCCTGTTCATGAAAACATTTTGGACTGCAATTTGGGCGTGAATTCTTTTGGAACTTCAGATAAAGTTTTAGAGTGTGCTAAACAATTCAACTGGTCTGACTTGAACCTACCTCCTGATAATAGTTATAAACAACTAAAAAAAGAAATAATGAGATTTTGGTCTGATTATGCTGATATAAAATTCGAAAATATAAAAATTGCCAATGGTTCTAGTGTTGTACTTTCAAGAATAAATAAAATTTTTATTGAATCAGGAGTAAGGGTTCTCGGTTATATACCACAATTCACAGAGTTTATGATGGAAGTTGCTGTCTTAGGTGGGTACTACGAAGGGATCCCTCTGACTCCTGAAGAGAATTTGAAATTCAATCCAGATATTCTGCTGAGAGCCATGAAAAAAGACCATTTCTTAGTTTACATAGATAACCCAAACAATCCCACCGGACAACTAATAAACATCTGTGATATTGAGATAGTTGTAAAGGAAGCCAGTAAAAAGGATATCACCATAATAGTTGATGAAGCTTACGGGGATTATGTAATGGAAAAGTATTCAGCAATTAATTTAATTAACAAATATAAGAATTTAATAGTAACGCGGACTTTCACAAAAGGATATGGTATTGGGTTTACAAGAGTAGGATATGCAATATTATCAACGGAATTATCAGGTTGCTACAGTAAAATTGAGCTACCATTTCCAGTTTCCAGTTTTGGCGCAGAATTGGCTAGAGAGGCTCTTTCGGATCATGAATTTGTTGTAAATTTGAGAAATAAGGTTAGAGCAGTGAAAGGCAAATTAATTAATGAACTGATGAAATTGGGATATATTATCAGCGAAACACATAAATCATGTCCCATATTTATTATAAATCATAAAGACAATCACACTGATTTTAAAGAGTTATTACAGGGGAAAGGTATAATAACAAAACCTGGGACTGATTTTGAAGGTTTAGATAAAAACTATGTAAGAATAAATACTCCTGCCAGCGCTATAGATTTTCTTAATCGATTTCAAACTTGATTTTTGACTTGGAAGGCCCATGATTATTGAATATATAAAATATAGCAAAAGTTTAATCAAGATAAGATATGCTTTTCAGAAAATCATAGATGCATACAATCATTCTATAAAACGAAAATACGCACTTGCTAGCAAAAATAGAAAGAAGATTAAAGATGCTGTGCGAAGGGATCTTGAAACCAAACCTCAATTAATCACTCCATATCTAGAGGAGCATAATTAATAAATATCGTAACTAGACATTCTTTCTCATATTCTTTACGTGGTCTGGTTTAATTCTGGGAGGGAATAAATCAAAACGCCAAATTTGTTATCTGAGAGAGAGGCTAATCAAAAACTAGATAGAAAACTAGGACTATTTGATTCAACCATGATCGTGATGGGGATTGTTATTGGAGGAGGAATTTTTTATACAACAGGAATTATGGCTCAAAACCTCCCATCGGCTCCTCTGATCCTTTTGGCTTGGACTATGGGAGGACTACTCAGCCTCTGTGGAGCTTTGATTTATGCCGAATTAGGGGCCGCCATGCCAGAAGCCGGAGGCCAGTATATCTATTTAAGCAGGGCTTATGGTCCTCTCCTAGGGTTTCTTTTTGGTTGGACCTACTGCTTCGTCTCACTCAGCGGTGTGATTGCCGTTCTCGCTGTGGCCTTGTCCGATTATCTAAGCTACTTCATTCCTTTTATCTCTCCTGCACATTTTGTCTTTTTTTCAAATGCAAATATTCTCAATTTGGAATTTCAATATTCTCTCTCTACAGGACAAATCTTTGCTATATTCGCCATTATAATCATATCAATAAGTAATTTCATCGGCCTGGGGTTAGGCAAATTCATCCAGAATATATTCACTGTGATAAAGATTGGCACCATAATTATTTTCAGCATATTAGGAATCACTATGGGAACAAAAATTCCGTTTGATATTTCCCTCAATCCAACAGGTTTGAGTGTCAACCAATTGATCGGAGGTCTTTCTATTGCCTTAGTGACGGCATCCTTGGCTTATGCTGGCTGGGAGAACCTCAATTTTATTGGTGGTGAGATCAAGAATCCCAGACGTAACCTGCCTGTTGCATTAGTATTGGGAACTCTTGGAGTAATGTTTCTCTATATATTCATAAATTATGTTTATGTTCGAGCCCTGCCAATAGAGGAGATGTCGGGAGTAATCAGGGTAGCTGAGAAATCCACTTCAGCTCTATTTCATGGGCCTGCTTCTGGCTTAATATCAGCGGCAGTGATATTTTCCGTAATTGGAGCCTTGAATGGCGTGATTTTGTGTACGCCCCGCGTTTATTATGCTATGGCAAAGGATAAGCTTTTTTTTAAAAAAGTCGCTCAACTCCATCCTCGATTTCGGACGCCTGGCTTTGCCATTCTCATTCAGGCTATCTGGGCCTCTGTTCTTGTTTTATCGGGGACATTCGAACAGCTCATCACCTTTGTCATGTTTGCCATCATTGTGTTTTGGATGGTGACAGCTGCTTCTATTTTTAAATTTAGAAAAAAATACCCAGAAATGCTCCGGCCATACAAAACTTGGGGTTATCCAATCATACCCATAGTCTTTATTCTCGCTACACTGGGGATCATTATCAACACCATAATTGAACACCCTCAGGAGTCTCTTACTGGAATAGGGATAATTATTATTGGAATACCTGTTTATTTTTTCTGGCAAAGAAAGAAAAAGCACTTAGTACAAGCGATTGATTTGCAAGCCAAATAAATATTTATGTATCATTCTTAAATTGTTATCAAAGCCAGGGCTGGCCAGGTAATTATCGACGGAGAAAATGTCTATAAACAAGGAGGAGTATCTAAATGAGTGCTATTAAAAAAGCTGTTCTCTATTCATCCTTGATTGTCCTGATTACAGGTATCAGCCTCTATTCAGAGAAGCGAACGGAAGAAGCCATTGCGCTCAAAGGGGCTCTCATACACCCTGTTACAGGCCCCCCTGTTGAGAACGCCACAATCCTCATCGAGGAGGGCAAAATATTAGCCATAGGGAAGAATGTGAACGTTCCGCCTGGAGCTAAAGTGTTCGATGTTAGGGGCAAATCTATTATCCCTGGTCTTATTGATACCCACAGTCATCTGGGAATTTTTATAGCCAATGATGTCAATGAAAAGCCTCAACCGATCGGTCCGGAAAACAGGGCCATCGATGCCGTTCACATTGATATCCCGGTTTGGGATGAGGCTGTCAAGGGTGGTGTGACCACTGTGGTCACAGGCCCTGGAAGCGGCGAGAGAATGGGCGGTCAGTCAGTGACCATCAAGACGTTCGGCAAAGACCTGGAAAAGAGGATTTTGAAGGAATCCGGTGAGCTGAAAATGGCTGTCAACGGGGTCAATTTATCTCATATTCCCACCATTCACGCAAATTTTTTGAAGGCCCGAGAGTACTTAGAGAAGTGGGAAAAATATGAGGCTGAAGGCAAGAAAGGGCCCCCTCCTCCGAGGGACCTGGCCATGGAAGCCCTCGCAAAAGCTCTCAAGGGAGAGGAAGTGGTCAGAGTTCACATCATGTGGGCCAATGATATGATGTCCTTCCTCAAGCTCAAGGATGAGTTCGGTTTTGAACTGCAATTCATACATGGCCCGGAGGCCTGGAAGGTGGCGGATGAGATCGCCAAAAGAGATGTGCCTGTGATCTGTATGCCTATAGGATTATCTATCAACGTATCTGAGTCTTTGCTGAAAGGAATTGTAACCCTGCATGAGGCAGGAGTTAAACTGGCTATGCATTCTGATCATCCCATGTGCCCTCAGAAGTGGTTCCGGCTGAATGCATGTATGGCTATCAGATATGGCTTGCCAAAGGAGGAAGCACTCAAAACCATAACTATAAACCCAGCACAAATTGCCAAAATTGATGATCGAGTGGGCAGCCTTGAAGAAGGGAAGGACGCGGACTTAGTCGTGCTCAACGGTCCGTGGTACGAAATTACCTCAGCCGTGGATTTGGTCCTTGTAGATGGGGTCGTAGCTTATGATCGTCAGCAGGACAATAAGTTAGCTGAGGAGGGACTGTGATGAACAACACACAGAAAACAGATGGAAAGATGATTTAGATCTACCCACCGGACTCCATTCTAAGGAAGATTAAACGCAGGTACAATCATATCAACTTAAAGAGTTCGTTTTTCTCTCCAGACAGTGGGGGCTCAGTTGTAGAGGGAACAACTGACGCTACAACTGATTATTATCATATAAAACTCCACCAAATTTTTTAAAGAATTCATAAACTTGAGATTCTATTTCTTGGGTAATTTTACTGTTGCAGAGTAAAACTAAGCCGAATCTTTTTGGATGAGTATACCCAATGAATGAATAAAAACCACCAGTTGAACCATTATGGCAGGTGATATATAAATCCTCGTCAATCTTTTCCTTGTACCAAGCGTAACAAATCTCTGTATCCGGATATCCCTTGGCAACCGGAGTGGATGCCAGTTCAGCAGCTTTACTTAAGGGATTATTGATTAATCCTAAATATGTTTTTAAATAAATCATCATGTCAAAAAGACAGGATTTTATAAATCCAGATCCCTGAAAAATCTCAGTTGCGTTCCAATAAGGCACGTTATTCCCCTCTTGGTCATAACCCAAAGCCATATTGCTGCGTTGTACATCAGATAAAAATAAGGAAGACCTGTTCATGCCCAACGGAATAAAAATATGTTTTTTTACCAAATTTTCATAAGAGCAATTCTGGGATTTTGCCAGAACAAATCCCAGTATGCTCATCCCCAGATTGGAATAACGATGGGAGGTCCCGGGTTTGAAATCCAGTTTGCACTCATTTAAATATTCTACCAACTGCGAAACACCATACTTTTCCAATAAAGTGGGATCCTTAATAATATCCCCGAGATTTGATGGCATTCTCGGAATACCTGAGGTATGGGTGACAAGATGATATAGGGTAATACCTTTATATTTTGCTTCCAGTGTTTTTTGATACTTCTGGGGAAAATATTTAAAAAACTCATCATTTGCATTCACCAATTTTTTCAATTCAAGATCCGCAAGAATTGTAGCAGTAAAAGTTTTGGAAATTGAACCAATTTCAAACGTGGTAAATTGATCAATGGAATAATCCTTTCCTTTAATTTTTGTACCCATACTATAAATTTTCTCCTTTCCATCAATTAAAAGCCCAATAATCATTCCGGCTTGAAATTTCCCCCGAAAATGTTCTTTAACCTCCTCGTAGCTGGGAATTCTCAATTCCCCGCCAAAAATAATGGAGGAAGACGCAAACAAATATATAAATATAAAAATCAAATAACCGTTAAGTTTGATCCTTTTTTCAGTAATAGCACTGCTCATTTCAAAATCCTTTCCGTTGAGTATTGATATACTGTATGTCGTCGAATAATTCGGACACACGCTCTGATTTCGTAAGCGACGGTTTTACTTTCTCATTGTAATTCTAATTTACGTTTTCTATCAAGCTTTTGAGTGATAAGCTTTGATATAGCCTCCTTCTTAGCCGCATGGTTTCGGTTTTGGTCTTTTCCCTCTGCTTGAGGATTTTCCTGTCTAGACCTAAGTATCGATCATGCGGAGTTACGTTGTTTATGGCTTCGTGGTATCGCTCGTTGTTGTAATGGTCGACCCATCCCGAGATCCGGTCCTCAAGCTCAGAAGGTGAATAATAATTATCCAGCAGGATAAGGTTATGGATCGGTGATAGTGTTCGATCTTGCCTTGGGTCATGGGGTGATAGGTCCTGGTGCGGATATGCCGGATATTGTGATCTTCGAGGTAGTCTTTCAGTTCATGAGAGATGAAGCATGGCCCGTTGTTCGAGAGCAGCCTGGGACGATGGTAGACATGGATATGTTTGACCCCGGTTCGGGCTATGGCCATGTCCAGGGTTTTCTTAACCTCTTGCGTGATTCCCCTTCCCGGTAAAATGGCAGGTGTGCCCAAAACTGGGCCCAAATTCGGACCCGGCATTAGGTGGACGACGTACCGAATGTGGTGCTCGCTCAGGTGCAAATAGATCTCGGTCGTCTTGATCGACCTGTGGCCGAGGAGTTTCTGGATCTCCCTGATGTTCTCGGATCTCAAGGAGACTCTTGATATGACAAATCTCTTTTAATTGGACGTGCCAGGCATGTTGGACCACCCATGCCCAGCAGGCATATTTCCTGGCCCTGAAATTCAACGGCTTCCACACCGGCTGACTCAAGAAGACGGCGGGTCTGCGAATTTCCCTCCAACATCAGACAGCATTGGGACCCAAGGCTGAGGATATTCCCGGCCATGCTCCCGAATTCTTCATCGGGTACTTCAATCAGTTTGACTCCCCGGCTAAGCAGTACCCTACGAAAAGGAACCGGCATAAGTCTTGAATACACGACTGCAAGTCGGGGAGTAATCGGACTGATAATCGACATCAAATGAAATACATCATCCGGCCCCTCCCAATGGGGGAGCGCTACGGAAAGAACTTCGACTCCAAAATTGCTAAGAAGACCCCGGAGTTGACGGATCCCTTCTCTATTGGTCCGGTATCCTTCTCCGACGGCCAGGGTTTTCTCATCGAGCCAGAGGGCATCTCCTCCTTCAAACGTTCCCTCTTCCTTGATCTCCCCGAGAATGGGAATTGACCGCTGACGGAGAAAATCCTTAAGCGCTTCCGTCTCCGCTTGTCTGAGACGCTTTCCCATTCGACCCACAATCATTCCATTATCGGTGGGAAAACCCGTGTCTCGAACATATATCGAATCCAGCCTGCATCGATGATCTGAAGGGAGGTATTCAATATTCGTTCCTGATTCTCTGATTGCCTCAGAAAATTTCTCATACTCATCGAGCGCTCTGGAATAATCCGGGGGCCGGGAATAATTGAGTTCTTTCCAGTGGAGTTGGATGTAATCTTGGCTTAAAAATGCATCTCTGGGGTGTTTCATTAAAACCCACCGGAGATTTCCCGTTTCGTTCTGTCCTCCAATTTTCATCATTTTGCACCCCTTTCGTAAAACAAAAGCCTATCCATTAATTATTTTTTGTTTGTCACGTGGTTACTATATTCTGTGAATTTTTATAGATTAACTCTGACAATTAAAAAAGAGATTATATATATCACCGTTATTTTATGTCGTCAAACGGCCTTAGACGCCTTTTTCAAATTTTCTAAACAAGAAGCGGTAATTTCTATCCATCTTTAATGGAAACCGGCTCAAAGCATTACTCCTGATTTTCGTCCGTTTTACAATCGCATCCCTTATTTTTTCTTCGCCCCCAATTTTGTATGCCGTCTACACACGGTAGAAGTCACAGGTTCGAATCTTCAAATTCTATTTTTTATCACCGGGGACCATCCAGAGACCTTAACATGCAAAAATAGATCAAATTTGCTTGTTTTGGCCTGGTTTGCTCTGGTTATAGTAATTGATTCAATACAAAGGGATTGGCACAAAATAGAGTGCCGAGGGCCGAATTCGAACCGACACGTAGGAATACAACTTGCGAGAGATATTACGTTCCCAATATCCTATTCCAATTTTCTTGTCTTAATAAAGCTGTATAAAGCTGGCCTTGAAATATTGAATATTTTTGCAATTGAGGCCTTTGAAACCTTTTTTTTCAAAAGATTCTTTATTTCCTCTTCCTTGCCATCAAGTTTAGATTTTCCTAAAGTCCCTTTAGGTCTTCCCAATACCTTCCCCTTAGCACGAGCTGCAGCTAGGCCTTCTTTGGTGCGTTCGGAAATTAAATCCCTTTCAATCTCAGCGAACAAGCCGAACATCGAACTCGATGATAGAATATCAGACTATAAAATCCAGAGAGATGATAAAAACAAGCCTAATTTGGAGGTGGTAGGAGTTTTCAGCGAAACAGGTTCAGGATGGACACCTGAAGAACGACCGGTTTTTGAAGAACTTGTTAAGTATGTCTGTAATAACAAAACCATAAAGCATGTATTGTTCGTTTGGGCCAATCGTATGGGCCGAAACTTCGAGGATTACATTGACTTTAAGAAACGGTTAAGGAAAGCCAACCCGGATGTCCATTTGCATTTTATCAAAGAGGAACTGGTCCTCCAGCCGCTTAATAAGAGTGATTACAAAGATGAGGAACGACTGGAAGACGTCATTAAAAAGGGCAAGGCTTTTTCAGGTGAGCTGAGCGAGAGGATAACTGAGGCAAGAAAAGATAGGTTTGAGCAAGGTAGAATCGCTCATATGGTTTGCTACGGTTACATCAATAAACACAATCCAGAGCCGCCTTACGATACTTATATCGAAATAGTTCCTGCTCACGCGGAAAGGGTTAAGAAGATATTTGAGATGAGGGCATCAGGACTCTCTTCCCTATCGACAGCAAAGGAACTGGAACGTAGAGGCTGGACAAAGAGAACCTATAAAAGAAGCCTGAAACGATACATAGAAGAACCTTTTTCTAAAGGCTACATTGACTATATGCTTCAAAATGAATTCTACCTGGGAAAAGCAAAGCGGTTAGGTGAATCCAAATCTTCAAAACATGTTCCACAGATAATAGATGAAGCTTTATTTGAAAAGGTACAGAATGTAAAAGGTCCAAAGAAAAGTCAGCCCGAAAAAACCAAAGGCAAATACTCCTCGCCTGTGGCAAATCTATGCAAGTGCCATTTCTGCGGATGCCAAATCACTACAGATAGAGTCATCAAAAAATATAAAAATGGAAAGGAACAAACTTTTATCTACCTGCGTTGCACTAATGGGAAAATTCATCGAGACGCAAACTGGTACAAAAGAAAATTCAATAAGAACGTCTGTATTCAGCCTTACAATACAGAAAAGGGAATAGTTGAAGCTATAGACAAGGAAGTTGAAAAACTTTGGTTTCATGATGATGTTTTGGTATGGCTGGAGGGCGAGCTCGAAAACCTGAGAAAAGACTCCAAAAAAGTTGGCGCTAAGATTAAGGATGACTTGGAAGCAAAGCTGGCAAAGTTGAATCATAGGAAGAGCCAGATAAATGTAATGAGAGCTGATGCAGAGTTGACCAAAGAAGAATTTCTCGAAATGAAAAATGCAGTATTGAAGGAAATTGAGAGTGTAGAAAATGAGCTGGAAGAGCTTCAGGACTCTGATCTTTCCATCGAGGACGAGATTGAAATCACTATTGATATAATGTCCAGACTTCAGGAAAAATGGACAACTCTTTCCATCAAAGACAAGGCAGAAGTTCTTAGGATAATGGCCAAAAAAATTACCCTAGGCAAAGATGGAAAGAATAAGCCGGAAATACAATGGGACATGCCCTGGAGTTTTTTCTACAAGGTTGGTTCACGTGGCCCTAATGAAATAGGTTCTATAGAGCAAGGGTGGCACGCCCGGAGGGATTTGAACCCCCGACCTTTGGATTCGAAGTCCACTGCTCTATCCGCTGAGCTACGGGCGCACTTGCAATGTAAGTCATTTATTTTAATTGATTAACTGCACTTGTGTCAATTCCTCTTCTGCCGTGCCGATTTCACCATTGAAGTCTTTTCGTCGTCCTTGAAACAGGTTTTCGGCAGCCCTTTCAATCGCAATATGCATGTCTCTTGCCGTTGGATGAACATAGCGCATCGTAATTTTAGGATCAGAATGCCCCAAAATTTTGCAAGCAGATATGATATCAGTACATTTCACAAGCCGATATGCGGCCAAATGCCGAAGATCATGAAAGCGAAAACCTTTATTGAGTTTCAATTTGTCTTTCACAGCCTGAAATGGACGCCTTACATTCACTATATGTGATTTGCTCTTAGGATTGGAAAAAACATATTTCCCATTTTTCGATAGTATTTCAAGATCCGCGCAGAGCTCGGCATTTATAGGAACGATTCGTTCGCGCTTAGATTTTGCATGTTCGACTGGCACCCGGATTGTCTTAAGCGTGGTGTTAATATCGATCCATCTTATTTTAAGGATCTCGCCCTGCCTCATGCCGGTCAGAAGTGCAATTTTGAGGATAAGCTTAAAATCCCCGGCTGCAGATTCAATCATTTTCTCCTGGATTTCATCGGTTATGTTCATAGCCAGAATCGCCTTTTCGCGACTATTGGCCTCTTCAAATTTCTTCACCCGGCGGCCTCTTATTGGATTTGATTTGATAATGCCATCATATTCAGCGGCATAAAGAATTGATTTCAAAAGACTCAATTCCCGATTGACGGTCGCAGGGCTTTTCTCGTCTTTCTCCCTGCGCTCTGTCATGTATTTCCTGACAGAAGCCGGGTTAATATCGGCAAGCGAAACATTTTTGAATGCTCGGTTTAAATGCCTCAAAGAGATCATGTCTCTTTTATGACTTCGCTTTGCTTTCCATTCAGATGATTCGAGAAGTGTTTTTGCATACGTTCCAAAAACTTCCATTGTCTTCTTTTTCGGATTCAGCAGCTCGTCAAGCCGTCCCTCTCTATGGGCAACCCTTAATTCTCCGAGATAGGCCTTTGCCTGTTCTTTGGTATATCCAGCAAAGCGTCTAATATGCCGATGATTGAAAGTGATTTCGGTTCGCCAGTAACCCGGCTTGCCAGGTTTGCCCGGAATGAATAAAAGATTGCGCTCTTTTTTCATTTTAATTTCACCCTCTCCGTGTTTCTCCGCGCCGAACGGTAAGAGCCCAAATGATGATTGCTATCAAGAAAAGCAGCTTTAAAAACATTTTTCATTTACCCCTGAAAAATAAGGCTCTGAGAGGCCATATAAGCGACGATCTCGAGGCCATCCAAGTAAGTACATTCATGCTTGATCCATTTAGGTCGGGCCAGGACCGCGGGGAGGGAGGCTTGATATGATCGGCTGGAGGAGACATAGCCGATTGCAGCCCTGGCCCTCGAAAAGGGGTCAAACACTTAGCTCTTGTAGCAGCTCCTTTGCTGGCCGCTCAGAAATTACGTTGTGGTCCTCAGTGAGAACAAACATATCATTTTGATGAAAAGTGGGGGTGACTCCATCCTTCTTGAGATATTCTCTCAAAATAATATAGAGCTTTTTCACGTTTTCAAGTCCAATAGAAATTGATATGTCGAGTTCCTTTGTAACAAAATTAACCTCGCTTCCATTAAGTCCATCTGCACACTGGATAAACATTGGCTTTTTCTTATCAAGAATGAACTCGTGCTGACAATTTTTATAATCTTCTCTGCTTTGCTTTTGTGATCTCATGAATCCCTCCATTAAATTTATTTCAAGCGTTGAACCCTACGGATCCCTAGCTTGATTGCACGCCTGGATAATTTCGTTGGCTTAGATTCATAATTCAGCCAGCGATACAGAGTCCGAAAGCCTACCTCAAAAAATGGTGCGGCCATCCTGGGGGATAGCCCTTTTTCTGTAAGGACCTTCCTTATTTCCTCAATTTGCTTGTCTCTCATCATGCCTCTTATTGCCTCACTAAGTATAATATAGTGTGCCAGATGGCACTTGTCAAGAAAAAAATTGATTTTTCTTTTCCCAAATGCAAAAATTTTTGTATGGAAGAGGATAGGCTTCTTACAAAAAAAGAGGTTTTAGAATACCTGAGAGTTTCCCGGGCTACCTTAGATCGATCTTTAATGAAGGAAATTCCATACATCAAACTAGGCAAGCGAGTCCTCTTCCGCAAATCTGACATTGACGCCTACCTGGAGAAGAAAACGGTTAATAAATAACCCCTCAGACGCCGTATAAGCGACGATCTCAATGGGTCCCTACCCCTGTTAGTGTTACTAACCCTACCCTTACCATTCAAAGGCCCAAAAATGGTAAAAAGGTTGTAAAAAAGCCATTGAAAACAAAGGATTTGCAAGGGGGGAAATTGCCTGATTTTACAAGTCTGAGACTTCTTGGGACATTGACCTTTAAAATCACGCCTAGTCCTCATCAAACCGGATCATTGGATTGGTTTCCGGGTCGAGGTATTTGCTTTGCCGCATCGACTTAATAGCTTCCTTGTGCTTCTTGATCGCGCCCAGGATTTCAGACTCAACCTCGGAAGAAACCTCATTGAGCTTACAAGAATGACCATCGCGTTGGACGGTCGGATCGCTTCCCTGGCTGCCCGTAATAGTGAATCCTTCCCTCACCTCAATCTCAAAATCAGGCTTGTCTTTCGTGATTTCCCGAATGGCGCCGCTTAATAAATCTACCGGGATCAAATCATCACTCATTTTATTATCCCCGCAGCTTTGGCCTCTTGAATGGGCCTGAATTTTTCAGCCTCTGCCCGCCTTCTTTCCACAGCTCGCTTAAAATTTGCAGTCTCATCTTTTTCAAACTGCTTGGCCTCTTTTGCACTCATCGGCCTCATCCAGCCCTCATGATCTTTGTAACCAAATTTGTTACACCTGAAACAAACGACCGGCTCTTTTGTATCTGGCCCAAGCTCTTCTCTATGCCCGCATTTTGGATTCTTGCAGATCCAATAAGTGTGTTTAGGCGTTTTTGCAAGCCGCTTTTCGATAGCTGCCCGGACAGCTGCGCAATCCTCATCTGTGGCATATCTCAAAACATATTCCTTGTCTGTCAGGTTGAGCTTGCCATCCTTCACCTGATTCGTGGATAAAAATTGAGACCTTTTTGGGGTCGGTTCGGCTTTCTCCCTTTCTTGCCCTGAGGTTTGCAAAATCCTTTGTTTTTCTGTCATTTGATTCTCCTTTATTTTTTTTGTTTTTCAGGGGGTTTCAAATCCCTTGTGTAATACTTGTCAAACCCTTTCCAAAGGTATGAATCTCCTATTCTTATTTCAAGCCGGGACCTGGGGGCCGTGGCCGTCCCGATTAAGCAGCTCACGGACACCCCTATAGCCCCGGCTTATTTTCATTCATCCGGCCATACATTAAGCTCGGAAAACTCTTCGCCCTCTTTCTTCCTTTTTGCCCGCCGCTCAAGATAATCCGGGTAAGGCTTGCCCGTTGATGGATCTATGTCATTTGATGTAAGAATCTCAAGCTTATCCCCCGGAGGCTCGAGCTTGACGGGCTCCCTGGTTACTGCCTGGGTCAATCTCGCTAAGCCCTGAAGCTCTCCGAGATTCGCAGATCCTTTTGCTAG